>Ga0181520_10002490_pt1 | contig 34000 bp, 37 predicted proteins | sample PEATcosm2014_Bin_29_FD_132451 | JGI IMG/M metagenome (GOLD analysis project Ga0181520, IMG submission 132451) | Peatland microbial communities from MTU Mesocosm Facility, Houghton, MI, USA - PEATcosm2014_Bin02_30_metaG | ecosystem: Environmental > Terrestrial > Soil > Wetlands > Peat | place...
ACCTGCAAAATCTTTACGTCAAAATATATATTTTAGGGGGGGGAGGGGGGTACCCCTCGGTGGTCAGCGAGCAGTGATCAGTGGTCAGTAAATGTCCGCGGCTCTGGTCATGGTTCATACTTCCATTGTGCGCGTCGGGAGGGAAATTATCCGCACTCAACTGTGAATAGGAGTCAGGAGAGTCGTACGGAAAGAATTACGCAGAGGCTTGTTGTATCGCAGGTCTCAAAATCGAGTGTCAGGGGTCAGTAAATGCCCGCTGCTGAGGTCGGAGTTCATGCTTCGATTGTGCGCGCCGGTGAGGGAAATAATCTGCAAACCACCTGCGGGGCCGGATGGCCCACATCCCAATCTACCATCAGGCCCGGGTCTGGATTGGTCAGAGCTGGTCCACCCGGCAATTTGCTTGTTTATTTCGAGGGTGTGGCGCCCAGCGCCGTTTTTGCGGGCGCAATTTTTGTCTGTTGGTCACTCTGGACGGCAGGCGCGCCTGACGGTAGATTGATATTCTCCACTGTATAAGCCCGGAACCGAGTCCCCTGGTCCACGTAGAAATACCACCCGAGCTTCCCGCTCTTCCTGCGCACGGCCCCAAGAATCTCCGCGCCGGGGGCGAGGGATTGCTCCTGCGATTGGGGTTGCTCAGAGCGAAGGTTCACACGGAGATCTCCAATCTCGATATACCCCATTCGAATGTGCGGATCACCAGCCGGCATTGCCGAGGTAACGCCCCCGCCGACTCCTCCTAAGAGGAATCTCCGCCCCTTGCTGAGTGCCTCTCTGTAGAAGCTGCCTCTTGCCTTGACTCCGGCGCTTGCAACCGTCTCCGCGCCAACCCGGAGATCTTCCGCCAGGGTGAACGAGATGATGTCTCCTTCGTTGGCTTTTCTTGTGTCGAAATCCTGGTCGAGCGTGAGTAGAACGGCTGTGCCCGCTGGGAGTTGGACCAGGCGCGGCTGGGCCGACGCTGTGGCCGCTTGTGAGGGGGGAACGGATGGTGTCTGTGCTGACTCCGCAGCTTGCGCGGGCGCTGCCTCTTGACCGGACGGAACCACGGGGGCGGGACTGCTGGCCGTAACGCCGCCGGGGACATAGAGAACCTTCTTGAAATCCTGATCGTTGTCGAGCTTGAGCATCAGATCATCGGCGGCCCGGCCTGCCATGGTGACGAATCTCTCGGACCTCTGTCCAGGCCCCGCCAGTTTGGCTTTTCCGGCAAACTCCTTGTGATAGATGAGGGTTCCCGCGGAATCCGCAATCGAAAGTGCAGCCTGAACCGTTACGTACGGAGCATAGATAGGACTGAACTGGTTTCCTATCCCAGAGTTATCCGATACCTCCATCAGGTCAATCGTGAACTTGAACGCGGCCGAATCCGCGGTTCCGGCAAGGTGGAATCCCCGGGCCTCGACCTCCCTGGACAGCCTCTCCTGAAGATAACGCGAGATGGTGTCATAGGATTCGACCCCTTTCTTGCTAAATGCCCTATAGTCGCGAGCTTTATAGATGTCATTTTTGGGCACGTATTGAATCGAGTATGCGTACCTATCCACCGTGGGCACAGTAATGGATAAGTTCTGAGCTGGAAGCGCGGCACAGAGGGTGCCGAACAAAACTACTACGAGTGCTTTGCGCATCGGTCTGTCCTCAACTTTCGGGAAAGGATCGGCATCAAATTGTGCGCCTACCGATTCCAGGACCCAGGACCTCCATCTTGATTTCATGGCGCGCCCACATTATAGCACGCGCTTCGTGTTCATCCAACACGCCCAAGGGAAGAAATGCCCAACCGAGGAGCCTCAAGCCCGGTACAATCAAAGGATGGGAGTCCCGCGAGGGATATTCCGCCACGATTGCCGGAAATGAAGGGTTGAACGCAACGCATGACGCGCCGCCGAGGGACAAGCAGGACAAATAGAAGGAGAAAGGGTTCGGGCGCGGCGGGAGTCCTGCGGGCGGCCTTGTTCGTCTTACTCTTAGCGGCGGGCGCGGCGGCCTGGCTGGTTTATGTACCTTTTGGGCCGGAGACGGAGACTTTTGTCGAGTTCACGCCGGGCTCGTCGGCGCTGCGCATGGGCCGGCAACTGGAAGCGGCAGGCGTGGTGCGCAGCCGCTACCTGTTCGATCTGGTCCGCTGGTGTAAGCGGGGAACGCTCAAGGCGGGCGAGTATCGCTTCGACCATCCGGCGACGGTGACCGAGGTCTATGCGCGCATTAGCCGCGGGGATGTGTTTACCAAAGCGGTGACGATTCCCGAAGGAGCGAGTCTCTTTGAGATCGCTGCAAGGCTGGAGCAGGCGGGTTTTGGCACAAGGCAGAGTTTTTGGGATGCGGAACCAAGGCAAGTGAGCCTGGTGGCCGATCTGGACCCCGGAGCGACGAGCCTGGAGGGCTACCTGTTTCCGGACACTTATTATTTTCCGCGCAAGTTTGGCCCGGCGCAGATTTGCGCGGCGATGGTCAAGCGTTTTCGCGCGGTGGCCAGTCAACTGGGATTGAAAGGGAACGTGCATCGAGTGGTGACCATGGCTTCGCTGGTGGAACGGGAGACGGCGTTGGATGCGGAGCGTCCGCTGGTGGCGAGCGTCTTCGAGAATCGCCTGGCCAAGAAGATGCCTCTGATGACCGACCCTTCGGTGATCTACGGTCTGGAACTGAGTGGTCGCTGGCGGGGCACGATCTACCTGAGCGACCTTAAGCTCGATACCCCTTACAACACCTATCTGCATACTGGCCTGCCGCCGGGTCCGGTGGCGAATCCCGGTCTGCGCTCGCTGCGCGCGGCGATGGAGCCGGCTAAGTCCGACTATCTCTACTTTGTCGCCGCTGGAGCCAATCCGCAGGGCGGCTCGCTGTTTTCCTCGACTGTTGAAGAGCACGCGCACAATGTGGCCGGCTACCGGCACGCCGTGAAGAAGGCAGGCAGCCAGTGAGACAGTGTTGTCGATGTATCGCCGCTGCAACTCTGGTGCTGCCACTGCTCATTTCGGGGTGTTCGCTGTTTCCCACCACGCGCAAACTACCAGTGCCCAAGGCTCCGTTAATTGAGCAGACGGTGGCTCCTGATGAGCTGGTCGTAAGGCTCAATCAGCGCTGGGCGACGCTGGATAGCCTGACGGCCACCGTCGAGATTCAGGCCAGTGAAATCAAAAGGAAGGAAGGCATTGCCAAGGGATCGCCCACTTTTCGCGGGCATATCCTGATGCGCAAGCCGGAGATGTTGCGGGTGTTGGGATCGTATCTCGGGATGAGAGCCTTTGACATGGCCAGCAACGGCCAGGAGTTCACGCTCTATATGCCCACCAAGAGCAAAGCCGTGAAAGGCTCGAACGCGCTGAAAAAGAAGTCCGACAATACGTTTGAGAACCTTCGCCCCGGATTCTTTTTTGATGCCCTAGCGGTGCGCGGGTTGGAGCCGGACGATTTGTATGCGGTCGTTCCGGAGACGGTAATGGTCGAGGACACGGCCAAGAAGCATTTGCTCTCGATCCCGGTTTACACATTGAGCGTGATGCGTCGCAAACCGGAGAGCCAGCAGTTGCCTTTGACGCGTGTAGTGCGCTTCCATCGCGACGACCTCCAGCCTTACCAGCAGGATATCTACGACAACAAGGGGAGCTTGGAGACCCAGGTCTTCTATTCCGCGTACCAGGATTTCGGCGCTAGCAGATACCCGACACAGGTCACCATCAAGCGGCCCATCGAGGAGCTGGAAATTGTACTTTCCGTCGAGGATGTCAAAGAGAACCAGAAGCCGTCGCTGACCGACGACCAATTCCAGATTAAAATTCCAGAAGGCACCCTGATTCAAAACCTCGAGTAGTTCGCTGATTGTGCTACCATCCCGGAAAGCGCAAACACCGTGTTTTCAGGGAGCCTAATATGGAAAGCAACCTCCGCCCGCTCTCGCTCGGCGAGATTCTGGACCGCACCGCCCAGCTTTATCGCACCAATTTCCTGCTCTTTGCCGGGATATATGCCGTTTATTCCGGCGTAATACTTGTATTGAGCCTAATCCAGATCGGACTGACCTCGTGGCTCAAGGGGTCGGCAAGTATAGGAATGACTGCGGTTCTCACCGGCCTCTTTGCACTCATCGAAATGCTGTTCCTCATCGGATTTGCGGGTGCCGTCACGGCGGCAATCAATCGCGCCGTGGCCTGGGTTCACATGGGAGAACCGGCCACCATTCGCGGCGCCTACCAGAGCGCCCTGCCCAAACTTGGCCGCTATATATGGCTGATGATTCTTACCTCTTTAATCATCTGCGCCCCACTGCTTTTGCTCATCATTGTGGTCCCTCTCTTTATCTTCTCGGTGCCTGGAGTTTACTCCAGCGCCTCCAGCATGGGACCGATGGCGGTTCTTGGCATTTTTGTTTTAGTCCTATTTTTTATTGCCTGGATCGTTTACGCCATTTGGATGGGCTTGAGCTATTCGCTCTCTGTTCCTGCTTGCGTGGTGGAGAATCTCACGGCGCGCAGGGCGCTCCGCCGCAGCATCGAACTCAGCAAGGGTTCGCGGGGGCGTATCTTTCTCCTAGCACTGCTGATTGGTGTCATCCAAGTCGGGCTGGTGCTTTTGACGCAGTCCTTCTTTATTGCGGCGGCATTTTCTTCACCTGGCCACGTGATGTCAGCGTGGATGCAGGCTCTGCAGCAGATCGTCGGCTTCTTCACCAATACCTTTATCGGACCGATCTTCGCTACTGGCATCATGCTTTTTTACTACGATCAGCGCATTCGCAAAGAGGGCTATGACATCGAGTGGATGATGCAAGCGGCCGGACTGACGCCACCCGCAGCCGCACCGATCCAAGACTCGACGCAAACCGGAGAATTTCCGCCAGCCACCGAGCCAGAGTCGTCAGCAAGATCAGCTTCGCCAGCGACAGGAGAACCCCAATGAACGAATCCGCAGCTCCCGCAGCCTTTGCCTCCGCACACTCGCTTCCGATGAGCTTCGGCCAGCTCTTCGACCGGAGCTTCCGGCTCATGCACTCTCACCTCCGGCTCTTTCTCGGAATTGCCGCCGTTCCTTGCGGAGCCATATTTTTGCTCTTGATGCCGGTAATCGGCTTCATGCTCCTGTCCATCGCTCCGCACATCGCCGATCAAACCGCTCCGCGACAGGTCATGCCGATCCTCGTGCTTTCGATCTTGATGGGCATTTCCTATCTGCTGTTTCCCTTGATCTACGCGCTCTATCTGCCGGCGGCAAGCTACGCCGCCACGCAAGCCGATCTGGGCGTCGCGGTCACCTTTCGCGAGGCGTACAGCGTGGCCTGGCGTCGCTTCGGACGCCATCTCTGGCTGATGATTCTGGGCTCTCTGCTGATGATTGTGCCGGTGCTGGCGTGTGTGTTGATTGTCGGTTCGGGCGCAATTTTGCTGCGCTACGTAATGGGAGAAACGGCTCTGGTGCTGATTCCGCTGGCCGTCCTGCTGTACATTGCCGCACTGGTCTATTCCATCCTGATCATGCTGCGCTTCTCGCTGGCTTATCCGGTCTGCGTGGTGGAGGGCAGGCCTGCGTGGGCCTCGCTCAAGCGCAGCGCCGAGCTTACCGAAGGCGCAAAGGGCAGGATCTTTCTGGTGCTGCTGGTGGTTTACGCGCTTACTTATCTTGTCAGTCTGGCCTGCATTGCTGTTTTCGGCGTAGTGGGTGCTCTGGTGGCCATCTTGGCCATCTTGGCTCATGTCACAGCGGGTTCGCCGGCGTTTATAGTCTTGATCGCCCTCGCCGTTCTGGGATATTTTTTGATTTTGGTTGTTACCGGCCTGTGCTCTTATGCGGCCTTCACTACCGCTTTAGCGGTGATCTACCACGATCAGCGCCTGCGCAAGGACGGCCCTCCGACTGCACCAATCCAGGCCGGAGAAGCTGCATGAATGAGCCGCTGCGCCCGATGAATCTGGGGGAAATTCTGGACAGGACAATTCAGATTTATCGGGCGAAGTTTTTGGTCTTTGCTGGAATCGCGGCGGTTCCAGCATTGGTGATTATCGCTGTTGAAGCCGCCAATCGGCTCTGGTGGGGGCTAACTCCAGATCCATATAGGGGTAATCTTCTACTCGCGATCGGACAGTTGGCGGTCTACACAGCAGTGCTCTATCAGTTAGCTTTGTTACTCCACCTTCTCGCTTGGCCGTCTTATGCAGGCCTTACTTCACAACTATATTTTGGGGAAACTGCGAATTTATCATCAGTGACTTTCCGGGGCAATGCGCGCTGGAAGAGTTGGCTGTGGATGGCGGTTGCAAGCTGGGGAGTTGTTCTGATTCTGCCTGAATTGCTGATCGGAGGACTGGTGATCGGAGCTATTTTCCTTCTATCGGAAGTCGTCAAAGTCGGCGACGCAGCAATGGATACATGGGCACCTTGGATCTTCTATCCAGGCTGCGTCGTGTGCTGTCTGGTCTTCTTCTGGCTGAGTTCATCCTTGTTCATGGCAGTTCCCGCAAAATCACTGGAACGGCTATCTGTGGGCAAATCCCTGAGTCGAAGTTGGACACTTTCAAAAGGTAGCCGTTGGAAGATTCTTTTCGTGCGCATCGCTATATTTCTCGCAGGATGGTTGTTGAATCTATCAGTGTCGACGGTTCTTTATATGCTTTTGAGGTGGACCATACACAACTTCGGAATTTGGGCGCATTATTCTCGCAACCTTTATTACGGCATCAGTTTTTTTGCTGCATTTTGTGCTTCAATGCTCGTCGGTTCAGTTTTCCCCATTGCTATTACCCTCTTCTATTATGATCAGCGCATACGCCTTGAAGGGTACGACATCGAGAGGATGATGGAAGAGGCTGGGATGAATGCGCTTGTAACTCCGCTTGCCGGAGGTGTTTCGGTTGCGCCCGCCGAGGCTGGGGAGGGCCGGGCTTGACGGCTCGCTCTCAACTCGCTGGAGTGACGGCGGCTGCGGCTTTCTTCGCGCTCTTCTGCGCGTTACCCGCGCACGCCGATGCGACCGCAAGCAACACGCGCGAGGTGACGCTCGCCGAATATCGCCAGCACCTGGTCGAATTGAATGACCTCGTCGAGGCCTGCGCCAAGGCGCGCGACACCAGGAGTTGCGACCCGGCGCTCGCGGGCCAGGACGACCGTGTGCCGCTGGGCAATACGGAAGGGCGGCTGGTGCGCTACGACTGGCTGCGCGCGCTGCTCGTGACAGCGCAAAAGACCGACGAAGCGGCTCCCGCCAAGACGCCGCAAGGCAAGAGTGAAGAGAAATCGCCGGCCAAGAAAAGCTCCGACAAAAACGAATCCGGCTCCGACGAGGGCGAAGAGGCGGCAGACGGCGAGTACACGCGCCCGCCGAAGCCGGCCACCAGCCAGCTTTTGCGGGATGCGCAGACCCGCCTGAGTGAGCAGATTGCCCAGGCCGACACCTTGGCGGCAGGCACGGTGACGGCGGCCACCGCCGACCACGCACAGGATCACATTCAGGTCCGCGAGGTGATGAAGCAGGTGCTTGCGGGTCGCGACTTCCGCAACCTAGAGTCGCACACTGCGCGAGATACATTCATGGAGAAGCTGGGCGACTGGCTCAACCAGCTTTGGGCCAGCTTCGCAAAACTTCAGGTCCACGTGGCCTGGGTGGGGCGCGCGATTGTGTGGGGCTTCATTCTGATTGTCTGCGTTGGGCTGGTATGGGGGCTGATGCAATTCGAGCGCCGCTGGCGCATTCGGCTGATTCCTGAGAGCGACGGAACTGCCGCCGGAGCCGCCTCGGCCCGCGATTGGCAACTGTGGCTCGAAGACGCTCGTCGCTCGGCCGCCGAAGGGCTTTGGCGCGAGGCGATTCACTTTGTCTACTGGGCGGCGATTTCGCGCCTCGAATCACGACGGCTGTGGCCCGCCGACCGGGCGCGCACTCCGCGCGAGTACCTGGCGCTGGTGGCCGCCGAAGACCCACGCCGCGCCGGGCTCACCGCGCTGACCGGCAGCTTCGAGCGCGTCTGGTATGGGGGGCGAGCGGCGGGTGAGGGCGACTATCAAAGAGCCGAGCAACTGGCGGACGGGCTGATATTTGAATCCTACCCTAGCCGCAAAAACAAAGACGCGGCGAGAGTGGGGCACCCAGAATTGATGGACCAGAGCGGCGGTGGGCAATGAACTTTCTCACTTCGCTCGACGCCAAGGATCGACGCTTGCTGCTCTGGTGCGTGGGGATCGCGGTGGTGCTGGCCGTGGCGACCGGCCTGCTGATGCCCAACGGCAACAGCAACGACAATCCTCTGCCTTCCAGCTACCTGGCTGGTCAGCACGGGGCGAGAGCTGCTTACGAGGCGCTGCTCCGATCCGACTATCAGATTGAACGCTGGGAGCGCCCGTTGAGCGAAATTGTACCCGGCTCAGGCCCGCAAACGGTGGTGATCTTTGCACAGCCTTTTTCGCGCGATCCAGCCGACATCAAGGCGATTCGCCAGATTGTCGAGCGCGGAGGACGAGTGCTTTCGACCGGCTATTGGGGCGGTTTCATGCTGCCTGGAGAGGCTAGTGAGACGCCCAAGGAATTCAACTTTGCCGCCTGCAAACTTGAGCCTGAGGGACTTGACGCGCTGGCCAACTCGGGCGAGGCATGGATGAAGCCCGAGGCCACCTGGAAGCTGGACAACCCCGCCGCGCGCGTCGATTACACCTGCGGGGGTCATCCTGCGGTTGTCGAATACGAGTGGGGCAAGGGGCACATCGTATGGTGGGCCAGCTCGACGCCGCTGGAAAACGGCTCGCTGGCGCGTGCGCATAATTTGGATCTGCTGCTGAATTCGCTGGGTTCGCGCGAGGGGCATCGCTTCTACTGGGATGAGTCGCTGCACGGCGACATTCGCTCGAAGTGGAGCTACGCCGGCGGGGCGGCATGGAATCTGCTATGGATAGGCTTGCCGGTGCTGGGGCTGCTCATCATCTTCAGCTTCAGCCGGCGCAGCGGACCAGTGCGCGATCTGCCCCCGCCGGCGCGGGCCACGCCGATTGAATTTCTTGACGCGCTTGGGAGCCTTTACCGCAACGCCGGAGCCGCATCGACCGCGGTCTCGATTGCCTGGGAGCGCTTCCGGCGGCACAGTCTGCGACTCTGCGGGCGCGGGGCGAGCAAGATGGGCGCGGCCGAGCTGGCAGCAGCGATTCGCAGGCGCTTTCCTCTGGCAGACGAAAGCCTGGAGGCTGATCTGGTTGCCTGCGAAGAGGCCGGATGGGCGGAGACAGCCAATCCTCGCCAGGCGCTCAAGCTGATTCAAACGCTGCACGATCACTATCAGCAACTGCAAGCAGCGGCCAAGCCGGGCAGCGAAGAGCGCAGCCAGACCGCACAATTTGAGAAGATTTAATCCAAAGAGTAGGAAAGGGCTTCATGAGCCAGGAAAACTTTGAAGTACTCGATCAAAACGCCAACACGCCGGAGGGCTTGCGCGCTACTAGCCAGTTGATTGCCCACTCGCGCGCGGAACTGGGCCGCGTAATCTCCGGGCAGAACGAGGCGATTGAAGAGGTGCTGATCGCCGTGCTCTGCCAGGGCCATGCGCTGCTGGAGGGCGTGCCAGGCATCGCCAAAACGCTACTCGTCAAAACTCTGGGACGACTGCTGGGGCTGGGTTTTCAGCGCGTGCAGGCTACGCCCGACCTGATGCCCGCCGACATTCTCGGCACGACGATTTTGCGCCCCGGCAACTCTGGACAGGGTGACTTCGCCTTTCACGCCGGGCCGGTCTTCACGGATCTGCTGCTCGTAGACGAGATCAACCGTATGCCGCCGCGCACCCAGGCCGCGCTTCTGGAGTGCATGGAAGAGCGTCAGGTGACGAGCGATGGCACGCGCCGCCCGCTGCCCGCCTGGTTCACCGTCTTCGCCACGCAAAACCCAGTCGACTTCGAGGGCACTTACCCGCTGCCCGAGGCGCAGTTGGACAGATTTCTGCTGAAGATTCGCGTGGGCTACCCGAGCGAACAAGAGGAGCGGCAGATTCTGGAGCGGCACCACAACGGCTCGGGCGCGGGCCTGCTGGAAGACGCTGGGATTGCGCCGATTCCCGATGGGCTGCTGGCGGCTGCGAGCGCGGAAGTGCGGGCGATCCGGATCGAGCCGGAGCTTTATAGCTACATTCTGGCGCTCGCCCGGCGCACCCGCGAGTGGCCCACGCTGCTGTTGGGCGCCAGTCCCCGCGCGGCGGTCAGCGTGATGCGCGTGGCCCAGGCTGCTGCTGCATTCGATGGCCGCGACTACCTGGTTCCCGATGATGTGAAACGCGCCGTGCAGCCGGTCTTGCGCCATCGCGTGATGCTTAAGCCCGAGGCCGAGCTGGAAGGCTTCGACGCCGACCGCGTGCTGGCCGACGTGATCGCCGCCGTGCCGGTGCCGAGACAATGATCTCTCCCAGCCTCCATCCCGCACCGATCAGCGCTGTTTGCGAGCGGCGGCGGCGCTGGGCCTTTGGGCTGACGGCGCGGACGATCGGGCTGCTGCTCGCGGGCTTTGTCTGGGTTATTCCGGGCTTTTGGGATTGGCGGCTGGCCTTCGCTATGGTTGCCTGGGATGGGCTGGTACTTCTCTTTGCGCTGCTCGATGGCTTGCGGCTGCCCGCACCCGCCGAGTTGACCGCCAGCCGGAGTTGGTCGAATGCTCCGGCGCTTGGCAGCGAAACCGAGGTCGAGTTGACGGTAGAAAACCGGGGCAGGATGATTATCGATTGCCGGCTGGTGGACGATCTGCCGCCAGCGCTGGTTGCCGAGCCGGAGACACTGCGGCTGACCGCCTTTCCCCGCGTGCCGGCCCGGCTGCGTTACCGCGTGGAAGCGAGCGAGCGCGGCGACTGGGAGACGGGCTGGCTCTACGTGCGCTATCGCTCGCCTTTGGGCCTTTGCGAGCGCTGGGCTCGCGCGCCGCTCGTGCAGACCGTGCGCGTTTATCCGGCGTTGCGCGGCGGCGAGGAGCAGCAAATCTTTCTGGCTCGCAGCCGACAGATTGATCTGCAACTGCGCCGCTCGCAACAGCGCGGACTGGGGCGCGACTTCGAGAGCCTGCGCGAGTACCGCGAGGGCGACGACCTGCGCGACATCTGCTGGACGGCGACGGCGCGCCACGGCAGACCCGTCACTCGCCAGTACCAGAGCGAGCGCAGCCAGCCGGTGTGGATCGTACTCGACTGCGGCCGGTTGATGAGGGCGCGGGTGGCGATGGCGCAAGACTCCGGCCCTGCGGCCAGCAAACTCGACCACGCTTGCACGACGGCCGTCGCGCTGGCCCAACTGGCGCTTTACTCGGGCGACCGCGTCGGCCTGCTGGCGTATGGGCAAAACATTCAGCAGCGGCTCTTGCCGGGGCGCGGCGCAAGCCATCTGCGGCAGTTGATCGAGTCGCTGGCCCTGGCGCGCGCCGAATCGAGCGAGGCCGACCACCTGAGAGCTACAGCCATGCTGAACCGGCTGCAACCCCGCCGGTCTTTGATCTTGTGGGTCACGGATCTGGCGGAGACGGCGATGCGCCCCGAGGTGATCGACGGCGCTCTGCAACTACTGCGCCGCCACGTGCTGCTTTTTGTCGCGATGGCCCAGCCGGAGGTTGAGCAGATCGCTCAGAGCCGGCCCAAAAACATAGATGAGCTCTTCCGCGCCGCTGCCGCGCAGGAGATGGCCGGCCGCCGCGAGTTGCAGCTCGCCCGTCTGCACGAGCAAGGTGCGCTGACCCTCGACCTGAATCCCGAGGCACTGACTTCGACGGTGCTGAATCAGTATTTGACGGTGAAGGAACGGGCGATGGTGTAGGTGCGAATTATCAGCTATGAGTTATGCAGGAGAACGACATGGAACGAAAGAGTAACAGGTGGAAGTATTCTTTCAAAGACTCTGTCCGAGAATCCTTGATGCATCGGTTTGCCCGGTGTTACTCTGCCCACACCATGCGTATACTCACTTTTCTTGCACTTATTTTGTCACTGGCTCCGCCTATCTTCGGTCAAGAGGCAGAAAAAGCCAAGCCTGGCCTGCCGAACGACCCTCGCGAAATTCTGGCGGCTGCCGCTCCCTTCTATGACTTCACTTCTCCAGAGTTGAAACCCTGGCACCTGAAGGCTACTTATCAGCTTTACGATGAGAAGGGAAAGCCCTCGGAGCAGGGCACATTCGAATACTGGTGGGCCTCGCCGCTGATCCATAAAAGCTCATGGACTCGCCCCAGCGCGTCGCAATCAGAGTCTGAATTGGCCTCAGGCATGCATGAATACCGGTTCAGCGGCGAACCGCTCAAGTATTCTGAATACAAGCTGCAATCTGCGCTTGTCTTTCCGCTGCCCGCCCCCGTATATTTAGATCTGGATCATTCCCGTCTGGATCGCACGACAGTGCGTTCCGGCAAAACTAAACTTTCCTGCATCATGGTCGTCCCGCCAGTGGGCCTACAATGGTCGAAACAGATTTTGCCGCTCGGTCTCTTCCCCACCTATTGTTTTGATCCACAGCTTCCCGTTCTGCGCGCCAGCTATTCGCTCGGCTCGGTCACCACGGGATTCGACAAAATGGAGATGTTTCAGGGCAGGTATCTGCCGCATGAGGTAATGATTCGTAACGACGAGCAAAAGATACTCACTGCCGAGGTGGAATCAATCACCACACTGGAGCCATCTGATCCGGACTTGAAGGAACTAGTTGCACTTCCCGCCGCAAATTCGGTTGATGCAATCTCCGCGACAAGCAACAATCCGGTCGTCCTTGACAAGGGAATTGCGCTCGGAAAGTGGCTCGTGAAACATCAGGCACCCCTTTATCCTCCTTACGCCAAACAGGCCGGCGACTCCGGCACTGTGGTTCTGCAAATAAGAATTGGCAGAGATGGTGGCATTCGTGACCTGCGTATAGTTAAGAGCACTCCGTCGCCCTCCCTCGCCGCTGCCGCGCTGTGGGCGGTTTCTCATTGGGAGTACAAACCCTATATGCGCGATGGCGTTCCCGTCGAGGTAGAAACGACTGTTTACGTAACTTTTACGGTGGGTGGATAGATTATCGGAGGCTGGTTGCCCATCCTTGCGAAGGTGATTGTCGCAAGGATGGAAGACCGGTAAGTCAAACTTCAAATCTCACGCCACATCCCAGCTACTGCGCCTTCTTCCACTCCTTCAGCACCGCCAGCACCTCTTCCGCGTGGCCCGCTGGCGTGACCTTGGGAAATATGTGCAGCAGCGTCTGATCCGGTCCGATCACAAAGGTCGTCCGCTCGATGCCCCACACCTTCTTGCCATACATATTCTTTTCCTTCATCACGCCAAATTGGTTGCAGACCTTTTCGTCGACATCGGCCAGCAGCGTGTAAGGCAGCTCGTACTTGGCGCGGAATTTGGCCTGCGCCTTGGGTGTGTCGCGGCTGATGCCCAGCACCACCGCGCCGGCTGCCTGAAGTTTTTTGAAGGTGTCGCGAAATCCGCAGGCCTCGATGGTGCAGCCCGGCGTGTCGGCGCGCGGATAAAAGAAGAGGATCACCGGCTGGCCGGCATAATCCGTCAGGCTTGCGCTCTTGTCCTCATCGGTTTGCAGAGTGAAGTTGGCGACCTTCTCATTCAGTACCATTCGCAAATCACCTCGTCACATGATTGGAGTGCGTGAGCGGCCCATCGGTTTCGATTTTTTGCACGGTTGCGGAGCGATTGTGAGCAACATTGCTCACGTATATCGAGAAGGCCAAAAATTATTGCGGCCAAGTCCGCGCCAAGCGTGTTAGTGCAGTAGATCTGCGCATACAATTGAGTTGGAAGGGTGGGCGCGTCGCCACTCTCCAGGGACTTCCCCCCAATGACATACGTCGCAAATAGCACATCTCCTGAGCGGGTCTCCGCCGCGGAGCCATCCAAGCCGTTGGCCGCGCGCTTGCTCGTCCGCATGGGCCGCGCCGCCAGCATCGGCGAGGGCATCAACTGGCTGACTTTCATCGTGATCGCCGCCTTTCATCTGGGCGCGGTGGCGGCCTTCTTCTTCTTCACCTGGCAGCGCCTCGCAATTATGATGGTGCTTTACGTACTGGCTATTAATGTCGGCATCGGCATGTGCTACCACCGCTTGCTCACGCATCGCGGCTACCAGGCACCCAAGTGGCTTGAGTACGTGATGACTGTCTGCGCCACGCTGGCTCTGGAGGGCGGCCCGATCTTCTGGGTGGCCACGCATCGCGTGCATCATCAATTCAGCGACCAGGAGGGCGACCCGCACACTCCCCGCGAGGGCGGCTGGTGGGCCCATACCGGCTGGCTGCTCTGGGGCAACGCTTTGCACGCACAGACCAAGATCCTTGATCGCTATGTTCCCGACCTCGGCCGCGACCGCTTTCACGTCTGGCTGAGCAAGTATCACTGGATTCCGCTGACTGCCAGTGGCGCGCTGCTCTTCGGCCTGGGCTGGCTCTGGGGCGGCTGGCACAACGCCGTGGGTATGCTGCTGTGGGGCGCATTTCTACGAGTCACCATCGGCCTTCACTCCACCTGGCTGGTCAATTCGGCCACACACCTGTGGGGCAGCCGCCGCTTCGCCACTCGCGATGACTCGCGCAACAACTGGTGGGTTGCCTTGGTCTCAGGCGGCGAAGGGTGGCACAACAACCACCATGCGCATCCCGTTTCCGCGCGCCACGGCCTCGCCTGGTACGAGATCGATTTCAACTTCTGGGGCATCTGGCTGCTCTCCAAGCTCGGCCTTGCGCGCAAGATTGTGGTGGCCAAATTCGACCGCGCGAATCCCAAACCGGCGGGGAACTGATTCCGTTGGCGAGCCACAAAAACGAGAAGGGTTAACCGGCAGATTTATGAAATTCCTATGCGAGAAACGCCGGAATGTTCTCTGACGGGACGCCCTGCTCGCTCATCGCCTGGCATTCGTTTTGCCGCTTCCACCAGAGCTGGCCATGCTTCCAGGAGCTGCCCGAAGCGCAGGGCGAGTTCATGCGCTCTCTGCAGGCCGGATTTACCATCCGGCATGGGTTGATGGGCATTCAGCCGCACCTCCAGCGGATGAGGAGTTTGAAGTTTTTCCTCTAACGTGCGCGTGATGGCTGCAATATCCTCTTTCCAGTAATCCGGCAAGTTGCCCGCAAGATAACTGTGAAAGAGCGCGATCTGCACGCAAAGATTCTCGCGATAATAGAATTCAAGGGCTGCGGCATAATCGCCAAACGGCATGGAGCCGATCTCCCGCAGATAGCGTCCGAACTGGCGCAGATTTGCTTCGATCGATAATCCCTCTGGTGACGTATAGTGCAGGAGGAAGGTGACTAGACACTCATTCACGGTCATCACACCGTAGCTACTCCGCCAGTTGGGCGGAAAAGCGCGTTGCTCGGGGGGATTGTGCAGCGCCAGAGCGGGCACGTATCCGCAGACCAGCGGAGCACAGCAGTTGATCAGGATGCTGCTCATGACTGTATCTTCGGCGCGGTTCCACGGAACGAAAGGCGGCAGCAGAGTGCGGTGATCAAACCCGTGCGAAGCTGCCCAGAAATCAAACTGCGACGTAATGGATAGCTGTGCGACACTGCGGATTACTTCGCGCGTCTCAACTTTCATCCGGTACGCTATTTCGCCCCCGTCGATCAGTCTCTCTCGAGTTCTTCCACCCGGCATCAGATAGCCAACCGGACCAGGTGTGGCCGAATCGCCAAAAAGACCGCTCAGAGTTATTCCGACCTTTCCCTGAAGGCAGCGCCACAGACCTGTCCATGGAATATTGCCTATGGAAACTGAATCCGGCCCCTCTTCCGTTATCAAACGAGCAGTATTTTTCCCCAGCAGCTTTTCATGGCAAGCGAGCAGATCCAGATCCTCTACTGCTCCCTGCAAGTGTTGAAGCGCAGCCTCGCGGCTCTCAAAAAAACTCATGTCGAGAGCATCCCCGGAGCAGATACGCAGATTCCTCTCGTGCTGCGGAAGCACAACTCTTTCTCCGGAGTCGTCGTCGCTGGAAAAGCCAAGAGAGCCTGCCGACTGCAACAGCAACACATTTCTGGCAGCTCCCATGCTCTCGATCCCGTCAGCGTTGTATGTGGTGATTGCGAAGCGGATCAAGGGCAGATCGACGCCGGAGGCTTCTGCCAGAGTGCGCGCGAACTGTTCTCGCTCATCGGACCCGCAGTAATGAATGGGGCAGTTCCACTCTTCGGCCAGGGCAGCCAGGGCGGCGCGGTTCGTTTCAATGATTGCGGCGTCAGTGGAATCGTCGATGACCACCGACTCTATCTCACGCCCCCATTTCGCATTTCGCGCCAGGTATGCGCGCAGAGTATTCCGCATTTTTTCAGTGCGATTGCGCGTGAGCATCCCGAAGAAGCGAATCTGTGCGCCTGTATCTTCGCCCGGAGGCACACTTTTCAGAAAGGCATTCTCTTCCACGAGAACCTGTTGTCCGGCGAGTTCCTGTAGACGGGAAAGCAGTCTCTTCCGGTGGAAACGCGCCAGTGGTATATCACCGGTCATTTCATGCGCGTGCTCTTCCAGCGTCCGAAATTCCTGACACTGACGCAGCAGTTCGAATTGCTCATTCGAGAGATTGAACCACTGGCCAGTTCCCGGCCTGAGCAGAAACGACAGACCATTTGTGTGAGCAACTTCGTGAAATTCAACGGAACGGTATCTTGGCGTCTGGGGCATCGTTTTCCTCAATGGGACGTAATTGTGGTTTCAGAGAAGGGAGCGATTCGCAGGATTCTGCGAAGTCGCAGGAGGGAATGTCCGTTGGAACTGGCGGCCAGCACCACCCGTCCAGCGACCAGGTTCAGAGGCACACTGCCAAAGACTCTGGAATCGGTGGATGCATCGCGGTTGTCACCCATCACGAAGATCGATTCCGGCGAAACCATGATTCCATCCGAGCTGCAGTGATTCGGCGCATCTTTTCGGTTGGCGGGCCACCACTCATCCAGTGGGTTATTACGCACCGAGTGGCGAACATATGGCTCTGCGAACGGCATTCCATTCAGATAGAGTTTGCCCGCGCAGACGGCTACGATATCTCCGCTGACAGCGATGGTTCGTTTGACGTAGAGCGTGCTGTTATCCCACGGTGACTGGAAGATGACAACGTCACCTCTTTGCAGATTTGCAACGGATCGGTCCTGAAGTACCCAATCTCCATCAAAGAGCGTCCTCTCCATTGATCCGGCCTCAACCCTGACAATCGCGTACCGTGATCCGGTCAGCATCACAACGGCGCAAAGACAAACTGCGGCAACACCATACGCTAGATACCTCCCAAGGCGAAGGATGAAGATTTTGTTCCGAATCATTCGGATACATTTCCTCGTAAATTACAAATGCAGAATATTGATTGGCTTGCAGTTATTGCAAGTGAGCAAATCGGGAGAACACACCGTTTCTCGTGCATGAGCGGAGGTGCGATGTGTTCTCCGAATTGCGGTTAAAACAGCCTAATTGCAGGTGCCGCTTTCGTAACACCGACCGGACTGTCCCCCAGTCGTATAACAACTGGAATAGCCAGTGGATGCGGTCTTGCAAATGGGGAGAATAGTCGAGTTGTTTGGAGACCAGGTTGAGCAAATCTGGCAGGCTTTGGCATGGCTTGCTTGCGTCATGCCGGTCAGAGCGAGGGCCAGCCCGCAAAGGCTGGACAGACGAAGTACAGACCACGTAAAGCTCATTACATGCTTGTTCATTGTCATCAGTTTTCTCCTTGGTTGATGTTGCGTTTTTCTCCGTATTCAGGTCAGATTCTACGGAGAACATACCGAAACCCTTGGATGCGAGCGCCTCGGTACACTTGTCGAGATGCGGACTCGGCTATCCTACTTGCAGGTGCCGGATAAGTAACAGCCTTTATAGCCTGCTGGTAAGCAGGAGCCATAGAGACCGCCGTATTGGCACACACCGAAACAACCGTATGACCCGCACATATAGCAGGCCTTGGCGACGTTTGTGTGTGTCATGCCGGTCAGCGCCAAGGCCAACCCGCAAAGGCTGGACAGACGAAGAACGGACCAGGTAAAGCTCACCACATATCTGTTCATTGTCATCATTTATCTCCTTTTTGATGGATGCGTTCATATTGGTTGATTGTTGCGCATTTTCTGCATTCTGTCCGCATTTTCGGGGAATATGCCAAGACCATCCTCACAAGCGCCGCGGCATGATCTCAGAGACTCTGTTCGGGTAGTATTACTTGCAACTGCCGCTAACCGAACACCCCCTTAACCCACCACCGACGCAGGTTGTGTATCCGGATGTCACGCTTTGGCACATCCAGTAGCTGCCATTATCGATGCTTTTGCACTGATAGCAGGCGTTGGCGGTCTTTGCTTGCGTCATGCCAGTCAGTGCGAGGGCCAGTCCGCACAGACTGGACAGACGAAGTACGGACCAGGTAAAGCTCACTACATACTTGTTCATTGTCATGGGTGCTCTCCTTGGTTGATTGTTGGGTTATTCGAGTCCGGCTCAGCTCGATATTCCGAGGCCTACCGCACACGAATCTCAGCATACAAGCTCAGTTCTGACCTCAGTATCAGAAAAGGCTTCCGGCCATATTGGCGGAAAGATACTTCCGCCTGATACGCTTTCAAATCAAATGTCCGGGGAACATACTAGCGGGCCACCAAAAAACCCATAGCACATTTTCCGGGAAATGCTCTCAACCGCATCTCTGATCCGACAAAGAGAACAGTGCCCACCCTCGCTAAATTTTTTGTAATTGTGGCCAGGGCAGGAATCAATTACATCGTTTTAGTTCAGCAACATTACTTGCAAGGGAACTGGGTGTCGCAGAAACTACGGCTATACACATAACAAGAGGCAAATCCGCCTGTAGCAGTGTATGTGCACGCATACGTCCATGAGCCGCTGCTATTGACTGCCACACAGTTGTAGCAGGCCTTGGCGGTCTTTGCGTGTGTCATGCCGGTTAATGCCAAGGCCAGCCCGCACAGGCTGGACAGACGAAGAATGGACCACGTAAAGCTCACTAAATGCTTGTTCATTGTCATCGGTTTTCTCCTTGGTTGATGGTTGCGTTATTTCAGCGCTCTGTCCGAATCTTCGGAGAATATGCCAAGACCATCACCATTCGGGCCTTAGCATGTTAGTTGGTATTACTTGCAGCTGCCACTAACGTAACACTGCCTTTGTCCACCACCAATGCAGGTAGTTGCACCGGTTGTTACGGTTTGGCACATCCAGTAGCTGCCGCCGGGGCCGAAATTTACGCATTTATAACAGGCCTTGGCGAGGTTTTCTTGTGTCATGCCGGTTAAAGCCAAGGCCAGCCCGCACAGGCTGGACAGACGAAGTACAGACCACGTAAAGCTCACTAAATGCTTGTTCATTGTCATCATAAATTTCCACAGTTGCCAGTGATGTAACACGACGAGCCTGCCACCACTAGACATCTGGAAGCGCCTATAGATCCGGTTAGGCAAACAGCTGTGACCGAGCCGTTTGCTTGGGTCTGCCTCACGCAACCATAACAAGCCTTGGCGGCATTTGCGTGTGTCACAACGGTTAATGCAAAGGCCAGTCCGCAAAGGCTGGACAGACGAAGTACAGACCACGTAAAGCTCACCAGATTCTTGTTCATTGCCATCAGATTTCTCCTTGGTTCATTTGTGTTTATTCACGCAGGGAAAATATCGAGAATCCGAAATTGCCTTGTGCGAATCTTTTTGTTTTCCGATGTGACGGCGAATCAGATTGCAGACCTGGCAAAATTTGATTGCTGGCCGGCAAGCTCACTGACCGCTGCCATGTCCGGTTTCGTTCTGCGCGGAGAGAGGCTTTCCTCCCTCCTTTTCGTCATAGACAAGAGCGAGATTGCGGAACCCTGTTTCGTCGATGAGCTGGGCCGAGATCGTGCAAAGCGATGGCAGTCCACTGCTCCGCTGCTTGAGTTCGCACTCGCTGCAGTAAGAACAATCCACAATCAACAGGCTGTCTTTTTTGACTTCGTGAGGCCCGCGAACCTCGAATTCATCCAGCGGAATATTGATCGCGCCAGGGAGATGTCCATTGCCAAATTTGTCACGGTCGCGAATGTCGACCAGCGTAAATGGCTTGTGCCGGGCCTGCATCTCTTTCACCTGCGCATAGGTAAACGATTCCCTGGTTACAGGTTTGGTAATGCTGGCAAGTGCGACGGTATCGGCAAATGCCGGAACATATGCCTCGCTGTCCGTTGCTCCCAGGCGCTTGAGCACCTCCGTCTGGGCGGTATGATCGAGCAAGCCCGTCCAGACCCCTAGAATCTTCCCGCGGGCATCGGCCAGAATCACGGTGGGCGTACCGCTCACGCCCATTTTTGTATAATCCGCGACCGCCGTTGCGTCGGATTTCAGATTGAGGTGCTGCAGATACTCAGCGGCATCCGGGACAGCATTGGGAAAAAGCGCTACGACTTTGGCGGCCTTGTTGTATTGGCTCACCCTTTCGTAGAACGCGGCGCTGGCTTCGCAGTAATGACATCCCTTGTTCAGAGCAACAAAAAATGTGAGCCGATCACTCGCCAGCAAATTCAGATCTGTATCGAGCTTTGCGCCAGCGTGCAGCTTTTCATGCTTGGGAAAGAAAGAAAACTCCTGTCCGGGTTTCGTATAACGCTGCCAGATAAACCAGAGAACGAACGCCAGGACCACGATGGTCATTACATTGATGATGACCGTAAGATATTTCAGAATGCGCGCCATGATCTACCTCGACTTTCTCTTGGAGACGGCAGGCTCCCGGCCATCGATTTCCACGAATCCAACCTCATCGGGATTCACGATCCGGCCCGATTTTCCATCCACGATGCAGTAGAAGGTCAGCTTCCCCGCCAACTTGAAATCCTTGCTTTCGTTGGTAAGAGGCCGGAACTTCCATTGCCACAGCGCTTGGAGAACCGCTTTGTTCAGGCTTGGATCAGGACTCTCCAGAATCGTGGCATCCACCACATCGCCGCTGACGTTCATGACGATGCGTGCCTCGATCACGGCTGCATGCCGGACGGAGGCCAAAGCCTCTGGAGGGAAAACTGGATTGACTTTTTTTATGAGCATGTCGCGGATTGCGACTTCGGAGGTATAGGGCACACCTGTATCGCCATAGAGACAACAGGCGCACAACAGCAGACCGATCGGAACAAGTACTTTCAGCTTTTGCATCATTGCACCCTTTGATGAATTGGTAGGAATGGACCACAACCGCAGCGCACGTATGTCGTGCAGACATAGCCCCGCCTCTTCCTTCCGCAGCGAAAGGAACCAGGCACAAAACGCAGACGCCGGAATAAATCGTTTCTTCCGCGTAAATCAGTGTGCCAGTACTACAAGATTTCCACTTTGCTGAGTTCGTTTATTCTCGGAGATGTTCGGAGAACATTCAGATCGAAAATGTCGAATCGAATTGATTCCTCTGAGTGCCTGGAATTTACGCGACAAAATCGCGTCTTTTTCTCTGGCGTAAAAAGGATGGCATAAGATCGTTTGGATGTCAACATTTTGATTTATTTTCCACAAAACGTTCACAATTGCATATCCGCTCTCGCGGGACGCCAATAATTTACCGTTGCACGTATCTCCTGAGCGGTTGGACAAACCAGATCGCATCGACCAGAGATGGCCTTGCCGGCGCAAATCTTAGCACGTCAGAACGCTCCGGGATAAAAGCGAAAGTACGGCAAAGATGAAGCGTATACCAAGGAAGATTTGCATCTCCGAGTTCAAGATAGAAGTGGTTCGGCTTGTGGAGTCATTGCAGAGCGTGGCAGAAGCGGCCCGTAGTTTGTGCGATGATCAGTCCTAGGCCACGCCACTGCATCGACGAACAAACCACACCGACTACTTCGGCACACCCCGCTTCTCCCATTTGCCACATATACTCGAAGCAGTTTTCTGATGCCTGTTCCACCCTCCTCCACAGCATTCACCCTCGTCTCGGTCGTTTCCGTATTCCACTCGGTCACGACCCGGAGATGCTTTCCGTGGCCCTGCCCATCATGTAGATATTCGATTCAACGGAAGGTAAAACTCGTCACACCTGCATGACTTCGGCTTCTTTTTTGTGGGAGAGATCTTCCATGCGGCGGATCTCTTCGTCGGTCATTTTCTGGACTTCTTCTAACGAGCGCTTCTCTTCGTCCTCGCTGATCTTCTTTTCCTTGGCGAGTTTTTTGAGGGCTTCATTGCCGTCGCGGCGGACGTTGCGGACGGCGGTGCGCTGCTCCTCCAATACGCGATTGATGTGCTTGCAGACCTCGCGCCGCCGCTCCTCGGTCATGGGCGGGACGGGCACGCGCAGCACCTTGCCGTCGGAGATGGGATTGAAGCCCAGATCGGCGGTGCGCACGGCTTTTTCTATCTCCTTGAGGACGGTGGGATCCCAAGGAGCAATCAGAATCATCTGCGCCTCGGGCGCGGAGACCTGCGCCATTTGGCTGATGGGAGTTTGCGTCCCATAATAGTCGACCTTGACCTGGTCGAGCATGTGCACGCTGGCCCGGCCTGTGCGCGTGGAGGCCAGGTTGGCCTGAAAACTGGCCACAGCCTGGTCCATCCGCCGCTTGAGGTCGGCGTTGAGTTCCTTGAGCGCCGGAATACCGGCCATGATCGAAGCTGCCATTGGGTTCGTCCTCGTCGAGCAGGTTGCCAACGAACATTCTACTAGAGCAATACCAGGGATACCATATCCTGATTTGCCTCGTTCATGGTTGAGATTTTGAAGAGATAAATATCCATTCCGAATTCCGTCGAGCCGGATTTCCCGCCGCAGGCGCGTTTCCGCAAACGGTGCAGAGTGAACCCTGAGGCCTGGTTCAGTCTGTACAAAGCAGGCAAGCAGCGGTAGCATAGGGTCCAAACAGGAAAGCCCTGTTGATACCACTGGGAGGAGATACCATGCGCCGCTGGCTTCTGATCGCGCTTCTGCTGGGGCTATTTACGTGGACCGCCAGCCTTTCAGCCAAGGATAACTCGCCGCTTTTCAAGTTTGCTGAAGTGAAGCATTTCACGCTCGGGGACAAAGTTGAGCTATCGCAGGATTTCGTCACCAGCTTCGATGACCATCTGCGCGCCGATCTGCTGAAGGACAATGTGACCGCGCAGGTTGTGGATGAGGGAGGCACATGGCCGCAGGAGGACGACGCGAGTTCCATTGTGGTAGTAGGGAAGTTCACGAAGTTCAAGGAGGCTGGCCATACCAAGGGATCGCCGGGGAAGCTGGAGTGGGAGATCAATGTCTATCGCAAGAGCGATAACCTGCTGCTCGCCAATGTCATCAGCGGCGATAACGTCGCGGCTGGCTCGAAGGAAGATGAGCTAGCTGTAACTATGGCGGCAAGGGTCTCGAACCTGCTCAAGAAGGCTCTAAAGTAACCGGCCATCTCAACCGCTGGCGATCGACGCAGCCTGCTCGTGGGCGTGATAACTCGACCGCACCAGCGGGCCAGATTCAACGTGACGGAAGCCCATCCTCAGCGCTTCTGCCTTCAGTTCGGCAAACTCGCGTGGGGTGTAGAGGCGGGCCATAGGCAGGTGGTCGCGCGAGGGGCGCAGATACTGGCCGATGGTAAGAATGTCGCAACCCGCCGCGGCCAGGTCTCGGAAGACCTCGAGCAACTCGGCGGTTTCCTCGCCGAGGCCGGCCATGACGCCTGACTTGGTGAGCCCTCCAGGAGATAACTCTTTGGCGTAGCGCAGTAACTCGATGGAGCGTTCGTAGCGCGCGCCGGAGCGGACGGCGCGATAGAGCCGGGGCACCGACTCGATGTTGTGGTTGAGTACTTCGGGGCAGGCTCCGGCGACGAGACGGATGGCCTCTTCGTTGCCCTGGAAGTCGGGGATGAGTACCTCGACGCGGCAACCCGGGGCCTGACGGCGAATCTCTTCAATCACCAAGGCGAAGGCGCGGGCGCCGCCGATCAGGTCGTCATCGCGATTGACGCTGGTGACCACTGCGTGGAGCAGTCCTAACTGGGCCACTGCCTCCGCGACCCGGCGCGGCTCGTCAAAATCAATTGGCTGGGGACGGCCCTTGGGCACGGCGCAGAAGCCGCAGCGGCGCGTGCACAGGTTGCCCAACATCATGAAGGTCGCGGTCTTGTGGTGCCAGCACTCGCCAATGTTAGGGCAGTGGGCGCTCTCGCATACGGTGTTGAGCTGGAGCGAACGAGCCAGTTGCTTGAGCGAGTGGTAGTTTTGGCCTGCCGGGGCGCGGGCCTTGAGCCACTCGGGCTTGGGGGCTGGAGCCGTGCGGGCGGGGGATATCTGCACGAGGTCGGTCACGTCTTGATTGTAACGGGAATACGATTCGCGCAGATATGAAGACGCTTCTTGCCGAGTTCAATTGCCTAGCGCATAGAGCTTTCCGTCGACACTTCCGAAGTAGACTGTACCATCCTGCACCGCCGGGGACGATAGGATGGAGCCCATCGAGAATATCTTGACGCGCAGATCCACGATTGTATCGTCGAGTGTGTCGCCGGTCCAGATTCCATCCGCCTTCAGCCCTCCATCCGGATCGAGGAAATGCGGTCCGTTGGCGGTGAAGCCTGGCGTGGCAAAAACGCTCGCATACGCTCGCTTCAGCAGATCCACATCATGCAACCGGCCGTCGAAAGTGCCGAAATAAGCATGGGATCCTGCAATCGCCGGTGACGAAAAAGCGTAGATATTGGTTGGAAGCCAATACAGCACTTTGCCGGAATCCGCTTCAAGAGCCTGGAAGCGATGGCTGTCGGATGTGGTGTAGTAGACCACTCCATCGGCAACGGCAGGCGAGGAGATCACCCATGATCCGTCGTTGGGCACCTTCCATTTCAGGGCTCCTGTTCTGGCGTCAAGCGCATAGAAGTTTGCGTCTCTGCATCCGAAGTACACGGTTCCTTTGGCCACCGCCGCCGACCCGGGGATTCCCGCCATGAGATGAGTCTTTGGGTCATCCCCGGTCTTGAACTTCCACGCCAGCGCGCCGGTCACGGCATTCAGCGCATAAAAGTAGGTGTCCGAGCTTCCCGCGTAGACGATCCCGCCGGAAACAGCGGGAGAGCTATGGACGACATCGCCCGTCTTGTAACTCCAGCGCAATGCGCCGGTTTTGGCGTCAACGGCATAGATACGGCCATCTCCACTTCCGAAATAAACCGCTCCGTCCGCGACTGTGGGAGAAGAAAGGTAAAAGTCCCATGGGTCCGGCATCATCTCCGTGGCGGGAAGCGCGCCCAGATTCCCGGCTGAGGTGAAGCGATGCTCTCCCTGAGTGGCGAAGGACCATCGCTGCTTGCCGGTCGCAGCATCCACGGCGTAGAGGTTGCCGTCCAGGCTGACCACATAGACGGTGTCATCGGCAACCGCAGGAGAAGAGTTCACATCCCCGTGCGCATCGAACTTCCAACGGAGCTTGCCGGTGGCGGCTTCGACGGCATAGAGGCTTCCGTCCGCGCTCCCCACATAAACCACGCCGCCAGCCACTACGGGCGAAGAAACAATCGCGCCATTGGTCGAGAACGTCCACTTCAAAGAAAGCTGTTTCGGCGCTTGCGAATCATAAACTCCCAAGTGAGCCGGGCCGCCGCGAAAGATCGGCTGCGTTCCTTGCGCCACGGATGCCGCAGCGAACAGACAGAGGAGACTGAAAAGACCGAACCGTTTCATGAAAGCCAATATAACATTACTCAGGCTGGCTTGAGCCGCTCACGTCGGTGCGACATTGCTTTTGTCTTACCGCAGCTTCTCTCGCACCTCGCTCCGCACCAGATAGAGAAAGAAGACCAAATTCAGCAGCCCTTGCACCAGCGCGGGCAGCTCGTGCAGGCTAGCGAAGATCCACAGGTTGTAGACGGCCAGCAGGAAGACCGCACCGAGGGCCATTGCCCAGGCCCAGCGCAGCAAGAGTAGCAGGCCGGCGCTGGCAGCGATGAAGGCAGCAGCGAAAAACAAAAACAGTTGCGGATAGTGACGGCCAACCACGCCCAGGATGACGACTCCGGAGAGCGCGAGCAGATAGAGGCTGATGGCGGCCAGGCCGAACAGCGGCAGACGCTCCGCGATTTTTTCATCGTTGTTCATAATCAGAGTTACTCCGCCGCGGCGATGGCTTCTGCGATGCGGTCAATGGCCTGCAGCTCGGCGTTGCTGCCGGGGCGATGGCCGTTGACGAGGATGGAAAACGCCAGGGTCTTGCCACTGGCGGTGGTCAGATAGCCGGAGAGAGCGTTGGCCTCGTTGTGCGTGCCGGTCTTGGCCCAGAGCTTGCCGTTCAGCGGCGATTTCTTGAATCGCGCAGAGAGCGTCCCGTCCACGCCGGCAATCGGCAGCGTCTCGCGCCATGCCGCGCCCCAGGGCTGGCGCTGGGCGTAGACGAGCAGTTGCGTCAGCGCGCGCGGGGCGATGCGGTCGTCGGAACTCATGCCGGAGCCGTCGTAGAGAAAAAAATCGCCGTCATCAACGCCCGCGCTGACGAGGAATTGGCGCACTACGCGTGTGCCTTGCTCGAAGCTGCCATTGGCGCCGTCGAGCTTGCCCAGCAGGCGCAGCAGCAGTTCGGCGTGCAGGTTCTGGCTAAGCTTGTTGATCACGGTGATGTCCTGGGCGAGGGGAACCGAGACGCGCGTGGCGAGCACCTTGCGGCCTTCGATCGGCGCGGCCACCGTGGACAAGCTGGAGCGAGCGAGCTTCAGCGGCTCGGCGCGCTCCTCGGCAAAATCGCGGGTATCGTTCGAGAGCTGATGGCGCGACGCAGGAGCGCCGTTGACCGTGATGCCGCGGCTGCGCAGCGCTTCCTTGAAGGCCGCCGCAGTGAACTCCGCTGGGTCGTCAACGGCCAGTTCGGCATGGAAGCCGTCGTCCGCCACCGTTCCCCAGGCGCGCACCATGCGATCACCGGGACGGCGGTCGAGGCCGGGGTGAGCGATTGCGCCCCTGGTTGCGGGCTTCATCGAGTTGTCGAGCGTGAAGGAGTCCAGATTCGGGTTCCAATCGGCGACAGTCGCGGCGGGATTGTCGGGGTCGGCGCTCACCGTCAAATCCACTGCGTTATCGTTGAAGGTGAGCGCGGAGACGGGTGCGCCGTAATCCCATTGCAGATCGTCGCAGGCCCACTCCGCACCGTAAGGCTGGTCGAGATAGAAGCTGTCGTCGCCCACCACGCTGCCCTCGACGGTAGTCAAGCCGGCCCGCTGAACTTGATCGGCGAGCCGCTCCAGCACCTCGAGTGGCTTCGGCTTCTCCGGCTCGACTGCTTCTTCGGGCGGCGCGGCCACCGGCGCGCTGTAAGGGTAGCGACGCGCGCTCAGAGTGGGGTCGCCCGCGCCCAGCAGAATCAGGTCGCCATGCAAGACACCCTGGCTGTCGATCTCGCCTCCGGCCACCACGCGCGTCGTCCAGGTGAGGGTTTCGACGGGCAGCAGCGCGAAGGCGGCGGCGGTGGTCGTGAGCTTGGTGTTCGAAGCTGGTGTAAAGAGCCGGCCCTCGTTGAGCCCGTAAAGCGGTTGGCCGTCAATCGTGGTTACGCTGATGCCGAAATGCGCATGGCTCAACGCTGGCTCGGCGAGAATGGCGTTGATGCGGTCGCCGAGCAGGATTCTGTGGGATGCTGCGTGGGCGGGAGCTGTGTGCGGCGCGGGCTTGGTGGTCTGTCGCGCCGGAGCCTGGGCGACGGCTCCAGCGGAAAAAGCCAAAAGGCCAGCCAGTAAAAGCGCGGAGAAGTGCTGGAAATGCTTCATGGAGGGAGTTTAGCAGTTGCGATACAATCCAGTGGAAGTTGCGCTTTCGCTGGGAAAGGATGAACGCGGCATCTTGCCACAATTGTCGATGCCGAAGAGCCTGTGCCGTTTTCTTCGGATGAGTTTAATCGCAAAACGAATCAAAGGTCTGCATTGGGACACCAGGGAATCTCCGCATGAAAGCATACACGCGCAATATTACATTGTGGCAACTCCGCACCCGCGCGCTGGAACCGGGGCGGCGGACGCTGGTGATGGGTATTGTCAATGTCACGCCGGATTCGTTCAGTGATGGCGGGCGCTTCTTCGATCCGGCGGCGGCTGTGGCGCACGGGTTGCAATTGTTGGACGAGGGCGCCGACATTTTGGATTTGGGCGCGGAGAGCACACGACCGGGTTCGAGAGCAGGTTCGCGCGCCGGCGGCGCTTCTGGCGTACCGTTGGTCAGCGCCGAGGAAGAGCAGGCGCGGTTGCTGCCGGTGATCCAAGGAATCTTGTTGACAAGGCCCGATGCAATCATTTCCGTGGACACTTACAAGGCGGCGACGGCGCAGGCGGCGCTCGCAGCGGGCGCGGAGATTGTCAACGACGTGAGCGGACTTGCGTGGGACGCGGAGATGGCTTCAGTTTGCGCCGAGGCGGGGAGCGGTATAGTCCTGATGCATACGCGCGGACGGCCTGAGCAGTGGAGCGCGCAACCGCAGCTCGACGCGGACGAATTGCTGCGCACTGTGCGGGCGGGGCTGGAAGCGAGTCTGGCTGCGGCTACTGCGGCAGGGATTTCGCGCGAGGCAATCGTGCTCGATCCGGGCTACGGCTTCGGCAAGCGCTTCGACGAGAATTATTTTTTGCTTGCGCGGCAGGCGGAGTTATTGGAGCTAAGGTGCCCGCTGCTGGCTGGAGTTTCGCGCAAATCGTTTTTGGGCCGGACGCTGGCCCCGCTTCATAACGGCAGCGACGCTCCGGTTGAAGAGCGCGAGACGGCCAGCGTGGCGGCGCTGGTGGCGGCGATTCTGCATGGAGCGTCGATCGTGCGCGTTCATGCGGTGAGGGCCGCTGTCGAGGCCACACGGATTGCGGATGCGGTGCTGGCGGCGGAATAACCAGGTCCAAGACAGTTTGATTGAGTATGTCGAGTTTATTGTTCCCAGGTCCCAAAATCGGGACCTGGGGCACCCACACAACTAGCGGTCAGAGAGCTGGCAGGCGCGCTGGCCTTGCCTCTCAGCGATTCAGAGTGAAGATCACATCCACGGTGGTCTCCACCTCGACCGGCTGACCGTCGAGCAGATAAGGCCGATAGAGCCAGGTGCTCACAGCATTCAGCGCGGCCTGCTGTAGAATTACCGGCCCGCCGAGGACGCGCAGATTCTCGATGGTCCCGGTTTTTGAGATGGTGGCGGCCAGCATCACCCTGCCTCCGACTCCAGTAGCTTTGGCAATCGGGGGATAGGTTGGAATCGTTTTGCGGATCAGAAGTCCTTCCTCGATTCTGGCGGCGATGCGCACTGGCGTCGTCACGTCGGGATGGACGACACGAGGCATGGACGGGCCAAGAATGGGATCGCTCGTGCTGCCGGGAACGCCGGGGTCCAGCGCAGGCATGGTGGTGCTGAAAGAAGGTTCCGGTCCGTTGTGCGCCAGAATAGAGATGGGAATCACGGTCGGTGCGGCAAAGGGATCAAACGACGCTTTGCTGTTGGGCTGTGCGGTCTGCACAGGCAGGTTCTGAGGGTGCATGGGCGCGGGCGGTGTTCTGAGCGCTTGCATCAGGTAAGGGCAGGCCAGGCTCGGCAACGCCTCGGGGCAGATGAGCGGAATTAATATCATCGCCACCAGGATGGAGGAGTAGAAAGCGAAGGCCGCGATGACCCAGCGGCGGCTGCGAGTGCGGATTCTGCCTGCGGATTCAAAGGTTGCATCTTCAAACATGGCCAGCCTCCCGGTAGAACAAATTCAGCCGCGCCGGCGGGGAGTTAGGAGGCTGTTCAGATGCGAGCGGGCTCATCCGCTCGGCGCGCTATGTCGGCGCGTGGAGCGGTGCCCGAAGCTCTGCGCCCCAGCGACGAAGAGCTGTCGCCGGAGGCCCCGGCACTCCGCATATCCCAATCGGAACCACTGTGCTTAGGTAGACACCGCGGATGGATAAATTGTTCCCGGAGATAATTGCAGCTACGGTCTTTAGTGGGCTGTCGAATACTTCATTTGTACAAAACAATTAATTCTTTGTGGATCAGAGAGCAAACGCATCAACATTCGTTCTGGCGAAATCGAGCTTGGCAAGCATCTATCGCGGGATAACTTCGAATAGCTGGTTGCGATGGCCGGGGACAAATGAATGTAACCTTTTCTGTGCAGGTAGCGTAAGGATAGGTATAGGGGGAAGGACGGATGCAGAACGAATTGAGCGACGTTCTGAACCTCTTTCGGCTCGGCGATGCGGATGCCTTCGAGATGCTCTTCCATGAGCATCAGCGCGCGGTCTACGTCTGGATTCTGCGCATTGTCCGCAACCCGGCGGCGGCTGAAGATTTGACCATCGAGAGTTTCTGGCGCATTCACCGGGCATATGCGCGCTTTGAGCCTGAACGGGGCTTCGATGGTTGGGCGCGTCGTATTGCCACGCGCGCGGCGCTTGACTGGCTGCGGACGCAGAAGCAAGAGAACGAGTTATCCTCGGAGGTTTGCGCGGAGCTTGCCGCACCGGCTGAGGCCGATCCAGCGGTGAGCGCGGAGATTCGCTTGAAGATAGCGCAGGCATTTGGCCGGCTGCCGCCCAAGTTGCGCATTGCGGCGACGCTGGCGGTCATCGAGGAGCAGCCGCAAAAAGATGTGGCCGCATCGCTAGGCATCTCGGTTGCGGCCGTCAAACTGCGCGTTTATCGCGCACTGCGCTTGCTCAGAAAAGAATTGGAAAGGCAGGGAATTACGCCATGAATGTTGACCGCATGAAGAAACTCTTGCAACAAGCCGTACCGCCGGTGAAAGACGAACTGGAACGCGACCTGTGGCCGGCGATGCTGAGGCGGATGGATAGAACGGCAGCGCCGGCGTTCGGCTTTAACTGGGCCTGGTTCGATGCGGCTCTTGCTATCGGGGTTGCAACTCTCGCCGCTTTCTTTCCGGTGTCGATTCCGTTGCTGCTCTATTACCTGTAAACCTGCGGACGCACACGCCCGCAAACAAGGAGGATTTCATGAATACTCATCCCTATCTTCGCGCCTATATGGCGGGCATCTTTGTGCCCACGCTGGTTTTGCCGCTGCTGTTGACTGTGTTCATCGTGGTGCGGATTGTGCTGCAAGTGCCGGTGCCGATCGAACAAGCGATGATCTTTCCCATGGCCGTGGTGCCGTTGCTTTTTGGGTTGTGGAATATGCTCTGGCTGCGGTCGCACGAAAGCACGCATCTGCCCGTCGGTCTCCATGGCGCCCTGTTGCCGCTGCTGATGGCGCCGTCAGGCGCGCTGGTGGCCAGGAGCCTGGGAGTGCTGGAGATCGGCGCGCATGGCGTCAGATGGTTTCAGGCTTGCCAGATTTCCTATGCTCTGATCGCGCCCGGTTTCCTGGTTGCCCTGGCCGTCTATTACCTGGTGTGGAAGTACATTGTAGGCTTCTTGAACCGGGTGATCGGGGTTGCATAGCTGCCCGCGGCACCAGCCGACTACTCCGGATCGACGTTCATCTTTCCGCTGATTTGCGCGATGCTGATCTCCACAACGGCGCACCCGGCGGCGTCTTTCTCCTTGACCGGTTGAAAAGCTTCGCCGGCTGCGTATTTTTCCGTCAGCAGATTGAGCAGAGCCGCCTTTTCCTTTTCGTCAGAGAGGACGTGGGCCGCGCCAAAGACAAGCACGGAGGTGTAGCGAGTCGAACAGCCACAGGCGCGATCATGCGCAACATCAATCTTCACCGGCGTACTAACTTCAAAGCAGACGCGGCTGTTTTCGGCGATGTTATCGAGCTTCCGTCCGGTGAGCTTGCTATGAAAGTAGATTTTTCCTTCGCGATACAAGTAATTCAGCGGAGTAATGTAAGGCTCTCCGGCGCGATTGCAGGTAGCCAGGCGGCCTTCCGTTCCCGCGCAAAGGAATTCGCGGGCGTCGTTATCACTCATCCAGCGAATCGGCATGGCGATCCGGCCTCCGAATTTCAAAAAAACTCAACAGGTAGCATCACACATCTGAGAATCGAGATGTGGGGCAAGCAAAATTAAACGCCAGGTTTGAAGAAGTCTTCGAGTCCGGCGCGCTTTGCATGAGCGGCCATGGAGGCCTGAATCTCCAACGCCAACGCCAGCGCATCGCGGCCCTGGCGAGCGGTGACACGAGGCTGCTGCCGCGTGCGCACAGCTTCAAGAAAAGAGAGAATCTCGAGCCTGAGCGGCTCGCCGGGCGTAACTTCCGGCTTGTTGAAGGAGAGCCCCGGCGCGGGCACCTGCGGTGCGGCAGTCTTTTGAACGAACTGCCCCAGCAGTGCGGGATCGGCGTTGCCCGAAGCGATCAGTGCCGCAATCTTCGGCGGCAACGTTCCCGCCGCGCTCTCGTCGACCTTGATCACCAGCACATCGCGGCGGGCATAGTCGATGGAGACATACTGGCGCGGCTCGAAGAAGCGCAGCTTGCGAACGCGTTCCGTCGAGACTCTGGACGCGGTGAAGTTGGCGACGCAGCCACTCTCGAACTCGACGCGCACATTCGCGATGTCCACCTTGGGCGAGAGGATCGGCAATCCAACAGCCCGCACCTCGCGGACTGGCGACGCGGCAAAGGTAAGCACGATGTCGAGATCGTGAATCATCAGGTCCAGCACCACGTCCACATCCAGCGCGCGGGGCGAGAAGACAGAGAGGCGGTGCGACTCGAAGAACATGGGGCGATGCAGTTGCGGCTGAATGGCCAGCACGGCCGGGTTGAAGCGCTCGAGGTGGCCGGGTTGCAGGATGAGGTTGCGCTTGGCGGCCAACGCAATCAGATCGTCGGCCTGGGCCAGCGTGGCGGCCAGAGGCTTTTCCACCAGCAAATCAAGGCCCGCATCGAGCATTGCCGAGGCGACCTCGTGGTGATGCGCCGTGGGAACGGCGACCGTGGCCACGTCAGCATGAAGACCAGAAGCTAGCAGATCATCGACGTTGGCGAAGACGGGAATCGCAAAGCTGGCCTCCGCTTCGGCGGCGCGTACCGGGTCCGTCTCGACGACCGCGATCAGAGCAATGCCTTCTCCCGCCTTTTCCAGCTCGCGGATGACGCGTAGATGATTTTTGCCGAAGGCTCCCGCCCCGGCGACGGCAACACGCAAGATGGATTCGCTCATTGCGGGGCCGTCCATGTTTGCGGCGGCAGAACAGCAGGCGGCGGCTCATCGCCTTCGACGGCTTTGAGGCAGCGGCTGTAGAGCGCGAGCAACTGATTCACGTGCTCCTCGGGCTTGGCTCCGGCGGCTCCGCTGAAGCCGGTCGAGGGAGCGGCAGGGCGGCCCGCGCCTGCTGTTACAGATACAAACTTGAGCAGATCAAGCGCGATGTCGGCATTGCGACGCGCGCCAAAACTCACGCTGGGTTGGCTATCCATGCTAAAAGTTCTCCAAGAAGGATGCTACCAGATTGAGGGTTTGCTTCTCATCTCTGGTGTGCTCGGACGCCAGTGTCTTGGCTTCCGCGATAATCTTGAAGGGATGCGAACAGCGTACATCGGCATGGGCGGCAACCTGGCCAGCAAGGCTGGCTCGCCAGAAGCGACACTGGCGGCGGCGGCGCTGCGCCTCGACTCGCTTGGGCGCGTGACACGCCGTTCGTCGCTCTACTCGACCACGCCGGTAGGCCTTGCCGAGCAGCCGCGGTTTGTGAATGCCGTGGTCGCGCTGGAGACAGAACTGGAGCCGCGCGAGTTGCTGGATCGATTGCTGGCCATCGAAGCGGAGTTTGGCCGCGACCGCTCTGCTGGCATTGCGAATGGACCGCGCACACTGGACCTGGACATTCTGCTCTTCGGCGATTTGCAAATCAGCGAGCAGCTTGGCGAAAGGGGGCTGGAGATTCCTCATCCACGGCTGGCAGAGCGGGCATTTGTGCTGGTGCCGCTCGCCGAGATTGCGGCACAGGTTGTTGTTCCCGGCTATGAGATGACTGTCGAACTGTTGATGAAGAGTATGCGCGAACGCCTTGATTCCGATGCAGTGTTTTGTATTCAACATAAGGCCAGTACGACCAGTAAGAGCCTGTTTACGATCTTCTGAGCAGCAGCCTGAGAAACGCCAAGTGGATCATTTGCAGGCTGGTATTCAGTTTGCGTTCGCAGTTCTTCCATAGCCGGCGGCACTTTTCCAGCCAACCA
>Ga0181520_10002491_pt1 | contig 33995 bp, 12 predicted proteins | sample PEATcosm2014_Bin_29_FD_132451 | JGI IMG/M metagenome (GOLD analysis project Ga0181520, IMG submission 132451) | Peatland microbial communities from MTU Mesocosm Facility, Houghton, MI, USA - PEATcosm2014_Bin02_30_metaG | ecosystem: Environmental > Terrestrial > Soil > Wetlands > Peat | place...
CACCGATTACGGTAAATCGGAAAATGCTGCCCACATCAGAGCGGAATCGCCGCCCACATGAAACAGAATCAGGTGCCCACATCGAATGGAATCGGGTGCCCACATGGACCGGAATACGCACTTTCGTCCTTGGATACCGATTCAATGTCGGACATTCGATGCTTGAGTAGTTCGCCGCGAATCCCAACGTCCGAATCTGCGCGCAAGTGAAGTGATCTAGATGGGACATGAACTTCACTCCCCCATAGGGGGAAAAACTTGGGGTTCGTTGTCACAACTTCCATAGACATTACGCACCGAGAAAGCAGGGCGCCGATCATTCTTGGAAAGCGTCTGTGATCATCATCACGGTAGCGCAATTCATTTCTCCCCATAATCTTCTGGGATTTCTTTAAGGTAGTTCGCACGTGGCGAAGAGAATGCATGTCTGAGATTCAACGTTCCTTCGCCGGGTATTTCTTGCAAAAAAGAAGATAGCTTCATGTCACATGTTGTTCTTTACCTAATACTTACACGGAAGTATTAGGTTTTGTGCGCGGTTCGGTCGTCAACTGGAATACCGCCCCAGTCAGGCCCTGAGTGTCTTTGTAAAGTTTGTCGTAATGCTACTCGGAAAGATGCATTTTCCGTTAACACAGGCGTGCGGTGTCGAGCTGCGCCGCATAGATCAGGAAGGGGTATGTACATGTTTTCAAGCGCGCGAGTTTTGCATCCGCGGGTTCTGTTTGTGGCAGCACTCATTGCCGTCAGTACGTTGGGTGTGACATTGGGAACAGCCGCCACACCGGGCGGTGCGTCCAGCTTTACGACCTTCGATGCACCGGGCGCGGGCGCGCGCATGTACCAGGGAACCGTGGCCACCGCGATCGACCCTGCGGGGAATGTTGCGGGAATCTATCTTGACGGCAGCAACACCGAGCATGCCTTTGTGCGCACTGCTAGCGGCACGATCACTTCATTCGACGTAGGGACAGGTTCAAGCGGCACCGCCCCCATCGCCTTTGATGGGGCTGGGAACCTCATGGGAGCCTACGCTGACTCGAGCAAGGTGATTCACGGCTTCCTGCGCACACTCGGTGGAACAGTCACTTCCTTCGATGTTCCAGCAGCGGGAACGGGCAAGATGCAGGGAACTTTCCCGGTGTGCATCAACCCGTCAGGAGTTATTGCCGGAATTTATCTAGATGGGAACAACATTGCGCACGGCTTTGTGCGCGCGGTCAACGGGGACATCGCCACATTCGATGCCGGGAGTACGACCGGCACTGCGAAGAGCAATCCAGGCACGTATGTGACGAGCATCGATATTGGCGGCGATGTGGCGGGCTCTTTTATGGACACGGCAGGTGTGGTGCATGGCTTTGTGCGCGCCGCTAATAAGTCGATTACCACTTTTGACGCTCCCAACGCGGGAACGAGCCAGGATCAAGGCACTGGGGTCATCGGCATCGATACTGCGGGGGATCTTGGGGGATTCTACCTGGACGCAAGCAATGTGGTGCATGGTTTTGTGCGCGTTGCCAGCACAGGAAATGTGGTTTTGTTTGATGCCCCGGGAGCGGCTACGGGGCCGTTCATGAGCGCCAACGGGAATCCTAACAATATCGGTACGGTTCCGACCGCAATGGACCCTGCCGGTGATATTAGCGGCACATACATGGACGCTAATCAGATGGTGCGCGGCTTTGTGCGCCTGGCGAACGGGACGATCTCCACCTATAACGCTCCTGGAGCGACACCGTCCACGTATACGGTCAAGCCTTCCTCGTTGAAGGCCAATGCTCTGCTTGGTGCTTCCGCCAGCGCCTCAAAACAAGTGGCGGCACACGGCGGAATCCTTGGACTTCTCAACAAAACCAGGAATGCGCTGAACAGGGTAAACAGCCTTTTGGCGCAGAGCAGCGGCCTGTCAGGTATCAAGGCCGAAGTGACCAACGGCACTGGTAACCAGTATTTCGGCACCGCGAGCCTGGGAAACCTGGGCCTTAACGGCATGAATGCGTCGGGGTCGATCACGGGCATCTTCACCGATGGAAATGCCGTGGCGCACGGCTTTGTGCGCACAGCCGACGGCGGGATTACCACGTTCGATGCTCCGGGTGCGGGCACGGGCAGCCTTGAAGGAACAGGTTCATTTGCCATCAACGCCTCGGGGTTGATGGTGGGGGCTTACGCGGATTTGAACTCCGTGATTCATGCCTACGTACTCAAGTTGGCGCAGGTGGCGACCACCACGACACTTGTGTCGAATCCCAGTTCGTCCATCTACGGCGAGCCGGTCACCCTGACAGCTACCGTTTCCTCCACAGGAGGCATGGTGCCCGACGGAGAAACCGTCTGGTTCATGAGTGGGACAACCACGCTGGGCTCGCAACCGTTGAGCGGTGGCACGGCTACCTTGACGCCTACAACGCTGCCTGGAGGTACGGACTCGATCACGGCGATCTACGTTGGCGACCTGAACTTTGCCGGCAGCACCTCGGCGGCCGTCAATCAGGTAGTTTCTAAAGCCAGTACCGCCACGGACGTGACCTCGGTGCAGGGCCCCTTTGTTTTCGGTCAACCTGTGGTTTTTACTTCCAACGTTACCGGTCAGCTTGGCGGCGTGGTTACGGGGACGGTCAGCTTTAGCAACAACGGCACACCGCTAGGCACGGTTGCAGTAAGCGGCAACAAGGCCAGCTTGACTACCGTGGCTCTGCCAGCAGGGCCGGCTTGGGTTGTAGCGGTCTACAACGGGGATGGGAACTTCAACGGCAGCACCTCGAGCGCCGACTCGCAGACCGTCAACCGGGCCACCCCGAGTATTGTCTGGCTGGGGCCGGCAGCGATCGCCAGCGGAACCCCGCTGAGCGGGCTGCAGTTGAATGCCATCGCCTCCGTGCCGGGAACGTTTGCGTACAATCCGGCGGCAGGAACGGTGTTGGCGGCCGGGGCGCAAAGCCTTGGGGTGACCTTCACGCCGACAGACATAGCCGACTACACCACGGCCACCGCCTCAGTGCCGCTGACGGTGAATGCGGTAGCCGCGTCCACGCCTACGGTGACGGTGACGCCCGCCTCCTTCAGCATCACCACGGCGCAGGCGCTGAAGGTTACGGTAACCGTCAGCGGCAGCGGGGGCACGCCTACCGGCTCCGTGGTGCTGAGCAGTGGCAGCTATACCTCCAATGCGCAGACTTTGGCCAGCGGCAGCACGGTCTTCGAGGTTCCGGCCGGATGGCTGGCAGTGGGGCCGGATACGCTGACAGCGGCGTACACGCCGAACGCCTCCAGTGTCGCCATCTACAAGGGCACCACGGGCAATTCAGCGGCGGTGACGGTCGCATCGGCAGTTGTGGTTACCGGAGCAACCACGACCACCCTGGCGGTGACGGCCGCCGGCAGTCCGGTCACAACGACCACGGCGGGCAGCGTGGTGACGCTGACGGCAACGGTGAAGGCCGGAAGCGCGGGGGTAAGCACCGGGCTGGTCAACTTCTGCGACGCGTCGGGGGTAGCCTGCTCCGACATCCATTTGCTGGGTGCGGCGCAGTTGACGAGCGGCGGGACAGCCACGTTCAAGTTCAAGCCGGGGTTGGGCGAGCATAGCTACAAAGCGGTTTTCGCCGGGACGAAGAGCAACGCGACCAGCAGCTCCGCGGTGTCGGAGCTGACCGTGAGCGCATCAGGCGTGGGGAGTCCTTCAATCATGTCCATCTCGCAGGGCGGCGTTATGGGCAACTACAGTTTGTCCGCCACGGTGGGCGGGTTTGGCAATGCCGCGCCAACCGGGACCCTTTCCTTCCTTGATGCCACCAACGGAAATGCGGTGCTGGGAACATCGGCGCTGGCTGCCAATTCCTCTGGGGTGAATCTGCTTGGTAATCAGTTGCCGGTGACGGGCAACTATTTCCCCTCGGAGGTTGTGGGCGACTTCAACGGGGACGGCATCCCGGATGTGGCCATTGTTAACGGGGACAACAATACGGTCACAATTCTTCTCGGCAACGGAGATGGGACATTCACGCAAGCGGCCAACAGTCCCGTACAAGTAGGCAGCGCCCCCAACGCCATTGCGGTAGGGGACTTCAATGGGGACGGAATCGCCGATCTGGCTGTTACAAACCAAGGCAGCAACACGGTGAGCATTCTTCTTGGCAGCGGGAATGGATTGTTCACGGCCGTTGGTAACCCAGTTTCCGTGGGCTATAACTCCTCTGCCATCGTGGTGGGCGACTTCAACGGAGACGGTATTGCCGATCTGGCGGTGACCAACACCTACGTTCCTGGCAGCACCACCGGCAACGGCACAGTAACGATTCTGCTGGGCAACGGGAGCGGGGCGTTTACAGTAGCTCCCAACAGTCCGCTTACAGTGGGCTCCGACCCTGACGCAGTGGTGGTAGGGGATTTCAACGGAGACGGCGTCCCCGATCTTGCTGTGGCAAACCAAGGCAACAACACGGTGAGCATTCTTCTCGGCAGCGGGACCGGGACATTTACTCAAGCCGCAAATAGCCCGATATCGGCTGGCTACAGTCCTGTTTCGATTGCGGTAGGGGACTTCAATGGGGACGGCGTTCTCGATCTGGCAGTGGCTGGCCAAGGGAGCAGTAACCTGGTTATCCTGCTGGGCAATGGGAACGGCACATTCACGGCAAGCTCCAGTTCCCCTTCAACGGGGGGCAGTAACGCCCGATCAATTGTAGTGGGCGACTTCAATGGAGATGGTATTGCCGACCTGGCGGTGGACAGTTGGTTTGGGAGCGCCGTGAACAGCAACGGTAACGGTGTAATCCAGATTCTCCTCGGCAGTGGGAATGGAAACTTCACAGCAGCCACGAGCAGCGCGATTGTGGAAGGCAGCTACCCGAACTACATTGTGGCGGGCGACTTCAACGGGGATGGCGTCTCCGATCTGGCCTTGCTAGGCGGCCAGTACGGCAGCAGTACAGCATCCGTTTTGTTGACAGCGAAGAAGGCTGCCGTCGCAACGGTGACCGGAATCTCGGTGGCAGGTCTTGGGCCGCATCAGGCGGTAGCCAGCTATCCGGGAGACAGCAACTACGCCGCCGGTGTCTCTGGCGCTACGTCTCTGTATGCCCCCACGCCCGCGCCAACCTTCTCGCTGACGTCGGGGACCTACACCTCGACTGAGGTGGTCGATATTTCCGACGCCGCTGCCGGGGCAGACATTTACTACACCACCGATGGCAGCACGCCGGTAATCATGGGCGGAGCCCACCAATACCTGGGGCCGATCACGGTATCGTCTTCAGAAACCATCACCGCCATGGCGGTAGCTACAGGCTACGGACAGAGCGCGACCGCATCAGCTACCTATACCCTCAACCTGCCCGCGGCAGCCACGCCGGTGATTTCGCCAGCTTCCGGCGTCTACAGCAGCGCGATTACCGTTACCATGACCGACGCGTCGCCCGAGGCGCCGATCTACTACACCACCAACGGCGCGGTTCCGACCCAAAACTCCTTCGTGTACTCTGGCCCCTTCACGGTCTCGACCTCGGAGACGGTGTCGGCGATGGCCATGGGCGGCGGATTTTCGGCCAGCCCGGTGGCCAGCGTGCAGTACATTGTAAGTTCGTCCGCGACTCCATTCATCTACACGGTGGCCGGCAACGGAACCGAAGGCTACAGCGGCGACGGCGGCAAGGCCACGCTGGCCAACATCAATTATTCCTACGGTACGGTAGTAGACAGCGCCGGTAACCTCTACTTTTCCGACATGGACAACCATCGCGTCCGCAAAGTAGCTACGGGCACCGGCATCATCACCACGGTGGCCGGCAATGGAACAGCGGGGTTCAGCGGCGACAGTGGTTCGGCCACCAGCGCGCAACTCTACTTTCCGCATGGCTTGGCGCTCGATAGCGCCGGCAACCTGTATATCGCCGATACCGACAACCAGGCGATACGTATGGTCACACCTGGCGGACAAATCAGCACGGTGCTGGGCAGAGGCACGAAGGGTAACTTCTCGTCCCCCAGAGGCATTGCGATAGACAGTTCCAACAATATCTACGTTTCCGACAGTGGCAATTATGTCATTTGGAAGCTGGCCAACGGTGCCTCATCGATGGTTGTTTTTGCCGGCGAGAAGGGGCAGTCTGGCTACAATGGCGAAAACCTGCCAGCCACCAGCGCGACTCTCTCCAGCCCTCAAGGCATCGCCGTGGATAAAGCCGGAACCACCGTCTTCATTGCAGACGCAAACAACAACCGTGTCCGCATGGTATACAACGGCTATATCTCCACCGTTGCTGGCAACGGTGGAGGTGGATATAGCGGTGACGGCAATTCGGCTGCCTACGCTTCTCTTCACTATCCGATCGGTGTGGCGCTGGATGGCTCCGGCAACATCTACATCGCCGACGAACAGAACAACGTCATCCGCGAAGTAACCAACGGCACCCGAATCATTAGCACCATTGCCGGCAACGGCCCGAAGGGCAACGGATCCAGCGGGGATGGGGGGCCGGCGGGCAGCGCGGCATTCAGTTATCCGACTGGAATCTCCGCGGACAGCACCGGAAATCTCTATATTAACGACGGCGACGGCTTCCGAATTCGCAAGGTGACGGCTGCCAGCTTGCCTCCGTCAGCGCCAACGGCCACGCCCTCCTTCAGCGTTTCGGCGGGAAGCTACTCCGTTGCGCAGACAGTCACCATTACCGATGCAACGGCGGGCGCCTCCATCTACATCACCCTGGACGGCACTACTCCGACTACCGCATCGACGGGATACACCGGTCCCATCAACGTCTCCGGTACGGTCACCCTTCAGGCTCTAGCGGTTGCGCCTGGTTATCTTGCCAGTCCCGTTGCCTCTGCGGTCTATTCCATTACCTCCGCTCCGACAGCGGTGATCTCAACCGTTGCCGGGAGTGGTGTTTCTGGCATGTCCGGAGCGGGTGGCCCAGCCACCAGCGCACAGTTTGGAATTCTGCAAGATCTAGCGGTGGATGGCTCTGGCAATCAGTACTTTGTCGATTCGAACAATGTGGTCTGGAAGGTTTCGGCCCAGACAGGAATGATCTCCGTTGTGGCCGGAAACGGCAAGGCGGGCTACAGTGGTGACGGATCTCTGGCGGTGAATGCCGAGTTGAACACTCCCTACTCGGTAGCCGTGGACGGCTCCGGCAACATATATATTGCCGATGGCAATAACAGTGTTGTCCGCAAGGTTACAGCGCAAACCGGATTCATCTCAACCATTGCCGGAACTGGAACCTGCAACTACAGTGGCGACAGCGGCCAAGCCACTGCCGCGACTCTGTGCTACCCCTCCAGCGTGCGGCTGGATGGGGCCGGCAACCTGTACATAGCCGATTCGGGTAACGGAGTTGTCCGGATGGTCGCGGGAACCGGTGTGATCAGTACCGTCGCTGGAAACCACAGCTATGTCTTCAGTGGCGATAATGGCGCGGCAACCAGCGCGGGTCTCATTAACCCCGAGGCGCTCGCGCTCGATGGTGCCGGCAATCTCTATATTGGCGACTCTTGGGGGCGCATCCGCAAGGTCACCAAGGCCACCGGGCTTATCTCGACGGTAGCTGGGAACGGCGATTATGGATCGAACGGCGATGGCGGATTGGCCACGAGCGCTCAAGTGATCGCCAATGGACTTGCCATCGATCCGGCTGGCAACTTGTTCATTGCCAACGGTCCAGGCGTTGTTCGCGAGGTCTCCACCAGCACGGGCATTATCTCCACGATTGCCGGCAGCGAGAGTTGGGGTTTCTGGGGCGACGGTGGTTCAGCCACGGTCGCCGGGCTCAATGGACCCGTTGCGGTCGCATTCGATGTAACCGGCAACCTGTTCATCGCGGACGACTTCAATTACCGCGTGCGCAAGGTGACCTTTGCTCCCGCGGCTACGCCTACCTTCAGCCCCGCGGCGGGCAGCTATACGACGGCCCAGTCGGTGACCATTGCCGACACCACATCGGGCGCAACCATCTACTACACGACGGACGGAAGCACGCCGACGACAAGTTCGGCGGTGTACAGCGGTTCGATCGCGGTGAACTCCACGATGACGATTCAGGCCATGGCCATCGCCACGGGAACCAGCATCAGTCCGGTGGCCAGCGCTACGTATTCGATGGATACGGTGGGGGCGTCGCTGGCGTTCAGCAGCAGCGACACGAACCCAACACTTGGCGAGACCGTCACGCTGACGGCGACTCTGAATATTCCCGCCAGCCAGTTTTCCAACATGGGGTCGTACTGGATTTACGACGGAACCACGGTCCTTGTCGCGGGGGCGTTGCCCAACACTACAGGCCCCGGTTACATGTATCAAACCTCTTCGCTGAGCTTTGGGACGCATACGCTGACCGCAAAGTATGTGGGCAGCTTTAACGGCGTCACCGTCACTTCAAATCCGCTGGTTGTGCAGGTGACGCAGCCCGCCGCCGCGCCGACCTTCAGTGTCACGGCAGGAAGCTACACGTCGGTGCAGACAGTGACTCTCAGCGATACCACGCCCAACGCGACCTTCTACTACGTTATAGGCGCGACGGTGACCACACCCACCACCCTGTACACGGGCCCGATCACCGTCTCTTCTTCAGAAACGCTGGCGGCGATTGCCGTAGCGCCAGGCTACACGCAGAGCCCCATAGCCACGGCGGCCTATACCGTTGTGCTTCCCCCCACAGTGACAAGCCTGACTTCGCCCACCAATCCAATCAATTTCGGACAATCCATAACCTTGGTTGCGACCATCGCCGGGCAGTCCGGCTTCGCGCCCACCGGCACGGTGACGTTCAGCTATAAAAACGCAATTCTGGGAACCGTGTCGCTGGGCAGTGCCGGGGTAGTGGGCAGCGCGGCCAGCTTGACCACTGCGGCGCTCCCGCTGGGGAGTGACTCGCTCACGGCGGTCTACAGCGGCGACAACTTCAACCAGGGCAGCACGTCGAACACGGTCTTCCAGGTGGTCGACCAGGTTGATTCTCTGGGCTACACCTACAGCATTCCTTACGCCTTCCTCGGATCGCCGGATGGTTCGATGATCATGGGAGGCACGGTGGACGCACAGGGTAATCTGTACGGCATTACCGGCTATGGCGGCGTCAATTCCTGCTCCCCGCCGTATCCCGCGGCGTATGGCTGCGGCGCGATCATCAAGCTGGACTCAAGCGGCAGGGAGACCGTGCTGCACAGCTTCAGCGGAACAGATGGCGCAGTACCCATGGGCGGCCTAGTGCTGGACGGGCAGGGCAACCTGTACGGTACGACGTTGGCCGGTGGGAATCTCTCCTGCAACTCGGGAGAGGGCTGCGGTTCGATCTTCCAATTGAATTTGGCCACTTTGCAGTTCACCACGCTGCACAACTTTACCGGAGCCCCGGATGGCTCCGACATGGAAAGTCCCATGGTGCTGGACTGGCAGGGCAACCTGTACGGCAGCACGAATAGCGGCGGCGCCAACGGCGCAGGAGTGCTATTCAAGGTGGACGGTTCCGGCAACTACAGCACCATCTACAGCTTTACCTCCGCGCAAACCAACAGTTGGGCAGTGGAAGTGACCGCGCTGGATGCGCAAGGCAACTTCTACGGCACCACCCGCGGCGGTGGCACAACGGGCAATGGATCGGTCTTCAAGCTGAATCCAACCACCAGCACATTTACGGTGCTTTACAGCTTCACGGGCGGAACCGACGGCGATTCTCCGCGCGACCTGTTCCGTGACGCAAAGGGCAACCTCTTTGGCCATACCAAGGACGGAGGCAATACGGCCTGCGGCGTGACGGGCGGCTGCGGAACCTTGTTCAAGGTGAATGCGGCCGGCACGTTCTCGATTCTGCATACCTTTGTCGGTGGAACGGATGGAACCGGCGGGAGCTTGAACGCGGAAGACGCGCAGGGCAATCTGTTCGGCCTCGGATCATCAACGGCCTTCGTGATGAATACCAGCAACGCGATCACCGCGCTACACACCTTTACTGGAACCAATGGAGATGGCGCCGGCCCCGGCGGCCTGGTTCGGGATGTGCAGGGCAACCTGTATGGCGGCACGGGCGGTGGCGTTACAACCTGCAACGCGCCAGGTGGTACCGGCGCGCTGGTCAACGGCTGCGGCACGCTCTTCAAACTGGCGCTCCCGGCAGCCATTGCCACGACCACGACGGCCCTTCAGTCTTCGGCGGTGAACGCCATTACCGGACAATCGGTCACCTTTACCGCAACAGTTTCAGCCAGCGCGGGCACGGTCCCCAATGGAGAGGCAGTCGCGTTCATGATGGGGCCGGTCTTGCTGGGCGCAGGAACGCTGAGCAGCGGAACCGCCAGCTTTACAACCTCGGCGCTGCCTCTGGGAAGCTACCCGATTACGGCGGTGTATGCAGGCGATCCGAACTTTGCCGGAAGCCTCTCGAATAGCGTGGCGCAGGGAGTAACGCTTCCGGTTGTTGCAACGCCGACCTTCAGCCCGGCGGCCGGGGCCTACATCGGGATGCAGACGGTATCTATTTTCGATACCACTCCCAACTCGACCATCTACTACGCCATCAACGGGACGGCAACCACATCTTCCACTCCTTACACGGTCCCCATCAGCGTCTCGTCTTCGGAAACGATTGAGGCCATCGCCGTAGCGACCGGCTACACGCAGAGCGCCGTGGCCACTGCCGCCTACACCATCACCTACAAGACCACGCCCACGATCACCTGGCCCACGCCGACGGCCATCACTTACGGCACGGCCTTGAGCGCAGCGCAATTGAACGCGACTTCAGGCGGTGTGGCCGGTACCTTTGTCTATTCTCCGGCTCTGGGAGCGATGCTGTCCGCCGGGCCGCAGACCCTCTCGGTGATCTTTACGCCCAACGATACCGCCGACTACACCACGGCCACGGCCAGCGTGCAACTGACGGTGAACCAGGCCACGCCTACGATTACCTGGCCCACGCCGGCGGCGATCGTCTATGGAACCCCGCTGAGTGCAACGCAACTGGACGCGACTTCGTCGGTCCCCGGCAGCTTTAATTACCTGACACCGGCAGGCACGGTCCCGCTCGCCGGAACCTTCACGCTGTCGACTACCTTCACGCCGACCGATACAACCAACTACGCGACGGTCACCGCGACCGTACAACTGACCGTGACCAAGGCCACGCCCACCATCAGTTGGGTAGCGCCGGCGGCGATCACCTATGGAACCCCGTTGAGCGGAACGCAGTTGAACGCGTCGAGCTCCACATCGGGCACTTTCGCTTACACGCCTGCCTCGGGTGTTGTGTTGGGCGCAGGACCACAGACCCTGTCGGTCACCTTCACGCCGCTGGATCCAGCCGACTACAACACGGCTACGGCATCGGTGCAATTGACTGTGAACCAGGCCACCCCCACCATTACCTGGGCCACGCCGGCGGCCATCCCGTACGGCACCCCGCTGAGCACGACCCAGCTCGATGCAAGCACGCCGGTACAGGGCACTTTCGCCTATACGCCAGCCTTGGGCACGGTGCTCCTCCCTGGCGCTCAAACGCTTTCTGCAACGTTCACGCCGGTTGATCTTAACTACAAAAATGCCACGGCAAGTGTCCAACTTGCGGTGGTAGCGGCCAGCCTCAGCTTCAGTCCGACCGGCATAGCCTTCGCCGGGCAGCCGATCAATACGGCCAGCGCCGCAATTCCGCTGATCGTGACCAACTTGTCGGCGTTCCCGGTGACCATGACAAGCGCTACGGCCACGGGCGACTTCAGCGCTACCAGCAGCTGCACGACCATCGCTCCACAGGGTACATGCAGTGTGAGCGTGACGTTCACGCCCAGCACCACGGGCGCGCGCACCGGTACTCTCAGCTTGACCGAGGCACAGTCGAACGTCCCGCAGAATCTGCCGCTGACCGGAACCGGAACAGTGGCGGGGATCCAGATAACGCCCGCCGCGCTGAACTTCGGCAGCCAGGTTGTTTCGACGACGAGTTACGGCCAGACCATCGCCATCCAGAACACCGGAACCGCTCCTCTAGCCGTCTCCAACATTGCCACGACGGGCGATTTCGCCACCACCGGCAACTGCGCCAGCGTCCCCGCAGGCAGCAGTTGCAGTCTTACCGTGACGTTCGCGCCCACGGCCACCGGCACGCGCACCGGCACGGTCACGTTGACCGACAACGCCGGCAGCGGCAGCCAGAGCCAGATCGTCAACCTGGTTGGCGTGGGGACACAGGCCGGCGCAACGCTGACGCCCAGTGTGCAGACCTTTGCCGGCACGGTAGTCGGCAAGACCAGCTTCGGGTTGAATGCCACGCTTACCAACACCGGATCGGCCACATTGACCGGTATCGGGGTTTCGATCCTGGGCGACTTCACCCAATCCAACACTTGCGGGGCCACACTGGCTCCGAACACGAGCTGCACCATCACCGTTACGTATGCTCCGACGGTAGCCGGAGCGGAGACGGGCAGCCTCACTGTAACCGACAGCCTGGGCGCGCAGACGGTCACCCTGCTTGGCACCGGTTTGGCTCCGGGGGCTTCGCTCAGCACGGCGCAGCTTGTCTTTGGCGGGCAGTTGGTGAACACCTCCTCGCTGGCGCAAACGGTGATCTTCACCAACACGGGAACCGCCGCGGTCTCCATCACATCGGTTACGCCCAGCGCCAACTTTACGGACTCAACCAACTGCACCGGCTCGATAGCAGCGGGCGCCAGTTGCAGCATCAACGCGGTGTTCGCGCCCAGCACGACCGGCGCGCTGAGCGGCACGATCTCGGTTGTCGACAGCGTGGGCACGCAGACCGTGAATCTGCAAGGCCAGAGCATTAGCAAGGGGCTTGCGGTGTCGCCTTCGGTTGTAGCCTTTGGCGCTCAGGTGGTGGGGACCATCAGCCAGGCGCAGACGCTGATGGTAACCAATACAGGTACGACAGCGTTGGCGCTTAATCCAATCGCGGTGTCAAACAACTTCGTGGAATCGGATCAGTGCTATTCGGCGACGACAACCTTGGCAGCGGGCGCAACCTGCTCCATCAGTTTGAGCTTCTCGCCCACGGCCGCCGGCAACCTCTCGGGCTCGCTGGTCATCAGCGATACCACGGGAACGGTCTTTACGTTGGCTACCGCCAGCGGCCAAGGCACGTTGCCGGGCATTACCACTTCGCCCTCTACGCTTTCCTTCGGCAGTCTCTCGGTGGGCACCACCAGCCAGGCGCAGACGGTGACCGTCACCAACACGGGCACGGCGGCTCTGCAGATTGGCACGGTGACCGGCACGGGCGACTTTGCCGAGGCGGACACCTGCTCGAACAAGACCATCAACCCCGGCAAATATTGCGTCATCAGCGTCACCATGACGCCCACCACAACCGGCACGCGCACCGGCGCCATTCAATTCAACGACAACGCCGATGGTTTGCATACGATCGCACTCAGCGGCATGGGCCAGCAAGCGGGGGCCAATGTTTCGCCCTCCAGCCTGGCCTTCGGCAGCTTGCCCATCGTCTCCCCGTCGCAGGTTTCCACCGCGGCTGGCACTTCGTTGAGTGTCACCGTCTCCAACCCCGGCACCGCGCCCCTGATTCTGAGCGGAATCACCCCCCAGGGCGACTTCACTGAAAGCGACAACTGCAACGGGTCGGTTGCGGCTGGCGGAAGCTGCACGCTTACGGTCAAATTCGTGCCCACCGCACTTGGACACCGCACCGGCACGCTCACCATCTCTGATAACGCTGGTACGCAGCTCGTCTCACTCGAAGGCTACGGCGCCCCAGGTGGCTTGACCCTTACGCCTTCGGTGCTCAACTTTGGCGCCCAGACCGTAGGCGTTCCCTCCACCCCGCAGATCGCCGTGTTGACCAACAACACCGGATACTCCATCACCAACCTGACGATTGCCGCCAGCGGCGAATACGCCGAAACCGACAATTGTGGCAGTACGCTGGCGAACGGCGCGAGCTGCAACCTGACCATCACGGTTACACCGTTAACCCCAGGCGCCATTACGGGCACCATCACCATCTCCGCGCAAGGCACCTTCGCAACCGGCAATGTTCGGGGCATCCTGCAAAACGAGGCCAGATTGGTTCCAGAAGCCAATGGGACCAGCGTGGGCGTGGGCGTGGTGGCGGTCTTGGCCAACACCAACACCAACATCACCGCCTCGAAACTGGTCTTTGGCACGGCTCCGGCAGGCATCGCCGCTGAGCCGTACAGTGCCGGATCGATCACGGTACTGGAGCAAGACGATACCGGCAACACGGTCAATGCACAAGACGCGCTCACGCTCACGGTGACCGGGAGCGGCTACTCGGCCACGTACCCTGCCACGGCATCCGGTGGCGTTGCTACCTTTGACTTGAGCGCAGCGGTGCTGAAGGCGCCCGGCTCCTACACCTACAAGGCAACCCTCAACTCGAACACCGCAATCAATGTGAGCGCCACCGAAACGCTGACCGCGGGTGCGGCGGCGAGCGTTACCGCGGCTGCGGGCATCTCCCAAAGCACGGTTATCAACACGGCATTTGCCGCGGCGTTGCAGGTGCTGGTTGTAGATGTCAATGGCTACCCGGTAAAAGGAGCAACGGTTACGTTTACTGCTCCTGCCTCGGGCCCTGGCGCGGGCTTGTCCAGCACCTCCGTGCAAACCGACGTGAATGGCACGGCCAGCGTGATCGCAACGGCAAATGGATTCGCGGGAGGATACGCCATCACCGCGGCGGTCTCCGGAGTCTCCACCTCGGCCAGCTTCTCGCTGACCAACAACAAGGGCACGCCCACGCTCACTTGGGCAACGCCGGCCGACATCACGTACGGCACGGCGCTGGGCACATCCCAGCTGAACGCCAGCGCGGGCGGAATGGCCGGTAGCTTTGTCTATTCGCCTATCGCTGGCACAGTGCTTTTAGCAGGGTCGCAGCAGCTCCTCTCGGTCCTCTTTACCCCGACAGACATTGCGGACTATACAACCGCTACCGCGACTGTCCGGCTGAACGTCAACAAGGCCACTCCGGTTCTTACCTGGGTCACGCCCGCTGCTATCACCGTCGGTACACAGCTGAGCACGACGCAACTGAATGCAACGGCTTCCGTGCCGGGCACATTCGTCTACAACCCCCTGGCCGGCACAACGCCGGCTGTGGGCACGGATACGCTGAACGTTACATTTACCCCCAACGACATCACGGATTACACCATCGCGACAGCATCCGTGCAGTTGGTGGTCGTCAACCCGAATCCTGTGCCGGTGATCGGAAGCATGTCGCCAGCCTTCACCTCCGCGGGTGGGGCAGCCTTCACGCTTACCCTTACCGGAACGGGATTTGTCTCTGGTTCTTCGACAGCGTATTGGGGCTCTACGGCACTTGCCACTACGTTCGTGAGTGCAACGCAATTGACGGCGCAGGTTCCGGCGGCCTCCTTTGCAACCGCGGGAACTACGGCGGTAACCGTGAAGACCGTGGCACCGGGCGGAGGCACATCCAACGCCTTGAACTTCGAGGTGGATACGGCCGGCTCTACATCTGGGGCGCCAACCTTCACCACCTTGACGGCCACCGTGACCGCAGGCTCTTCGGCAACTTATTCGGTGACCTTGCCTTCGACAGCGACGAGCGTCTCGGCGAGCTGCCTGAATCTGCCCACCGGCGCCACTTGCACCTATTCCTCAACCTCCAATACGGTGACCATCACCACCGCCTCGACAACGCCAACGGGAACCTATCAAATCATCGTGGTGTTCACAGAGACGCTGCCTGGCGTGGCCACGGGATTCATCCTGCTGCCCATCCTCCTGCTGCCGCTCTTCTACCTGAGGAGAAAACTGGCGGCGCGGGGCGTTTGGTTGACCGCTTGTGCAGGTCTGATTGTGGCAGTTGCAACGATAATTGCCATCGGTTGCGGCGGAGGTGGTGGCGGCACATCCACCCCGCAAACTCATCAGGTGACCAGTTCGGGCACGGTCACCCTCACCGTCCACTAGAGTGAATCGTACAAACCCGTCCGGAGAGGCAAATGGGCCGCTCCGGACGGGTTTGTTTTTTTGGCAGAACGAAGAAGGATGGACAACAAGATCTCCTCTCTCCCTCTGAGCCTTCAAATCAAGATCCGCTCCACCTCGTCCAGGCCGATCTCATCACGGCGGCGGTCGTAGAGCTGGGTTGTGCGCGTGCTGGCGTGATTGGCCATCACCGCGGCCTTCTCTAGGGTGCCACCGTTCTTGAGGTAGGCGGTGATTCCGGTAGCCCGGAAGCTGTGATTGCCGATCCTGGTTTCGATGTTGGCCGCAGCGGCCCGTCGGCGGGTCATGGCGTGCGCGTTGGCCTGGGGCAAGAATGTACGGGTGAGTGAGCCCGTACCTCGTCCGATCGTACGAAAGAGCGGCCCCTTGGGATCGGTTGCGAGACCTGCGCCATGGATGTAGGCAGCCAGGGCATGTTCCAGGTTGTGGTGGGCGGGCATGGCGTGCTCTTTGCCGCCTTTTTCATGAAGGCGCACCCACAGGCGCCGGTTCTGCGTGTACACGTCCTCGACCTTCATGGCCAACGCGGCGCCAATCCGCGCAAAGCTGTAGACCATCAACGAAATCAGGGCCCGGTCGCGCAGGCCAGCCGGCGTCGAAGTGTCGATGGAGTCCAGCAGCCGCCGCGCCTCCTCGGGGTCCAGCACCGGCGTCTTGCCAACGCGGACCACATGGCGCGGGCCGCGCACCGAGGCCGCGGGATTTACCGGTACTACCTGGCCCACGACCAGCCAGTCAAAAAGGTGGCGGATGGCCGCGAGCTGTTGCTTTACGCTGGGCGTCGACTTCAAGCGCATCTCGAGCTCGATCCAGGTAGCCACGTGCAGCGGCTGAATCGCGGAAAGGGAAGTGACGCCCACGCTTTCGCACCAGGCCAGAAACTCGCCCGCGGCCCGCGCATAGGCGCGCCGGGTATGCGGATTGCGGATATTGGCGGCGAAGAACTCCAGGAAGCGCAGACTCGCGCGGTCGCCCGAATGGGTGACGAGAGCGGGCAGCGTCGTGAGCGCTGACGAGTGGATGAGGCTAAGCGGCTTCATCATGCTGTCTTCCAGTATAGATGATAAAGGACATTATCACATATAGAAAGGCCAAGAATCTGCCTGACCGGGATTTTGCCTTCGTCAAGAACGCCGTTGTGTCTGGAACTCTGGTTGTCACCGAGGACGGGAAAGGTTATGCTGCTTTGGAGAAATAATGTTACAGACATTTCGCCGCTTCAGAAGTTGGGATGCCAGCGAGACGGAAGAATGCCTGCCCAATATCCACCTTGTGTTCGCAAATCTTAATCATGGCCGCTCGGCATTGTCGGCGCAGCCGCCGCTTCAGCCTACAATGGACTCTACTTCGGCGAATGGCAGCACCCTACATGTTTGGCAGGGGTGAAAACCAGATAGGCAAGGAAGTATCCACCACCCATGAGGTGCAATTTACAATGAAATCAAAAAATCTAGCTGTTCTGGCGCTACTCTTGCTCACCCTCGGCTGTGCCCTGCCTGCACACGCTTTTCAGGACTCGTCTCTCTCCCTGCAGGGATTCTCCGGTATTCTCAATACCCCAACCGGCCATGTTCAGGAGAAGGGGACCTTTGATGCCCTCTACAGCAACCAGAAGGACAGGTTTTCCAATATGGCCATGCCCCTCTGGCAGGATAACTATGTCTTCTCGGTTGGTATGTTCAGTTTTGCGGAGATTGGCGGTCGCCTGACCAATAACATGTCCCTGAATCAAGGGGGCATTCGGGATCTGTCTGGGAACGTGAAGTTCTCCAGCGCGCCGTTTACTACCCGTTACCGTTTTTCCCCGGCCCTGGCGGTGGGGGTTCAGGATTTCGGGGGGGGGTCTTCAAACTTTCGGACGAGCTATGTGGCTGCTTCGGCTGATCCTGTTGGCTGGTTGCGTCTTTCTACGGGCTATGGCCACGGGCCGGACCGGATGAAGGGGGCCTTCGGGGGTATGGAGCTCAGGGCCCATGATTGGGTCACCCTGCTGGGGGAGTATGACACCACCAACACCAATGTGGGTGCGCGTCTGACCACTCCGGCGCTTCGCTATTTCCCGGCCCGGTTCACTGCCACCTTCTCCTCACCGATGCAGCGCTCGCAAGAGCTGGCAATCAGCGTCGGTATGATCATTCCGCTTGAGTTCTCCAAGGCAAAGCACGACGCCGCCGCGCCCAAGACTCTTTGGGGTGCGCTCACCGCCAAGAAAGTGCGGCAGCGGGCTCCTGAGCCGGTGTCGCCGCCTCCGGTGGTGCAGTCTCGTCCGGCTGATTCCGCGGGTACTCCCATGGCGGTAGTTACGCCTCCGGCTGCTGTTACGTCGGCTGCAGAGCCATGCTGTCAGAACAACGTTGTGGAACCGGCGCCGTTGGAGGCGCTGCGGAAGCGCCTGATCAAGGCCGGCTTTGTGAATGTGCGGGTGGGGATGCAAGGGAAGACCTTGGTCGTGGAGTATGAGAACATCCGTTACCATCACAATGAACTTGATGCCGTTGGGGTAGTTGCCGGAATTACCGTCCAGACCGCCGCAACCAGTGCCGAACAGCTTCGGCTGGTGGTAAAGCGCGAAGGGCTGGCCCTTCTGCAGATTGAAGCCCCGCTTTTGCCGCTGTGCGACTGGCTGGAGGGGAACGACCTGACCCAAGCACCGGTGTTCACCGTAACCAACAAGTTGGTGGACACAAAAGGGGTGGGCTTTGTTGTTGGGGACGACAATCCGGGAAGGCTCAAGCCCTCGGTAATGGTGTACCCCTCTTTAACTACCCTGGTGGGGACCGAGTACGGAGTCTTTGACTATCAGCTCTCCATCCGGCCGGAATTGCAGGTGCCGCTCTGGCGGGGGGCGACTGGCGTGGCCCGTTGGGATATTCCGGTGGCCTGGAGTCACAACCTCGATAAAGGACAGGTCTATGCTGCTTACCATACCCAGGCGCAGATGGATCGTCTGATGCTCTTCCAGACGCTGCCTCTGGCTCCCGGCCTGGTGGCCAACCTGGGCGGGGGCGAGATTCTGGACACCACCTTCGGCACCCTCAATGAGCTGAATTGGACCCTTGGAGGCGGTATGCACCGCTTCGGAGCGATTCAATCATGGGGACGTGACACGGGCAGTAACTCCACCCGCAACGTTGAGCTCGGTTCCTACCGTTTTTTCCTGGCCCGCCAGGATCTGGCCTTTGAGGCGACAGGGGGACGCTTCTGGGGGCAGGATACCGGTGTTCTGTTGAATATGAAGCGGTTCTTCGGGGATGTGTCGGTGTCACTGTATTACAAGCACTCGGTCACACCTACTGATTCCAAAGTTTGGCAGCAGGGAGGGATCCAGTTTGAGATCCCGTTAACGCCGCGTCGGGATATGGCCGCACGGCCGGTGCAGATACGTGGGAGTGAGGACTGGGTCTATGGTCAGGAGACGGTGATCGCTACTTCTGCCACTCAAAACGCTAACTCCATCGAGCCGGGTCTGGCGACCGTGCCAGATGCAACGCAGTCCCTTACCCAGTCCTTCTATGACCGGGAGCGTTTCAACAAGGATTACATCCTCTCCCACACGGAGCGAATCAAGGAGGGGTGGCGGCGCTTTCGCAATGGCCTGTAGCCGCCCCCACGGGGGTGTCTATCGTGCAGAATGGGGCCGTTCTTCCTCTTGTGCTGGGGCGGCTCCCTATTTTTGCTATTGACAAATGTCAGGTGGTACAGTTAGTACTCGTTTGAAGTAGAATGATAGAAATACAGTCTGGTGCCATTTTCCTCTTCTGAGGGATGCCACTCCCCGAGAACTACGCTCAAACTAATGGAGGTTCACAGTGAAAATCCGCAAAAGCGCAGTATTGCTCTCTCTTGAAGTTCTAATGCTTGGATCCTTGGTCGGCTGTTGGTGGAGCGGCGGAGGCTCTTTGCCTACCAATGTCGTTACGCAAGGGCAGAGCGGCAAGGTGACTCAGGGAGCGGTCAGTGGTGCTACCGTTTGGGCCGACAGCCTCACTTCAGGCACCCGCTTTGTCATTGATACCGCTGAGCAGCCCACCCAGACCACGACATCCGCTACCGGTACATTTACCTTCCCCGTGCAGCCGAGTTACAAGTATGTCGTTGTATCCCAGGGGGGGACTGACACTATTACCGGCAAGCCAGCTACCACCATGCTTGCTCCTGCTGGCGCCAAGTCAGTCTCCGCGCTGACAACATTGGTTGCCCTGGATACGACGGGCACTCTGGCAGCCTCCATCAACGCGATTCTGCCTTCTGGAACAACCTTTGACAGCGACATTACCGCCGCCAACGGTCTGACCCCGGCTGCAATGGTGGCAATCACTTCGATCGAAACAGCGGTTACCACTTTCAATCAGACGGTTCAGGATGCAACCAAGACTGGCTCTACGCTGACGCAACAGCAGCAAAACAACATCAACCTTACCGTGTACAGCCAGATCGCCACCACACTCTCTGGTTCTTCCTCGGGATCGCTGGCGAATACGGCCAATTTGGCGAGCAATCTAACCACCGCACTGACGACGGCTGCTACCACGATCGCTACCAACAACACCAACATTACCTTAACTTCTCCCTCTACGATTGCCTCGTCGATTGCCACCAACGCGGTTGCCACATCAGCCAACGTGGTCGGTATTGCAACAAGTAATGCCGCTCTACAGAGTGTAACGCCGAGTACCGTTGTATCCGCACCGGTAACTGTATCTACGAGCACTTCCGTTACTGAAACCACGGTGATGACCACATCCAACACGGCACTTGTTAACAGTACCGTTACAACGGTAGCCACAACGGCAGCGACGAGCGTCACGGCCACCTCTACCCCGACGACCTATACGCCGCCGGTTATCGCCGTCGCCAACAACCCGACAATTGTCGGCTACCAACTGGCGGTCAACGCAAGCGGCAGCTCGTGGAATGTGTCTACCCTCACGATCACGTTCAGTGACAATATGGTCGCAACCGCGTCGGGCAGCTCGAGCTATGCCAACTCCGTATTGAACCCTGCAAATTACCAGTTCACTCAGTCAGGTTGCTCTCCGGCATCCTACTCCGCGAATGTGGTTACTTTCTCCTGCGGGAGCCTGACACCTGGTGCCTTCGGAATCACAGTCAACAAAGCTACCAGCAGCAGTGGTGTTTGGGCCAGTTCCACATCGTTGGGCCTGTCGGTCGACAACGTGAAGACCTTTACGTTGCCCACCGTAACCGGCAGCACCGGTGGTAGCAGCCTCGACATGTTCTAGCACTTCAGGATGTCCCGTCGGTAGCTGTAAAGCTGAACGGCGGGTCAGCCTGATTCCTTGAGAACTTGTTGAAAATCAGCTGAATAACATTGTTGGCCTCCGGGAATCCTTCCCGGAGGCCATTTCCGTCTTCAGGCACACAGCGGCCGCGGAGATCGCAGTGCGATGGGAGCCAACGGGAACGGCTGAAAAGAGCTCACAGCTCACTGTCATGGGGAGAACCGTGAAAATAGGCGACCAGCACTGGAAGCAGGACCATGGCGACAAACACCAAAGCGATCAAGATGTCCCCCATGCGCAATATCCTCCTGGAGGTAGCTCAAATCACAGCGAAGCCACCCGTATATAGCCTGGATCAGTTCGTGGATCGGGTTGGAAACAGATCTACAAAGCGGAAAAATATAAAAGTGCAAAGACAGACCAGCGCAGCACCACTCAACACCACCAGGGTCACCGGCAACAACAACAAACCCAAGGCCGAACGCTGCGTCCCCGACTTCAGCATGCTTGATCGATCACCAATGCTGGAGAAGGGTGAGGGCATTGTCGCCCCCCTCATCCTCTCCAGCCTTGCATTGGTCCGCTCCGTGCCCGCCGTGCCGATGATGGACAACGGCATAACACCCTGGATTCGTTCTGGTTGAGCACTCATGCATTCATCCTTGCTACTGGGTAATGGTCAAGGTAAAGTTGCCGGATTGCGTACTGCTCGCGCCCCCGGCGGCAGGCAAAGCCGTTGCGTTGATCTGGATCGTGTGCTGTCCGGTGACGGTGCTCGTAAAGTTCGCGCCGCAACCACTCATCCCTGCCAGCGTCCATCCCAGCCCCAACAACAGAACCATCAGGCGGCTCCATGTCGCCATGCGCTTCCGCTGGAAGGCCAGCACAATACCGCACAGCAGTGCTGGCAGGAACAACATCCCCGCCAGCGCAGTCCCTCTGCTCGAGGACCTGTTCCCGTCCAAAGCAGCATTCAGGCCAACCGTCTGGATCGTCATCTGCGAGGTCTGCACGGTATGTCCGTCTGACGTGAGCGTAGCCGGTGAGAAGGAGCAGCTTGCACCTTCTGGCAGGCCTGCGCAGCCAAGCGTCACAGTACCCGTAAAGCCACCCTGCGGCTGCAGGTAGAAGACAGCCTGGCCCGTCTGGCCAGCCTGGAGCGTAAGCGACGATGGATTTGCCGTCAGCAGATAACTGCCGCTGGTGATCACATGCCCACCAACTGGAGCCGTAACTGTGAGCTGTACAGAGCCAGTCGCCGTGGTGTAGTCCGTGGTGTCGTTGGGGGTGAAGAGGACGTTCAGGGTCTGCGTGCCTTGGCTCATTACCGTGCCTGCCGCGGGCGAGTAGGCAAAGCTGCCCGTTACGGAAGCCGAGGCATTCAACTGTGCGCTGCTCAGCGAAGTTCCACCCGCAATCGAAGCAGGCGTTGCCCACGTCAGGGTTGGAATCGCCTTGTTCACCGTTATCGTCTGTGTTACTTCGGGAGCTGCTGAGTAGTCCGTGTTGCCGGCCTGATTCGCTGCCACCACTACGGTTCCCGCGCCCGTAATGGTCATCACGCTGCCCGCAATGGTAGCCGGACCGGAGACGACGCTGAACACCACGGGATTAAGCGATGAACCACCCGTCGCCGTCAGAGGAATCGATGTTGTCACGCCAAAGGTGTACGGGCCCGCAAGAGCAGCAAAGGTGATCGTCTGCGTAGCCAGTTGGCCGTTGCCGGTCAGCGGTACAATTTGCGGGCTGCCCGTCGCGCTGTCCGTAATGGTCAACGTCCCGGTAGCGCTGCCGCCTGCCGCTGGGTTGAAGTAGATGTTGATGGTGCACGAGCTCTGCTTGGCCAGCACCGTGCCGCAGTTGGTCGTGTCCAGAAAGAACGAGCTACCGGTCACCGTTTTGCTGCTGATCGTCATCGGACCGCTGCTCGTATTGCTGAGCGTCACCACTTTGTCCGCACTCTGGCCGGCACCGTACACAATCGTGCCAAAGTCCAGTTGCTGCGGCGCTACCGCGGCTGTCGGCGCAATTCCCGTACCCGAAAGGCTGGCCGTGATTGTGCCACCGGAGCCACCCGTGAAGCTGGCTGACAGTGTCGTGCTCTCAGGTCCCACCGTAGAAGGCGTAAAGGTTACCTGGAAGCTGCATGTGGAGTTGGCTGCCAGCGACGTTCCGCACGGGCTGGCCGGAATCGTGAAGTCCGTGTTATTGCCGCCCGTTGTCGCGATCGCCAGGGCGTTCATGGCCACCGGGCTTGTGTTGTTCAGCGTAATCGTCCAGGCGTTGCTCATCGATTGCTGCGTCTGGTTGCCAAAGTTGATTGCCCCCGGAGTAAACGATCCCGTTGGCGTATTTGAAGCTCCCACTCCAGTCAGGCTCAGCGTGTGAACACCGCTGGTTGAGTTGTCGATCACGGTGAGCGTGTCCGTATAGCTCTGCACCGCGGTCGGGCTGAAGGTGACCAGGATCGAGCAGGAGCTCTTAGCGGGCAGCGTGGAAGGGGTAAGGAACGAAGGCGTACCGCAGGTGCCGCCCGCAAGGGTGAAGCCGCTGCCTGCACTTACAGCAATCGAGGTCACGCTCAGCGGGCCGCTCCCGGTATTGGATAGCGTTGCCGTTTGCGAAGTGCTCGGCCCTGTGCCATCAACCACGGTGCCAAAGTTGAGCGAGTTTGGAGCCAGCGCTGAGGTCGGCGCTGTTCCTGTGCCGGTCAGCTGAACCGTTGCCGGTTGCAGTGTCATGCCAGAGTTGTACGTCAGCGGAATGGTTAACGCTCCGGACGGGTAGCTTTGCGCCGCTGTCGGCGTAAAGGTCACCGTAACCGTGCAAGCGCCGCCGTTGGCGGTCAGGGTGATGCCGCTGCAGGTGTCCACACCCTCGGCAAAGGGCGAGGGTGCTGAAATGGTGATTGTGCCCACGGTCAAAGCCACGGGGTTGTTGTTGGTAAGGGTCAGCGTCTGCGGAGGGCTCTGCACATTCATCGCCACACTGCCAAAGTTCAGCACATTGGTTGAGAGTGCAATGGCTGGCGTTACGCCTGTGCCCGACAGTCCAGAGCTCAGCGTGATTGTCCCACCCGCGTAACTCAACGCCACCGTCAACGTTCCGCCCGCGTAGCTTTGCGCCGCGGTTGGCTTCAAGTAGACGGCGAGGGAGCAGGCTGCGCCTCCCGCCAGCGTCCCTGCCGTCTTGCACGCGTTGTTTACCGTTCCATCCACCCCATACCCTGAACTGGGCGTGATGGTCCCAATCGACAACGCTCCAGAACTGGTGTTGGTCAGCGTCAGATATTGGTCAGCGCTCTGGCTGCCCAGGGTCACGTTGCCAAAGCTCAGCGAAGCTGGCGCCAGCGTGGCCGTTGGTGCAACGCCGGTACCGGTCAGGCTCGCCATGGGGCCGCCCGTGAAGTTTGCCGTGATGGCGCCCGAGCGCGCTCCAGTCTGCGCCGGTGTAAAGGTCACCTGGAAGGCGCACGCCGCACCTATCGCCAGGGTTGCTCCGCAGTTGTTGCCGGATACCGTAAACTCGGCAGTCCCAGCAGGAATCAGGCTGGCGCTCGTAGTGCTCAAAGCCACGTTGCCGGTATTGTTCAGCGTCATGCCCCAGGGGTTGGAAGTGGAGCCCACCGTCTGATTTCCGAAGCTGATCGAAGCCGGCGCAAAGTAGGCCGACGCAGCCGAGGAAACGCCCTTGCCCGTCAAACTAACGGTCTGCGTTCCCGCGGTACTGGTTACCGTCAGGGTGCCCGTATAGCTCTGCACGGCCGTCGGCGCAAACGTCACCGCGATGGTGCAGGAGCTGCCTGCCGCCAGCGTTGTGCCGCAAGGCGTCGAGCCGCCGGCCGTCGCCGTAAACGCGCCGGAGCCGGCAAACCCGATGTTCTTCACCGGTCCCGCGCTGGTATTGGTCAGGGTTGCAACCTGTGGGCTGCTGGTGCTGTTCTGCGCCACGCTGCCAAAGTCCAGCGAACTGGGCGCCAGTGCGGCCGTGGGTGCAACACCGGTGCCCGTAAAGCCGGCCGTCAGGGAACCTCCGCCGCTGTAAGTCACCCCCAGCGAGCCCGTTTGGATGCCCGTACTATTCGGCGTAAAGGTCACCGAGATCGAGCAGGTGGAGTTAGCCGCCAGCGTGGTGCCGCAACTGTTCACCTCCGTAAACTCTCCGCTCACCCCGCTGGCAGGCGTAAAGATCAGGCTGGTCATATCCACGCTGCTGGTGTTGTTCAGCGTCATGCCCCAGGTATTGGAGGTTGAGCCCACCGTCTGGTTGCCAAAGGCGATCGAGCTGGGGGCAAAGAAGCCCGAAGCCGTCGCCGCCGTGCCCGTGCCGATCAGGTCCACTTGCTGCGGGCTGCTCGCCGCCGAGTCCACCACCGTGAGCTTCCCTGTAAGGTTGCCCGTGGTGCTCGGTTTAAAGGTCACTAGAATCGTGCAGGTTCCATGCGCCGCCAGCGGGGTTGCCAAACTGCACGTACTACCGCTACCAAGCGCAAAGTTTGCTCCTCCGTTCGTCACGCCAAAGCTTGCAAGACTCACCGGGCCATCGCTGGTGTTGGTCAGGGTTGCGGTCTGGGCCGTTGTCGTACTGCCTTGCGCCTCACTGCCAAAGTTCAAGGAGTTGGGTGCGAGTGTGGCCGTCGGGGCGGTGCCCGTGCCGTTCAGGGTCGCGGTCTGTGTGCCCGCACTGTCATTCACATTCAGCTGTGCCGCAAAATTACCCGCGGCCTGCGGATTGAAGGTCACATAGATGCTGCAGGTTGAATACGGCGCCAACGTTCCCGATGCTGGGCAGTTCGTCGTCTGCCCAAAGTCCGCCGCCTCCGCGCCCAGAATCGAGATCGCCACGCCGGTCACGGCAAGGTTGCTCGAATTGTTCAGCGTCACCGTCCAGGCATTGCCCGTGGAACCGGCTGTCTGGTTCGCAAAGGATATGGAGGAGGGAGCGAGGGTTACGGAAGGCGACGTCGCCGCGCCCGTCAACGAAGTGGTTAGCGTTGCCGGCTGCCCGTTAGTGGTCACCGTCAGTGCGCCGGTGTAAGTACCGGTCGCAAGCGGAGCGTAGTCCATGGTAATGGTGCAGTTCTGGTTTGCCGCCAGCGTAATCCCGCCACCTGGTATCGGCAGCGCCGCCAGTCCGCCCGCGGGAATTGTCAGTCCGCCGCAGGTCGTTGCCGTAATCACCACGTAGGAGGAATTGCCGCTCACCGCCGCGCTGGTGATGTTCACCGTGCCGCTGCTGGCATTGGTCAGCGTGGCCACCTGCACGGGGCTTGTGCCGCCGACAACCTGCGTTCCAAAGTCAATCGACGACGGGTTCAGCTGCACGCTCATCGCCGTGCCCGTACCGGTAATCGATGCGGTCACAGGCGTGCCGTTCGAGCTGTCTATAACCTTCAGCGTCGCCGCGTACGAGTCCCAGCTGTTGACGGTCACCGGAGGCGTAAAGGTCACCAGAAAAGTGCATGAAGAGTATGCGCCCAGCGTGGTGCCGCAAGACGTGCTCTGAATGCTGAAGGTATTGGCCGGCGGAGTCGTCGTCGTGCCACTGGTGCCCGTCAGCGTCACGGTCCCGATACTCATCGTGATGCCGCTGATCGAGTTACCGCCCATGTTGCTCAGATTCATGGTCCAGGCGTTGGCCGTCGTACCCTGCACCTGGTTGCTGAACGGCACATACGAAGGCGAAACCAGCAACTGCGCATACGAGATCCCGCTCAGGCTGATTGACTGCTGTGCGCCGCTCACATTCAGGTTGTTGTCCGTCAGAACCAGGCTCTCGGAGACATTGCCCGCCCAGGTCGGCGTAAAGTTCACCGACAGGTTGCAGGTTCCTCCCGGAGCCAGCGGCGTAGCCGTCGCGCAGGTGCTCAGCGCATTCGCCGGAAAGTCGGTCGGATAGTTCAGCGCGCTGAATGTCAGGTTCTGCGTTCCAATGTTCTCCGCAATAACCGTCTGCGGAGTGCTGGTCGCCGTCACTTCAGTGGTGGCAAAGTTCAACGCAGGAACATTGGAGCGATCTTCTTCCACCAAACGGTTGTTGTTCGAGTCGGCAATATAGAGGTTGCCGCCTGCATCCAGCGCCACACCCTGCGGACTGTTCAACGGACTGGTCTGGACCGCAACCGGTGCTGCCCATGCGCCCGATGTCCAGACAATCCGCACCACGCGGTTCGCGCCAGAATCCGCAACGTAGACGCTCTCGCTCGCATCCACAGCAATCTGCTGAGGATACGACAAGCCGCTGGCCACGGTGGTCTGCGTTCCCCACACCACACCGTTCCACGGCAGCTCAACCACGGTACCATTGCTGTCATCGCTCACAAACAAATTGCCGGCCGCATCAAAAGCCAGCCCGCCGGGCTGCCCCACGCTCAACCCCGCAACGACTGTCGGTGTCGCTGGCAGGCTCGCGCCCGCGGATACCATGTACACGTTGTGATCGAGTGAGTTGGTGTAGTAGACGTTACCTCCGCCGTCCACTGCCACACCATCGAGCGAAATCGGATTTACCGTAAGCATTGCCTTCGCTGTGCCGTACGCGCCATCATTCCACGGCACCACGTAAATCTGCTTCCCTGTGTAGTCTGCAATATAGACGTTACCTGCGCCATCCACTGCCACGCCGCGCGGACTCAGCCCGCTAAAGCTGAGCACATTCGACTGTGAGTAGCCGTTCGTCGTTGTAATCTTCACCACACGCTGGTTGGCCATGTCGGAGACGAACAGGCTGCGATTCGCATCTACTGCCAGTGCCCCCGGCTCAGGGAGTGTGCCACTCACCGGCATCACATTCTCGGTCCAGGGCAGATAGGCAAGCTGCGCACCGGTGCCGCTGCCGTACACATAGCCGGTAGCGATCACGTAGCCCAGGCTGTCCTTCAGAATCGCCGCGCCCAGGCTCGCGCCTGCCGCTCTTGGTGTAAACTTCACAGCCACCGTGCAGGTCGCGCCAGCGCTGTAGGTTGTACCCGCTGCGCAATTGCTTCCTCCCGCGTCGGCAAAGTCCAGGGACGCCGATCCAGTCGTCAGCACCGACTTCGAACCCAAAATCCCGGACGTATCAAAGGTGAACTGCAACGGCACCGTGCTGCTTGTTGACCCTACAGCCACTGTGCCAAAGTTCACGCCACTATACGTCTCCTTCAGTACCCAGCCGTTCGAACCATTGTTGATGTCTGCAATGTAAAGGTTCCCGTTGGCATCCACCGCAACACCCTGTGGCGTTGAGAGTGTACCCGTCCGCACCTTGGACGGCGTACCCCAGGTTCCCCCACTGTTCGGAACCTTCACAATCTGCTTGTCGCCCCGGTCCGCGATGTAGAGGTTGCCGCCACTGTCCAACGTCAGCCCCACGGGATTGGTCAACCCACTGGTGAGAACCGGCGTCGGCGTCAACCAGCTCGTTCCATTCCACGTCGTTTCCGTTACGCTGTTCTGGTTGTAATCCGAGATGTACAGATTTCCCGTCCAGTTGCCCGGGCCGCCACCTGTGGTTTGCCACGCCAGGCCAGCGGGCTGCGAAAGTCCGGTTATCTGCGTCAGCGTGCCCACCGTGCCGCCCGCGGAGTTCTGAATGTAATACACCTGCGCGTTGCCCCAGCTCGTGAAGAACACAAAGCCGTAAGGATCGACCGCAACATCCTGCGGCGAATAAGTGCCACCAGAAGGCAGCAACGGAACAGCTGTTCCGTACCCTGAGCCAGACGGCGGGACCATATAGATCTGCTGCCCACCCAGGTCGGCAATGTAGACGTTGCCGGCTGCATCCAGCGCAACTCCGCGAGGACTACCGAGCCCGCTCATGACCGTCGACTGCGTATACCCCCCAGCCGATGGCGTCAGCCGCACCACGCTGTTATTCGCATAGTCGGAGACAAACACGTCCCCACTCGCATCCACCGCAAGCGCAATCGGATCAGCCGGCGCCAGCCCGCCCACAGCCAGCGTGCTCTCATAGCCGCTAAAGTGTGCGGTCTGAGCGGCCGATAGGCTTACCATCAGGACGCCCAGCACAAGCAGCATGGCAGGCGTCAGAACGCGACGGCGCGCAACGCCAACAAAACGTGCGATTGTGCGTGGATGCGCCCCTGAAAGGCAAATGCTGGAAAGGGGATTGCGAAGGGTGTGTCTCATAGCATCACCTCTGATAGAAACGTGCCGGTCAAATAGAGAAAACTGTTTAAACCTTTAATCTGTAGCCGTGATCCCGCTTGGGTCCTAGCTTTTTGGAGGTCATGCTCACACCTGGAGTTCCCGGTGAAAGCACGTCTACGCACAGACTTCCTCGTACAAACATCCCCATGAAATACTACAACTTTCGTGGGATTAGTAAGTATTAAAGTTTTTATTGTCTATGGGGTTTTGACCCCCACCCTCTACAGGTAGTGGCAAATATAACCTTGCTGTCACCTGTGGGTATCCGGCCTACTGTACCCGGTTGGTCGTTTAGTTGTTGCGGGCTCCTCGGCAGGGAAGGGATTGAAAAGAATACTAGTTGTGCTCGTGAGGGGACGCATCTTACAGCTTGGACTTGCGTCGATCCGACAGCATTGCCTCTTCAAGAGCATGCATAAACCGCACATTCGGCTCGACCAGGGATAATGCTGCCCGAACGATCACGCTGTCGTTGGTCCGGATTCCGTGGTCGGTAGAAGCATATCCACTCAGCACCCGAAGCTTGGTCAGGTCCTCCGGGTATAGGTAGACCGTGTTCCGACTGGGATTCAGCGACCTCGCCAACGGCTTCGTTGGCGCCACGGATGACGCCGTATTCATATGGCGAAGCTGTTCAGATTCATTGACTTCCGTATACGCCGCTGGTTCGGTGGTTCGAATGGGTTCTTGAGGAGGAGCGGCCTGAGCGTGTTCGTTTACGCCCGCAAGTACGGTCAATTCAGCGGCGCGCTCTTCGGTTGCCTGTCTTAGCGCTGCCAGAGGATCTTCCCTGAGCATTTGTGTCGGTTTGTAGGCTTTTTTAGCCATTTGCGCTTAGCCCCTCTCCATTTTTTTTTTATTTGCCTGTGTTCCCTGCCCCAACGAGGAGCTGTTGGTGAGGCTCACAATCTCCAGGGCCAGCTTTCCAGCAATCATCTGAGCTGGTCGGTCCAGGACATTCCAACCGCCCCCGCCCACAAAATGCGCGAAGACCTGACGGTCTGGAATTTGCGTCTGGAGGGCCGTCACCCTCAAGGCGGCAATCGACTCGTCTACGCTTCTTGCGAGGATCGTTCCGGTCTTGACCTTGTTCACGAGGACACGGACAGCGGCTCGGGGATTGGTCTTTTCCGCAAAGTCGACGGCTTCGGTCACTTCCCAAAAGTCGACCACCTGTTGGCCGGTTACTACAATCACCGCGTCTGCCTCCCTCACTGCCAGGAGGGTGGCCGGATGCTCCAGATTCGGTGGTGTGTCGAAGACGATATAGGTATATTCGCTTTTAGGGACTGCGATCTCAACTTCGGATTTTGAATACATCAGGCTTTTTGTACTCGACCCTTGCTTGTCGAAATCCTGGACTGCCACGTGATTGCCTGCTTGGCGCAGAGCCTCCGCAATCAGCAGGCTCGAAGTTGTTTTCCCTGCCCCACCTTTTTTCGCTAGAAATGCGATCTTCATACTGTCACACTCTCACACTGATTCAAATGTGCACCATTACTCGTAGAGTAGCACAGTGTGAGTGTCGGACAGTGTGAAAGATGACCATGTAGGACAGTATGATAGTAGGATGGCGTGCGCGTGTTGTGGGCGCATACTTTCGGAGACTCATACTGTGTGAGGCGGTACCACTTCGATTTTGGGAATCATTGCGCTTTCCCCGAATAGAGATGCAATGCCTTTGACAGATCACATGGTATACATCATGATAAACATCAAGGAGGCGTCTCATGCCTGCCATCCAGAAGGCACGTGTCTTCCGCAATGGACGAAGCCAAGCCGTCCGCATACCGGCCCAATACCGCTTCACAACCGAGGAGGTCTACATCGAGTGCAATCCCCACACGGGAACGATCACTCTGTCGGAGCAGCCTTTTCGCCCTTCCCTCGACGAGATATTTAGAGATCTTGATGCCGCCGGCGCCGCGGAGTTTGATCTCGAGCGTGATCTATCGTCGCCGCTAGAACGGGAGTGGTTGTGAGCAACTCCGCAATCTACCTGCTCGACACGAATATCACCGGGTACATCGTCAGCGGTCGCTCGCAAATGGCCCGTAACCTGTTGAGGCAAACCCTCTCAGAGGCACAGGTTGCCATCTCCACGATCACCGAGGCAGAGATTCTGTATGGCCTGGCCCAGAAGCCGGAGGCGACCCGCCTTCGCACTTCGGTCGAAAAACTGTTTCAGGTTGTCGAGATACGCGCTTGGGATTCGGCTGCGGCCCAGGCATATGGACGGCTACGGACCCGCTTGAAGATGGCAGGGAAGGCCCTCACGGAGATGGATCTCTTGATTGCCTCGCACGCTCTGGCGGCGGGTGCAGTCCTCGTCTCCCACGACCAGGCATTTCAGCACGTGATCCCGTTTCTTACCGTCGCCGACTGGGCGGCAGACTTAAAGTAAGTGAGTGTGAGACTCATACACTCTAGGCTTCTCGAACAGCAGGAGTGCCGTAGCAGGAGCGAATCTCGATGAAAAGAAAGTCCGAAGAAGCCTCGTCCAGGCAGAAAAGCGACCTACTCCAGATCGGTTCCATCGTGCCGGACTTGGACCTGCCTGTTAAGCCACGCACGGATAAAACAAAGCCCCCTAACGCTACCCGAAAGGGCAAGCCACTGTCCCCCGCGCCCAAACCGCGTGATTACGCCAAAGAAAAACAATTAGCTGTCGAAAAAAGCGTCGATCGCATCTCCGGTCTACGGGAAGAACGCGATTCCGGTGTGCTGGGTGAAGAGATTATCAAGCTGGCTCAGGCTCTCATCCTGTGTACCCTCCCCTATCGCCCCACGAAAGAACGCCAGATTGTGAGGACAGCACGGTTGAGTGATGGATCCAAGCTCACCGTCACCTTCTCTGCCGCTCTCAATGACATTGAGATGCCTTTCGGGGCCGATCGCGACCTGATGGCGTGGCTCTTTGACAAGGCGATCAACTCGGAAACGTCCTTTGTCCCCATCCGCAGCGCAAACGAATATTTTCGCGAAACAGGGAAGAGCCGGAGCGGAGATCGCGTCAAGGACCTTGCTGGGCGCCTGCGGCGTTTGTCCGGCCTGGTCATCGGCATTGAGCGGCCCCGCGAGAACTCAAGCCAAACCATCGTATTGCCGATGATTGCGGCCTCACACTTGCCGCACAGCCTGGCCCTGCAACTCCATGCAGAGAATACCGGTCAGAGGAGCTTTCCAGGGCTCGAAAACCCCTTTGGAATCCAATTGGAAGAGCGCTTCTTTCAAGACATCAAGCGCCATCATGTTGCCATCCCGCGCAAGCTCTGGCTTGAGCTGCAAGGCAACAAGGGAGGCGCCATCCTGAAGGATATCCTTACCTTCTTTGTCTACCGCTGCTATAGCGCGCAAACGGAAAGCGTCATACCCTGGAATGGTTTGCGCGAACAATTTCCCCAAGATGACAGCAATCCCGGACGCCTGAAGCAGAACGTCAAGAAGGCGGTCAAGCATCTCCGCATCCTCTGGCCTGAAGTGAAGATTGATGTTCTCAAGGAAGGAATATGGGTAGCGAAAGCCCCCACTCAGCTGCTACCAGATGACCCTACTAAAAAGCGGGTTCGCCGGCTCGACCTGCCGGGAACAGATGATTCGCCAGAAATGTGACCTTCCGCGTACAATTTTTTTAGCTTATTCTGGCGCAGGAATAAGCTGTTGCGTGACAGCCTCTCTGAGCCAAATTCCGGCCAAATCGGAGGTTGGGACCGTCCAAATGTGACCTTCCACGTACAACGGAGAACAAAAAAAATTCTTTCGTTCTGATGTGACCTTCCGCGTATGGATTTTCAGGGCAAATGGAGTGGAAAGCCCCCAAGCGAGCCTATCCAGTGTGACCTTCCGCGTATTTTCTCTGCGCACCCTCCGCGTAGACGGAGAAAAGCAGCCGTTTTTGAGTCTATGTGACCTTCCGCGTACGTCTTCCAAGGCTCCATTCGCATGAATCGCTGTGGAAAAGAGGGGCTTTCGCTCGGACCTTCCGCGTATGAACAACGTGACCTTCCGCGTATTTCTATGCGACCTTCCGCGTATTTCTATGCGACCTTCCGCGTATGAATATGTGACCTTCCGCGTACCCCTATATATAGAAGCAAGAGAACAAGAGATTCAAGAGACAAGAGATAACAGGAGCAGATGCCTGTGGAAATCAGCAAAAAACACAACATTTCCCAAAATTAACCCGCAAGGAACACTTCAAAAATACAGCCCAGGAGCCAAAGTCTCACCCCACCCATAAAAGGATTAACGCCCGGCCGCTCAAGCCTCTACTTGCTTTTTTCCTACAGGACCTTCGACAAGAGACCTCCAATTCCAACAGGAAGGCCCCAGGATGCTCCTGGCCAAGGTCAGGACAGGTGTAGACATGTTCAGAGCCCTCCGGCCGCTCCTACGGGCAAGCTCCAAGACGCCGGAAACAGCATTTACTTATTGTCCTCGAACATACGGGAATCCGGGAGACGCCTGGAAACGGGTGCTACACCCCGCGCTTGCTTTCGTCTGCGTATTCCAGTGAAGTGGGCAGCGGATTCCGGTGATGTGGGCAGGCGTCGGAGCGAAGCGACGCTGGTTGAGTTTTACAGTATTCAGGTTGCCCACATGAGTCAAGAAAAGGGTAAATAA
>Ga0181520_10002493_pt1 | contig 33983 bp, 36 predicted proteins | sample PEATcosm2014_Bin_29_FD_132451 | JGI IMG/M metagenome (GOLD analysis project Ga0181520, IMG submission 132451) | Peatland microbial communities from MTU Mesocosm Facility, Houghton, MI, USA - PEATcosm2014_Bin02_30_metaG | ecosystem: Environmental > Terrestrial > Soil > Wetlands > Peat | place...
GAAAACTGCAGCTCGACCTCTGGCTGCACGACTACAACTTCCACCGCCCACATGCTAGCCTGAATGCAAAGACCCCGGCCTCAAGAGCAGGTCTGAACCGGAACAACCTGTTGAGCCTCCACACCTAAGGGACCAAGGGACCAGGGACTGATGGACCAGGAAAAGCCCGTGGCTGTGGTTGTGATTCATGCTTCCATTGTGCGCCCGGTGGGGGAAATGATCTGCAAAATATCTTCATGCGATTGATGCGGGCGCATCACGAGGTGCATGAAGCAGCGCCCGCGTCATAGAATAGGCGGGTCACGAATTTGCAGACAGCAGGCTCAGGTGAACAACGAAACCATCACAATCTCGGCAGGTCCGCGGCTTCGAGCCGCCATGATGCTGGCCATCCTTGCGGACGCTCTGCAGATAGCCGTCTTCCCCTTATTCGTCGAGGGAGGGGAATCGCCCGCTGATGACGTACTGGATCTCGTCATGGGGGCGGTGCTGACTTATCTTCTCGGCTGGCACTGGGAGTTTCTGCCTTCGTTCGTTGCCAAGCTCGTGCCCGGCGTCGACCTGGCCCCTTTCTGGACGATGGCAGTTATAAACATCTATCGGAAGCAGAAACGAATCGTGGCCACCATGGAGGGGATTCGCGAGGATTAGAGCGGTTGTCCAAAAGGAGCAGCTTCGGCTCTGGACAGTAAGCAAACGAAATGGGCTGACAGAGGTGAAAGCCTGCGCAGCCCAAGTCTGTATGCAAAGCTCCGGTTATTTTGCCGCCGCTCTTTTGGCAGCCCAACGCTTCTTGGCAGCCTCGGCGATGCGTTTTCTGCCTTCGGCGCTGAGCTTTCTCTTCTTCCTCGCGGGCTTGACTTTAACGGGCGCGAATGTCGTGGCGAGGGCCACTACTTTCTTCGGTCTGCCGGCCTTCTTCTTTGCTGTCGGCGCAATTCCGCCGCTCAGTACAGCTTTCGCCTGTTGCAACTGGGCGATCTGCTGATCGATCGTTGCCAGAATATCTGAAATTGCCATGTGCTATTCTCCCTTTTTTGATCCTAGCAAGCTGGACCAACCGATTCTGACATCAAATCAGAATGGCGTGCATGGTTCAGTTACTTGCTCCATAAATAACGATACGCAGATAGAGGCTGATTGACAAATGGGTTGTGCCGCAAGTTGACGTTTTGGCTGCGTGATCCGGGAATAAGCGCCGCAAATTCAGATCGAACGGATAATCATCAATTGGGAATCGGCCATTGGAGTGGAATATTTGCACCCCGGGCAGACAATTGAGATTGGCGGGGTAGTGACCACAGCGTTTGTCATTGAAATTATTGGTGGCGGGAGGCAGGATCGAACTGCCGACCTACGGGTTATGAATCCGTCGCTCTAACCATCTGAGCTACCCCGCCGGATAAGAGACAGGCCGCGAAGGACGGCCGGGGTGGGCGGATGCGGCATCCACGCACAACTCCCTTTCCTGATGATACGGGCGACAGGATTGAAGGTCAACCGGCGGCAGCAGATTGGCGAGACGCGCAGGAACTCTGCCGCCCCGCTCGTGTAAACTCGGCTGCATGGGAAAGCTTCGAATTGCCGGTGTGATTCCGGCCCGGCTTAGCTCCACGCGGCTCAGCCGCAAGGTGCTGCGCGAGATCAATGGCAGGCCCATGGTGGAGTGGGTGTGGAGCGCCGCACGGGCCAGCGGGCTGATGGACCCGGTGATCGTGGCCACCGACTCCGCGGAAGTCGCGAGCGTCTGTAGCCAGCACGGCATTCCTGTGGTGATGACTTCGGCGCAGTGTCCGAGCGGATCAGACAGAGTCAGGGAAGTGGCCCGCCAGATCGAGGCCGATATTTATGTCAACATCCAGGGCGACGAGCCGACGTTGACCGCGGATTTTTTTCCGCCTCTGCTCAAGCTCTTGGAGCGGCCGGAGGTCGATGCGGCGACGCTGGCTGTTCGTTGTCCGTCTGAAGAATTCGCCGATCCCAACGCCGTCAAAGTGGTCACGGCTCTCGACGGCCGCGCACTTTATTTTTCTCGCGCGACGATTCCGTATGATCGCGATGGCTCCGGCTTCACCGGTTATAAAAAGCACCTGGGAATCTACGCCTATCGCAAGGCCGCGCTGGAGCGCTTTGCCGCTCTGCCGCCTTCGCCGTTGGAAAAAATCGAGCGACTAGAGCAACTGCGGCTACTGGAAAACGGCATCGCGCTTTATGTCGCCGAGGCTCCGCGAGACACCATCGGCGTGGACACCGAGGCGGACCTGCTGCGCGCCGAGGCAATTTTGCAGCGGCGCGCAAGAATCGGGTAGCCGGCCAGACGGCTTATCGGCGACGATTGTTCCTATGAGCGGCAAATCTTCATTCGCGGAATCTGGCGTAGCCATCGACAAAGTTCGCGCGCATATCGAGGCTCATCACGACCGTCCTGTCCCTCTGGCCGAGTTGGGACGGCTGGTTCACTTGAGTCCCTTCACTGTGCAGCGGATGTTCAAACAGAAAATGGGCGTCAGTCCACTGCAATATCAGCGGGCGTTGCGGGTGGCCAGCTTGCGTGGCGCGCTCAAGCAGGGAGCTACCGTGACCAGTGCCATCTACAACGCCGGCTTCGGCTCGTCGAGCCGCGGCTATGACGGCGCGCAACTGGGCATGACGCCGGCCCGCTTTGCCCAGGGCGGCCGCGGCGAGCAGATCGCATGGTGCTCGGCGCACTCACCTTTTGGATGGGTGATCGTGGGCGCAACCACGCGCGGGCTGTGCTGGTTGTCACTTGCGGGTACGAAGGCCGAGGCCGAGGCCAGCCTGCGCGAGGAGTTTCCTGCCGCTACGCTGCGGCGCGATCCGTCGCTTACGAGCATGGTTGAAGCGGCGCTGACTATGGTAAGCACTGGCAACACAAGGAACGCGCCGCAGGCGCAATTGGCCCCACCGCAGGTGGCGCAGGTGCAGCTGGATTTGCGCGGGACGGAGTTTCAGTTGCGCGTCTGGCAGGCGTTGCGCCAGATTCCCCGAGGCGAAACGCGCAGTTATAGCCAATTGGCGCGCGAGTTAGGTGAACCCAAGGCGACCCGTGCCGTAGCCCGAGCGTGTGCGATGAATCGCGTGGCGTTGGTCGTTCCCTGCCATCGCGTCGTCGGGGCCAACGGCTCGCTCACCGGCTATCGCTGGGGCGTCGAGCGCAAGCGGATGCTGCTGGATGCCGAGGGTTATTAATCAAGCACCTTTGCAATGCGAATGATATTCTCATAGGTATAGGAGAAACCACATTTTATGGCAACAGCTTCCCTTGAAACTACCGCAACAGCTTACAAAGTAGCCGATATGTCGCTGGCCGATTGGGGCCGCAAGGAGATCGCCATCGCCGAGCACGAGATGCCGGGCTTGGTGTCGATCCGCAACAAGCACGCTGCGGCGAAGCCATTGGCCGGCGTGCGCATCACCGGCTCGCTGCACATGACCATTCAGACGGCGGTGCTGATTGAGACGCTGGTCAGCCTGGGCGCGGATGTCCGCTGGGCAAGCTGCAATATATTTTCCACACAAGATCATGCCGCCGCGGCAATTGCCGCCACCGGCGTTCCGGTCTTCGCGTGGAAGGGCGAGTCGCTGGAAGAGTATTGGTGGTGTACCTTGCAGGCGCTCAATCATAAGGGCGGCAAAGGGCCGCAACTGGTGGTGGACGACGGCGGCGACGTGACCCTGCTGATCCACAAGGGCTATGAGCTGGAAGAGGGCGACAAGTGGGTCAACGGCCCGGCCTCGAATCACGAAGAGCAGGTCATCAAGGAGTTGCTGAAGAAGGTCTTTGCCGAAGACCCGCAGCACTGGCACAAAGTCGCCAAAGAGTGGCGCGGCGTCTCCGAAGAGACCACGACCGGCGTGCATCGGCTCTACAAGATGATGGAGCAGGGCAAGCTGCTGGTGCCGGCAATCAACGTGAACGACTCGGTGACGAAATCCAAATTCGATAATCTGTACGGTTGCCGCGAGTCGCTGGCCGACGGCATCAAGAGAGCGACCGACGTGATGGTCGCAGGCAAGGTCGCCGTCATCTGCGGCTACGGCGATGTGGGCAAGGGATCGAGCCACTCACTGCGCGGCATGGGCGCGCGTGTGATTGTGACAGAAGTGGACCCCATCAATGCGCTGCAAGCGGCGATGGAGGGCTTCGAGGTGACTACGGTCGAAGAGACGCTGGGTCGCGGCGACATATACGTCACTTGCACCGGCAACACCGATATCATCACTCTCGAACACATGAAGCGGATGAAGGATCAGGCCATCGTCTGCAACATCGGCCACTTCGACAACGAGATTCAGGTGGACCCGCTGAACGCCGAGCCGGGCGTGAAGAAGCTGAACATCAAGCCGCAGGTGGATATGTACACCTTCCCCGACGGCCACTCGATTTTTGTGCTGGCCGAAGGCCGTCTCGTCAATCTCGGTTGCGCGACCGGGCATCCGAGCTTTGTGATGAGCAACAGCTTCGCCAATCAGACGCTGGCGCAGCTTGATCTGTGGGCGAACAAGGACAGTTACAAGGTTGGCGTCTATGTGCTGCCCAAGAAGCTCGACGAAGAGGTGGCGCGCCTGCATCTGGAGAAGATCGGCGTCAAACTGACGACGCTCTCTGCCAAGCAGGCCGAGTATCTTGGCGTGCCGGTGGAAGGGCCGTACAAGGCGGAGAATTACCGCTATTAGTTCAGTTGTCAGTTTTGTTTCCCAGACCTCAAGAACGAGGCCTGGGAGATCCTGAGAAGGCAACAGATACTGCCTCTTGCAACTAAGTTCCAACGGCGGTAAGATGGTCTTACCATGCAGACCAGGGTTTCCACCAAGGGTCAAATCGTGCTGCCGGTTCCACTCCGCCGCAAATTGGGCATTCGCGCTGGCGACCCGCTCGATATTGCCATCGAGAAGGATAGGATTGTGCTGACGCAAGCCAGCAAGCCGAAGTACGAAGCGCGCATGGTGGTGGACCCAGTTACCGGGTTCACGGCCATCGACCTGGGGCCTGATGCGCCGATCCTTACTAGTGAAATGGTAAGAGAGTTGCTCACCGACTTTCCATGAAATATCTTCTGGACGTGAATGTACTCATCGCCTTTGGCGTCACTCAGCATCAGTTCCATCAGCGTGTTGTCGACTGGATACGGTCACAGCGTGGCTCAATATTCCTGACGTCTTCGGTGACGGAGATCGGCTTTATTCGCGTGGTTGCGAGTGTGGCCATGTATGACCTTGACATCTTGCAGGCTAGAAGAATTCTTCTTGGAGTGAAGGAAAACGCAACGCAGCCACTTACCTTCCTTTCGGACGGCAATGATATTTCTCAGTTTCCGGCGTGGGTGAAAAGCCCAAAGCAGGTCACCGACGGTCATTTGGTACAACTGGCGGGCGCGAATGGAGCGCTATTGGCTACGCTGGATCAAGGAATTCCCGGCGCTTATTTGATTCCGTAGCGGAGGAAAAAGGTTAAAGTTTCCCAAGTCTCACGAACGAGGCTTGGGAAACTTTGCATATTATGCTTGAATATGAATGAGAACTCCATGATCGATAATTCTCAATCCCGTTTACTACAGGCGCAAATACGTAGTGTTCTATTGAACACTTGGGATCCTATCGGAATCAAGGACGAGTCAAACGCGCAAGATGAATATGACTGCTGTATTGATTCAATCTACGATTTGTTAGTGAGAGGAGCTGCCGACTCAGGCCTTCTTGATTATCTACATTGGGCAGTTAATGAACACATAGGACTCGATGCGCCCAGAGAAGATATGCAGGAAACCGTGGATGCGCTGCGAAAGATTGATTTTCCAGCGCCAAATCCTTGACGGCATCTCCGTGCAATCGATGAGTATCATCAACTTCAAACCAATTGTAATCGAGGTTCGACATATGACTTCGCCACTTAGTTATTCCTTCGAGCTATTTCCGCCGCGCACGCCGGAAGGTGTGGCGAAGCTGCCTGCTGTGATTGGTCAGCTTGCGGCGGTGAGGCCGAATTATTTCTCGATCACTTACGGCGCGGGCGGCTCGACGCAGGATGGAACTTATGAGACGCTGATGGCGGTGGCCAAGCATGCCGGCGTCGAGGCCGCGCCGCACCTGACTTGCGTGGGTTCAACGCGCGCCGAGGTTGCCGCGCTGCTCGAGTGCTACCGCGAGGCCGGAGTGAAGCGTATCGTTGCCCTGCGCGGCGATCTGCCGGCAACGGCGATGAGCGCCTCTGCGCCCGGCGACTTTCACTACGCCAATGAATTGGTCAGTTTTATCCGCGAGACTCACGGCGACGCCTTCCAGATTGAAGTGGCCGCTTATCCTGAGATGCATCCGCAGGCGAGCAATCCCGGCGCGGACTTCGAGCACTTTCGCCGCAAGGTCGAGGCCGGCGCGGACGGCGCGCTGACCCAGCTCTTCTATAACGCCGACGCCTACTTCGATTTCATGGAACGCTGCGCCAAAGCCGGCATTACGATTCCAGTGACGCCGGGGATCATGCCGATTACGGGGTTTGCGAATACTGTACGCTTCTGCTCGGGTTGCGGCGCCGACCTGCCGCGTTGGGTGCGCCTGCGCCTGGAAGAGTTGCAGGACGACAAGCCCGCGCTGCTCGACTTTGGCCTGGAGGTTGTCACTCGCCTCTGCGAAACCCTGCTGCGCAACGGCGCGCCGGGGCTGCACTTCTACACCGTCAACCAGTCCGGACCGACTCTGAATCTCTGGAAAAGATTGGGGCTTCAAAGAACGAATTAGATTCATGGATCCCAGGCCCGAAAATCCGGACCTGGGGCACCCGCTTTGTCGCGGGTGCTACCGGCGCTTGCGATGGAAGACGCGCTGCCAGATTCTCCAAGTGAGGCTATGCATCAGGCGGGTCTGCTGGGCTTTGAGCGCAGCGTAGGAGCGCTCCACATAGATGTCAAACTCCGGCGGCCAGCCGATGGTGGAGCGGCGTTCAGTGTAGTCGCCGTCGGCCCACTTGGTGACTACCGCCTTGTACCCCACCACGTGAGTGACAAAGTCCAGCAGGCAGTGCGGCATCTGCTCTTCGACGATCAGATAGGCCTTCTCGATGATGATCTTCTCTCGGACATCATTGAGGGGCATGAAGATGGTGGTCATCCAGAGCACCCACTCCTTCATCTCGCTATCGAGAATGGGATAGCTCTGCGTCTTGCCTTGCTTGTTGAGCAGTGAGCGGTAGGCGATATTGCCCGCCTGGGAGGCGACGTAGAGCGGGCCGTAAAATTCGTCAAGGCGTCGGTTGACCAACTCGAGCTTGTCCTTGCGGAGGGCCAGCATACGGGCGCTCCAAAAGGTGACCAGATATCCGATCACCCCGAGAAGGATGGTAATCGCGGTCGCGTTATCAAGAAACTTCTGCAAAGAAAAGCTGGATAGGTCCATAGCTTTCACTGGCACCCAGTATACCGCGAAGAAACGCTTCAACTAACTACAATAGCCCGCCATGGAATCGCCCGAATGCGCGGGCCAGCATCAGCGACATCAGCAGGATTCCTGCTCCGAGTAATAGTATGTGCTGGGTCTTGCGCAGGTTGAAGTTGCCGACGCGGCAGACGAGCAAGTAGGCGACAGCAAGGTTGACGAGGCCCCAGAGGACATTGACCGTCGAGGAAGACAAGCCCACTCCGGGCGGCGATGCGAAGGGACTCTGAAAGGCGCTTCCCGAGATGCCGTTACCGAGATGAGGCAGAGAGTTGGCCAGAAACGCGCCGCCGAAGAAATATGACAGATAGTGATACCAACGCATAATTGTCCTTTCATTCCGCGAAACCCATGATAGCAGGCGATGACGATCTTCAAGCAGAGAAAGCGGAGCAGAAGCTCAGTGGTCAATTCAGGGCGTCTTTATCTCCTCGCGAGATGTGCCAGGTAATCAACAGGCGCGATCACTTGGACTCCATTTCGCGCGGCTTCCGGGAAGTGCTTGAGATTGCCTGTCACCAGCCATGCTCCCGCCGCATGGGCCAGCGCGAGAAAGGGAGCATCGCTTGGGTCTGGGCATGGTTGAATCCACGGCTCAAGGTCTGGAAGCCACAGGCTCTCCTCAATCAGATACTCCAACCAATGAGGAGGGAAGCCATAACGGCGAAACTTCGGACGCCGGACAACCTCGTTGTACTCTGCCACGACTGCCGGGCTGGTTACAACCTGCACGTGACCCATCAATACCCAGTCGAAGATTAGCTTGGCTGGCACACCACCCGGGGCGACCCCTGCGGAGACGATCACGTTGGTATCTAAAACGGCCGTCTTCATCCGGCCCTCTGAAGCTGTCGAGCGTTACGAACTGCGTCAATTTCCGCGTCTATCTCCTCGTCGCTCACGGCCCCGGCCGCTTCGGCCAGACGCCATCCCTCGCGCAGACTGGCCAGCGCCATCGCCCGCCGCAGCTCCCGATCCTGCTTGATGACATCGCCAAAGACAGGAACCAGGAAGTAGGCAGGGCCATTCTGACCCACCAGAAGAGTTGTCTCCCCTCGCGGAACATCCGCCAGAGCTTTTACTCCGCGTGTTCGGAACTCGCGTAATGAAACATGACGCATGGAAGGCCTCCTCGGTCTAGTGTAGCCGAAACGGCTACGGCATTCAACAGGGGTCAATGAATTGGTTTTGACGGCTTCGGTTTTGCGCCCGTGAAAGGAATGTGCGCGCAAAAGCAAAGGGCGCGACCGAAGCCGCGCCCTTTGCACGATGAATGCAGCCCGTCCTAGAAGGCAGCTACCGTCTGGCGCAAGCTGTAAGAGCTGAGCGTCTTGATGTAGTTGCCGCGATCAAAGGGCGAAGTATCCGGGACGGAACGGCGACTGAGGCAGCCGCGCGTCTCCCACAGCGAGGTGTACTCGCGCTTTTCGAGCCAGTAGCGCATATCGGCCAGCACCCGCTTGATGTGCTCGATGCCGTGAATGTGCAGGGCCGAGGCCATCAACACCACGCCGGCTCCGGCCATGATGCTCTTGAGCACGTCTTCAGCCGAGTGAACACCGCCGGTAATGGCCAAGTCGAGGTTCACCTGTCCGTAGAGGATCGCCGCCCAGTGCAGCCGGGGCAGCAACTCGGCGGGCGTGGAAAAGTGCAGCGTGGGCCGGACCTCCAGCGACTCGATGTCGAAGTCGGGTTGATAGAAGCGATTGAAGAGCACTACGCCGCGCGCGCCGACTCCCTCCAACTGGGAAACCAGATGAGGCAGGCTGGTAAACGACGGGGAGAGCTTCACGGAGACGGGTACCTTGACCGCGCCAGTGACCGCGGAGACCAGTTCGAGCAGTTGCCCTTCGAGAGCCGCCGAGGTCTGGTTCTTGTCGGTGGCTAGCGCGTAGGTGTTCAACTCGATGGCGTCGGCTCCGGCCTGCTCCATATCCTTGGCGAAGCGCACCCAGCCGCCGGGGGTTGCGCCATTCAGGCTGGCCAGGATAGGAATCTTGACCGCTTCCTTGCAGCGGCGCAGGTGCTCCAGGTAGACCTCCTGGGTCATGCGGTAGTCTTTCAAGTCGGGCAGGTAGCCGAGCGACTCGGCAAAAGATTCGGTGCCCCGCGAGAGGTCATCATCCAGCGCCTTCGATTCCAGAGCCAACTGCTCCTCGAAGAGCGAATGAAGCACGACGGCCGAGGCTCCGGCATCTTCCATGCGGCGGACATTGTCGATCGGCTCCGAAAGCGGCGTGGAGGAGACCACGATAGGCCCGCTCAATTTCAAGCCAAGATATTGCGTGGAAAAATCGATCATTTTGTACCTCCGGCAGCACTAGCCGCCTCTGTCTGTTCGGGCTTCTCTGCCGGAGCAATGCCCGGGGTATCGCTTCGTCCGGTCATCGCGGCCCGCGCGGAGTAAACCCGCCACTGGCGCTCGACATCATCCTGCGCTTCCTTGAGCAGTTGCGCGGCCAGCTCCGGATTACTGCGTGCGAGCATCGTATAACGCGCCTCGCGATAACTGTACTCCTTGAGGCGAATGGACGGCGCCTTCGAGTCTAGCTGGAAGGGATTCTTGCCTTCCGCACGCAATTCTGGATTGTAACGCATCAGCGGCCAGTAGCCCGATTGGACGGCCAGTTTTTGCTGCTCCAAGCCATGAACCAGGTCGTAGCCGTGAGCGATGCAACTGGAATAGGCGATGATGATCGACGGGCCATTGTGCGCCTCGGCCTCCTGGAAGGCCTTCACCACATGGGTGTCATTCGATCCCAGGGCAACCTGCGCCACGTAGACCGAGCCGTAGCTGACGGCTTCCATGGCCAGATCCTTGCGGCTGTTCGGTTTTCCAGCAGCGGCAAATTTGGCTACCGCGCCCCTCGGGGTCGCCTTGGACATCTGCCCGCCGGTATTCGAGTAGACCTCGGTATCCAGCACCAGCACGTTCACATTCTTGCCGGAGCCGAGCACGTGGTCGAGGCCGCCGAAGCCGATGTCGTAGGCCCATCCGTCGCCGCCCAGAATCCACACGCTCTTGCGCACCAGTGCGTCGGCGATGGCCAGCAGGTTGCGTGCATCGGAGCTATGGTTTCCAGCCAGCTTGTCGCGCAGAGCCTGTACGCGCTCGCGCTGCTGGCCGATCTCGGTTTCCGTCTTCTGCGATGCGCTCAATAGCGCCGTCACCAGCTCGTCGCCGATGGCCGCGGCCTGCCGCTTCACCAGCAGCTCTGCAAACTCCTTCTGCTGGTCGAGGGCGATTCTCATGCCGAAGCCAAACTCGGCGTTGTCTTCAAAGAGCGAGTTGGCCCAGGTCGGCCCGCGGCCTTGCGCGTTACTTGCGTAAGGCGTGGTGGGCAGGTTGCCGCCATAGATCGACGAGCAGCCAGTGGCGTTGGCGATGTACAGCCGGTCGCCGAAGAGCTGAGTGAGCAGCTTGATGTACGCTGTCTCGCCGCAACCGGCGCAAGCGCCAGAGAATTCAAAGAGCGGCTGCAACAATTGCAGATCCTTGACCTGACCGTGCGAGAGCTTGGAGCGGTCCACCTCGGGCAAGCTGAGGAAAAACTCCCAATTGTCGCGCTCGGCTTCGCGGATCGGCGGCTGCGGCGCCATATTGATAGCCTTCTTGCTGGCGTCGCTCTTATTCTTGACCGGGCAGACATCGACGCAGACCGCGCAGCCGGTGCAATCCTCGGGCGCAACCTGCAGTGTGTAGCGATCCTGCTCCATCGCCTTCCACTTGGGCTTGGCCCATTGGAAGGTCGCGGGCGCCTTTTCAGCAGCTTCCGGCGAATAGACCTTGGCGCGAATGACAGCGTGCGGACAGACCATCACGCACTTGCCGCACTGGATGCAAATTTCCTTGTCCCAGACGGGAATGAACTGCGCAATGTTGCGCTTCTCGTACTGAGCGGTGGCAGTGGGGAATGCGCCGCCGGCGGGAATTGCGCTGACCGGCAGCAGATCGCCGTGACCCGCGGCAATCTGGCCCAACACGTCGCGGACAAATTGCGGCGCCTTGGGTGAGATTGAGGGGATCAGATCGAAGTCAGACGACGCCGCATCGGGCAACGTAACTTTTTCCAGATGCGCCAGCGCGGCATCGACGGCGGCATAGTTTTTGGCCACCACGGCTTCGCCGCGCTTGCCGTAAGTCTTGTAGATGGCCTTCTTGATCTGCTCGATGGCCTCATCGCGCGGCAGCACGCCGCTGATGGCGAAGAAGCAGGTCTGCATGATGGTGTTGATGCGCGTGCCCATGCCGGCCTCGCGCGCCACCTCGTAGCCGTCGATCACATAGAACTCGATCTTCTTGCGCAGCATCTCGGCCTGCGTGCTCTTGGGCAGCTTGCCCCAGACCTCGGCCGCCGGGTAAGGCGAGTTGAGCAGGAAGACCGCGCCCGGCATCGCTGCTTCCACAGCATCCATCTTCTCCAGGAAGCTGAAGTTATGGCAGGCCACAAAGCTGGCGCGGGTGATCAAATACGAGGACCGGATCGGATTGGGACCGAAGCGCAGGTGCGAGGTGGTCATCGATCCGGACTTTTTCGAGTCATAAACAAAGTAGCCCTGCGCGTAGTTCGGCGTCTCGCTGCCGATGATCTTGATCGAGTTCTTGTTGGCGCCCACGGTGCCGTCGGAACCGAGGCCATAAAACAGAGCGCGCACGGTCTTGGGGTCTTCGGTCGAGAAGGCGGGGTCATACGTCAAGCTGGAATGCGAGACGTCGTCGTCAATGCCAATTGTGAAGTGGAGCTTCGACTGCGGCTTGGCCAGCTCGTCGAAGATGCCCTTGACCATGGCCGGCGTAAATTCCTTCGAGGAGAGACCGTAGCGCCCGCCGATGACCTTGGGATTGGCGGCGAAGGGCAGCGAGGCGGCATTCTCGGAGAGCACCGTCACGATGTCCATGTAGAGCGGCTCGCCGGTCGCGCCCGGCTCCTTGCAGCGGTCGAGAACGGCAATGGATTTGACCGATGCGGGCAGCGCCTTCAGGAAGGCGCTCGAATCAAAGGGCCGGTACAGGCGAACCTTGAGCAGGCCAATCTTTTCGCCCTGCTTGACCATCGCGTCCACAGCCTCTTCGGCGGCTTCGGCTCCGGAACCCATCAGCACGATCACGCGCTCGGCATCCGGCGCGCCGTAATAATCAAAAAGGTGATAGGCGCGGCCAGTCTGCTTGGCAAAGCGGTCCATCACCGACTGCACAATGCCCGGAACGGCGGCGTGGAAGGGCGTACAGGCCTCGCGAGCCTGGAAGAAGACATCGGGATTCTGCGCCGTGCCGCGAATGAACGGACGGTCCGAGCTGAGCGCGTTCTGCCGGTACTGAATGATGTATTTGTCATCCAGCAGCGCGCGGATCGTCTCGTCGCTGATGGCCTCAATCTTACCCACTTCATGCGAGGTGCGGAAGCCGTCGAAGAAGTGCATGAACGGAATGCGCGATTCCAGCGTGGCGATTTGGGCAACCAGCGCCATGTCGGCCACTTCCTGCACGGAGTTCGACGCCAGCATCGCCCAGCCCGTCGACCGGCAGGCCATCACGTCCGAGTGGTCGCCAAAGATCGACAGGGCGTGCGTAGCCAGTGTGCGCGCCGTCACGTGCATCGTCGCTGGGGTCAACTCACCGGCGATCTTGAACATATTGGGAATCATCAGCAGCAAGCCCTGCGAGGCCGTGAAGGTGGTCCCGAAGGCACCCGCCTGCAACGCACCGTGCAACGCGCCTGCCGCGCCGCCTTCGCTCTGAAGCTCTTCCACGATGGGCAATGCGCCCCAAATATTTTTCTTTCCCTCCGAGCGCCACTGATCGGCCCACTCGGCCATCGGCGACGAGGGGGTGATGGGATAGATGGCGACGACTTCGGTAAGTCGATAGGCAACCGAGGCCGCAGCCTCGTTCCCATCAAGGATTACAGTTTTCTGTTCACTCATTCGCTTTGCCTCATGACGCGACCGGCGGAAAATCGACCGCTAGTTTGGATTCTCCTCTCCCAGGGGGCTAGAGTGGCTGTGATGCAACGCACAAGGCGGGGGCTGAATCCCATATCGTGCGATTTGTTTCTGATCATGGAGGCGTTCGCCATTTCTTCCTTCCGTCTTAGTGATCAAACAACTATCCCTCTTGCTTTCGCTCCCGTTGTCTCCTATCCTCGATGCATGGAATTACTCACCCATGACGAGCTTGTGCGTCTGACCCCGCCGGAGCGCCTAACGTTAATCTCGCAGCTTTGGGACAGCTTGGAAGACAACCACCTTCCCCTGACAGCCGCGCAGCGCGGAGAACTTGACCGACGTCTTGCGACGCTCGACGAAGACCGGCGCGAGGGCATCACGTGGGCGGCTTTGAAGTCCGAACTTGAGCTGCGTTGCCCGTAATGCACCCGGTTATCTTTACCCCACGCGCCCGCGCCGAGTTGATCGACGCACAAGACTGGTATGAGAACGAGGCTCCCGGTCTGGGACGGCGTTTCCGCGCGGTGGTTGATGCAGTTGTTCAGCGCATGAGCGCCGCTCCCCGCCAATTCCACGTAATCTACAAGAACGTGCGCCGCGCCCTGCTTCGCCGCTTTCCCTACGCGCTGATGTTCGTCATCGAGGCCGACGAAACGCTTACGGTCATCGCCTGCTTCCACGGCAGCCGCGATCCGTCGCACTGGCAAAAAAGGACGTGAAACACAAACAGTGTTTTTTTGTCCACGCCGTGTTTTTCCGATTGACATGATTCCAACCATCGCCGTCTATCAGGTCAAGCCGGATGCAATCGAGATTTCGCGCATCTTCCACGGCGCGCAAGATTGGCCATAAAACGGAGATATTGGGACTTCAGCGGACAACCTCTTGCTGGCCGGGACGCTTTTTCAATTGACAGGCCAATCCGTGGGTGGAATCATCCTATGAAACCCATCGGCACAATTTGGAAGCAGTTGAATCGTTGAGACTAGAGGAACGTTATGGGTATGTGGGCGTGGCTGAACCTGAAGGGTCAGGATATTGTTGCATTTGTAATCTCCGGCCTTCTAGGATTTTTTGCGGCATTCTATATAACCAACCTCTGGGTGGCCATTTTCACTTCCATCCTGGTCTCTTACCACCTCTTCCTCGCATGGCTGATCATCGACTCCGACCGCAAAGCCGGCTTCTCGATGCCGATTGCTTCAACGATCCTGACTCACCTGGCCTGTATGGTTCTTGTCGTTGTCCTCGGCCTGGGACGGCATATCCCGTTTTTCGGATTTCTGCGCTATGGCATCGCCGGCTTGGCCATCTTTGAACGCGGCTGGCTTTTCAGCGGAAGCACGAAGCTGCATGAGAATCGCCCGATTGCCGACCCGATCACGACCACGGTTGCCGCTGCTACCGCCAACGATCACGAAGAGTGGCTGCACTTTGTAGCCCAGCAAAGGCGGCCGTTTCCCCGGCCCGGAACCACACTGCAGTCTGAATACGAACGCTGGATGGCCGCCCGCGCCCGGAACTGAAATCGCGGTATACTCGAAGTCGTGGAGATCACGTTTGACCACGGAAGAACGAGCGTAATCTCCGAGAACGCGGACTCGGTTTTGAGATGGTGTCGGAGTTCGATTTTGGCTCGGCCATTTATTGCATCGACTCGCGCAAGGACTATGGAGAACTCCGCACTCGGGCGCTTGGATTCATTGGAGAGACGCTTTATGCGCTGGTATTCACCATGCGCGGCAGAGTTTTGCGGGTTATCAGTCTGAGAAAGGCCAACCGAAAGGAGCGAAATCGATATGAAAATTCCAAATCCTGAATTGATCGACCAAGAAAACCCGGAATGGACCGAAGAAGATTTTGCCAAAGCGGTTCCATTCTCCGGTCTCACCGCAGAGTTGCAGAAACTGCTCTCGCAAACCAAGCAGGAGAGGGAAGAGACCGCCTCCCGGTCTGCCCGCCAGCCCGCGGCCTGAATTGCCCGACGGCCCGCGCCCGGAACTGATCCGCGCTTCCAGCCGCTCTAAGGCGCTCCCGGCAGGCAGGCCGGAATCTCAATCGAAACCAGAGTCCCGCGCCCCGGATTACTGACCACGCTGAAGCGCGCCTGATTGCCGTAAAGCACATCCAACCGCTCCTGCACATTCTTCAGGCCGATGCCCGCGCCGGCGCGTATGAGCGCGGTGGCCGGCCGGTTGCCCATGCCCACTCCGTCGTCGGCCACTTCGATGGTCACGCGCTCTCCATCGAGGCGGCTGCGCAGCGTGACGGTGCCGCCGTTGATGCGCGGCTCCAAACCGTGCTTGATGCTGTTTTCAATCAGCGGCTGCAGCAGGATGCTGGGCACTAAAACTCCCAATGTCCGCGGGTCGATCTCTTTTTTGACATTCAGCTTGTCCGCGCCGAAGCGCACCACCTCGATGTCCAGATAGTCGTCGGTAAACTTCAGCTCCTCGCTCAGCGGCACGTAACTGTCGTGATCTTTGAGCAGGGCGCGCAAAATGTTGGCCAGCTTGACGATCATCTCGCGGGCCAGCTCCGGCTTCATGCGCACCAGCGAGGCGATGGAGTTAAGCGTGTTGAAGAGGAAATGCGGATTGATCTGCCGTTGCAGAGCGTCGAGGCGAGCCTCGAGCAGCAGCCGCTTCTGCTCTTCGAGCTTGAGCTCGATGCGCAGCGTCTTCCACACTTTGAGCGCCACGCCCACCATGATCGGCGCGGAGAGCCAGACCAGAGCCTGCAGCCACCACTGGCTGGCCAGCAGCGCAAAGAGCCGATGGGGAAAGGCGCGGGCGATCCAGTCGCGGCAGAACTCGGCCGCCACGATCAGGAAGAGCATGAGAAACTGGCGGTCGATGCGCGGCTGGCGCAGGTTGCGGCGTATCCAGCGGTAGAGGCTCAGGTCGATGAAAGGCGTGAAGGACCAGATCTCTTCCTTCTCGACGAAGCGGCCCAACAGGCCCGCGGCCAATCCCAGCGCGAGATTGAAAGGCAGTGCGAGATATTCGTGATGGAAGAGCGCTGGCCCGGCCAGAACCGCGCCGCCCAGCATCGCCCACTCAGGTCCCAGCAGAAGGCCCAGTAGAATCACTGTCTCGAAGGAGATGTCGGCGGCCAGAAAGTTGGGCACGATGATGCGAATCCAAACGCCGAGCGTGAGCGGCACAAGGAAAAACGCCAAGAGCGTGAGGGTCTGGCCGGATCGGCGCTCGTCGGCAAAGAAGAGCCGCCGGAAGGTGGTCACTCGCGCCAACACGCTGGCCACCGAGGCCACCACGCCCAGCTTGACCAGCAGCGTAATCAGAATGAGATTATCGGTCACCGCGGTGTATCCCGATGCAGCGCCTTCACCTGGTAGCCGGCGCGCTTGAGTTCAACGGCAATCTCCTCGGCCATCATCACGCTGCGGTGCTGGCCGCCGGTGCAGCCGAAGGCCACGGTCAGATAGCTCTTGCCCTCTTCGACGTAGTGCGGCAGCAGGTAGAGCAGCAGGTTCGTGACCCGGCCGAGAAACTCCCTGGTCTGCGGAAATCCGCGCACATAGGCGGCAACTCTGGGGTCGATGCCTGTCAGCTTGCGAAACTCCGGCACAAAGTGAGGATTGGGCAGAAAGCGCACGTCGAAGACCATGTCGGCGTCCAGCGGCACACCGTTTTTGAAGCCGAAGCTGAGACAGGAGACGAGCAGCCGAGCCGTCTCTTCCTCATGGCCAAAGCGGTCCTGAATGAGGGCGCGCAGCTCGTGCACGTTGAAGTTCGAAGTGTCAATCAGCGTGTCGGCGACGTTGCGGATCGGGTCCAGCAGTTGCCGCTCTTCAACAATCGAGCGGGAGACAGTCTCCTGCTTGCCTAGCGGATGCGGCCGCCGCGTCTCCGAGTAGCGCCTGACCAGCACCGCGTCCTGCGCATCCAGAAAGACGACGCGGGTGTGCAGCAGCATCTTCACTTTTTTGAGTATCTCGGGAAGCTGGTCGAGAGTCGGCCCCTCGCGGACATCGACCACGATAGCAGCGCTTTCAATCTCCTTGGATTTTTCCACCAACGCGGCAAAGTCGGGCAGCAGTTCGAGCGGCAAGTTGTCCACGGCGTGGAAGCCCAGATCCTCGAAGGCCTTCAGAGCCGAGGCTTTGCCCGCGCCGGAGATTCCGGTGACGATCACCAGTTCCTTGCCGGGGGTATGCACTGCGACTTTTGCGGCCCGGCTCCCGGAGGCCGCTCGGGGCGCAGGCTTCGAAGGCTTCATGGGCAACATCCTACACTGACGACCGGCCCTTGCGCTTGGCTGCGGCTGCCTTACAGTTTGTACTCACGCCTCGGGCGCGAGACTTACACGTCCCTCTGCGGCCAGCCTCTGCGCCTGCAACGGCTCGAGTGCGGGCGAGAGCAACGGACCCTGGCCCACTTTGCAGCCCATGGCGATCAGCGCCTCCGCCTGCTCTGGGGTTTGGATTCCCTGGGCCACCACCTGCACGCCCAGCTTGCCGCCCAACTGAATCAGCAACTCGATCACGGCTGCCTGACGGCCCGGCTTGATTGCGGCCAGCGTCAGGCTGGGGCAGAGCTTCAGCACGTCGATGGGCATACGCACCAGGTGGTTCAACGGCGCCAGGCCGGAGCCGAAGTCGTCCACCGCAAGGCGCACATTGCACTCCAGCAAGCGCTGCAGAATGGCCTGCGCCGCATTGGGATTCTCGCTCAGCGCGTTCTCGCTGACCTCGAAGAGCAGTTGCCCCGGATCGACCCGGCTGGCCACCAGTGTCTTCTTCACCAGCGCAATCAGATCAGGGTGATAAAACTGCCGTTGCGTCAGATTGATGGATACGGTCAGGCCGGAGCAGGGCAGAGCTTCGCTCCAGCTCCGCAACTGCTTCGAGACCGCCTCCATGGTCTCGCGCCCCAGGCTGATCGAGAGCCCAGTCTCTTCTGCTACCGGCAGCAGGTCATTGAAGCTGGCCACCGAGCGGTCGGCGCGCCGCCAGCAAAGCAGCGACTCGAAGCCCTCCAGTTTGCCAGTCCGCAGCCGGCAAATCGGCTGATACCAGATCTCGAACTGGCGCTGATCCAACACCTGGCGCAGCTCCAGCTCGTGCTCGAGAAAGCTGGCCGCTGCTACCTCCAACTGCTTGTCGAAGATTTCGAAGCGGCCTCCGCCATCCTGCTTGGCGCGATACATGGCAAAGTCAGCGTCGCGGATCAGCATCTCGGGAGCCACGTGCTCGGGCCCGGCAATCGCCACGCCAATCGATGCGCCGGCGTGGAGGGTGTGGCCGCCGACCTCGAATTCGCGCTCCATCGCCCGTAGAACGCGGCTGGCCACAATTTCGATGCCGGAGACCGACAGAATGTTCTCCACCAGGATGGCAAACTCGTCGCCGCCCAGCCTAGCCGCCGTGTCCTGCGGGCGCAGGGCCTCCAACAGCCGCCCGGCAACCGCAGTCAGCAACTCATCGCCCGCCGCGTGGCCGAGAGAGTCGTTCACCTCCTTGAAGCGGTCCAGGTCAAGAAAGAGCACGCCGCAGGTTTGGCTGCGGTGACGCAAGCCGCGGGTAAGAGCCAGGTTCAGACGGTCCAGGAAGAGCGCGCGATTGGGCAATCCGGTCAGCGGATCGTGCAGGGCGTCGTGCTGCAAGCGTGCTTCCCTCCGCTAGCGCTCGCTGATATCGCGATAAGTGAGAACGTAGCCGGCCTTCGCGCCATTGACTACGAGAGGAGCGGCCTCCACAGCCACATCCACTATGCCGCCGGCCTTGTTCCTGCGTATTGTCTCGACGGAGGCCGAGCCCGCCTGGTCCACGGTTTGGATCAGTTGCGCGCTCTCTTGCCAGCGCGCCTCCGGTACTATCAGCTCCCTCAGTTTGGCGCCGCCGAGCTCTTCAGCGGTGTAGCCGAAGAGGCGCGTGAAGGCCTCGTTGGCATAAACCACATCTTCGCCAAGCACGACGGCCACGGCCTCGCCCATGCTGGCCAGCACATCCTTCGCCAGCCTCTGTTTCGCGGCGTCCGAGTTTTCCGGAAGGTTCACGTTCTTCCTCTAAGGAATCTCGACCAATTCCATCTGGCCGTCGCGGCGGCGGTGGAGCACAAACAGTTCTCCGGCAGGATTGTGAAAGACCAGCAGATCGCGGTCACGCAGCTCCGTATCCTTGACGGCTTCCTCGATCGTCATCGCCTTGAGGGAAAAAGACTCGCCGTCCGTTACGATGTGCGGCCCGACAACGGTCCTGCGCGCCGGATACGATCCTGCGGCTTTCTTACGGGCGCGAACCGGCTTGGACCGAGCGGTATCCTCCAACTGAGAGGCGCGAGCTTTGGGCCGAGCCACCGGAGGCGCGGTCAGCACCTTCTCCTCCTTGGGCAGGCGCTTGCTTTCAATGCGCCGGTCGCGATGGCGGCGCGCCTGGTGTTCAGCGTGCTCGATGGCCTGGCGCAGAGCCGATTCAAGCGTATCGGCCTTGCCCGTGCCCACAATGGTCTGCAAGCGCGCCTGGATCGTCACCTCGGCGAATTGCAAACGCTTTTGTGCGCCAAAAACAATGCTGGCGCGCGCGCTCTTGCCCAATATGCGGGCAATGCGCTCCATTCCCTCCTCGGCCTGCGCACGCAAAGCCTTGGAGATCTTCACTTGTCTGGCGGTGTACTCCACTTCCATGGTCAGCCTCCGCTTCTCTCATCTTCTCCAAGCAGAAAAAATCCGGCAGGAGAACTTTGGATTCTATAGCATTTGTCTAGTCTGTGTATGGATAATTGCGAAAAACAGAAAACCGGAGTCACGGGTCAGGGAAGAAGATTCAGAATGGAAGAACGGCAAGCAGAAAATGATCGAATAAAACCAGATCCCTAATCCTTGTTCCCTGGAGCCTAGCCTTCCCTGCGCCGTCTCTGATGCGTGGAGGGTATATTCATATCTTCGCGGTATTTGGCCACGGTGCGGCGGGTAAGTTGGATGCCCTGCGCCTGCAGCGTCGCGGCCAACTGATCGTCGGTGAGCGGCTTGCGCGGATTCTCCTCCTCGATCAGCTTGCGAACCTTCCGCTTCAGCACCAGCAGCGGCGTGTCCGCGCCCTCCGGACCGTTCGAGCCTTCGGAGAAGAAGAAGCGCAGCTCGATCACTCCCTGCGGCGTGTGCGCGTACTTATTCGCCACTGCCCGGCTCACCGTTGAAGGATGAACGCCGATCTCCTCGGCCACTTCCTTGATCATCATCGGCCGCAGCGCCTCGATGCCCAGGTCGAGAAAATCCTGCTGGCGGCGCACAATCACCTCGCAGGTCCGCAAGATTGTGCTCTTGCGCTGGGCAATGTTGCGCATCAGTTGCAGCGCCGAGCGGAAGCGCTCCTTAACGTAATCCTTGACCTCTTTGTCGGTCCCTTCGGCGGTCAGCATCTGGCGATAGCGCCGGCTGAGCCTCAGGCTGGGCAGGTCTTCCTCGTTCATCGAGACCACCCAGGTGTCGCCGCGCTTGATGAAGACCACGTCCGGCTCGATAAGCCGTGTCTGCTCGCGGTTGTATTGGCGTCCCGGCCGCGGGTCGAGAGTGCGGATGAACTCGATACCCAGATGAGCTTCCTCGGGATGGATCTGGATCGACTTGGCCAACTCCTTCACGTCCCGCTTCTGCAACTGGTGCAGATGCTGGTCCACAATCATCGCCGCCACTTCCATCGCGCGCCGCCGCTCCTCGATGCGGGCCTCGGCCTCGGAGCGGAAGCTGCGATGCACATCCTCTTCCGGTTCGGCGGCCAGCTTGGCAAACAATTGCGCAAATTCATGCTGCTGGGCGGAGATCTGAATCAGCAGGCATTCGCGCAGATCGCGCGCACCCACACCGGCGGGGTCAAGATGCTGCACCATATCGATGCCGCGGCGCAACAGCCCGATCACCGATTCCTTTTCCTCTTCATTCTGGGCGGTGGCGAAGGCCTCGGCCAGCTCCTCTTCACTGCCGGCCACGTACCCATCCCCGTCCAGATTGCCAATCACGAACTCCGCCGCCTCGCGCAGGTTGGCATCCAGCGTCAGAGCTCCCAACTGCCACGCCAGGTGATCGGCCAAAGTTGTAGGCTGGGAGAGAAAATTCTCGAACGAGGGTTTTTCGCTCTCTTCAAATTCCGGCTGTGTGCGATAACCGGGGTCGAGATAATCCTGGAAGTACGTTCCAAAATCGATCTCATTGAACGAGTCTTTAGGCGGGGCCGCCGGTTCCTCGACCCCGTGATCCAGCCGCTCCAGCCGCTCCGCTCTCTCGTCGCGCTCCAGCCGGCCGGCAACCTCATCCAGCATCGGAACCGTTTCGTCAATCTCTTCCAGGACAGGATTCTCGACCATCTCCGCATCGATCATCTCCTTCAGTTCCAACTTGTTGAGCGCAAGCACGCTCACCATTTGCATCAGGCCCGGAGTCAGGATCTGGCGTTGTGCTACCTTGAGGCTCAATTTGGGCTGCAATAGCGCCATAAATGGAACTCGATTCCCGTTTGGACTTACCGTCAGTGTACTTGGATGAGAAAAAGGTTAAAGGGTAAAATGCCGCGTTCTGAAACAGCAGTCCCGGATTGGGCGGCACTCAATCCGGGAATCTCTCTCTGGAATTCTATCGGGATTTTCGTCTCTGCGGGGATTGACGGAATCCTACCTGCCTCATCATCCCAGCGTGAAACCCTCCCCCAGGTAAACCCGCCGCACCTCGACGTCATTGCCCAGTTCGTGCGGCGTTCCGGCGCGGAAGATCCTGCCTTCCGCGATGATATAAGCCCGGTCGGTTACGCTCAACGTCTCGCGCACGTTGTGGTCGGTGATCAGAACCCCGATGCCGCCGGCCTTCAAATCGAAGATGATCTTTTGCAGCTCCAGCACGGCAATGGGGTCGATGCCGCTGAACGGCTCGTCAAGCAGGATGAAATTGGGTTTGATGCACAGCGAGCGCGCGATCTCGACTCGCCTCCGCTCGCCGCCCGAGAGCGCGTAGCCCCTGGTCGTCCGGATGTGGCCCAGGTTCAACTGGTTAATCAACCGCTCGGTCTGAGCACGGCGCTCACGGTTGCCCAGCGGCTGAGCTTCCAGCACCGCCTGGATATTCTCTTCCACCGTCAGCTTGCGGAAGACCGATGGCTCCTGGGGCAGATAACTGATACCGAAGTTGCGCGCCCGCAGGTACATAGGCGTCTGCGTGATCTCGGTCTCGTCAACCAGCACCCGTCCGGAGTCGGGCGAAACCAGCCCCACAATCATGTAAAAACAGGTAGTTTTTCCGGCTCCGTTCGGCCCCAACAGGCCCACCACCTCGCCGCGCGAGATCCGCAGATCGACGCCGCGCACCACCTGCCGCCCCTTGTAGCTTTTGCCGATTCCTTCGGCGATCAGTGTCTCCATCGAGTCGGTCTACCCATCCAGTTGCTAACAAACAAATCTATCACCCTGGGCATGAAGACGCATGATAACGCTGTCAACGGAAGGGAACGTTCCCATCCTTCAGAAAACTCAGGGGCAGTTTTTCAGCACTCAACAGCTTCTTTTGACTCCCCGAAAACCACTTTTTAATCAGAATCAGTCCCGGTTTTCGCTGGCTGCCCACTTCCAGAATGCCGATTCATTCCGGTCCGTGGCCTCTTCCTCGAAGTTGTTTTGACCAATATTATGTGATCCCAATCACATAAAATCAGCTTCCAGCGGTGACACTATACATTCACTGGTCGTCTGAAGCGTTCTGTTATGAGCTTAATCCCCACTTTCCACCATGGAGGCTGTCCATGAAGATGGAGTCATCCGCGTTTGTCGCCGCTCCGGAGTTGATCCAGGCGCTCGAGAAGCGATCCACCGCAATCGCCTGCGGCGCAGATCGCGTTCTCTTCCATCAGGGCGATTCCCCGGCTGGACTCTACATTCTCAATCAGGGCGAGACCACTCTCACGATGACCTCGCCCAGCGGCGAACAGATCATGTCGATCCAGGTGCAGGCCGGCTCGCTGCTGGGGCTTTCCGGGCTGATCAGCGACTCGCCCTACACGCTCTCGGCTGTGGCCAGCAGCGGCGCTCGTCTGAGCTTTGTCCCGCGCGACGAGTTCACCAGCCTGATGCACACGAACTCATTGCTGGCCTTCAAGATGCTGGAAGTGCTGGCCGCCGAGGTCCGCTCCGCTCGCAGCGCGCTCTCCAGCGACTAGAACTCGCGACCGAGCCGCCTCGACCTGCTAAACTCTCACTCGATATGGTCTTCGCAACTCTGCTTATCACGGTCGCCTCATACCTGCTCGGCTCCATTCCCACCGGCTACCTGCTGGTCCGGCTCTTTCGCCATCAGGACATTCGCCAGGCGGGCAGCGGCAACATCGGCGCCACCAACGTTTTACGCTCCGGCGGCAAGGGGCTGGGCGCAGCCACATTTCTGCTCGATATGCTCAAAGGCTGCTCGGCTGTTTGGCTGGGAGCGCTGCTGGGGCGCCTGCTGCTTCCTCAGTGCCCGCTGGACAAGTTGTACGAGGCCGAAGCCCTTGCCGCGCTGGTTGCCGTCCTCGGACACGTCTTTCCGGTCTGGCTCGGCTTTCGCGGCGGCAAGGGCGTCGCCACCGGCTTTGGCGTCTTTCTGGCTGCCACGCCTCTCGCCGCACTGGCTGCGATCTCGGTATTTTTTGTCGTGCTGGCAATCAGCCGCTACGTCTCGCTGGCTTCGATTCTGGGCGCGGCCAGCTTTCCGCCCTTTGCCTGGCTGCTGAACCGGATTCAAGGAGGCGGTGACAGGCCGGCATTCTTCATCGCAGTCGAAATCGCCGTCGCGCTTATCATTATCCTCAAGCACCACCAAAATATCCGCCGCCTGATCGCCGGCACGGAATCTCGTCTTGGAGCCAAGAAACCAGCATGAGTCGCATCATCGTAGTAGGTAACGGAGGCTGGGGCACCGCCATCGCCCTTTCGCTGCATCGCCGCGGCGGGCACCAGATCACTCTCTGGTCGCACAGTCCGCGAGAGGCGAAACTGATCGCCGACGCAGGCGAGAATACGCTCTTTTTGCCCGGCTATCCCATTCCGGCGGAGATTGCCGTCACAGCTGACGAAACGACTGTTTCCGAGGCGGAGATCATCGTCTCCGTCGTCCCATCGGAGTTTCTGCGCCCCACGCTCGCCCGCCTGCGCCCCCATCTTCATTCCGGCCAGATCATCGTCAGCGCCAGCAAGGGAGTAGAAGACCGCAGCTATCTGCGCATGAGCGAAGTGATCGCGGCCAGTTTGGCTGAAACGGGTCTCAAGCTGCCGATAGGAGCGCTTTCGGGTCCGAGCTTCGCTCCTGAGGTCGCCCAGGCACAACCCACAGCCGTCACAGTCGCCTTTGAAGACGCAGCGATTGCCGTGCGCATTCAGCAGGAATTTTCCTCAGAGACACTGCGCATCTACACCTCAACTGACTTGATCGGCGTCGAACTGGGCGGTGCGTTGAAGAACGTCATTGCGATTGCCGCCGGTGTGGCAGCAGGGGTTGGCCTTGGCTATAATCCGGCCGCCGCGCTGATGACCCGCGGCATCGCCGAGATTACGAGGCTGGCGGTAGTCTGCGGCGGACGGCGCGAGACGCTGGCGGGGCTCTCCGGCGTCGGGGATCTGGTGCTGACCTGCACCGGCTCGCTCTCCCGCAACCGCACCGTGGGTCAGGCGCTTGGCCAGGGACGCAAGCTGCCGGAGATTCTGGAAAGTCTTGGCGGCAAAGTGGCTGAGGGCGTTTTGACCACCCGCGCCGCCCTTGGACTCGCCCGCCGGCACCAGATCGAAATGCCCATAACCGAGCAGATGGAGCTGATTCTGGACGAAGGCAAAGACCCCCGCGAAGCGATCAAGGCTTTGATGCTGCGGCCCGGCAAGGACGAACTATAGACAAGTCGGTTTTGCAATCCAGTATTTTTCTGAGAGATGCTCCCACCGTCCCTCTCCGCTGCGAATTTTCCTCACCTTGCCAAGCATCATTCAATTGGGTACGCTGCTGCTTGCCCGAGGCACAACGGATATTTTCTTTTGACCGGCCTTCAACGCACAGCATCGAATGGAGTTCTGCGGCTTTGGACGCGATTTTCACGCTTTCAGAATGGGACGAAATGCAAAGAAAGTTCTGCTGCGAGTGGAAACCAGACGGTGTTCCGTGGTAGCTTGCAACCTTTGCGGTTGGTTTTTCCCGGTGGGGGAAACCGGCCGGCGCAAGGGCAGTATTTGGACTGCCGGCGCGCGCAACACAACGGCCGCAATCCGTGTCCAACAGGCTGAACAAGCAGGACAGGATAGAGTGGTCATGGTATATAAGGATGGAAATGAGCAAATCACTGGTGATCGTCGAGTCTCCCGCGAAGGCGAAGACGATTGAGAAGTATCTGGGCGCGGGCTTCGAGGTTTTGGCCTCGGTGGGTCACATTATGGACCTGCCCAAGAACGAGATTGGCGTGGAGCTGGAAAACCGCACCTTCGAGCCGACGCTGATTGTCTCGCCGGGCAAAGAAAAGGTTGTTGCGCAATTGAAGCGGGCCGCGGCCAAGGCCGACGAGATATTCCTGGCGCCTGACCCGGACCGCGAGGGCGAGGCGATTGCGTATCACCTGGCTCTGCAGTTGGGAACCTCGGCCAAGGAGCGGAAGAAGATTCGCCGCGTCACCTTCAACGAGATCACCAAGAAGGCCGTGCAAGAGGCCTTCAAGCACGCCCGAGACCTGGACCAGAATTTAGTTGACTCGCAGCAGACACGGCGCGTCTTGGACCGTTTGGTGGGCTATCAGATCTCTCCGCTGCTCTGGGATAAAGTCCGGCGTGGGCTTTCCGCGGGGCGCGTGCAAACGGTGGCCGTGCGCTTGATCGTCGAGCGCGAGCGGGAGATCAGCGCCTTTGGGCCGGTCGAGTACTGGACGCTGGATGCCGAACTTCATCCGGAAAAGCAGGCGGAGACAAAGCTCAAGGCGCGCTTCATCGGCATCGACGGCGAGCCGGCGCGCGTCAAAAATGGAGTAGACAAGGACGGCAAGGAGCAGTTCCTCTCGAATGCGCTGCCCGATGAAAAGTCGATGAAGGCGGTGCTGGCGGCTCTCGATCATGCGCAGTGGTCGCTGGTTTCCGTGCAGTCCACTGAGAAGCAGCGCAAACCGCTGGCGCCGTTCATCACCAGCCAGTTGCAGCGCGACGCGGCCAGCAAGCTGGGCTTCAATGTGCGCCGGACGATGGGCGTCGCGCAGCGGCTCTATGAGGGCGTCGAGATTGGCGCCGAGGGCGCGGTCGGCCTTATCACTTACATGAGAACGGACTCGCCGCGCGTGGCGCCGGAGGCGGTTGAAGGGGCGCGCGAGTGGATTGCCAAGCAGTTGGGCGCGAAGTATCTGCCCGCCTCGCAGAATGTGTACAAGGGCAAGAAGGCGGCGCAAGACGCGCACGAAGCCATTCGTCCCACTGATGCCTCGCGGACACCCGAGTCGATTGCGCGCTATCTGACCGATGAGCAGCTCAAGCTCTACCGGCTCATATGGCAGCGTTTTGTGGCCTCGCAGATGACACCGGCGGTCTTTGATGTGACCACGGCGAAGATTGCCGCGCTCTCGGCGAAGACGGGCAAGACTTATGATTTCCGGCTGAGCGGATCAGTGGTGCGCTTTGACGGTTTCTTGAAGGTCTACGAAATTGCCGACAAGGACGACGACGATGAGGCCAGCAACAAGCTACCCAATCTGGATCAAGTGAAGAAGCTGGAACTGGACAAGCTGGAAGACGAGCAGCACTTCACCTCGCCGCCTCCGCGCTATAACGAAGCATCGCTGGTGAAGGTGCTGGAAGAGAAGGGCATCGGCCGCCCATCGACTTATGCGTCGATCATCAACACCATCCAGGATCGCGAATATGTGAGCAAGATCAGCGGACGCTTCTACCCCACCGAGATTGGAATGGTGGTCTGCGATTTATTGGTCAAGAATTTCCCGTATATCTTCGACATCGCCTACACGGCCAAGCTGGAAGAGGAATTGGACGAAATCGAAGAGGGCAACGAGAAGTGGACCGACCTGCTGAACGGCTTTTACGGCTACTTCGTCGAAGAGTTGAAGGACGCCGGCGTCAAGATGGAAGACATCAAGCGCATGGAGAAGAAGACCGACGAGAAGTGCGACTTATGCGGTTCGCCGCTGCTTCTCAAGTGGGGAAAATTCGGCAGTTTCTATGCCTGCTCGGCGTATAACAAGAAGGACAAATCGAGCTGTACGTTTACCAAGGAAAATACCGCCGGCAAGCCGGATATGAATACGCCCGAGGGGCAGGAGGCCGTCGAGCAGGAGGAGTATTGCGATAACTGCGGACGGGTGATGGTGCTCCGGCGCGGCCCCTTCGGAATGTTCATGTCCTGCCCAGGGTTTAACGAAGATCCGCCCTGCAAGACCTTCCGCAAGCTGAGCAGCAAGCAGCAGCAGAAGGTGGCCGCGCCGCAGCCCACTGGTGAAGCCTGCCCGCAGTGCGGAAAACCGCTAGTCCTGCGCCAGGGGAGTTATGGGGAGTTTGTCTCTTGCTCCGGTTATCCCAAGTGCAAGTACGTGAAGCAGAATATTATCGAGGGACTCAAATGCCCCAAGTGCGGCTTGGGCGATCTGGCCGAACGCAAGGCGCGACGCGGCAATATCTTCTGGGGCTGCACCAATTATCCCAAGTGCGACTTCACCTCGAATCTGAAGCCGGTGGCCAAGAAGTGCCCGGAGTGCGGCAGCCCGTACCTGGTCGAGAAGACTCTGCGCTCGGGCATCTTCCTCGAATGCCCGAACAAGAAGAAGGCAGCCGAAGAGGAAATTGGCGCTCCCAAGAAGCGCGCGGCCAAGAAGGGCGTTGCGCCTGTCGAGAGTGCCGTCGTGTGCAGTTACTCGAAGCGTATCGGCGACGCGCCGCCGCTGCCCACGGCTGAAACGCATGGACCCGTGCCAGAGAAAGAACCGGCCAAGGCGGTCGCGAAGACGGCGGTCAAGACGGCCGCAAAGAAGAGTAGCAAGAAGGTTTTGCAGCCGGTGTAGCAAGCGGATTCCTTGCTATCCTCTAGTTGGAGGCAGCGATGAAGCTTTGGCAGAGCACCATGATCAGGCTTGCCCGTTCGAAGTCTATAACTTGGTTGATGCAGGGCAATCGCCTGATGAGCGGTCTTGCCGGGCGCTTTGTCGGCGGCGACTCCTCCTCGGCTGCGGTGCGCAGATCGGCCGAGTTGAAAGACAGGACTGTAACGACATCACTCTATTATCTGGGCGAGTATGTCGAGTCACCGGCAGCCATTGAAGAGAATGTGGCGCAGCTTACGGCGACGATTGAGCAGTTGGGCCAAACGAAGCTCGACGTTCACGTCTCGATTGATCCGACGCAGATTGGCTATGCCCACTCCGATGCGCTCGGTGAAGCGAACGCGCTGCGGCTTGGCAAGCTGGTTGCCGCACAGCCGGCAGCCGGCCGGCGCAGGCTGGCAATGCTTGATATGGAGGATTTTTCGGTTGTCCAAAAGACGCTGAATCTGCGGGCGCGCATGGCTGAGGCCGGCTATCCGACCGGCATCACGATTCAAGCGTATCTGCACCGCAGCGAACAGGATGTGCGCGAGCTGGTGGAATGCGGCTCGGTTGCGATTCGGCTGGTAAAGGGCGCCTTTGCCGAGAGCAGCGACCACGCCTGGACGAACCGGAGGGATATCAACCGGGAGTTTCTTTCCAGGGCTGCCTATTTGCTTTCGCAAGAGGCCAAAAACCGCTGCGTTTACCCGATCTTCGCAACTCACGATGAAGAGATGATTGCGGCGGTCAATGAGCTTGCGCGGCGCAACCAGCGGCCGAAAGACGAATACGAATTCGAGATGCTGCTCGGAGTCGGCGCGGCTCTTCAACAGAAACTGACAGCGGAGAGCTACCAACTGCGGCTTTATCTTCCTTTCGGGACCGACTGGTGGCCCTATACCGTGCGGAGAATCGGCGAGAATCCAGCCAATGTGCGGTTTGTGGTGAATGCGTTGAGAAAAACCGGTACGGCGGGCTGAAACACCAAAGCAGGGAGCGCGCAGGCAGCGTGCTCGGGTTGAATCCGTTACTATGAGTGAGCGGAGAGACTCATCATGGAACGAATGCTTGCTACGCCAGCCGACGCCGAAATCATTCTCAGGCTCTATGAACTGCGCACCGAGGCGGAGATGCGCAAGGCGCGCGCCTGGATGACCGGCGAGTTCTGGCCGGCGACGGCAGAGGAGTTCTTTGCCGTGGCCGAAAACCCAGATGACCCGCACAACCCCTGGCTGCGGCAGGTCTTAACCTACTGGGAAATGGCGGCGGCGATGGTGCTGCATGGAGCCGTTTCCGCCGAGCTGTTTGTGGATTGCAACGGCGAGGGCTTCTTTCTACTGGCAAAGTTTGAGCCGGTTTTGGATGCAATCCGGGAGAAGAATCCAGGATTTTTGATCAAAACTTCAGAGCTGGTGAAACGGTTTTCCGCAGGTGCGCAGCGTTACGAGGCGGTATTGAAGAACGTGGAAGCCCGCCGCAACAGCCTTCCCGCCCGGCAAGAAGCGCACGGCCGGTATGCTTATCCCGCCAAGCCTTGAGGCAATTTTTTCTTGCACACAATCGGAGCTGAGGCGCATCATAATTGCATTCGAGGATTTCCAACTCCCTTGGAGGTTTCCTATGAAGCGTGTCGTAACCCTGATAGCTGCCTTTGGCCTGACCGCGCTGGCGGCCGGCGCCGCTGGCTCAACCAAAATCAACGGCTGGATCTCCGACTCGATGTGCGGCGCCAAACATGCCGGATCGGGTGCCTCCTGCGTGAAGAGATGCATCAAGGGCGGCAGCGCTGCGGTCTTTGTCGACGAGGACAAGAAGGCGGTCTGGAGCATCGACAACCCCGACGCGGTGACTAACTTCTACGGCGACCACGTGACCATTACGGCCACCGCCGATGTGAGCAAGAAGAGTGTTCACATCGACGCCATCGCAGAGACCAAGTAGAGCTTTTGGGGTCCGAAAGGACCTCGGACTCGACCTAGGCGCGAATCTCTGCTAATGTCGTATCCGTCACCCTCATCGGAATCGTTTTTGTGCCGATAGGGAGTTGGAGCGGAAACGACCGGGTAAGTCATGGCAAGAGCAATCTGGAACGGCAAGGTGATTGCCGAAAGCGATAAGACAGAGACGGTAGATGGGAACACCTACTTTCCTGAATGCAGCCTGAAGCGGGAGTATTTTTTCCCCAGTTCCACCACTTCGACGTGCCCCATCAAAGGGCAGGCGCGCTACATGAATCTGCAGATGGACGGGCAGGACAACCCGGACGCAGCTTGGTACTATCCCGACCCCAAGCCGGTAGCGCGGAAGATCAAAGGCTACGTGGCCTTCTGGCGGGGCGTAGACGTGGAGCCGTAGCTGGTATGCAAGCGGTTCTCCAGCGTGGGAGCTTCTGAGTGTCGTGTGATACATTTGCGCCATGGGGCTCAAGGGTTTAGCTAAGTTCGCGGTGCTGTTGGTTGCCTTGCTGCCTTCCTTGGCCATGGCCATCGCGAGCGGTCAAGCCAATGCAGCCCGCCCCGCTTCGACAGCTTCCCCGCAAAGCTCCGCGAGTCCAACTCCTGGAACCGATAGCGCCGCTCACGATCTCCAGCCGTCGCACATCACCGTCGCGAATCCGCCCCCGCCAGTTTCGGATTGGAGCTTTCACGAGAAGATTTCCTGGGCCGTCAGTTTGGTGCTCGCCATTTTTGGGTACGTGGCCTTCTGGATGGGCGGTTCCCTGCTGAAAAAGATTGAACGTCAGACGCGCTACGCTGAAATCGCAGCCGAGGCAGCCGGCGCCAGCGCCCATGCCGCTTTGTTGACGGCGCAAGCTGTTATCCAGTCCGAAAGGCCTTGGATTTTGGTAACTTCCGAGACGTCGCGCAGCACGGAGAACGGCTTTTCCATCATGGCCACCAACCGTGGCCGCACTCCCGCCAGAATCATCAGTACCTCGGAACAGATCAAGATCGCGCTCGACGAAAAGCGCCTTCCCAGTCCCCCCGAGTACAAGCATGGAAAGGCGGGCGCGCCGCTGGCCCCCACCATCTTGCTGCCCGGTGAATCAATGCAGATCAAGGCCTTCTGCCGGGGTGATGTGCGCGCGCTTTGCGACTCCGAGGAGAGATTCAAGCGCATCGAAACCTGGGAGGAAAAGATTTTTCTCTACGGACAGGTTCTTTATGCGGATATGATTTCGCCCGTCGATGTCCAGCCTCATTTAACCAACTGGTGCTGCTGGTATATTCACGGACGGCAAAGCAGCGGCATGGTCACTGGGGGAACGCCAGAATACAACTTGCACAGTTGAGAAGCTGACAGTGCATTGATGGAGCGGGAATCGAGCAACATTGGCGGGAATTCGGGGTTCAATCCAATATGAAGACAATGCGGCAGGGTTTGCTTGTGTGCCTGGCGGCGATTACGCCCGTCATTTTGGCGCAGAGGCCGCTTACACGGCTCGCGCAGATTCAAAGCTCTCATGCGATTCAGGCCGAGGCGTGGCAGATTGTCACGCTGGCTAATCAGGCCCGTGCGGAGGCCGGAGCGGCGCCACTCCAGTGGGACGCGGCACTGGCCACGGCCGCCCGCCAGCATTGCCAGCGCATGGCCGCCGAGGGACCGATCTCTCACCAGTATGCGGGTGAGCCGGAGGTCAGCGAGCGCGCCAAGCAGGCTGGGGCGCACTTCAGCCTGATCGAAGAGAACGTGGCGATTGCTCCCGATCCGGCCGCGATTCACGACGCCTGGATGCACTCGGCTGGCCACCGTAGCAACCTGTTGAACCCTGATGTGGACCGAGTGGGCGTGGCCGTTGTGGCCGGCAGAGCTGGTCTATATGCCGTGGCCGACTACGAGCGCGCCGTGCCGGTGATGACGCAGGCCCAGGTGGAGGTCGCGGTTGCCGCGCTGGTACATGGAGTCGCGATTCTGCCCGATGCCAACGCCGCCCGTGAGGCTTGCGCTATGGACAATGGGTTTCCTCGCGCGAAATCCGGCGCGCGCCCCCGGTTCGTGATGCGCTGGCAGAAAGCTGACCTAAGCCAACTGCCTCAGCCGCTGCGAGAGCAACTGGCCACGGGAAAATATCGCTCGGCGGAGGTAGGCAGTTGTCCGATGCAGGAGCAGCAAGACTCGTTCACCACCTATCGCTTGGCGGTGCTGCTCTACTGATTCCCTCAGCTTCTCTCCCAGGGCGGTGGAACCTTTACGGAAGCCATGCCCGCTGCGGTGGCAGCCTCAATGCCGAGGTCAGTGTCCTCAAAGACCAGGCAGTCCTGGGGTGCAACGCCGAGCCGCTCGGCGGCCAGCAGAAAGCAATCCGGGGCCGGCTTGCCGTGGGTGTAGTCATCCGCTCCGACGATGGTCTCGAATCTGTCCAGCAGACCGAGCGTCGAGAGCGAACGAGTCACCGAGCTTAGCCGGCCGCCGGAGACCACGGCGAAGGGAATCCGTCCCTGCTCAGCGTCGATGTGTTCCATCACTTCTGGTATCGCCTTCAACCCCGGAAGCAGATCGAAGTAGAATCTTTCCTTGAGCCGGACTACGGCTTCGACCGGCATATTCAGCCCGTTGATCTGGTTCAGCGCCGTGACGATCACGTCCGTCGGCGTGCCGCCCCAGGAATAAAAGAGCTTCTCGTCGAAGGTGCACTTCCATTCCGCAAGTGCCGTCTTCCAGGCGATGTAGTGCAACGGCATCGAATCCACAATGGTTCCGTCGCAGTCGAACAGATAGGCTCGGAATGAGCCGGCGGGTAGTTTCAATTTCATGCGGCAGAACCGCCTTGGCAGCGGTCAAGCGGGAAAATCCGGGACATTCGTTCTCCTCTTTGCTGCTTCTATCCTATCGAATGCACCGCTTCCACGCACCGTTCCGGAAGAATTCCCATCTGCCGTTTCGCGCGCGCAAGCAGGACCAGAATGGAAGCTGGATCAGAGAGAATTGGGCAGAAGATTTTGACGCGCTCGGCGCTCTCTGCTACCTTGGAAGTGGGCAATTTACCCACAGATTCCTCAGTAGCTCAATGGCAGAGCATTCGGCTGTTAACCGAAGGGTTGTAGGTTCGAGTCCTACCTGAGGAGCCAGATAATTTTATAAGTTATTTATTATCAAATACTTCCAAAACGATATAATCATATAGGCCAACAGAAAGGCCAACATCTCTCGTCTGCTTGCCTCCCCAAAAACGCACTTCTGAATTACAGCGTAATCGGTTCACGATGGCATCACCGTGTGCTCTAACCAAAGCTTTCCGTGTTAGTCGGGCGCTGCTGATCGTTCATTTGAGCTCGCTCCAGTGAAGGCTCGGAGTCCAATATCGGGCGGTTGATCCGGCCACCGGGACCGGGAGGATGCACGGCAAAAGGAAGGCGCAGAGAAGAGCGCCAACCTCTTCGAGAGAAGTCGAGTCGCTTCCTGGGTACAGTCGGCTGACGAAGGCACTCCATTGCTGTTTCTTCTGCGAGTCACCGAGGAACTCTTCTGTCAGTGCAAATGGAACCTCTTGCGGAATCGCGACCCCACGCCGCTCAAAGGACGCGAGGATGGAGTTGCGCATGGTGGCCATCTCAAAAGTCCA
>Ga0181520_10002496_pt1 | contig 33973 bp, 19 predicted proteins | sample PEATcosm2014_Bin_29_FD_132451 | JGI IMG/M metagenome (GOLD analysis project Ga0181520, IMG submission 132451) | Peatland microbial communities from MTU Mesocosm Facility, Houghton, MI, USA - PEATcosm2014_Bin02_30_metaG | ecosystem: Environmental > Terrestrial > Soil > Wetlands > Peat | place...
CGGCCAGCCGGACGGCGGCTCTTTCGAGCAATTCGATTTCGTAATCACTCAACGGCTGGATATTGGCCAGGTGTTGTTCCAACTGGAGCAGGGTGCGCCCGCTTTCAATCCACGCGGCGATGAGTTTGGAATCTCCCGCCGAAAGCGTTTTGGAGCGAGGCTTTTTCTCAACCCATGCCTGCAACTTCGAGTCGGTGCCATCGCTCGTTTCCGCCAGTCTGACGCGGAAACGCCCGCTCAATGTTTCCAAGCCATCAAGCTGTCCAATGACGGGCTTGCGGTTCTGCGTGAAAATTTTCCGGCGGACGGATTTTTGTTGTGGGACCGGATATGAGACTTGTTCCAAGAGCTTCGCCAGTGTGATTTCAAACGGGGTCTCCTCGGTGTGGTGGTGGGCGCGGCTGGGAATGTAAAGGTAGATGGCCTGCGCCAGCGGCGCACGAATGGACGTAAGCACGTCCAATTTCAAATACTGAAGTTCGGCAATTTGTCCAAGCATTCCGAAAAATTCCGGTGACAAGGTGCAGCCGTGGAAAAATATTTCCTGCTGGTTCGACATTGCCAGCCTGGCATCGTTCCTCCGGGGCGGGCGGGCTTCTATGTCAATCCGCTCAATCAAGCGGTATTGCCGGCAAACCGCCGTGTCCAGATCGGTGACGCGGATATACGAGTCCATGAGGTCGGCCACAATGCCTTTGATCGCACGGGCGTAGCGCCCGCCGTTGCTGTTGGCATACCGGCGGCAGAATTCCCGGAAGGAAAACCGGATAAACGGCGTGTTTTCTCCCGGCTTCCGAAAGCTCAACAGCGTGAAGATGGCGCGGGCGTGGCGCACGTCCAGCGCGGGCGGGCGAAAATCGGGGCGCATGGGGTGAAACCCGCCGACTTGGTAACGGCGCTGGCCGATGGTGATGTCCCTGGGGCCGCTCTGCTTGGTGGCCGCAAACACCGGCCCAATCAAGTAGTCCTTTGGTGCCGCCACCAAATTTGCGTCCCGCGTTCCGTTGCTCCCTTTGCCTCCTTTGTCGCCCATTGTGGCAATGGTTCTAAAACAATTTGGCCGCAAATTGCAACCCGGAAAACAATGCCGTTGACAAGGAGGGCGTGAATGTAATGGGATAGGTTGTCCGCTTTACCGGAGACAATCCCCATGATTTCCGAATATCTTCCAAGTGATTCCACGCCATTCGCGTCACACCGCACCTTGAAAATCGAGGAGGAAGGAGATTTTGCCGCAAACCGCATCAAACCAAAAATCCGGCTCATGGGCCGTTGGCTTGAAAAGGCGGGCTTCCGTCCGGGCGGCCGGGTTCAGGTCATTTGCCGCGCCCCAGGCATTATTGAGCTTCGCATTCCAGATGCAATGAATTCAAGCGAAGCGAAACCAACCGCATGGGAACAGCCTGACCTTTCCTTGGGGTAACGATGGTTGGGCCATTGAACGTTTTTGGGCAGTAGTAGATTTGCATTAAACATAAGGGGGGTTGCGCGAACCGTGTCGGGTGTTGACGGCTGTGGCAGAAGCAACATAACGAGCTTTCCTTGGAGTGGGGTTTGTGGCATCAATCAGGTATGACAACGTGTGCAAAAACTGCCCGCTCATAAACCGGTAGAGTGGTATGGGCACAAGGCTTTTCCGTCATTATGGGCAGGGCCGGTTGGTCCAAGCAAATTTGGACACCGAAAGGTGCCTTCTCACGGAGGCGCGGAATTTTGTGTTGACTAGTTTCCCAGCGGGGAAACGACGAAAAAAGGAGGAGGTTTCGGCGGTTCTCCAATGCTATTTCGAGTTTTTCTCTCTACGGCTGGATTCGTTGCTTCGGAAACTGGCATCACAGGAGTTCATGGAATTCGTGCTTTATCAGTATGACATGGCGGCGGCGGCTTGGCGGGCAACCCCAGAGGAGGTGACGCAGGAGGCGGCGCGGGAAAGCTCGGAGTTGAGCGTGGTTCGTCGTGGGCTCAAGCATCTGGCAGAGCGGATCGTGGTGCGGGCGTCCGTGCCAGAGTTTGCTCCGGCCGGTGCTCCCGGACTTTTCAAGTATGTGGAAGAAGCTCTTTTTATCGCTTGGATGCTGGCCGAGTTGTATTTGGCGAGCGATAGGGCATACTACATCTTGCCGGGCGAGATGGAGTTGGAATTGTTTGCGGCTGACACAGTGGTTAACGGCAGAGCTTGGCCCTTGCCGTTTCAACTTTTACCGGATAAGCCCTACGAGGCGTTGGATGTGCTCTTTAGTTCTCGTGTCGCCAAGGACCGAGCAAATCGAGAGAAATATTTTCCGAAAAACACCATGAACTTCGATTTCCAGCGCCAAGCTGCGGTGCTGGACCCAGCCTTTGAAAGGAGTTTTGGTTGCCGCTTTTCTCAGTTCCTTCAAGTACTCGCAGTCATCAACGAGCAGGCCAAACCAGACCCAGGAAGTTACCCAGTCATGTTTTTCAGGCAGCAAGGCCTGATAGAGGACATTGTGAAGAACGCAGTGGGTAAGGCGGATGTGGTGAGCAGAATTTTGATGGGCTTCACGGTGACCCGTGGCCATATGATCGAGGAACGGCGGGCGATTTATCATCCAAACCAAGAGCACAGGGCTTTTAGGAGGGGTTATTTCGAGTTTCCGCACAGCACTGGTGTCCACCTGTTCTGGTCCGCAGCGATTGCGGACGAGGGATTGGATCACCTGGTAAATGGCGTTTGTTTCAAGAAGTTGCCGGAGGAGTGGCTTACGGCGGAGACTACCGCCGGCCTCGACGCTCTCTCGAATAGTGCCGGTCGGTGGTTCGAGTGCGAGGTCGGCGCGAAGCTGCGAAGCTTGGGAATGAAGGGAGAAGGCGTTGGCGGTCGGGTGATTAGAGGCGGAGAGAAGATTGACATCCCGGCAGAGGTTGGTCAGTTGGACTTCCTCGGATACTCGGAAAGGGACAAGGCTTTGGTCGTCGTGGAGTCGAAAATGGTGGAGGTGGGGTTCGAATCGAGGTTCTTCCGAGACGAGATTTCGCAATTTGCGACGGGGAAGCGCTCTTATGCGGGACAGTTGCGCAAGAAGTGGGAGTGGGTGGCGGCGAATCGAGCAACGCTCGCTAAAGCTTTTGGAGCTTGCATTGCTGGCGATGTGAAGGTTGTCGCGGCGCTGGTAACACTCTACCCAACTTATGCAGCGTTCAAGATCACCGACATGCCTTGCGTTTCGCTAGTGGAATTTCTTGAGGACTACCAGGCCGCAGGCAAATGGCCCTACATAGTCGGGATTCGGTGACGGTGTCACACTAGCCCACACTAGCCCGGCTTAATTTCCTGTAGCAACGGGTAACCTTGGTCTGGATTATGCAGTGATCTCCGGCGCGACAGAAGCCAACCATCTCGCTGCCAGTTTGGCAAACCTGTTGAAAACGCAATTTTGCTTGCCTAAATACGATAAAAGGTGATGGATTAGTGTAGAAGGCTAATTCCATGGAGATAACAACCCCAAAACTCATCACCGCCGCGAAGGTTCTTGCGGCGTTTAATGCTGTAACTAATGATGCGGAACTCAACATTAATTCCGAGTCTGCGGAACTATTAAAAGACCTAGCGCAACTCTTCATCCACAAGCCGATTGGTGAGATTGTCGGCTCCGTTGGAAACAATGCGGACGCAGTCCATAGTGCCCTATTGAGAATGTTCGGTCTGCATCCGGACGGATCGAAAGAGCGGAAGGCGATGGTGGCAAAGCAACTCTCGTTGGTGGACGACTTCGTGAAGGCCAGCAGCCTCGACGACGCCAATACTTGGTTGGTAATGTGCTACCGCGTGTATCCATACGGTTCGGAAGAGAGCAAGGCCGTGCTGGCAAAGAGTGGCCCGTTGGTGGATGACTTTGTGAAGGCCGGGAAGTTCGACACGGCCAATGACTGGCTGGAGAGAGGCTACCGAATGTATCCGGGTGGTTCGGAAGAACGCAAGGCGGTTGTAGCAAAGCGCCTCTCGCTGGTGGATGGCTTCGTGAAGGCCAGAAAACTCGACCGAGCCAATGACTGGTTGGCGACCGGCTTTCACCTGTATCCGGGCGGTTCGGCAGAGGAAGAGGTTGTGGTGGCAAAGGGCGTCTCGCTGGTGGATGACTTCGTGAAGGCCGAGGAGTTCGACGTAGCCAACGCCTGGCTGAAACGAGGCTATAATGCGTATGCGAGCGGTTCGAAAGAACGCAAGGCCGTGGTGGCAAAACAAGAGCAACTCAGACAGCTCCGATCCTCAGAACAAATGGGTGCAGCGCCGAAAATTGACATCACCGGGCTTCGGACAGTCGTAAAGCAAGAGTTGGCGAAATTGCAGGTCGCCAACGTGGGGCATTAGTCAGAACATTGTGCGACCCCCGCATTCACCTAGATTGATCTTCCAGTTCGAAGAACTTGGCATCTTCAAGTGCCCTGTATCGTTCCGGGTGACAGGTGAGAATAACGATCTGAAGACGCTCGGTGGCCTCCTCCAAAAGTGTGAGAAGGCGTGCGAAACGTCCCATATCGGTCGCATTCAGCACATCGTCAAATACGACAAGTTGTCGTTCGTTCTTTGCCAAGACTTGTCCCAGAGCCAGGCGAGTAATGAGAAATAGCTGCTCCTGTTCGCCCCCGGAGAGATTGATCAGGTCCACAGGTTCACTGACGATTTCCGGTCGAACTCCCACGGGCACAAAGTTTTCGGTGAACTGAACACCGCCAAGGCGCGGACCAGCGATACGACCGAGCATGTGAGTAGCCGTGCGCTCGACTGGTGCTGCCACGGCAGCCACAATCGCTGCTTTGCAAGAGGTGACAGTGTCGTAAAGCAACTTGGTGGCGTCCATGCGGAATCTCTCGCGGCGAATACGGGTATTGAGGTCAGCCAGCTTCTCTTCGCAAGCGACCAATTTAGAATAGGCGCCTTCGGTAGCCAAGGTTTGCAAACGACCTTCGGCCTTGTTTTCATCGTCGCGCGCTTTAGCTTCAGCATCCTCCAGTGCCTTAAGTTGGCGTTCGAGTTTCTGCAAATCTTTCTTCGGGTCACCAGGAATATCGTTGAGCTTGGTTTCGCAGTCTTTGGCCTTTGTCTTGGCGGCTTCCCACGCCATGAGGGATTCCTGACGGGATTGTGCCCGCGCTTCATCGGATTGTCCGTCTTTGGTGAGTTCTTTCAGTCGCCCCTGTGCCGCTTCAAGATTTAGCCGGGCGTTTTTCAACTCGGCATCGGCTTCTCCATGCCGCTTTTCCAATGCTTGGGTGCTTGACTGAGCTTTGTCGAAAGCGTCCTCGGCTATTTCGATGGAGGTCTCAACGGTCTTGCGCTGCTTTTCCAAGGCGGATTTGAGATCGCTGAGGATGGGGGACTGCTTCTTCCATGCCGGGAATCGTCCGAGCCGTTCCTGTATACGGGCGTCAAGCTCTGCCAATTGTTGGTTGATTTCATCGTTGGTATCTTCGTCCAACAACTCCGAAATCCGTTCCTCAAATTGTCGGGTCTTCTGATCAGCTTCGCTGGCTTGTTCGCGTAGGAGTTGTAGGCGATCCGGGTCTTGGGTGCCGTAAGGCTGTGTGAGTTTCGTGAGCCTGCTTTCAGTTTCTTGGAGCGCTTCTTCATGGGCCTCGGCGTCACCTTCAGGACCAGATGCCTGAATAATTCCGAAGCCTTCGATCTCAATCCTGACTTCCGGGGAAGCAGAGAAGGTGGCTGAGTGTCCAGCGGCTACCATCGTTGTTTCGTCGGGTGAGTGCCGGTGAATTGTCGTTTTTTCCTTCGGCTGAACTGTGAGATGAATCAACGAGGCACGCAAGGCAGCTTGGGCCTTTTCACGTGCGGCAACGAATTTCCGCACGTCCCGGATGATCTTGTCGTCCGGGGCAACCAGAGCCGCACGTTTGGCTTTGACGACTGTCAAGTCCGCTTCCAATCGCCGCAGTTTATCTATTCGCGTTGCAAGGGTCTGATGAGTCTTGGAATCCTCAATGTAGGCGCGAGCATCCTCAACCTCGGCGGTGCGCTCATCTAGGGAGGAACGCTGGCGGCGAGTCTCGTCACGTTTCCGACGCGCCTCGTTCGCTGCGTCAATGCCCAGTTTCAACTCGGACGCAAGGTCGGTCACAAGCGGTTCGCCGTTTTGAATTTTGGTCTGTAAACTTGTGATTTCCTCGCGGGCATTACCGATGAGTTCCAGTGATTGACCAATTGCCTCGAAGCGCTCCCTCGCGATTTGCTCAGCTTGGCGTTTCTGCGCCAACTCACCTTGAAGATGCAGATAAGTTTCTGCCTGCTGACGGGTTTGAACGACCGTTTCGCGCAGGGCGTTCGCTTCAAGCCTGGCTTGACCGCGCTTCTGGCGTGCATCCTCCACGGCACGGCCCGTTTCCTCAAATCGCTGTTGATGTTCGAGTCTTTGCTGCCGCTCGGCCAGGGTCTTCTCGTGTTCGGTTTCCAACGCGAGGATTGGCACAGCCTGCTTGCCAATGCGCGGCTTGCCCCCCTTTGTAAAGTAGGTTTGATACCGTTCTTCGAGTAATTCCTCTAAACGATTGCCAGTCTCGCCGCTGAGCTGCACACCGAGTGCAGCACGGAGATTCTCGGTTACGCTGGAAGAAAGAGAATCCAGATTGAGAGAACCTTGCGGAGCCCACAGGACTTCAGCCAAACCCCAATGTTCTGGCTTGGAGAGTCCACGACCAGGAGCATCCGAGGCCGCAATGATTTCACGCAGTTTGGTGTCGGCATTGCGGCTGTCCGCCAATGGTTGAAAAGCACCATTCTCAAAGCGAAGCAAACGCGCGGTTGCTCCGTCGAGAAAGGTCTTTTCGATGCGATAACGGACGCCCGATTGTGTGAACTCTACACTCACTTGTGGTGCTAAGGACCGTCCCCACGGCCTGACCGCCTCGATCTCCTCGCCTGAAACATGGTGCGCATCGAAGAGCGCGCGGCGCATTGCCTCGAACAGTGAGGATTTGCCAGTGCCGTTGGGTGCATAAATCACGTTGAGATGTTCGCTGAACGGTCCCAATTCCACTGGATTAAGCAGGCTCCTCCAGTGTGCGACGCGCAGGCTGTGAAGAATCATGCGCGGCTCCTTTCGTGAAGTTCAAAAAGTTGGAGAAGTGCCTGGGTGGCCACGGCGCGTTCATCGGGGTTGGCTGATTGCGCGGCCTGGGAACGAAGTTTGAGTGCGGCCTCGCGAAAAGCACCGGACGACAATGATTCAATCCAACCCTCACTATCTGGGGCCGGGATGAGGCGACTTGATTCCAAAACGCCGAACAAAAAACGACTGGCAAGAAGTTCCTCCATGCGAACGAGAGCCTGACGGTCTTCCGGAAACATAACGCCTTCGAGAAAAACACGCACCAACACGCTGGCGGGCTGATCAAGCTTGCCAAGTTCCTCTATGAGCGACTCCAACAAATGAGGTTGATCGACTGTCCGCTCAATTGTTCGCCAGTCGAATCGTCCGGTTTTTACAGGCGTTAGTTTTGGCGGTGAACCGCGTTGTTCGATTTCTACGAAAACCGCATTTCCGCTGTCTCGTTCGCCAAACTTAGTTGTTTCGTGTGTGCCTGAATACGCCATGCGGCATACTCCGTCGGCATCGTCATAGCGGGCGAAAGAGTGCCAGTGTCCCAACGCCAGATAATCCAACCCCAGACGAGAAGCTGCATCGCGAGGAATCGGATAATCCGGCTCACCGTTGGGAATGCCTTCGACGTTTCCATGTGCTAACCCGATGCTAAGTTTGGTGGCTTCTTTGGCGTTGATCCACGCGGTTGGATTTTTCGTGGAGTATTTCTCATGCAACGGACACGGAAAGAGAATGCAACTTTCCAATTCAACTAGCTCGGGCTTGCGAAATACGGTGATGTTGGTTGTCTCCTGCCAGACGCTGTGTTCCCACACAGAACCGGGCACGAGTGGATCGTGGTTGCCGGGGATGATGTAAACTGAACCGGTGAACGCACGAAGAATCTCGCCCACCTTGCGAACAAGCAGCCGGTCCACTGCATTATCTTCGAAAACATCCCCTGTGATGAGGATCATCTCTGCGCCCTGTTCTTTTGCGGTTTGGACAACACGCTTTGCGGCTTCCAGCCGTTCCTCACGCACACGCTCGGCCATGAGGCCAACAGAATCTGCCTTCATACCCATCTGCCAGTCGGACGTGTGCAAAAATTTCATTGGGTTGTTCCTTAATTAATTGAATCGACCTTAAAAACGCCGGTCGTAACGCTGAAAGAGCTTCTCAATCTCGGTTTTGACGTTCACATAGTAGCTCATCTCTTCTCGAAAACCTTTACGTGGGTCGCCTTCGAATGAAAGCCAATTAAAGCTGCCGATTACGGCATACTTGTCATCAACCAATAGGATCTTGGCATGGGTGTCACCAAATTCCTTGAAATTGAAATTTGGCTTTCGACGAGCAAGGTCGTTCAAGAACTTGATTGCCTGTTCGCCTTTGTCCTTGCCGGGCCGCTGATTATTGTCTTCGCCGATGCCATACCCCACGTAAACCTCCACACCGCGATCCACAAGTGCCCGGAGTTTTTGCAGCCGGAGGTTGTTAAGCACGCGGTCAGTTATCCAGGGAGACACAATGAGCAGACGCGACTTTGCGTTGTCGAGGCTGCGCATAAACAACGGCCGGTGTTCATGCACTTCCAGGTGGCGCACGACGATAGCATTGAGGTCGAGCTCCACCTTGGCACGCTCTGCCTTTAGGGCGTCAATCTGTTTCTTGAGTTCCTGAATTTCCCTGTGGGATTTTGCCTCATCAACGGCGATTTCTTTTTCCTCGATCTTGGATTCGATAAATCCGACTTTGGCGACGAACGGCTGAACAGATGCACGAGCGGCAGCAGCAGCGCGGGTTTCCTTCGCATCCAAAAATTCGGGAAGAACAGCGGAAATTTCTGTCTTGGTTTGTGCGACTGAATCTTCCACCTGCTCCTGAATATGCAGCGACTTAACGCCATCGTATTTGGCAAACGCCTCCGAAATCTGCTTATGTGGTCGGCCATCCACAAAGAAGTCCACATGGATTTCGCGTCCACGCTCCGAGCGAAAAACAAGCATGGTTGCCTCTTGAAAACGGCGCATTCTTTTGCCGATGTAGGCAAGCGACATGACCTTTTCGATGCATTTATCCTTCTTGACGCCTTGAGCCACTGCCTGTGTCAAATCCATGGCCGCCAGTTCATCGAACTCAGGTGCTTTATCATCCGGGAACGCTCGGATTTCTTTGAGCCCGTAAGCCCGAGCATCTACGCCGGTTAGTAGCCGGTCGCGCCGAACCGCGAGGGGTTGGCGGGTGATGCCATCTATGGCAAGGACGAAGCTTTCGCGCTTGGGCTGGACCAGCATTGCCTTCTTTATAGCCTCCTCACCCTTGGCGGTGACCTTGGCAATCGCGACGCCGTTAGATTCTGGCGCATAGCCGATTAGGTCTCCGGTGATCAACTCACCAAGCCGTTTTTTAACAAAGACCTCATCGAGGCCGAGGAAACCGGACAAATCAGGAAGCGTATTGATATTCTCGTTTATGGAGCGCAAGAGAAACTCGTCCACCAGTCCAAGCGGTTTGGCGGCAATCACAATTGCTTCAATCGGAATGACGAACACTGGCAGCGCAACCTGCAAAAAATCGATCAATTGATAGCCTGGCCTTGCGCCATAGCGGCGAGCGATGTCGTTCGGTTCGAGGGAGACAGAAAGATCTGACTTGCTCATGGCGCAACCTCCTCCAAATAGCATTCCTCCTGGTTGGACTGCACATGCTCCATGACTTCCGCAAGTGGGCTACCGCTCAAACCCCGGCAAAATTCAGCGTCGCCAACGATGCAGAGTCCATTACGCCCCCGCGAAAGGGCGACATTGATTCGTTCGCGTGAGTGCAGGAAGCCTGCCCGGCGCAACGGATTTGAGCGCGTGATCGAAAACACTGCAAGGTCTGCTTCGCGTCCTTGGAAAGCGTCAACCGTATTGCACGCTACTTCGACGTGCTGCCAGCGCCGGCGTTTTTGTTCGAGGAGATTGTCAATGTGCTCGGTCTGAGCCGCGTAGCCGGAAAGAATGGCAACCGTGACCTTGTTCGCCAACTTGCCGCTTCGCGAGCCAGATTTGAGTGCCGTGGCGAAAAACTCGATGCGGTCAATCAGCTTCAAGATTTCCTGTGCCTCAGTCAGATTTAGGAAGCTTGCCCCATTGTTGCGCTCACCATGATTTTTGAGCTTGGCGGTGGAGAGCCAAGCCACAGGCTTACGAAACACCTGCGAGAGAATCGGGCAAGTCGAAGTGCGGACGCTCTTGAGAGTGTTGTCGTAGAATACGCGGCTGATGAGATTGCCGATAGGGGCAATCATGCGATGCTGAGTTGTCAATTGGACCTGCTGCGCGCTGGACAAACCGACGTGCAAACGATTTAGCAGTGTGTCTTTGAGTTGCTGAGGATCGAGGTCATATTTTTCCCAAACCTCTTGGTCTTGGAGGGTGGTATCCACGTAAGGAGGCAATTGCTTGGGGTCGCCCACCAGGATCCACTTCTTGCTTTTGGCGATGGGAACAAGCGCTTCGGTCGGAGTAGCCTTGGACGCCTCGTCCAAAATGCACAAGTCAAATTCGCCCAGACTCTCGTCCGACAGCCCGCCAATGCCGATGCAAGTTCCAGCGACAACATGCTGGGCTGCGAGGATTGCCTCAAAGCAATCATCGCCAACACCAAAGCGCTGCCGCCATTCCGCGTTTAGTTCGAGAAGCCGGCGCAAGGTCTGCGTGGCTTCAGATCGGCCGAGTAGTTCATCCTGATACAGAACCAATTCGGCATATTTCTCTCCGGCGATGGATTTGCCGTCCGGCCCAGATTGTTTCAATTCATCGCGTAAACGCCGTTCTTCGGAGCGGAATTTGGCAATGCGTTCTTGCAAGAGATCCACTTGTTGCTGAACTTCCTGGGACCGTGCACGCATTTGGTCGGCGGTGACAGCATCCAAGCTGGCGTCGGCCATATCAGATTCCGGTTGGGAGCATTTTTGCGCCTGGAACTGTCGCAGGTTTTCTAGGTCTTCCTCATCCCGCGTCTTGCTGCGAAGAATGCTGATAAGCTGTCCCAAGTGGAGGCCGAGACGAACCTCGCGGATGTTGACTCCCCGCTGCGCGGACCAAGTTTCTATGAAGTCGCCAGCCTTCTTCTGCACCTGCTCATTCCAATCTCGAATCCGGTTTTGCAGGAGATATTTGTGAGCGGTTTCAGCAATCTTAGCGGCCTGCTGGCCGATACGAATAATTTCGAGGCTGCGAGGTGTTTCGGACAACCTTTCGATGGCGTTATCAACTCCGATATGAGTCTGCGATGTGAGCAAAACCCGCTTATGCGGGTAGCGTGCAAGGAATTGGAGTATGAGTTCCGTAATAAACGTGGTCTTGCCTGTCCCAGGCGGGCCATGGAGCACAAAGAAATCCTTAGCGGCAAGCGCGCGCTGGACCGCCTCCTTCTTGTCGGGGTCAATGTCCTCATTCCACCATTTCTCAGGCGTTGCGACATCTTGCGACTGACAGGATTCGGGATGGAGAATAAATTGTTTCAGATCGGCACGTGCGGCCTTTCCAAATTTGACGCTGTCGAGCGCATCCTTCTGTCGCTTGAGTGCCGCCTTGGTAGATCGTGAATCGAGGCGGAGAACGCCGTTGGCCGGCAGCGAATTGGGCACGCCACCTTCTACATACATCGTCACCAGTTCACCCTCAACGGAATCAATTATCCCACGTAGCGAACGGTTCTCGGCCAAGGGAACTTCCCAGAACTGCTCCAGCACGGAAACATCCAATGGCTGTTGTGTGCGGAATGTAACACGATTGCCCTCAATCGTCCGGTCTGAATAGGGCACAGCTTGATTCCGATCAGCCTGCTCGCTGCGAGCCTGCAACATGCCGGCCCAACCGCGAAAGAGATTTTCCTCAGCGCGAGACATCATTGCATCTATGCGCTGATGCTCGAACTGGTCGCAACCGAGGCGAAGATCGGCCATGAGTTTGCGCCCCTCCTCGGGAACGGGATGCCGGCCAATCTTGAACTCGAACGGATGAGACCACGATTCCTCCCGGTTTCGGTCAAAATCAACGGAAGAAATTGGGCGGCGGGCGGAAACAAGGACGAGATACGCCTTGGTTTCATTGTCCACCTTCAGGTGAAACTCCATGTTTGTGCCGTAAAGCGAGAATTCGTCCTCGGCATACTCGCGCATATTCGTGTCGCGATTCAGCCGGAGATATTTGCGCAGCAGGCTGCCAGAGTTGATTTCGCGCAAAACCAAAGCCTGTGCGTCGCGGTCACTGGAAAGATATTCCCCCCGTTTAAGAGTGTTAAATGCGGTGGGAGTGATGAACACAAAACAAGGACGACGCTGGGCGGATTGCCGCCGCCGGGTGTTTTGAATCCTATTTATCTCAGCCAGCAAAATCTGGGCGTCAGCCGGGCGGACTGCTGGGTCGGGGGAGACTGCGTGTTCAAGGATGTCCAGAATCTCTCGCGGGGCTTGAACCTGCGACAGCGCTAACCGCAGGTCACTCCATTTCTTCAGGTCAACACTGGAGAGGAAGTCGAGCGTGATAGCACCGAAACCAAAGACATCGGAAGCGTAAGAATAATTCGGATCATAGCCACGCTCGGGTGTAAATGGCTCGGTCACAAATTGGGTCAGGTCGAGGTTGTGATCGAGGAAGTCACGATATTTGGCGATGCCGAAATCGGCGAGTCGGATTTTGCCGTCGTCAGTCCGAAGCAAGTCGCCCGGCTTGAGGTCGCGGTGAACCACACCGCGCGAATGGGCAAAGGCGAGCGCCTCAAGAATGCCCCGGCCAAACAAGTCGTAAAAATTATCCCACTCGCGGATGTTGTTTTTGTCAATACTGGCCTTGAGGTCCTTGCCGCCCCAATCCAGCACGAGAAATGGGCGGCGGGTTTGCGGTTCGACGCCAAAATCGAGCAATGGAATGATGGACGGATGCTGGACTTCGGCGAGAATCCGCCCTTCACGTTCAAAGGCTTCTTGAATAACAACGTCTTTGAACAGACCGAACTTGAAGACCTTGACGGCAACTACGCGGCCAGGATTGTGCGCGTCGGTCGCCTTGAAAACCTGCGAAACCCGCCCGTCGATCACGGCTGGCGAAAGCAAATAGCGGTCGCAAATCAGCTTCGGAAGAATGATGTTGTTTTCTTGCGGCATATTTTAGGTTTTTGCCATCACGTCGTTGAGATTGGTGGCTTTGATGAAGCGGGCCGGGTTTTCGCCAACGGCCAGGGCGTCGAAATGCGCCTCGCCGCATTTGATCTTGGCGCTTTCACGGTCACGAAGGTCGTCGGTAAACAGGCTGCTCTTGGTTTCTACGACAAAGTATAGGCGCTCCGCGCCGTCCTTTTCCACGAGCACGGCCCAGTCTGGATTGTAGGTGCCCAAAGGTGTTGAGACTTTGAACCAAGCGGGCAATTTGGCGTAAATCTTGATGGCCTCATTTTTCTCCAACTGCTCGGCAAAAGATTTCTCGGTGTCAGACTGGTAAACGACATGCTCGTAAACACTGCGCTCGCCAACTTTGAGCATATTTTTCAAATAACCGTTCAGCTCTTCCTGCTCGAACAATTCCTGCGCGTAATATTCCTCGTCGCCAAGTCGTTGATATTTGATGCCGTCCACCAGTGCGAGACGCTTCGCACGATTGATGGCATCGGCGGTCAACTCGATAAACTCCTGCGGATTGCGGGTGAAGTCATTTAATCGACCGCTATCAACAAGAACGCGATGGATGCTCCGACGCGTGAGCTGGGTCTTATCCTGCAAATCGGTCAGGACATCCGGCAACTCGGCATCGCGTTCTTCCAACACCACCGGTGCCGAGGTGGCGGTTTCTGTGGCGGCGACTCCCGCCTTGCCGATGGAGAGGTCGGCCTTGCGCCACTCCAGGCGAGTTTTGGTGATGGGCGGACCGTCCTTGATAGCCGCGATACATTTTAGAATCAGCGCCTCGTTGTCGAACTGAACGCGGTAGGTCGTCTTGTATTTAATGCGATCCCACAGCGCCTTGAACTCAGCACTCTGAAGCACGGCTTGCCGGGTCTTGACCATCTGCCGCTCGTCGGCGTTCTTGATTTCCAATTTACCGGCGAGTTTGCGAAGCACTTCTTTGATCTGCGGGAGCTGGGCCGTGAACGGCTCTGGCAAGGTCAGGGTATTATCCTTGAGTTGCTTGCGCAGGGCGTCCTGCACCTTGCCCTGGGCATTCACCAATCCGGCGCTTTTCAAATGTTCCCAAAGTTGCTTGGATTTATCGAAGCCAAGAGGCGTGGATTTGCCGTCCGCACCCGTGACTGAAATCCCAGCAAACTGGTGGTGCTCCACAATGCCGAACCGGATGCCGGTATCGTCCTCGATTTCCTTCTGCAAGTTTTCAGCAAAATGTTCGTAGCTCTCGGTAGCAACGACGGTCAGCGTGTTGATCTCGAAACCATGCAGGCGTTCGCCCTGCTGATTGACGCAAAGGCGTAGGCCGCGCCCAATGGTCTGGCGGCGTTGCCGCTCGGTGCCCATGTCCCGGAGCGCACAAATCTGAAACACGTTCGGATTATCCCATCCTTCTTTGAGCGCGGAATGTGAGAAGATGAATTTGAGCGGTGTCTCGAAGCCGAGCAACTTCTCCTTGTCTCGCATGATGAGGCTGTAAGTATCGTCGTCCGCCTTGGTATCGCCACGCGTGTCCTTAAATACCTCGACGGTCTTGCCGCCGACTTTTTTCTTATCAATCGAGAAATACCCGTTGTGAACTTCCTCGGCGGCGGTGCGCAGATCCACTTCCTTGAACAAAGTCTGGAAGTCGGGATGCTTTGCCAGCCGGCGATATTCTTCCTCAAAAATTTTCGCGTAGTCTCCTTTGACTTGATTACCGTCGGCGTCGTATTGCCGGTAGCGCTCCACGGAATCAATGAAGAACAGCGACAAGACTTTAATGCCTTGTGGCGCAAGGCGTAGTTCTTTGGTCAGATGTTCTTTGATGGTTCGGCTGATCATCTCGCGCTGAACCGCCAACGCATCAAGGTCGCCGTAAGCCTGGCCGGGCTTGAGAAAATGCTCGCCACCGGGGACGCGCAATTCCATGAACTCATTCTCTTTTTCAACACGGATTTCCCCGATGCGACAATCGTGGTAAACGGCGCGGTTGGTGGTCATCTCCAAATTGTCGCCGTCCTGCACCGAAACTTCCTGCCGTTGAACGCCCGTGCGCGTTTGCACGTCCAATTCTGCTTTCGCCGTGATGACGCCTCGGCGGTTGCTCACAGCCAACAATTTTACATACGGTTTGTTGTGGCCGCCCGTGATTTTGGCCTCGGCGATTTCGATCTGCTTCACCAGTTTGCGCTCGTAGGCATCCACCGCATCAAGCCGGAAAACCATGTGATGCTTCTCAACATGGGTTGCGGAATAGCGCAACGTGCAAAGCGGATTCATCATGCCGAGCGCCTCTTTGCCGCGACCTTCGAGACCGCCATCCACGCTCTGCGGTTCGTCCACAATGATGATTGGCCGGGTGGCTTTGATCAGGTCAATCGGCTTTTCACCGCCGGTTTTCTCGCTGTCCTTATAGAGATTGTTGACGTCCTTCTTGTTGACCGCGCCGACGGTGACGACCATGATTTGAATGTTCGCGCTGGTGGCGAAGTTGCGGACCTGGCCGAGTTTGCTGGAATCGTAGAGAAAATAATCAAACGGCACATTGGCGTAGAGTGAACGAAAATGGTCTTCCATCATCTGGAGCGACTTGTAAACACCCTCCTTGATGGCGACAGACGGGACAACGACGACAAATTTGTTGAACCCGTAGCGTTGGTTCAACTCAAACACCGTGCGCAGATAAACGTAGGTCTTACCTGTGCCGGTTTCCATTTCGACCGTGAAATCACCAGATGCGAGCGATGACGACGGCGGCAAGCCATTGCGAAGCTGGATTTCGTTTAGATTTTTGAGCAGATCGTCGTCCAGTAAGGTGAGACGGTTACCGATGCCAATGTCGTTTTCGGCAAACCCCATGCGCTGCTGTTGGTCGGCGGTGTCGCGGGTGACGGTGAAGACGCTGCGGCAAATCTCCTGCCCCTTGAACAGGTCGCACACGGCCTCAATGGCCGCGTGCTGGTAGTCAAGATTTGGCTCGAAATGCAGTTTCATGGTTTAAGCGCGAGCTGGCTTGCCCGTGAGCAGTTGCGTGTTCCTTTCGTGCCGTGCGCGGTCTGGGTCTTGAGTAGCCTCTACGGATTCCAACTGGCGGATGTATTCTTTTGGAAGTTTGTGTTCCTTCGCCCCCACGACGACGAATGCCTTATACCAGGTGTAGGGCTTCAACGATGAATCCGTCTTGGTGGCGGTGTAGAGGGTTACGGTTCGAGGCTTCCCTTCAAACACAACCTGAACTTGCTTTTCCTCGTATCCGTTGCCGAGACCTTCCGCCTTATCGAGTTCTGATTTCTCACTCGCAGCGATTTCGAAAAGCACGCCGTAAACAATCTGCTTCTCGTCCTTTGTATGCACGACGTCGCACTTGCCTGAGCCGTCCTTGCTGCGTTTGTGCCACTTCAGTTCGTGGCCGTGCAATTCGGCCACACCCAAGACGCGGGCCGAGGGGCAACGCTCCTGATCCTGAATCCGGTTGGAAAGCATGTTCGAGCCGTAGGCGAACGTGACGAAGTTCTTTGAATTTGTCGACATGTTCATCAGAGGCTTCGGACGTTTTCTAAGTTGTGCTGCTTTAGAATAGTGGTGAATGGTTTCATGACTGAACCTGATCTTTTATGATTTCCCACCGACGACTGCCAACGCGTGTCTGGCGTTTGCATAATGCAAGAAGAGAACGGTAGCGGCTGGGGAATATGCTCTGAGAAATAATCTCAAATTCAATGATGCCGCCGCCCACCTTGTGAAATACAACGACGCAAGGGCGGTCGCCATATTCTAGCTCGTTCAGCGACAGCCGGATGGTGAAGTTATCGAAGACAGTAATGACTAGGGCGCGGGTTTCAGTTGTAGCACGCGGACGCAATCGGATGGTGGTGTGGTCGCCAACGTTCTGGAGACCAAAGAACTCGCTGGCAGCCTGCTTGGGAATTTGAATCTGATTCCCACCGCGTGTTTCCTCGGGCATGATCTCAAGTATCAAATCGCCCTTGCTGATTGGGATTGCGGGTGCAAACTTGGGTTCCCGGCGCTTGCTCCAAGTGAAGGTCGTGGATCTGGCCGATGCCTGCTTCTGCTCAAATTTCTTGCGCTCCTTTTTGTAAGACTCGAGTAGAGCGGCGTTGAATGAAGTGCTGCCGGAAATGACCGCTTCAGCCCAGCGCGTGAGTTCGACGGGCACATCTTCGGATTTGATTAACACCGCAAACTCAATGTTGTTCAGCAAGCCATCTTTCGTGAGATTGTTACTGCCAACCCAAACCAGGTTGGATCTTGTGCCCTTGAGCCACAAAACCTTCGGATGAAATACCCCTCTGTAGGCATCCATCAGATGGACATCGAGCCCGGCTTTTTGCATGGCATCCAGGGCCGCTGGGTCAGTTATGCCATGATCGGTGCCAGCATATACTTTAACCGACCGCCTTTTCTTGGCTTTCATCCATTTCAAGACAGGGTTTTTTATCTGCACCCAGCCGCTGCCAGTAATGGCATAGAAAAAAAGCGTAAGCTCGAGAGAGGATTTGTCAGCAGGCAGCTCGGTGAGCAGGGAATCGCGCAACGAAGTAACCGCCCAAGAATTAAAGTTGCAGGTTGGAAGAAAAGTATGCATAGGGTGAGGTCGTTAAAGACTCCGGATGTTGTCGAGGCCGTGCTGCTGGAGGATGGCGGTGAGGTTTGTTTTGGCCACGTCATCCGCAAAAGCATTGTCCCGCATAACAACTGTGCTTTCACCTGCCGGGGCTTGGGCCGTGTGCCACTGCGCGATCCCGAGTGCGAGGGCCTCGACCTCCTTCGCAGCGATGCTTTTGGAGAGGCACACCATCAAAGTGCCTGCGCCGATACTGTGAACCTGATGGCCGGAGATGGTTTGCGTGACAATCGGCACGGTGAGGTATAGTCCCAACTTGAGCAGCAACTCGAAAAGTATGTCTTGTTCGGTGCGGTCGGTTTTCAAATGTTCGACTGAGGCTTCAAGACTTTGTGTAAGTTCCGCACGATCTGGCTCCCACGCTCGAATGTTGCTGGAGGCAAGTTTGAAGACGCGGAAACCGAGATCACCCGCAAACATTGAGTTTTCTTCCCGAATGCTTTTTCCAGCACGACGCAATCTCTCTTTGGTTAGTTCGGCAATGGTGCGGGGCTTTCCCATTTCATCACAGAACTCTGCGGCTGCCTTTTGCTGTTCGTCGGCGAGGTCGAGCGGCTCCGGGAGCTGGACCAGCAAAGTGCGAAGGTTTTGCTGCGCCCGGACATTATATTTCCACGCGGCATCGGCAGTGGTCCCAGAACCAGCGAAGAAATCCATAACGATGTCGTTTGCCCTCGCGCCTGAGAGACTGATGAGGTGCTGGATCAGAGCGGTCGGCTTGGGAGTGTCAAAGGGCACCTTATCGTCGAACAGTGCCTTAATCTCACTCGCTGCGTCGCGCGTCGTGCCGACATCTTTACCAAACAAGATGGTCTCTGGGGTTCTGCCTTCCAATTTGTTCAGATAGATTTTTCGGATGATCCGAGTCTCATCGGACGAGAAAATAATTTCCCCTGATTGAATCTTCGAGTCCAACGTCTCTCGGCTCCACCTCCAACCGTTTGGCGGCGGCTCAATGGTTTTTCCTGATGGCGTGGCGATCTTGTAAATGAGGTTTGGGCGGTAAAGTGCGTTGCGCACATCTCCGGAACGCCAAGGTCCATTGGGGTCATTGTCTGGGTTCGAATAGTTCTTGTTGTGCTCGTCAGTCCGGTCAAGATTGGCGAGTTCGAACTCCTCCCCTTTCTGGTAACAAAGAACGAAATTGTGGTGGACTGAAAATGTCCCGGAATACCCTTTCGGCTGCAAGCTATGCTGCCAGACGAGAATGCCAAGACAGTTCTCCTCACCGAATATTTCATCGCACAAGTATCTGAGGCCAGCGACTTCGTGGTCATCAATTGTGATAAAAATGACACCATCCGTGCGGAGAAGGTTGCGGGCAAGTTTGAGGCGTGGATACATCATGCTCAACCAGTCAGTGTGGAACCGACCGGATGTTTCCGGATTTGAAGAGTTTTTCCGCCCGCCATTATCTACCTGGAGAGTGCGCTCCAAATAATTCTTTATGCTATCCTGATAGTCGTCGGGATAAACGAAATCGCCCCCAGTGTTGTAAGGAGGATCGGCGAAAATCACCTTAACTTTTCCAGCATAGGATTTCTGAAGGAGTTTAAGGACTTCAAGGTTATCGCCCTCGATCATCAGATGCTGGGTCTTTTCCCAATCCACACTTTCGTCTGGGCATGGCCGCAACGTGCCGGTGCTTAGTGTCAATGCAAGCTGGCGAGCCTTGCGCTTGCCGTGCCAGTTGAGGCCGTATTTTTCCTCCGTGTCAGTGACGGTTTTCCCAATCAACTGTTTTAGCGTGTCCACGTTCACGCCGTCCTCGGTGACAATCTCTGGGAACAGTGCTTTGAGCTTCGCCAGATTCTCGGCTGCGAGATCGGGCGACCTGGTTTCAGCGTCGTTGGCCGTTAGCTTTTGCATATTTATGGGTGTTCCTACTGGAAAATAATCAGCCCTCAATTTGCTTTTGGAACGACTGCCGGACCAAACTCATGACGTATGGCAACTGGTCCAGAGAAGACAAGCCGACCTCGACATCGCCATTTCCCCAACGTCCGAGATTGGTCACGTCTTTGCACAAGCCTTTGGGGTCGTCGATTTCATGGAACGCCATGTTGAGCGCGAGCCGCAAGCGCTTTGCCTGGGGAACGATGTCCACAAAATTGGTTTCCGCCTTGTAAGCGACGTAGAGTTTTAGAAATTCTTCCGTCACACAAGGATCTATCGCCAGCACTTCTTTGCGGAAGGCTTCAAAGACCGGGCGGAGCGCAGCGCTCAACAAATGTGGATGGTCTTCAATGGAAAAACCGCTCGTAGTCGGTTGCGGATTGTAAGCGTCCAAGACTGATGCCTCCAGCGTGGGCGCAGGCCAAACATTTGCAGCAACCTCGGCCAATTTGGCGGCTCGGTCGCGAATCGTTTCCTCGTTCCAATGATCGAGTTGCCCCAAACCTTGGTTTAATTTGATGGGGCTTTCCTTGAACCCCCCAGGCATGTCGCGTTTTTCTAAAAACGATTTGCAGCCATATTCAGAGTTGTAACCGGTCAGGGTCAGATTGCCGAGGGTGTGAAGATATGTCACATGAATCCGCTCCCATTCAGGCCCCAATTCCTGCTTCCAAGCCTCCGTCATGTCCTCCTTTTGGGGCATGATGTGCTCGATTGTGTATTCATCCACAGGCACGCGTTCCTTGCGGCCGTAATTTTCCAAGCGACGGAGCCAATAGGCCTTTCGAGGGAAGTTGTATAGGTCCTTTAACGGCATTTCACGTTTCACTTCCTCATCATTCGGGAACCGGCGGTAGGACGGCAGGAGGAGGAAATTCGCGAAAACGCTTTCGACATAGCGATCTTTTTTCAGCGAGCGGCCAAAATTGGCAAAGGTGGTGTTAAGTGAGTTGGTGGGAATGCCACACACGGCTCGGCGGAAAACGTAACTCTCAACCAGCCGCACCACTTGAAGCATTTCATCGCGCGTCAACACACCTGTGGCGTAGTCGCGGTAAAATTCCAGCAGGAGTGGATAGGCGACATCAACTTTGAGTTCACGCAAATCATGAAAAGCAGCTTTGAGATCAACATCCTTTTCTGTCCCCAGCGCCATCGAGCAATAATATTCAGCGAATGCCCGAATATCGGCGAGCACCGCCTCGGTATCCAATGTCTGGCCCGTGACGTAGGCCTTGAACTCCCGATAAACCTCGTCAATCCTGGGGATGCTACGGGTCTTCAGCGTGAGGTAATGGCGCATGAAACCGTCAAATGCCCATTTGTATGCCTCCTGGCCAAACAGGTTTTCCATGGGTCGCCAATAGTTTACATAAAGCTGCGTCTGCTTTTCCGGCTCCTGGCCCATGAGAACAAAGTTGCGGATAAGGTCCGCCTGGCTGAGCGCCATGCCAGTGGAATTCATGCTCTCAAAAATCAACTGTGGATTGTCCTGTCCCCGGCTCAAAGCAACTTCAACTACCATGAGCTTGGCAAGCCCACGGCAAAGAGTATTTAACTGACCGTTTAGACCGGCTATGTGATTGGTGAAGTGATTAAAATTCTCCATGATGCGCACGGAAGCATCAGCCGGAATGGGCTGCTGGCCGGTGAGAGCCAAGAGCGTGGTTTTGTCCGTTTGCGTCAGAATGAGCTTATGCCGCAGATCGCCAGATTCCTCTGGGTCGAGCAAATAGTGGTTCCGAATCTTGCGGGCTGAAAATCCATCTTCTGGCTCACCGTTGCCAATGGCCCTCGCCAAGGCCTCCAATAAAATAGAAACGGTCGTGACGCGCTGCTGCCCGTCAATCACGAGCAATGCCGATGGAATCGAAACTGAGGAGAGTTCCTTTTCGACGTAAACGATGGAACCGATGAAGTGGGCACTGACGCGGGGATTATTCCCTACCCGCATAATATCGTTCCAAAGCTGATCACAGTGCCAAATTGACCATGAATACATCCGCTGGTAAATCGGAATGGCCAACTGCGGTGAGCGCTTCAGAAATCTTAAAAGGGGCAGTGCTTCCGCTTTCATGGTTGATTCGTTTTGGTTTTCAAATTCGTTTTCAATGAGGTTAAAGATTTTGAGCAATTTCAGCAATGCTGGCTTTGAGCCGTTTGATTGCCAAATTGAGTTCCACGCGGCGGTTGAGCTGGGTTTCCTTTTCGGCTTGGGCGCGGAGCAAGGCGAGATCACGCAGTGCTTGGGCGCGAGCATCCAATTGGTCGCGCAGGGCAACGGAATTTTCGGACGCCACCGGTCGAAACGCACCGGTGATTTGCGCGGCTTCCAACGCGAGAACGGAGTCGAGCCAGCTTTGATACAGGGCGAACAAATTGGTTTGCGGCAGATTGCCCACCGAGAGCCGGGCGAGAAATTGGGCTTCTTCTGCCATTAGATTTTCGGGGTGAAATGGAGCTGTGGCGCGCAATTCTTCGATGACAACCTGACCCGATTCGCCTTGCGACCAGCGTTTGTGCGCGACCGACACCGAGGCCGTGTCGCCCAAATTGGAAATGAGCAACACTGGATAAGGGATGGCGCGATGAATCAATTCGACCAGGCGCGGGCTTTTTGCAACTGGCCGAAATGTGACTGTCAGTATGGCGATTTCCAGATACTCACGCACGGTGTCGCGATAGACGGGCACGCCCAGATTTGCCGGCTTCAACGCAGCTTGCCAAAGGATTTCCTCAATGCCCTCGTTGATCTGGCGCTTGTCAGCGGCGGTCGAAGCACCATTTTCGACAAGGAGTTTCTTCGGTACGCGCTGTTCAACACTGGTCTCGGGCGGCAACGCAAGGACCTTGATGACGGGATCGAAGGTCATGCCGGAGCGGGTTGTGCTGATAATTTGCAGAATAGGTTGATGAGCGTCATCTCGTCCAACGAGCCGGGAGGCGTGGCGGCGATGCGTGGATCGGCGACCACAACGGCCAAGCATTGGGCACGAGAGATGGCGACGTTGACGCGGTTGCGGTCGAGAATGAATCCCAAACCACGAGAGCCGTATTCACCATAGCTGGAGCAAAGCGAGAGAATGCAAACCGGGGCTTCCTGTCCTTGAAACTTGTCCACGCTGCCGACGCGAGCATTTGCAGGGAGTGCTGCCTGGAGCGAGCGGACTTGGGCATTGTATGGTGCGATGAAGAGAAAATCGTTCAGGGCGAGTGGCCGCGTCTTGTTGTCCTTGTCGGCGTATTGCCGCCCCAGAAGCTCTTTGAAGATGGCGCAGACGCGTTGGACTTCCTCGTCGCTCTGCTGGATGTCGCCGTCGTGCTCGATGCCACTGAAAACAATTCCGCTTTCAACCGTGATGAGTCCGCTTGCATTTGCTGGCGCGGCAATTTTCTGACGGGCGCAGTCGCCAAAGGCATTGAGTCGTCCCTCATAAATGCTTTGGGAGATGAAGCGGCATACCAACGGGTGCATCCGACGGGACTCGCCAAGAAAGATCCCATAGTCTGGAGGGATAACGGCGTGAAGCACGGGTGCATCTGGCCGACTGGCCTTGGTGTCCTTGAGGGCGTATTGCAGAGCGGAAAGTCCTGCGTCGCCCGGATGCGAGCCTTGCACGGGCTGCTCCAACTGCATCTGGTCGCCGAGGAGAACGAGATTCTTCGCACAGCGAGCCATTGCGACAGCATTGGCGAGCGAGACTTGGCCAGCTTCGTCGATGAAGAGAAAATCGAGCGCGCCTTCCCATTCCGGGCGCGTGAAAAGCCAGGCCGTTCCGCCAACGATGCCGTTGGAATAGGCAGCGAAGGCAGCGGAAGTGGTTTCGATGTAACGCAGATTCAGATTGTCGGTAAAGGCCGGACCGGTCGCTTCGCCGCCAACCTTGATTCCCGAGAGGTGCTGTCCTCTTTCGCGAGCGGCGTTACCGCAAGCGATGAGCAAGTTGATCACGGCTTTGTGACTGTTGGAGGCAACGCCGACCTTTTTCCCGGCGGCGAGCAGCGAAGCAATGACTCGTGATGCAGTGTATGACTTTCCAGTGCCGGGTGGCCCTTGGACCACCAGGCAGCCACCATTCATCGCGCCGGACACACGGATTGCGGCCTCCACAGAGGTTTCGCCGACATTTTGCAGCGGCGTGACTGGTGTCACCCGATTCAACAGCGCGGCGACTGGGGCGTGAAGTTGTCCGGTAAGCTGCTTTGCGGCGACTTCGGCCAACGCGAGCTGGATGGATTGGGCCGGCACGTATTCGTAGAGCAGCAACGAACCTTGCTGTGGGAATGCCCCGCCAAATTTCTCAGTCAACCCCTTCTTGCCAATCTTGAGCGCAAGCGTGCCTGCTGACGCATCCAACTCAACGAGCTTGAGCTTGGCCTCCAGATTGAAGCTGAACATCACATCAGTTTTGTCACCGGCGGCCAGCTTGCATTCCTGAGCCGGGTCGAATGAGTAGCTCTGGATGAGCGATTGCTTTTCAGCCACGGGAGCGCCAACCGCTTGAATCCCTTCAATACAGCCGGGGTCATCGCGAAGTTCCTCTGCGGTAGCCTCTGCGCGGTCAAACATCCGCCACCACATGGGCTTTTCTTCCCGACGATGGAAATCAATTAAATCCGCAAGGACGACTGAAGTTTCGTCGGCTTGTTGGCGAAGCCTTGCACCAGTGTCGAGGCGCGCGACAACGTCAGGCGGCAATACCGGCGGGACAGCCGGGGCTGCTGCGGCAATCCTGCGAGCGGCGGGAATTTTATTTTCGGCTGCAACCTTCCTCAACCAGATCAACAATTCCGCTGTGGATTTGCAGTCGTCTTCGTTGTAATCGCGGATGCCTTTAAGGATGGGACTTTTTGCCCAATCCTCCGGCTGCTTGCTCTCAATCCAGCGAGCATACTGAACAATTGAATCAACGGCAGTGGCAACATCCGTGGCGCGTTTGGGGCGGTAGAGGCGCTCGACCCTCTTGATGGAGTAGCTGTCCTCGCCAATGCGCAGGCCGTGGCCGACGATTTTATAGAGGTCAATGAAGACATCATTGCGAAGCAGTTCATCAACCTGGTCCTGTCGGGTGTCGTGCCGCGTGCTCAAACGGCGAACAGCACTCACTTCGTAGGCGGCATAATGATAAATGTGCATGCCGGGGTTTTTCTTCCACCGGCCATGAACCCAGTCCACAAAGCCTTCAAAGGCGAGTTTCTCGGCATCGCGGTCATGCGCCCACCAGTCATTGAATGCAAACTTTCCCGTTTCGCCGGTCAGTGTGCTTGCCCCGAAGAGATACTCCAGTCCGCCCGAAACCAGTGGGTAGCCCTCCATGTCGAAGAAGACATCTGCCGGATGGTCGGGTGGGAGTGCCGCAAGTCCCAAGGGCTCGCCATTCGGGCCAGTGAAGGTGAGAATTTCAAAACGGGGCGGAGCGTCGGCTTGCTTGGCCCGGTCGGCTCGTGTTGCGCACTGGAGGCGCGCTTGGGCGACAAGTTTGTCCAAGGAATGACCGGCCAGTTTGTGAATCTGCTTTCCCGAGGCATTTGCGAGTTCAGCGACAGTTTTGATACCAGCGTTCTTTAGTTTCTTGATCTGACCAACGCTGATTCCCGCCACCTGCACCAGATGGTCGGTTCTGGTGAAGAACGCCTCCGCGTGCGATGTCCAGCGTCGGTGCTCAGCGCGCGGCTGCGGTTCTGGACAATCCGCCAGATTGCTCGTAAACCCATCGTTCATCGCAAGGAAGCTGGTCTTAACGCGCAGGTAGTAGTGGAAGAAGTCCTCGACCCGAAACTCAACCCGCTCCTTGTCGCCGAGAATGATGCCGAATTTTGCAGGCATCTTCCCGCCAAGCAGAGGAGCAAGCATTTCGGAGTAGCAGCAGAGCTGAACGGCGTAATAAGGCCTGGGGGAGCGAGCGAGCTTCGTATCCCATACCTGATACAACCCCGTTTCGTCCAGCGTGAGGAAATCCGAGAAGCCCGCGAACCTGCCATGCTGCAATGCGCCTTGGTAGATGATGGGAGATTTGGCCTCGATGGCAGTGCGCGTTCTGACCAACGCTTCTGAGAAATTGTCCTTGGGAATTTCTACCAACTGAGGAGTCACCAACTTTAGTTCACCGAGCACTACACGTTCGTGTTCGTCACCAGTTTGAGCGATGAGCTTTTCATCTTCGGATTCCTCGTCTGGCTTCACCGCGTCTGGATTCTCCAAGTTGTATCGCTCCATCCATGAAGCGAAGGGCGAGGCCAAATAGCGGATGAGATCGGTCGGGGAGAATATCAGTTGGTTGTCGCGCTTTTTCATTTTGGTTTATTGGGCTTGGTCGGGCAATACCACAAGAAAGGCGACGACTTCGAAGTCGTTGATTCCAGCGAACTCGCCCTTCATGGCGTGTGTGCCTCCGGGCGTGAACAAGCTGGCAACTGCACGTTCCTCTTTCTTGCCGACGATGGATGCGATGGCGGCGGCGAGCAACTTCTGAGTGGCGGCCATATTCTCGCCCTTGCGGGTTTGCTCATCGAATCGGGCAGATGCTTGTGCGTCTGGAAGGTCTTTTCCCACACAAAGGCGGCGGAGACGGTCGAGCGCCTGCTTGGCCTGATTGAACGGCAAGGAAACCGATCCGTTTTCGTTAACGTGAACGAGGTAGTGAGGTGCGAGCGGATAGCTGGGTTCAATAGACTTTACGGCAGCTTCGCCTGCTGCCCGCAGACAGAAAAGAACACCCGGAGGCACCGCCGCATCGTTGCTGGTCGTGACGGAAAAACTTCCGAGTGGCAGAGCGGCAAGCTGAGCCTCGTGGTCTTTCGTGAAGCCGGCCAGATCAATCCGGAAATCCGTAAGCGTCAGGTCCGCAATCGAAACGCCGCTGCTCAAATCTTCGAGGTCAATGACGGCATCCTGTAATTTAAGAAGCTGTTTTCGCCGGTATTCCAGATCGTTCATCTGGTTCCCTGACTGCGCTTCAATCAGGTTTTCCTCGCCTGTGGCAGAAATATCCAGCAGCACCATGCGCCCGCTGACGCGTTGCTCCAGATTGATGTATTCCTCCAGCTCAAGGTTGGGCCAGAAATTGACGAGTTGGATGCGCGTGTTGACCGAGCCAATACGGTCAATACGGCCAAAGCGCTGGATGATGCGAACGGGATTCCAGTGGATGTCGTAATTGATCAGATAGTCGCAGTCCTGGAGGTTCTGGCCTTCGCTGATGCAATCGGTGGCAATCAGCAGGTCCAAGTCACCCTCGACGACGAGGTCGGCGGGCCGCTCTTTCGAGCGCGGCGAGAACGAGGTCAAGATGGTGCCGAGGTCTTTGCGTAGATTCGGCAGAGTGGTCTGGTTACGACCGGCACCGGTGACGAGCGCTGTATTCAGGCCGTGTTCCCGGAGTGCCCACGGCGCGATTTCCGCATAAAGATATTCCGCCGTGTCGGCGAAGGCGGTGAAGATGATCACCTTGCGGTTGCCAGGATTAACCGGGTTGCGGATTTTATCCGTGATGATGTCGCGCAGTTGGGAGAGCTTGGCATCGCGGGCGGCTCCGACTTGGCGCGCCGCCGACAACAACGTGGATAGGCGGTTGCGATCTTCCATCAAATCCTGTTTCCAGCGGACCAAGTCCACGTCCGGCAGCAGGACTTTGACCTTGCGCCCAACGAGCAAACTTTCAAACGCAGGATCGTCCACGTCCACATTGGCAATGTCGATCTCCTCGACCGAATTCTCGTGGCCCTCAATTTTGGCAAGCGTGGCCGACACGTCATCAAGTTGGCGCTTCACCGTGAGCGAGAATGAGGACACCGCACTTTCCATGCGCTTGAGGATGTTCACACGCAATAGATGGACAAGGCTTTCCTCACGGTCCACTTGGCGGAAGAAACTTTCGCCGCCACGTATCTGGGTGCTGTATTTCGCATCGTAAGCGGCCTGCTTATGCGGCAGCACATAGCGGAGGGGGGCGTAGGCAGCCAGCGTGAGGCGGCGAATCTCGTTGTTGATCTCGCGGATGGAACGGAACTCGCCAGCGCGGTCCACGTCGGGTTTGAAATTGATGGGCTTGAGACGCTCCGGAAACTTGCCTGTTTCAGTGGTGCCGTAGTATTTTTCGATGTGCTTGCGCGAGCGGGCGATAGTTAGCAAATCGAGCAACTTGAAATAATCGAAGCCCAGCATGTCCATCAAGCGCGAAGGGGTGCGGTCGTTTTCCTCCAGAGCCAGCCAGCGGTTGAACTGCAACTGGGCCTTGCGAACCGTAGTTTCGACGCTGGAGATGCCATGGTCGTAAAACGCGGTGTCATCACCCTCAGTGACGAACGAAATTTGGTTTTTGAGATCAGCAAGGCGGTTGTTGACCGGCGTGGCGGACAGCATCAGCACGCGGGTTTTGACGCCTTCCTTGATGATGCGTCGCATCAGGCGGTCGTAGCGTGTCTCGCGGTCTTTGTGCGACGACTTGTTCCGAAAATTGTGGGACTCGTCAATGACAACGAGGTCGTAATTACCCCAGTTGATATGCGAAAGGTCAATATCGCCGGACATGCCGCCGTCACGAGACAGGTCGGTATGGTTCAGCACATCGTAGTGGATGCGGTCGGCGGCGAGACTGTTACGCCGGTCGTTGGCCTTGTAAATCGTCCAGTTATCGCGGAGCCGCTTGGGCACGAGGACCAGCACCCGGTCGTTGCGCAACTCGTAGTATTTAATGATGGCAAGCGCCTCGAAGGTTTTGCCCAGGCCGACACTGTCCGCAATGATGCAACCGCCAAACCGTTCCAATTTATCAATCGCGCCGACGACGCCGTCGCGCTGAAACTTGAACAGCTTCTTCCAGACGATGGTGTTGCGGATGCCGGTGGCGGATTTGACGATGCGCTCCTCGTCAAATTGTTCGCCCAAGTCTTTAAACAGGTGATAAAGCACCAGATAATAGGCGAGTGATGGCGCTTTATGGTCAATGATCTTCGCCAATTGAGTGAGCAAGTTCTGTCTTGAGGCGGCCGATGCGGGCAAGCTTTCCCAAAATGCTGAAAACCAAGTCTGCAATGTGGCGCATTCCTCGGGCGATTCGGAGCACTGAATCAGGCTGAACTGATTACCGGGTGTAAGGCCGAGACCGTCGGTGGTAAAGGGGCAATGACCGGTGATGGCGCGATTCAACGCCATATTGGTATCGGTGGAAATCAAGCAGGATTGCGGTAGATCCGCTTTTGTGCAGCGAACATCGGTTCGGGTTGCAATCCAGTCGGCGCATCGGCGAGCAAACCAGCGGGCGTAAAGCTGATTGCGAAATGGGCGGTCTGCCTCTGAGCCTAAAAGTTGCAGGTCCGTCGGCATATCTGGGAGCACAAGCCGGCAGCCCGCAAGGGATTGCAAATGAGAAGCGAATTCAGCGAAAGCAAACAACGAAAATGCCGGCGTCGCGATGTCCACTTTGGAAGTGGGCGTCAGGCTGGAGCGAAGGGCATCCATCACCCGGTCGTTCCCCGTGTTTTTGATCAGTTTCATGCGTCATCAGCAATCAAGCCTTGCGTTGTGCGTGCTTTGCCACATGGTGGGGGAAAAAACGAATGCCGGAAAGCTGAAACATCCATGGCCCACTCGGGTTTCAACAATCCTTTGGCTCTTTTGTGCTCTGAGGCTGGAGCTGGAAATCACATGTAAAATTTATATTTCGTTGCCGGCTGAACGTCCTTCGGAAGTTCTGTCAGGATTTTCCCGACATCACGCGCGAATCGGATAGTTATGGGAATACCGCTGCCGAAGGCACAACTATTCCAATTGAGCTTGGTCAGGGCGAGAATTTCCTGGCAAACCGTTACTGCCGGAGAATCGCCGTGATGTTCGATCACCTCCAAGGGGCGAGGAATGCGTTTCCCCGGATAGCTTCTCAGATAGGGAACGTAGCCATTGCAATAAATGAGATAATTCCGCCGCCCGAGTTGAATCACCGTTCCCCGTAGCGGCGGCCTTTTGCCCACCCGCATAAAACGAGTCTCTCGCGATTCCAAGGCAAGAAAGTCGTAGTAGTAGATTCCTGCCAGCGCCTTTCGCATCCCTCGCAATTCTTCCGGCCAGTAACGGGAAGTCTTGTGAACAACCACACGCTTGGGCGGCGCATTGTGCTGAAGCGTGTAGGACTGGATGGCGCGCGCGAGAAGTTTTTCCGCACCGTCCTCGCTGAGATGAGGTTTGCGGTCACGCTCCTTGTTGAAGACAGCTTTCTCGCCTTTGAGCACAATACCTTCGCCCGCACCAAAGACTTGCGCAAGGCTGGTTTGAAGGTCCGCTCCGATGCGCGGGCTTTCCTTGAAGAACGAAACACCCACGTAACAGGTATTGTCTGGCAGCGATTGCAGGCGCCACGGATTATTTCCGGCTTTGTAATAAAGCGCGGTGAAAAGATTCCAGGCCACGGAGGCTGGATTAGAGTCCTTCAGGGTGCTTTCCCACACCACCTGGGTTGTGAAGCCAGTTCGCATGGCATGGGCTTTGAGCGCGTGATGGATGTTGAAGAAACCGTTGTGCGAAGAAGAATTCGTCTGGTCTGTTGTATCGAAGTCCAGCCCGAGAACTGTCTGTCCAGTTGTGGCTGCTTCGCGCTGCAACGAACGATGGAATCGTTGCTGCGGCGACAGGCGGACTCGCTGGCGTGCGAATACTTCACCAATAGCAGCGCACGCGGCCTCGACCGAGGGCGGCATCACGAGAACAACGACATCAGGCATCGGACTCAAATCTTGCAAGGCTGATAGCTGGTCAACGACAAGTTGCACAACGGCCTCGATTCGTGACTGTTCCTTGTGCTCCGCCGCCGCTCGCTCAAAAAGCTCCTCATGGATGACTTTCAAGTGGGACGGATTATCTGCTACAAAGGATGCCCGAAATGTGTGGTCCGGGGTGCAGCCGGGGAAATCCGGGAAACAATGTGGATCGAGCGGCTTCCCGCGTGAGTTGAAACCAGCGGAAATTCGCGACTGACATTTTTGGAGGAAATTGAGAAAGGTCTGAATACCGTCCCCTGTGCCAATTACCCCAAAGCGTATCGTTTTGATCGTCGCAGTCTGCCAGCCAAACGGCCCGTGGCTCTCCAACCCTGCTTTCGGATCAACGGACAACAAGCCATCGCCAAAAACGAGCTTGGGTTCTTCCAGGTAAAACGCGCTGAAAGCAGGCGGGTTGGTGCGGATCAATTCATCCAAGAATCTTGGTTTCCCATGCCCATCTTTTCGGTGCGAATGCGACCGGTGCGGCGGATTACTCAAATGAGGTGTCGTCATCTTCTTCGTCTCCTTTGTCGGCGTCTTTACCGTCGGTTTGAATTTCAATGGCAGCTTTTTCAAGGTCAGCGTCGTCTTGAGCCAATAGCGCCTTGATTCTGATTTCGTCAAAAGCAACGCCCCGATCCAACTGGGCCGAGGCTGGAATGGGGCTTAAGATGATCGGCTTGTCTCCGGTTCGGATTCTGATGGCTTTTTCGTTTTCCGCGAGAACCGCGCCCCAAAACAAAAGATTCCGCAGGACATCTGGATTTTGTTGCCGCCCGCCCCAGAGCAGGGAAAGTTTGCCCGCGTTTTTTCCGGCAACCGTCAGATTCCCGTCACTGGTAAATAAATAAAGTGGTTCGACTGATAAAAAGAGCTTTTCACCTACCCGCTTAAATTTGATTCGCGCAGCATGATGCACCCAAAAACTCGTATGCGTGGCTGGGTTTTCCTTTTTGGCAGCAACCGTCCTGGCTCGCCCCTCCCGCATTTGCCACCGACGTTCGGAGTTGTCCTTGCCCGGAGTGAAGAAGAAACGCCCTTTGCCATCCTGCTTGATGTGCTGTAACCAAAGGTGCTTGGACAAGCTTGAATTCAGCAGGGCCATGAGCCAAGTGGTTCGGTCGTCACGAATGAACCAGTCGTTGCGGGATTCAGGTTTTCCGATGGTGTTAGCATCAACCGCGTCTCTGAGTCGGGTTTCAGGAGCGCTGAGGTTTGCAAACGTGTAGAGGCGCTTGTCACGCAAGATAAACGGCTCGGCCTTGGAAACGACATCCCAAACCTCCTTCTTTTCCCGGAATTTTGTAGCGGCACTCCAAATCTGGCTGGGGAGCGCAACCACTGGGAACAAGTTCGAGAGCAATAAATCCGCCACGTTGTCCGGCAACCAGGACACTTCAGGCTGCGCGGTGACAGGTAGAACTGGTGCGCTCGCAGCGATGGGTGGAAGCCTGCGCCCGCGCTCCTGCGGAAGATTCCGAACGCGGCGAATCAACTCGACAAAACTCCTTTTGAATTCACTGGCCTTGCGGCAATCAATATAGCGCAGGTCGCGAAATGGGGCACACAAATCAATACGTTCTCCGCCATCCGCGCTTCGATCTCGAAGCATGATTGGTATGAGGCGTCCTTGCGAATTGTTGGGGTCTTGAGCGACGATGTGTTTCCACTCGAAGCGTGGCCAGTCGGCTTTGAGGAATTCCGGTGACAGCACAGCAATGACATGCCTCGCGGACTTCATGCCTTCGTTCATCCGGTCAATCAGGCTTTGTCCCGGAGCAATATCCCATTTATCGAAGAATGCCGCCAGGTGGCGCGAGGCTTCGTTCCCGTCAATGGTTTCGGACTCGACCTGTTCTGCAAGACGTTTGACCCATTCGAGATCTGCTCCGTTGTAGCAGATATAAACATCCTTTTGTTCTGTATTCATTAAATTGAATGTCGATGTTAAAAAACCAAAACAGCCTGCCTTTTGTTGCAAACCGCTCCGGCGGTCGCGGAGGCGTAGCCGCCTCTCGCCGTTGTCCGATTCCGATTTCGCGCCATAATCTTTGAGTCTTTGTTGTGTGCTAATTGAAACTCAAGGGATTTCCTGAAGTTTTCAATCTCAAGAAGTCTCGCTCAAGCTAGGCAAGAAAATAAGGACAATGATTGCGAACATTATTTGTCCGAGTCGTGACAGAACGGTTCATCGCCTATACCATTTCCGGCCATGGACCTTGCATTACAGGACGCTTTGGATAGACATGCAAAACTTGCCTTCCGTCGTGTCCGCCCCGGCGCTCAGCTCATCAGGCGGTTTTACGCCCTGCCAGACAACATCCGCGCAGACGCCACCATCAAGCGAATCAGTGCGTGGCTTGTCGTTCCATACTCCTTGTGGCCGATCGACATTCTCGGATTGGCTTCACACGTAGTCACGATTGCGGAAAGGAGGAAGCTCCCAAGCGCTGAGCTTCGGGCACTGGTTTCGCTCCTCGGCGAACCTCCAGACGCAGCCACTTGCGATGCCATTTGCGCGCATGAGCATCTCGTCAAGGGGGGAAGTTACGAATCGCTGATCAAGGCCCAACATAAATTCAACGCAAGGGAAAAAAGACTGCTGGAAAATCGCGAGTTTCTGGCCGATTGGGGGTGGATTAAGCAACGCTTCAATACCGCGAAACACAGAAGCGATAACGGTGTAATTCGCCGGCGCATGGTTTTTGAGCGAAATTTCCGTCCGCCAAATTGGGACTTTTCATGGAATTCAAACGATGAGAAGTTTGAGAATGTGTTTGATGCCTTCTGTCACAAGTGGACACTTTATGGGATGGAGTGGGACAAGCCGTTGCTTCAGAAATTAAGCGTTACAATTACGCCCTACGGCACAATGGTTGTGATTCCGCGCTATTGGAGTTTTGACCATGGTCGCGACTTGGAATGGCGGGACATCATGCAATTGCACAACGCTAGAAAGGTTCCTCGCCAAGGTCCGAAGCTTACGGTCAACCAGGCCGAGCGCCGCGCCATGGCCATCGTAGCCCAAAAACAGCTTGCGGTGGCGAAGCGGCGCGGCCTGAAAGGGGATGCAAGAGACTATTGGGTGATGCAAAAGATCGGGTTACCCCCAAACACTGATCCTCGGCAATTAAGAAGATTGTTGAAGCTCAAGTGAAATTCGGCGAACGAGGCCCCCGATACCAATGTAAGGTTCTGGCAGTGGCCATCCCCGAGAATAATTTCGGTGGTCGCACACCTCCTCGCGCAATTCCTAAAGGCAAGAATCTTGGCGGGACGAGGATTGTCAAGAGTACCGTCTTTTTGAAGACGCCGGCGAGTTGACTCATAATAAAAGACACCGGGGAGGCGAAACTGGGGGGAGGCAAAAAGGGTCGTTGACTCATGGAAAAAAGACACCGGCAATAAGGGTGAATGAATATGAGTCAGGAACTGAAAATGGACTGGTTGCCAAAGCTGCGAACGAGGTAC
>Ga0181520_10002497_pt1 | contig 33968 bp, 22 predicted proteins | sample PEATcosm2014_Bin_29_FD_132451 | JGI IMG/M metagenome (GOLD analysis project Ga0181520, IMG submission 132451) | Peatland microbial communities from MTU Mesocosm Facility, Houghton, MI, USA - PEATcosm2014_Bin02_30_metaG | ecosystem: Environmental > Terrestrial > Soil > Wetlands > Peat | place...
CCGCGGCGGGATTGCGGAAATTTTGATTTCCGCGCGTGCGGCGCTGTACACTCCGCCTCGACCGGCCGAGAGGCGCCGAGCCATTTCGATATCATGTCCGCGTAACGGCGGTGCGCCTGCAAGGCGGGGCGCAGAAAAAAAAGCGGCGGCGCGATCGGCGGAAAATCGACGAAACACAACGCTTCAGGAGTTACTCGATGCGATCGTCAATCATAAGGGACGGCTGGGTTGGGCGAATTGCGATCATGGCGTGCGCGATCTGTCTGATCGCCGCTCCGGTGGCCTGGGCGGCGCCGGCGCCGGTGAACGTACACTGGCTGGGCAATTCAGCGCCGGCCGTGAACGAAGGCGTGAGCTGGGGAGTGCCGTGGCCCAAGGGCGCCCTGCAGCCGACCGATTCGCTTACGCTGAGGAGCGCCGACGGGAGCAGCATACCGGTGCAGACATGGACGACGGCCTACTGGCCCGACGGTTCGGTCAAGTGGAGCGGCGAAGCGATCGCCGCGCCCGCCGGCGCGGCGGGGCCACTGCAATTGTCCGTGGGCGCGTCGGCCGCTCCCAGCCAGCCGGTCACGTGCGTCAGCGACGCCACCGGCATCACCATCGACACCGGCGCCATGAGCTGCCGGATTCTCAACACGGGAAGCAATCTCTTCGAGTGGATGCGCGTGGGCACGCGGACGGTGGGGCAGAACGGCCGGCTGATTCTCACGCTGGAAGATCGCAGCAAGCTCGACAGCGCCGGCATCATCCAGCAGGATTCGCTGGTCTCATCGGTGACGAAAGTGACGCTGGAACAATCCGGCCCGGTGCGGGCGGTGGTCAAGATCGAGGGCACGCACGTGTCGTCCCGCACGGGAAAGAAGCTGCTGCCGTTTACCGTGCGGCTCTATTTCTTCGCCGGAATGGGGCAGGTGCGGATGGTCCACTCGTTCGTCTACGACGGCAATAACCAGACCGATTTCATCAAGGGCCTGGGCATCAGCGTCACGGTGCCGTTTTCCGAACAGCCGCATAATCGCCATGTCCGCTTCGCCGGCGATGGCGCGGGAATCTGGGGCCAGCCGGTGATGATGCTGCCGGGCTATCGGCCTTCCGCCGGCGCCGAGGTGACGCGGGATTACGCGGCGAACCTCGCCGGCCAGCGTGTCCCGAACATGGAGCAGCTCAGCGCCCAATCCCGTGGCGCCATCCAGACGGTTCCGGTCTGGAACGACTTCCGCCTGACGCAACTGGGGCCGGACAGCTATTCCATCGACAAGCGTACTTCGAGCAAGGCATCATGGGTCCACGTCGATACCGGCAACGGGCATCGCTCGCTGGGATTGGCGGTGCTGAGCGACGTATCCGGCGGCATGGCCGCGGCCGTGCGGAATTTCTGGCAGAAGTATCCGGCGTCGATCGACATCGACAACGGCGCGCAGGCGGCCGGCGAGATGAAGATCTGGCTCTGGTCGCCCGATGGTGACGCGATGGACCTGCGTCGCTACGACAGTGTCGATCACGGCCTGCCGATCAACTATGAAGACCTGCGCCGCCCTGAACTGGCCACACCGTACGGCATCGCCCACACGACGGACCTGACGCTGTGGGCGATGGGATCGGTGCCGGCCGATGCGCAACTGGCGAAGATGGCGCAGGAGGCGCAGCAGCCGCCGGTGCTGGCCTGCACGCCGGAGTATTACCATTCCGTGCCGGCCTTCGGCTCATGGAGCCTGCCGGGTTCCTCGACCCCCGCGCGCCGATGGGTTGAGGCGTCGATCACGCAGCTTTTCGACTATTACCACGGCCAGATCGACGAGCGATCGTGGTACGGCTTCTGGGATTACGGCGATGTCATGCACAATTACGATTTCGGCCGCCACCAGTGGCGCTACGACGTCGGCGGCTGGGCATGGCTGAACACCGAGCTGATGCCCAATATCTATTTGTGGTACAGCTTCCTGCGCACCGGCCGGTCGGACATGTACTGGATGGCCGTCAACATGGACCGGCAATCCGCCGAGGGCGATGTCTATCACATCGGGCCGCTGGCGGGGTTGGGATCGAGGCACAACGTCGATCACTGGGGCGACGGCGCCAAGCAGCCGCGCATGAGTCACGCCGGGCTCAAGCGGATGAGTTACTATCTGACCACCGACGAGCGCACCGGCGATCTGCTGCACGAAGTGGCCAGCGCCGAAATCGCCTGGGCGTGGATCAATAACAACGGCAACACGACCGGACCGGTCCGCGTCGGGTTCGGCACCGACTGGTCGAGTTTCGCCATCAACTGGATGACCGAATGGGAGCGCACGCGCGATGTCGCGTATCACGATAAGCTGCTCAACGGCATGAAGAGCCTGGTGGTTCCCGGCAGTCCGATTGCGCTGAGCGACGGCGGCCCGATGGACCTGAAGACCGGCGTGATCGCCACGCGCGGCGGCGGGGCGGGCGGATCGGTCTTCGACATGGGCTTCGGCACTCCCGAATCTCTCAATGAAATGCAGCTCATGGTCGATTACCCGGACTTCTGGCAGGGCTGGCTGACGGCCAGCCGTCGCGCGGCCGCAACGGGCGGCCAGGCCATGACCGCGCCGCGAGCGGCGGCGTACGTGTATAGCAAGACGCACGAGGCCGCGATGGGCCAGCGGGCGTTTGATACCCTGATCGGCAGCGCCGTCCGCAAAGGCCAGGACACACCCCTGGCCACGCCGCCGAAATATCAGGGCCCGGATATGCTGCACCCCGTAACCGATCCGATCTTCCTGGGCGGCGCGGTGGGCTGGCAACTGCACGGCGCCGGCAGCATCCACTGGGCGCTGAACGCGATCGAAACCCTCGATCTGGCCGGTGATTATCTGCCCACATGGGAAGGCGTCGCCCCGAGCAATCCGCCGGCCGGTCGGGGGGGACAATGAACTTGTCAACGGGCCCGGAAATCTGTAGATTAAGAATGGCGAGGAACGGCCTGTTTGCTCTGACGCTGTAAGGTTGAGTTCATCAAATCGAGCGATCAGACGGGCGGGATCGGGCGGTCCAGTGCCAGTGCGACAACTCCGCGATAACATCGCGATAACCGGAGGATGTGATCATGACGGTGCAAAGCGTGCGTAACACGGGGATCGTTCGTCTCGTCGCGGCCGTCGCTTTGACGGCTGGAATGTGCCTGGCCTCGCCGGCCGGGGCGCAGACCACAAAGCCGGCGACGACGCGGCCAAGTCCCAAGTTCTGCTTCACACCCGCGGCCGTGCCCGGCTTTACTCAGGTCAAGGCGACCGATTCCTACACCGACCAGCGCGGCTACGGATTCGAGAAAGCTGGCGGCGTGAAGTTCGTCGATCGCGGCGGAAGCGATGTGATTCATTCCGGCTATGTTACAACCACTTCGGCCACGCCGTTCGCATTCTCGATCAAGCTTCCCGAGGGCAATTACGATGTGACGTTTACGATCGGCGATTCGCAGTCCGAATCGACGACCACCGTCAAGGCGGAACTTCGCCGCCTGATGATCGCCCAGCTTCACCTGGGGGCCGGTGAATTTGCCCGCAAGACGATCACGGTCAACATCCGCACGCCATTGATTGCCGGCACCAACCAGCGCGTCGCCCTCAAGGCTCCGCGCGAGACAACCACCGAGGCCATTGCGTGGGATGACAAGCTCACGCTCGAGTTCGACGACAAAGCCCCGGCCATTTCCGCCATTGAAATCGCCCCGTCCGACGGACCGACCGTCTATCTCATGGGCGACTCGACCATGTGCGATCAATCGGGCGAGCCGTTCAACAGTTGGGGTCAGTCCATCACCAACTGGTTCAGGCCGGGCATCGCCGTTTCCAACCAGGCCGAAAGCGGCGATTCGCTGCCCGGTTCGGTCGGCAGCCGTCTAACCAAAATGACCAGCACGATGAAGAAAGGTGACTACCTCTTTGTTCAATTCGGGCACAACGACATGAAGAGCGCCAGCGAGCCGCCTGCCCGATACGAGCAGTATCTCACGCAGGTCGTGAACGCCGTTCGCGCCCACAACGGGACACCGGTCATCGTCACGCCCGTCAGCCGCAAGTCGTTCGGCGCCGACGGCAAGATCACCGACAGTTTCGTGGCCAACGGCGGCTCGTATGTTGCCGCGGCCAAAGATGCCGCCAAAATCAACAACGCCGCGATGATCGATCTGAACGGCCTGAGCGCCAAGTTCTACGAAGCGCTCGGCCGGGCCGACGCTCCCAAGGCCTTCGCCAACCCCAATGAAAGCACGCATCACAGCGATTACGGCAGCTACGAAATTTCCAAGTGCATGATCCAGGGGATCATCGACGCCAAGCTGCCTCTGGCGGACTGGGTCGTGTCGGACTGGAAGACGTTCGATCCATCCAAGCCCGATCCGTTCACCAGCTTCACGATCCCGCGTGACGGCCCGCCGATCGCCGAGACTCCGCTGGGCAGTTGATCGAATCGGCCTCACTGCGTTGCGCGATCTTGAAATGCGACAAGGAGACCAATCGATGCGATCTGGACGAATTCCGGCCAGGCTGGCCCAGGCGGCCGTGACAATCTGCACGACGGCAATCATGCTGCTGGGAGCTGGCCGATCATCGGCGCAGCCGACGACGGGCCCGACATCGCGGCCCACGCTCTGGATCGTCGGCGATTCCACCGTGCACGTCAGCAGCCCCGAGGTCGGCTGGGGCGATCGCATCGCTCCTTTTTTCGACACCAGCCGCATCACCATCCAAAACCGCGCCATTGCCGGCCGCAGCAGTCGGTCCTTTCAATACGAGGGCCACTGGGACGCCATCCTTAAACTCGCCAAGGCCGGGGATTTCGTCTTGATTCAGATGGGCCACAACGACGGCGGTCCGGCGACCGATCCCAAGGGCCGGGCCTCTCTTCCGGGACTCGGCGAGGAAACCCAGGAGATTACCAATCCGGGCACGGGCAAGCCGGAGACTCTGCACACCTACGGCTGGTACATGCGCAAATACGTCACCGATTCCCTGGCGATCAAGATGACTCCCATCATCTGCTCGCCGGTGCCGCACGTGCCGCGCGAGGTTGTGCAGGCCGGCGATGTCGAGAAAAGCAATTTCGTTGTGTGGTCCCAGCAGGTTGCCGAAAGCCAGCACATTGACTTCATCAATCTGAACAAGCTGATTACGCAGCATTACGTCGGTATGAATCACGACCAGATCAAGGCCGCCTTCTATACCACCGCCGACGACACGCATTTCAACAACGCCGGCGCCGTGCAGAACGCCGGCTGCGTTGTCGATGGCATTCGTTCCCTGCCCGGCTGCAAGCTGGCCGGCTATCTCAAACCGTCCGCGGCAACAGCGCCGTCTACAAAGCCGACACGTCCCAACTGAGAAACTTCAGGAGTTCCAAGACATGCAACGTACCCATTCGACGAAGTTGTGGATCACTTTGGCGGCCGCACTGGTCTGCGGCGCGGCTGTTATAGCCCAACAGGCCGCGCCGATGCCCGGTGCGGCGGGTCCGGCCACGCAGCCGGCCCGCGGCGCGCGCGGCGGCCGCGGCCGGGGCGCCGGTGCGGCGGCGAACTTCCCCGATGCCTCGACGCTTCCCAAGGAGTGGATTGACGCCGACACCGGCCATCGTGTCTTCCGGCTCTCGCCGGAAAACGGCAGCGAAAGTGCCTATTTCCATTACAACGAATTCTCCCTCGACAAGCAGAAGCTCATCTTCACCGCGCCGGCCGGAATCTGTGCCGTCAACCTCAAGACCCACGAAGTCGAGACCGTCGTTCCGGGCCAGCGCGGCCTTATGGAAACCGGCCTGAAGACCAATGAAGTCTTCTACACCACCGGCGGCGCCGTCTGGGCCGCCGACATCAACACTCACGTCGCCCGCAAGGTCGTCGATCTTCCGGCCGGCAGCGGCGGGGTGTCCTGCGTCAACTGCGACGAAACGCTTTTCGCCGGGACCATCTCCGGCAACGCCGCCATCGATCCCACCGGCGCCACCACGCGTCCCGCGCCGCGCCCGGCCCCCAATCAACTGGCCGAGATGTTCCCCGGCAAGACGATGGATCAGCTCACGCCGGCCCAGCAGTCGGCCGTCACCAAGGAGCAGGGCCTTTCCAGCCGCGTGGCCAATCCCACGCCGATGGCCCTGTTCACCATCAACGCCAAGACCGGTGAGCGCAAGGTGTTTGGCTACGCCTACGCGTGGTTGAATCACCTGCAGTTTTCCCCCACCGATCCCACGGCTCTCATGTTCTGCCACGAGGGAACCTGGCACGAAAATGATCGCATCTGGACCATCCACACCGACGGCACCGGCCTGAAGCTCATGCACGCCCGCACCATGCCGATGGAAATCGCCGGCCATGAGTGGTGGGGGCCCGATGGAAAGATGATCTGGTTCGATCTGCAAACTCCGCGCAGCCAGGTCTTTTGGATTGCCGGCGTCAATTTCCAGACGGGCGAAACCGTCAAGTACCACATCGAACAGAACTGGTGGGGCATCCACTTCCAGGTCTCAAACGACGGCAAGATGTTCGCCAGCGACGGCGGCGATCCCGGCCAGGTGGCATTCGCGCCCGACGGCCAGTGGATCAATCTCTTCCGCGTCCAGGGCGATGGCACGCTCACCCGCGAAAAACTGGTCAATATGTCCAAGCAGAACTACGTGACCGGCAACGGCGGACTTGAACCCAACGTCCAGTTCTCGCCCGATGACAAGTACGTGATCTTCCGCGCCAACATGCTCGGGCCGACCCACGTGTTTGCAGTGGAAGTCGCCAAGGCCGCACCCTGACGCGAACCTGTCCTCCTCTTGTCCCCTCTCCTTGTACACAGGGAGAGGGTTAGGGTGAGGGTCTTAGCGGAGCCAACGAGGCGCACGGATCGAAAAAAGGAGAACCATCATGCGGCGACGAATCAGCTTTTGGATCGCTCTATGCCTGCCGCTGGCCGGCTGGATCACCGCGACATCGTTTGCGGCCGACCCAACCACCGCGCCATCCGGCATCACGCCCGGCACCGCCCTGTCCGACACCCCCTGCGCCAACCAGCCGGGCGTCGACTGGATCGACCCGGCCACGGGTCATCGCATCATCCGCCTCTCGACCGCGCCGGGCAGCCTCAGCCTCTATTTTCATCAGTTCGCATACACCACCGAGGGCGATCTGGTCGTGATCTACTCTCCCAACGCGGCCGACCCGACCAAGGCAGGGTTGTATTCCGTCAATCTCAGGACGCGCAAGATCGAACTGATCGCGCCGGGCGTGAGCTACAGCCGGGGCATGAGCAGCGGCATCGAGGTCGGTCGCAAGACGCGCACCGTCTATTACGAACGGCGCGAAAACGGTCAAACCTCCATCTACGCCACGCAACTGGATACCAAGGCCACGCGCAAAGTCGCGGACCTGGGCTTCAACGCTGATTTTGGCGGAGTCAATGCCGACGAAACGCTGATGTTCGGCGATTATAACGTCGGCGGCGGTGGCGGCCGGGGCCGCGGCGCTGCCGCGCCCGGTGCGTTGCCGGCAACGCAAGCGGGCGCTGGGGCCGTGCCTTCATTGCCGACCACTATACCCACGACCAACCCGGCCGCTGCCCGGGGCGCCGCGCGGGCAGGGCGGGGCGGCGGCGGTGGGGGATCCAAGCAGTTCTTCACGGTCAACATCAAGACCGGCCAGGTCAAGACATTCTTCCCCTCCAACGATAATCTCAACCACACCCAGTGTTCGCCCACTGATCCGATGCTGGCACTCTATTGCCACGAAGGAAACTGGGCCTCGCTGGATCGCATCTGGACCATCCATCTCGACGGCACCAACAACAAGCTCATGCACCAGCGCACCATGCCCAACGAGATCGCCGGCCACGAATTCTTCACACCCGACGGCCAGATGGTCATGTACGATCTGCAAACCCCCGAATCCGGGCAGTTCTGGCTGGCGGGCGTCAACGTCTACACCGGCCAGCGCATCCGCTATCCGCTGGAGCGGGTGCAGTGGTCCGTTCACTACAATGCCTCGCACAACGGCAAGCTCTACGCCGGCGACGGCGGCGGACCCAACAGCGTGGCCGATCGGCTGCCCGGCTCGAACCAGCACCTCAATCCGCCCGGCAACGGACAATGGATGTACCTCTTCACGCCGAAGAACGTTCCGATGCAGACCATGAAAGTCAACGGCGAAGATGTGCAGGTCGGCGCGTTTGACGTGGAGAAGCTTGTAGACCTGAGCAAGCACTACTACACGCTGGAACCCAATCTCTCCTTTACCCCCGACGATAAATGGATCGTCTTCCGTTCAAACATTTCCGGCGACAGCCAGGTCTACGCCGTTGAAGTCGCCAAGCACGCAGCACCTTGATTTTCGCGTTTTTGTGCCGGCGTGGTATCATCCGCGGCAGCGGGCCGACCGAAAGTTGGCCCGCCGGGGTCGCCATCGGCAACACGGCAGCGCGCCGCCGATATAAGACCCTGGTTGCTGGTCTCTTTGAGGCGTCCGCTCGACGTTCGAGCCGGGCCATGTCCGGACAACACCGATCAACCGCTGTCCCATGAACGAAAAGACATCCCCCAAGCCGGTCACGCCGGTTGCGTCGTCACCCGTACTTCCACTTCTCCTGATTTTGTTTTTCGGCAGCGGTTGCGCCGCGCTGATCTACGAGATCGTCTGGTTGCAGCTTCTGCAACTGATTATCGGCTCAACGGCCAAGTCCATGGGCGTGCTGCTGGGCACGTACATGGCTGGATTGTGCATCGGCAGTCTGCTGCTCCCCAGGCTCATTTCCAAGCGGGCGCATCCCTTGCGCGTCTACGCGGCGCTCGAAATCGGCATCGGCGCCATGGGCCTGCTCATCATCTTCTACATGAAGTATGTCGAGGGCCTTTACACCGGCTGGGCCACCGAAAATGCCGCCATGGGCTCTCTTTTCCGCGCTCTGGTCAGCGCCATGTGCCTGCTTCCGCCCACGATCATGATGGGCGCCACCCTCCCCGCCATCGCACGTTATGTGAAATCCACCGCCGAAGGTGTTTCCTGGCTCGGCTTCTTCTACGGCGGCAACATCGTCGGCGCCGTCGTCGGTTCGCTCCTGGCCGGGTTCTATCTGCTTCGCCTCTATGACATGCGGATCGGCACATTCGTCGCGGTCGGCCTCAATGCGCTGGTTTCGATCATCGCCCTGGTGGTTGCGGCGAATGCCGAATACCGGGCGGACGATTCCAGCGATGAACAGGTCGATCCCGCGGCGCCGCCGGCGCCGGGACACGGAAACATCTACCTGGCAATCGCTTTATCGGGATTGACCGGCCTGGGCGCTGAAGTCGTCTGGACCCGCCTGCTCTCGCTCATGCTCGGAATCACCACCTATACCGTATCGATCATCCTGGCGGTATTCCTGTTCGGCTTGGGCATCGGCAGCACGGCCGGGTCGGTGATCGCTCGCGGCTCTCGCCGGCCGAGTGTCGCCCTGGGCGTCTGCCAGTTCCTCCTTGCCGCCGCCATCGGCTGGTCCGCCTATGCCATCGCCACGCTTCCCACATGGCCGATCAATCTCGACTTTGCGGAAAAACTGGTTGACGGCCGGTGGGTCAGCACGCCGTGGATTGTCTTCCAACTCGACCTGGTGCGGGCCCTGTACGCCATCCTCCCCGCGGCGATTCTCTGGGGCGCCAGCTTTCCCTTGGCGCTGGCCGCCGCCGCCCGGCAGAACCAGGATTCCGGCCGTCTGGTCGGTCGCGTTTATGCCGCCAACACGGTTGGCGCCATCGTCGGCGCCCTGGCGTTCAGTCTGCTGATCATCCCCCACTTTGGCACCACCAATTCCGAGCGCGCGCTGATTGTGCTGGCGTGCGTGTCGGCCATGGTCGCGCTCTACCCGCACAGGGATTCCGCCGCCGACTATGATCCCGAGCGATTCACCGCCCGGCTGATCATCTTCGGAACCAGCGCGTTTATCGTGGTCGCGGTCGGCGTCATTCTGGCGATGACCGTTTCGGACGTTCCCTGGACCGCCGTGGCCTTCGGCCGAAATTCCGCCACATGGATGGGCCAGTGCTACCCGGAGATCATTCCCGAAAATCAGGTTCCCCTCAACGCCAGTCCCAAACCGGGCGATTCCAAATATGACAACGCCTACCAGCGTTTCTGCACGTACGTCGGCGAGGGCACCAACGTCTCCGTGGCCGTCACCATGGACCGCAACGGCCTGCGGTATTTCCACGGCGCCGGCAAGGTGCAGGCGTCGAGCGATCCGCACGACATGCGACTGCAGCGCATGCTCGGCCATCTGTCGGCCCTGATCCAGGGCAATCCCAATGATGTTCTGGTCGTCGCCTGCGGAGCGGGCGTGACCGCGGGGACATTCGTCACTTATCCCACTGATGTGGTCAAGCACATCACAATCTGCGATATCGAGGAAATTGTTCCCCGCGACGTGGCCCCCATGTTCGCCAAGGAAAATTACGGAATCGTCGGCGGGACCGGTGTCAAGGCGGATCCCCGCACCAGGGTCGTTATCGACGACGGCCGGCATTTCATCCGCACGGCCAACCAGAAATACGACATCATCACCTCCGATCCCATCGACCCCTGGGTCAAGGGATGCGCCGCACTCAACACCGTCGAGTATTACCAGATGGCCAAGGATCATCTGAAACCCGGCGGCGTCATGAGCCTCTGGATTCCCTTCTACGAGGAGAACATCGACGGCGCCAAGAGCATCCTCTCCACCTTCTTCAAGGTCTTTCCCAACGGCATCCTCTTCAGCAACGACGGCCATGACAACAACGGACTTTGGGGCTTTGACGCCGTGCTCTTCGGCATCAACGATCCCACCGGCAGCGATTCAACACCGATCGATATCGACGCCATCGAGGCCAAGCTCGCAAGTCCCGAATACGCCGCCGTGACCAAATCGATCGAGGATGCCGGCTTCGGCCGGCCGGATTTCAATCGTCTGAGCGTCACTCCCAACATGAGCATGATGAAATACCCGCCGGGCATCAGTCTTCTGGCGACGTACGCCGGGCAGGCCCGGGATCTCAAGGCATGGTCCGAGGCCGAGCCCAGGGCCCAGATCAACGACGACATGAATCTCCGCCTGCAATACCTGGCGGGAATGTGGCTCAACTCGCCGGCCAATGCCGCAACGGAAATTCTGCTGGGATATCAGGCCAATGACGGCGTGGGCATCCTGGACACGAGATATTTCCGGTTCCCCGACGAGCGATTCCCCGGCTCACCGGACCACGTCGCGCAGCTCAAGGAAGCCATGTACCAACTGTTCCGGCCGGTCGATCTTCAACCACCGGCCGCGCCGCCAGCCTCGGCACCGGCAGTGCCATCGGCGGCCGAGCCAGCCGCCGCCACGACCGCGCCGGCGACGCCGTGAGGCGGGCGCCGCAGTTGGAAGCGTGATCGGCTTGAGATTGTTTGGATCTTCATTGCAGGCTCCTCTTATGACCGATGTTCCTTCGCTGCCGCCCATTTCCGTCGAGCCCAATATCCCTCTGGCAGTCCCGCCCGGGCCTGCCCAGGGCTGCGAATCCTTCGCCGATCCTGTATTGGGTCTGGCGCTGCTGCTCTTTTTCGGAAGCGGGTGCGCTGCCCTGATCTACGAGGTCGTCTGGCTCCAGTTGCTTCAGCTCCTGGTCGGCTCGGATGCCATCGCCATCGGCGTCCTGCTGGCGACCTACATGGGTGGCCTGTGCCTGGGCAGTTTGATTCTGCCGCGGCTGGTTTCCACCCGCCGGCATCCCCTGCGCGTTTATGCCGTGCTGGAGCTTCTGGTCGGAATCTTCGGCCTGGCGATTGTCTTTGGCCTGCCGAGTGCCGATCGCCTGGCCGCCACGCAGTTCGCCGGCCGGCTGTCGGGAATCTCCTTTCGCGCCATGCTGGCGGCGGTGGTGCTCCTGCCGCCGACGTTTCTCATGGGCGCGACCCTGCCGGCGCTTTCACGATGGGTGCGAGCCACGCCGTCGGGCGTGGCGTGGATGGGATATTTCTACGGCGGCAACATCGTCGGCGCGGTGGCCGGATCGCTGTTGGCCGGCTTCTATCTGCTGCCGCGGTGGAACATGGTGGCCGCCACGGTCGTTGCCGCGATCATCAATATCGCCGTGTTCACCGGCGCGATGCTGTTGGCGTCGAGTTCGCCCTTTACGCCACTGCCGCCCATTAAACGCGACCGATCGAGTTCGCTCTTTCACAACCGCGGCTCGATACTGGTCATGTTCGCCATCGCACTCTCCGGCATGACGGCTCTGGGCGGCGAAGCCGTCTGGACCCGGATTCTCGCGCTCAGCCTTGGCGGCACCGTTTACACCTTCTCGATCATCCTGGCGGTTTTCCTTCTGGGCCTGGGCATCGGCACCAGCGCCGCCAGTTCGATGACCGAACGCGGCCGCCATCCGCGCGCGGCATTGGCGATCTGCCAGGGTGGCCTGATCCTGGCCATTTTCTGGGCGGCCTGGGCCACCTGCTCGTCCATGCCCGACTGGCCGATCGATCTCTCGCTCAACTCGCAATTGTCGGTCGTTTTCCCGCTGGACGTCATGCGCTGCCTCTGGGCCATTCTGCCCGCGGCGATTTTGTGGGGCGCCAGCTTCCCGTTTGCCTTGGCGGCGGTGGCATCGCCGGGGCAGGACACCGGCCGCAGCGTCGGCGCGGTCTACGCCGCCAACACACTGGGGGCCATTGCCGGCGCGGTATTCTTCAGCATCTGGGTCGTGCCGCATTTCGGCAATCACGAGCCGCTGGGAACACAAATGGCCCATCGCCTGATGATGTGCCTGGCGACGGCGGCGGCGGTGCTGTCGCTCATCGCAGCCTTTCTGGCCTCGTCGGGTGATTCGGATGATGGTCTGTACCTGACGATGAATTTCCCCCGCGTGGCCGCACTGGTCGGCATTGTTTTCGTCGCCGCGCTGCTTCCGCTGCTGGCCCGCAACACGCCCGCCATTCCCCAAAACCTGATCGCATTCGGCCGGCAGATTCACTCCTCCATCCACGGCGGCGAAAACGTTGTCTACGCCGCCGAGGGGATCAACTCCTCCGTCGCCGTCTCCAGCAGCGGCAGCAATCGCTATTTCCATGTCAGCGGCAAAACCGAAGCCTCAACCGACGCGGCGGACATGCGGCTGCAGCGCATGCTCGGCCATATCCCCTCGCTGCTGCACAAGGGCGATCCCCATTCTGTGCTTATCGTCGGCTGCGGCGCGGGCGTGACGGCCGGCACGTTCACCATCTATCCCACCATCAACCAGATTGACCTCTGCGAACTCGAACCGCTCATTCCGCCGCTGGCCGACAAATATTTTCATACCGAGAATTACGGCGTTGTGCAGATGGACGCCGGCGGTAAGCCCGTCAACCCCAGGGTCAACCCGATCAATTTCGACGATGCCCGCCATTACATGCTGACCACCAGCAGGACATACGACATCATCACCTCCGACCCCATCCATCCGTGGGTCAAGGGGTCGGCCATTCTCTACACGCGAGAATATTTCCAATTGTGCAAGGACCACCTCAATCCCGGCGGAATCGTCACGCAATGGGTGCCCCTCTACGAATCCAACATCGACGCCGTCCGCTGCGAATTGCGCACGTTCTTCGATGTCTTCCCCGATGGCATCGTCTGGGGTAACGACAACGGCGGGACGGGCTACGACATGGTCGTCATGGGCCGGGCCGCCCCGGACGACACCATCGACCCCGACGCGATCAGCGCCCGCCTGGACACGCCTGAGTATCTGAGAGTCAAAGCCTCGATGGCCGAAACCGGGTTCGGCGCCGGCGCCGGCGATCCGGCCTTCGATCTCATGCTCACCTACGCCGGCCGCGGTCGTGATTTGCGATCCTGGCTCACGACAGGCGATCACCCGGCCGACCTGAACACCGACGACAACCTGCGACTGCAATACCTGGCCGGCTGGAGCCTGGACGCCAATCCCAACGACGCCGACACCATCTACAAAGCCATGCTGTTCTATCGCCGGTTCCCCGAGGATTTGATCAGCACTTCAAAGCAGACGCACGACCGTCTCAAGCAGATCATGTTTCCGCCGTCGCCGATCCAGCGGATGTTCCCGCCGATACCCTGAGTGCATCGAGCGCATGAGAAGGCGCCCGGTGCGGAACACCGGGCGCCCTTTTGCTTGCCGCGAAAATGTCTCGCGTCGCTATCTCCCGGTCACGGCACCGCCACCTGCACCGCCGCGCCCGTGTAGGTCACGGACTTGCCGGCCGGGGGCGTCAGGCTGAACGGCTGGGCGTTGGCCTTGCTGACCACCACCACGTGGAAGGTTCGCTGGGCGAGCATACCGGTGAACGATCCGACGCGCTGGCCGATCTCCAGCGTATTGGTCGCGTCGTGCCAGGTCATCGGGATGCGGCTGAATTCGCCCTTCTCGTAGTTGTAGGTGTTGCCATCGTCCTCATACAGGTTGAACTTGCCGTCGGCGCCGGCGTAGACCCAGATCGTGATCGGATCAGCCTTCTTCTCGGCGGCGTATTGAACCTCCGGGCCCTGCGGAATGATCGAGCCGGCCTTCACGAACAGAGGCATCTGATCGTACGGCGCCGGGGCATCGCTGGTTCCACCGGCCTTGACAGCGCCGCTCCAGAAGTCATACCACGTCGCCGACGACGGCAGGTAGACTGAACGCGAGCGGGCCTTGTACGTCGTCACCGGCGCCACCATGAACGCCGGGCCGAACATGTACTGATCCGTCACCTCGCGAGCCGTCGCGTCCGAGCCGAAATCCATCACCAGCGGCCGCATGATCGTGCCGCTGTCCTGAGTCACCGCACCTGCCAGAGAATAGATGTACGGCAGCAGTGCGTAGCGGATCTTGTCGGATTTCACCTGGGCCTGATAGACCGGGGCGCTGTCGTCATTGCCGGCGATGTTCCACATCTCGCGCGGCTGCAGTTCGCCATGCACTCGCAGAATCGGGCAGAACGTGGCGAATTCAAACCATCGGGCGTTGAGTTCCCGCCATTCATCCGCCGCGGCCGGTGTCTGGACGTGCGTCCGCGTGTTGCCCTCGAATCGCGTGTCCATTGTGTAGCCGCCGCAGTCCATCGTCCACCACGGATCACCGGCGATGCTGATTCCCAGCCCGGCCGGAATCTGCTTGGCCATCGCCGTCCAGGTCGAGGTGATATCGCCGGACCACGTGGCCGTCGCATAGCGCTGAATGCCGGCAAATCCCGACCGCGTGAGGATGAAGACGCGCTGATTGGGATTGACCGAGCGCTGGCCTTCATACACGCCCTGGCTGTTGACCAGGGGATATCCGTTGAGCACGCGCGATCCGGTTCCCATCGCGGTGGGGGTCATGTAGTTCTTCTGGCCCTCGATCGAGAACGGTGACGGCCGGATATCCGGCTCGGTCGCGTCCATCCACCAGGCATCCACGCCCTTGCTGTAGATGCCGGCGTTGATCTGATCCCAGAACATCTTGCGGGCGCCCGGATTGAACGCATCGTAGAACGTATAGGGGAAGTTCACCCAATCCTTGGTCTGCTCGGTGATGTTGCGTTCATACAGGTATCCGGCCTTGTGCAGGGCGTCGAAATTCGCTCCGCTGGTGTAGAACTTGCCCCAGACCGAGATCATGAGATGGGCATTCAGGGCGTGAATCTGCTTGACCCATCCGTCCGGATCGGGGAATCGTTTCGGATCAAACGCCTGCGAACCCCACGCGTCGTCCGACCAATACCGCCAGTCCTGCACGATATTGTCGAACGGAATCTGCCGCTTGCGGAATTCCGACACCACGTCCACGCTCTCCTGCTGCGTGTCGTATTTCTGGCGCGATTGCCACAGGCCCATCGCCCACTGCGGCATCATGCTCGCCTGCCCGGTGATCTGGCGATAGCCGCCGATCACGTTGTCCAGGTCGGGGCCGTACACGAAATAATAATCAATTCCGTCGCCCACTTCCGACCAGAGTGATGTATCGTTGCTGGGCGAGGGGGTCTTCCAGGTAAGGTTCATTGTCGACGTCTGATCGCCGCCCGATTCGACGCGGATTGGATACGCCTGACCGGCCGTCAGATTCACCTTGATGACGTCATCGCCGGGGTTCCAGCTTTGCCGCCAGTGTTCAATGCGGAGCTTGCCGTCGAACCAGACCTTGATGCCGCCGTTGGAATACGTCTTGATCTGGTACGTGCCGGTCTGCTCGGGCACGATTTGGCCAACCCAGCGAGTCATCCCACCGGCCGGGCCTCGCGCGCCGCCGCGCCCGCCCGCTCCCAGAACGATTGTGTTTGAAAGCCGGCTGTTGGTCAGTTGATCGGGATTGGCGGGGGCAAAGGTGCCCATCGTCACTCCGCCGGTTGCGCCGGTCGAGTCGCGGAGGCAACTGGCTGGAATCGCCGCCCAAGGCCGTGTATCGCCAAAGAGTGTTTCCGAGAGATTCGGCCACAGCACGCCATATCCGCGGCTGGACACGAGGAACGGCACAACGACATTGGTGTTGTGTTGCCACATATCAAGGTCGTAGCCCTTGATGTCGACAAACCCTTCCTGCATCTGCCCCAGCCCGTACAGCGATTCATCGGCATTGGCAAGCCAGCGCTGGCGGACGTGGGTGGTCTGCTCGCCCTGAACCGTCGCCGCTTCCATCGTGCGCCCGCCGGGTGTTTCCGCCAGGATCGCCTTGCCCGACGGATCGACGAACGACACCGCCATCGTCTTGGGGTCCACCTTCACGGTCAGCCGCGGGGTTGTCAGCGAGGCACCGGCCGCATCGCTGGCCATCGCCCAATGCGGATCGACCAGGTGATTGAACGAGGTCACGATCGACTTGGCGTCAAAGAACTTCGGATCCTTCGCAAACGCCACGTGAACCAGATTATCGCCCAAAAGCGTCACCCGGAGCGTGCCGTCGCTTCCGGCCACCGACAAGCCATGCCCCGTCGCATCGTCCAGTTTCGTTACCGTCGGCGTTTGCCCCATTGACCGCGTACCGGCCACAAATGTCGCTAACGCCACCGCCGCTAGAGCCAGCTTCCATCCTCGTCGAGTCATCGGAGTTCTCCTCGCGCTGTCAAACACTTTTCAGATTACTGCCAGAAAGGACCGCAGAACATTTTGCCAGATCGCCTGCTTCAATTCAACTCGCCTCTTGATATTCAACTCCATTCGTGCGACATTTTTACCATGCGAACCAACAAGAACACGTCCTATCGGTGGCTGATCCTCTCCCTGTCCGTCGTGATGCTTTCCAGCGTCGCCAATGCACAAACCCTGCCCATGGGAATCAATCCCGGCGGGCTCATGCAACTGGCGACCAAGATCGATCATCCCGGACTGGTCTCCCTTGGCTGGCAGCTTGCCTGCCCCAATTCCTTCTTCAATCACCTCACCAGCGTCGAGATGATCGACCTCGCCCACGAATGGGACATGCACCACTTCGAGTTCTCCGATGGCCAGGTCGTCACCTCCGCCTTCAAGGACCAGAAATTCGGCCCCGATATTTCCGCACCCGCTCTTGCCGCCCTGACCGCCAAGCTTACGGCCGTCAAGATGGACATCGTCAGTTACGGCCCGGTTACGCTGACCGGCAAGGCCGACACTGACGGCAAGATTTTCGCCTTCGCCGCCAAGCTCAAGGTCAAGAACCTGGTCGTCGACGCCCCCGAGGATTCGCTCGAGGCCCTGGACAAGTTGGCCAATCAGTACAAGGTCAACGTCGCCGTGCTCAACCAGGTCAAGCCCGGCAATTTCTGGAACCCCGACACGCTCAATAAGGCCCTGACCGGCCGGGACAAACTCATTGGCGTCTGCCCCGACCTGGCCGCGTACAAGAAGAGCGGATTGACCCCGCTGGATGCCGTGACCACGCTGGCCGATCACCTGCTGGAATTTCACCTGACCGACGTGGACGCCGCCGGCAAAGCCGCCCCCTTCGACACCGGTACCGTCAACGGCTCAGGCGTCCTTAAGCTCGCCAAGGACAAAGGCTTCAAGGGCATCTTCGCCGTAGAATACACCAGCGGCACCGGCCCGGCCGCCTACAACGACTTCATCAAGTCCGTGAACAATTTCAGCACCCAGGTCACGAAGCTCAGCGCCAAGTAACGACCGCGCGCCCGCATTCTGCCATTTTCCCCTCTCCCGGTACTCTGGGAGAGGGCAGGGTGAGGGTCCGCGCCTTTTTCCATTTGCGCCAACAACGACAGACACCGCCCGGCGGTATAAAATATCGCAATATCTCCAACAGGGAGGCAATGTGAAACGGCTTCCACTTCTCGCCCTCGCAACATCAGCGGCGATTTGTCTCCTGTGCGCCACCGCGCCTGCCGCGCCGAACATCCAACAAGACGACCTCGGCCCCGTGCCGGATACCGGCCAGATCGCTCACCAGACCACATATGTGGCGATTTCGCCGGATTGTCATGACATCGCGATGGTCGTCAAAACGGACAATGACGCTGAATTGCGCATAAACGGCAAGAGTATCGCCACGGCTGATGAAATCTCGGACGTGGTGTTCAGCCCGGCCGGCGTACGCCTCGCCTATGCAGCCCGGAGGGGCAAAACGTGGTACGCCGTGTTCGACAGCCAGGAAACGTCTGTCGGTCCATCGGCCCCATCAAATTTGCTCATTAGCCCCGATGCTCGGCACCTGTTTTACTTGACCGCGACGGCGGACAGCCAAACGGCCGTTGTGGATGGCAAGCCGCAGAAGGCCTACAGCCAGATTGCCCAGGTGACAATCAGTTTCGCGGGTTTTCACTATGCTTACGCGGGCTTGGGCAACGACAGCCTTTGGAGGGTCGTCCGCGACGGCGAAGAAACCGGGCAAGCGTATACCAGCGTCCGGCAAATTCGCTTCAGCCGTGACGGGCAGCAGCTTGCCTTCGTCGCTGCGAATGCCGCCGGCGAGTCCGTGCAGCGGGACGCGACCGTTTACGGCCCGTACTATAGGGTCACATCGCCGCCCGCCTTTTCGCCCGATGGCGAGCACTTGACCTTTGGCGCTTACCAACGGGCGCCAGGGGCGCCGCTGGACGAGTCTGGTTACCCCGTGCTTGATGCCTACCGAGTTGTTGACGGGAATGCAGTCAAATCCGCGCCGACGACGCAGATCCTATATAGCTATGGTGCCGAGGGAGCGCATGTGCTCATTGCCGAGTTGCACCTGCTCTTCAATACCAATGGCACGGAGTTTGTCTATATCGACGGGCTCAACTGCGCGGGCGGTGGCGTCACTGAGGACGTTACTCTCAGCCCCGGCGGTGCGCGGTTTGCGTGCGCGGGCCATGGCGTGTTGGTCATCGACAACCGGCGAATAGGGTATCTGCACCATGTCGGACCTCCGCTATTCAGTCCCGACTCGCGGCGCGTCGCCTACGCGACGGCGGACGATCCGTCGAAAATCTGGTCCATGAATGTCGATGACGACCGCCTTCCGGACAGCCTCGTGTTGCCGACGGCCGATTTCGTCAACAGCAAATGGCTCGCCAACACCGAACTTACCGACCAGTTGAGCATCGACAACGGCCATTCCTACAACGGCCAGATTCCCTACCACTTCGACCCCGACGGCACGCTGGTCTATTTCCGGATCGAGGGCGGCCATCTTTACCGCGTCCACTGGAAGCCGGATGGTGCGACCGCGCTGCCAACCACCAGGCCGTGATCTTCCCGCCGGTCGCCGATAAATTTGTGGCGGGCAACCGGGCACATTCAGCGGCAATGCTGCCAGAGGCATAATTTCCGGCCCCGCGCGCAATCGTCTCGAGTCAGCAAACCCATCGCCGCAATCTCGCGCATCTTCATCTCTGAAAAACCACGCGAGCACAAAACTCGCGCATCAATCCGGCCGACAATCATTGCCATGAACACGCCAGAGAATACCACCTCGACTCAACGCAAATCGCCCCAAACCATTGCCCAGGAGACTCAGTATGTCCGCTTGACTCGCGATCTGGGCGAGTTGCAGCTTCATCAGGGCCAGGTCGGCATTCTTCGCGGACGCTGGGATGCGCCCACCGTCGCCTTCGACGTCGAGTTCAAATGCAACGGCAGCGACCTGCGAGTCCTGCTCCTGGAACACTTCGTGGCCTTCGACGCTCCGCTTCGCAAGGCGGCGTAACGCGGCGAATGCAATATTCACCGCAGAGGCGCCGAGGACGCAGAGAAGACGGCAGATTCAATTCAAGAAACCGAAATTGTGGCTTCGCCGACGCATCAAAGATCCGGGCCGAATCCGCTCCTCGCATCGTGATCTCTGCGAACTCCGCGTCTCAGCGGTGAATATTCCCCATTTCACAGCAGCGGCGAGACCAGCGATACTGCCGCATCCGCGTATTGCTTGACGAAATTCCGATTCGTCCACGCCTTCACATCCAGTTGCCGAGAATCGGCCATGTAGGTCTGTTGCACGGCCCGCAGTTGATCAATCACGCCCTGACCGTACAGGAGCGTGGTCAATTCGAAGTTCAGGTGGAAACTGCGGATGTCCAGATTCGCCGAGCCGATCATCCCCAGCGTGTCGTCCACGGTGATCAGCTTGGCATGAATCAAACCCGGCCGGTAGAGGAAGATCTTCGCCCCGGCCGTAAGCAATGCGGAATAATGCGCCCGTCCGGCCGACGCGGTGAAGAAATGGTCGGGATGCTCGGGAACGATCAGGCTGATATCCACGCCACGGTCGGCCGCCATCAGCAGCGATACCATTGTCGGATCGTCCGGCACGAAGTAGGGCGTCGTGATGATCAGCCGCTCGGTCGAAAGCTGGATCGCGCCCAGCAGCACACGGCGGTAGCTCTCCTCCGGCGACACCGGGCCGGTTGGCACCACCTGCATCGGCGCGCCGTCCGCTTCGGCCCCGATATCCGCCGGTGACGGAACCTCCAGGATATTACCGGTCTCGAACGCCCAATCCGCCGCGAAGACGGCCGCGAATTCACCCACCACCGGGCCGGTGAACCTTCCGGTGAGATCGACCCATGGCGCCCCGCGACGCCCGCCGTAATCGGGATCGATCAGGTTCTGACTCCCGCTGTAAGCCAGCCGTCCGTCGATGACCGCCAGCTTGCGGTGATTGCGCACGTCGCGCCGCCGCAGTGGCGATGACGGCAATGCCGCCGCCACCTCGACGCCGGAAGCGCGCAGGTGCTGGGCCAATCCCCCGCGCCGAAACACCGGCCGTGAGGCATATTCATCGGCCAGCAATCGGCAATGCACGCCACGACCGGCCGCTTCCGCCAGAGCCTTTGCCACGCGCTGGCCGGTCGCGTCGCGCGACACCATGTAATACAGCAGGTGAACGTGCGACGCCGCCTGTTCGATGTCGCTCACAAGCTGGTCGATCATCAGGCCGGAATCCCGCAGAAATTCGACGCGGCTCCCGGCCACGACGGGCATCCGCCCGACTTTCATCGCCTGAACCGCGATGGCCTGGCAGCGCGGGTGCAATTCAGCCGGTCGCGTCTCCTTGAGGCCGGTTAGTTGGTAACGGGTGAGCAACTGCTGATGCCGGAGCACCCGGCCCGGCCCGAGCCTCGCCTCGCCGAGCAGAAGGTACAGTGCCAAGCCGATATACGGGTGCAGATAGACAATGCCCAGCCACGCGATCGACGCTCCCGGCGTGAATTGCCTCCGCAGCACCACCGGCAACATCATCGCGCGGATCAGCCAGCCGAGCGTGGTGTAGATCAAGAGCCAGTTCAAGTTCGCCATCGGCACGCGGAGATTATACACGAGGGGCCGGGAATCGCCTGCGGCGCGGCGGCCGGCCTCTAAACACGAGTGTGCCCGATTTTCCGGGCAAACATAAGTCGATGCAGGCCAAGCTCTTTCCCCCTCCCCTGGTATTCCGGGGGAGGGTCGGGGTGGGGGCTGCCCGTGGCGAGGTTCGATGCCGGTCAAACGATGGAGCGCCGCGCGAAAACCCCCCACCTCAGTCCTCCCCCGGCGTACCAGGGGAGGATGAAAAGGCGGCCTCCCGGAAACTCGGGCACGCTCCTAAACACGCAAGACCTGCCGCCAGCCGACGTCTTGACGGCGTGCCGGTGGCTTCGCACAGTGGGGGGAATTCATGGCTGAGCGTTCACAACGGTCTAAGGGTGGCTCACGCTTGCCGGCGGCGGCGCCGATGGCGCCGCGACTGTGGCAGTTGTTCAGGTGCCTGCTCCTGATGGCACTCGGATCGCTGCTCGTCAGCTTGTCGTTTGCGCCGATTTATCTGTTCCCGCTGGCGTGGATCGGGCTGGTGCCATGGTTCATCGGAATAGACGGCCTGCCCGGCCGGTGGGCGGCGTTCTTTGTCGCGTGGCTGGTGGGAACCATCTACGTCGCAGCAAACATGTCGTGGCTGATCGGCGTCACCGCTGCGGGATGGCTGGCTCTGGCAATCTATTGCGGATTGTATTGGGCAATTCCGGCCGCCATCTTTCATGGCATGGGATGGTTGCGGCCCCTTCGAGACCCTGAGTGCTGGCCGCGGGCGGACCGAGCCGTTCTCAGCGTCGTGCTGATCGCCGCGACATGGACGGCCCTGGAATGGGTGCGCGGGATTTTCCTTACCGGATTGGCGTGGGGATTTCTCGGCCATTCGCAGACGGTATTGCTGGTGCTCTGCCAGATCGCCGACACCACCGGCGTCTACGGCGTGACGTTCTGGCTGGTCATGCTCAATGCCGCGATCTATCTGACCCTGCGCGTGCGGCCGGTGCGGCGTCTGGCATGGACGTGGCTGCTGGTGGGGGGATCGACGGTCCTGCTGGTGGGTTACGGGCGGTATCGGCTGGCGACGACCGTGACATATCCCGGCCCGACGGTCATGGTTGTGCAATCCAACTATCCGCAGAGCAACAGCGGCGCCAAGGGTGCGGATCAGGCGACGATCGTGAAATTCCACTTGGATGAGACGCATCAGACGCTGGCAAAGCAGCCGGCCGGATCGGTCGATCTGGTCGCCTGGTCGGAAACCATGATGCCGCCGTTCGATCAGGAGAATCTCGAAGCACTGCCGCGGTTTACCAACACGGCCGACGAAATCGCCGCATTGACGGCCGACCGCATGCGGCTGTCGAAACTGGCGGCGGAAAACGATATGGCCCTGATCGTGGGCGGCCAATATGCGGCACACTACACGCCGGATTCCAAGAGCAATTACCGACCCGAGCGGCGGAACTCCGCGTATTTCTTCGACCGCTCCGGCGAGCTGGGCGGGCGCTATGACAAAATTCACCTGGTTCCGTTCGGCGAATTTGTGCCGTTCAAGCAGTCGTTCCCGTGGCTTCACGACATGCTGGTGAGCCTTGGGCCGCCGGACATGAACGAGTATGCGCTGGAAAACGGTGCGGATTTGACAGTGTTCACATTGGACCAGCGGCCGCCGAAACGCGCCGCGACCCGCGCGGTCAGCGACTTTCTCACCCCTGACGAATTTCAAGCCGCCGCGCCGTGGCGATTCGTTACGCCGATCTGCTTTGAAGACCTGGACGCCCGGCTGGTCGGGGCGATGTTTCGCGGCGAGGATGGCGGCAAGCGGGCCCAGTTCATGGTCAATCTCACCAACGATGGGTGGTTCAATCGCAATGAAAACGCCGATCATTTTCAGATGGCGGTGTTCCGTTGCATCGAGAACCGCGCTCCCATGGTACGCAGCGTCAATACGGGCATCAGCGGGTTTATCGATTCAACCGGCCGGGCGTCCAATCGCGTGCCCGTCCGGACCGAGGGCTCGGCGGTGCAGCGGCTTGCATTGGATGCTCGCGTGACGTTCTATATGCGGTACGGCGATGTGTTTGCCGGCGCGTGCCTGCTGGTCGCGTCGATTGCGGTATTCGGACGGATCGGCATTAGAGTGTGGAACAGGAGACTATCCATGAAAAGGGCGGCATTGTTTCTGATCGGCTTGATGGCGATGGGTTCGCTGTGGGCATGTCAATCCACACCATCGGCCAAGGATCAACAGGCGCGATTGACCAAGACCAACGATCCCGATCCGCCGCCGCCCCTGGTTCCGACGCCAATCCGGCCGGAATTGCAATCGCGGGCCCGAGCCCAATTGGTTGCGGCGGCCGGGTCCACTGATGCGGTGGTGCGTACCAACGCGCTGGCGGCCATGGTCGATTCGATGGGCCAGGAGGCGGCGCCGCAGTTTTTGGCGGCGCTGGACGATCCGGATCCGGTGGCGCGGTTCGCGGCCACGATCGCGGCGGGGCGGCTGAAGCTTGAAGCGGCCCACGACAAGCTGCTGGTCCTGGCGGTCGGCGGCGATCCCAGCGTGAATGTCGGCGCCATTTTCGCCCTGCACCAACTGGGGGATTATCGCTACAGCCACGAATTGGAGAAGACGGCGTTCAGCCCGTTGCCGACCGTCAAAGCCGACACGGCGGTGGTTCTGGGCCTGATCGGCGATCCCAGCGCCTTGCCCTATCTTGCGATTCTGGTGAGCGATCCCGATGTCGGCGTACAACAGCAGGCGGCGGCGGCGCTGTGGCGGTTCCACGATCAGCGGGGATTGGACGTGTTATCGGCCAAGCTCATCAGCAAATACCCCGACGACCAGATTTTCGCGCTGGTTGCTCTGGCCGAGCCGGGCGACCCGCGCGTCCGGGGTCAGGTTCGCGGCCAACTGAGCACATGGCCGCCGGAAGTGCAACTGACCGCCGCCCGCGCTTTGGGGATGCTGCATTCGGATGCCGGATACAGTCTGGGGATCAAGTATGCGACCAGTGCAGACGAGACCGAGCGGGTTTTTGCGGCCGAAGCGCTGGGCGCCATCGGCCGTTCCGATGCTCAATCCACGCTGGCCAAGCTGCTGGACGACCCGTCGGCGCAGGTGAAGCTGGCGGCGTCGGCGGCGATAATCCAGTTGGGAGCGGGCAAGTAAACTTGACATCGACCGGCGGCCAATTAGGATTTCAGAAGCGCAACGTGCGGCGGCGTCTTTGCCGCGCGGTTTTGTAGCAGGCGCGACGAGGAGGTTGGCCCGGTGACGGCAACAATGCGGTGCCGCCGACGGGGCCGAAACTCGGGCGGGAATTGCCCGCCGATGTGTTGCACGGCCGGATTGCCGGTCGGCTGGAAAGTCGCGCCGGCGGCCGTAGCCGGACATTCCCGACCAAGGAGTTCCCTTGAGTATCCTTACAAAAGTATTCGTGATTCTGCTGGTTCTGTTCGCCATGATCACCAGCGCCGCCGAAATCGTTTTTGTGCAGACGACCAACGCCAGCAAGGACCAGATTGACGCCTTGACGGCCGACAACTCCAAGCTGAAGCGGGACAGCGAGGCCGCCAAGCACGACGCCGACAGTCGCGAGCTTGCCCTGAGCTTGCAGAACACGTCGCGGCTCAACGACATCGCCAATCTGCAGAGCAAGCTGGCCGATCAGCTCAAGGCATACGACGATCAGGCCCTTAAGCTGGCCGCTGTCGACAGCGAGAACGCCTCGCTCAAGACCGAGATGGCCTCGATGGCCGACGCGATGAAGGTTGCCCAGGACAACAACGGCAAGATGCAGGCCATTGTCGCCGACCTGCGCTCGAGCATGGACAAGCTCCAAACCGAACACACCGAGGACGCGGTCGCCATCTCCGACAAGACCAATCTCTACGAGTCCGCCAGCCGCGAACTGGAATTCACCAAGGAACAACTCCAGGACATGCAGACCAAGGCCGAAACCTATCTCCGCATGCTCCAGCAGCATGGGATCACGGCCGATCAGGCCATTACCCAGGCGACCGCCAATCCGATGCGTCCCGTCCCGCCGATCACCGGCCACGTCAGCGAGAAGAGCACCATCGCCGGCGTTCCCTACGTGACACTCTCGGTTGGTTCGGCCGATTCCGTCAGCCTGGCGACGATCTTCTATGTTGTTGACCAGGACAAGGGAGATTTCCTCGGCCAGGTCACCGTGACGAAGGTTGACCCCAACGACTCGGTTGGCCGGCTCACCGGCCCGGCCGATGCGGTGGACAAAGTCCGCATCGGCAACGAGGTGCGCACGCGGCTGACCAGCAATTAAAGGCTCTCGACCAGCTCACGGAGAATTTCCATGTCACGTACACCGACCGAAATCAAGCCGTCTGACAACATCTACACCGTCATGCTGGCGGCCGCAACCCTCGTGCAACTGGGCGCGGGCGTGCTGATGTTCATCAAGTATTACCAGCTTTACGGCACGCATATTTTCAATTACGGCATGAAGTAGCGGGCATGTTTTTCCGATTCGCCAGCCCGCGCCGGCCGTTTCAGTTCCTCGACGCCGGACCGTTGGCGGATGGCGACTTGCAGCTTGTTCCGCCCCACGAACAATTCATCCCCGATGTCGTGGCCTCGCGCCAGCATCCACTGACCCGCCAGTCCGATCCCGCCCTGGCCGCGGCGGGCGATTCCTGGCTTCGGCAATTCGTCCAGAACATGCCTTCCGGCCACGAAAACGGCGCCTTGGGCCCCGCGTATCACTTCTGGATGAACTCGGCCGTTGGGCCTCTGGCCATGGCCGGTGACATCTCACTGCGCATCTCCGAGACTCGGGAGATCATCCGCTACTACGGCCACATCGGCTACTACGTTTTCCCCGCCTGCCGCGGCCGTCATTATGCAGAACGCGCCGCGCGTTTGTTGTTCCCCCTTGCCATCCGCCACGGCCTGCGCACCCTGTGGATCACGACCAACCCCGACAACATCCCCTCCCGCCGCACCTGCCAGCGACTGGGCGCCACGCTGGTGAACGTCGTCAAGATTCCCCCCGGCCACGCCCTGTCGTATGCTGGCGACATCGAGAAGTGCCGGTATCGGATCAATTTGACCGTGTGAGGGAGGCGGCGATGAAGCGCCTGCGATGCACGAGACGACTGCATGGCGCGGGCGACGGCATCGCCAAGAGCGAGCGCATTAGGGTAGAATGCTCCAAGTCGGATTTAGCGGAGTGGCCAACTCGACGAACCTGAATATCTTGGGAGAGTGCTCTGATGACTCTTGGCATATCACGGAAGCGTGCGCCGCGCAATCGTACTCTAACTCTATCCAATATGGAGCGAGTCTCGTTGAGGTCTCAGATTGCGGAGTTGATCGACTCGCCAGGGTCGCCCCCCGAGGGAATTATCTGCGGGGATAGCCTCGAAATTGCGCCTAAACTGCCGCATCGATTCGTTGATCTTCTTTTCCTCGATCCACCTTACAATCTGAACAAATCGTTTCATGGAATCACCTTCTCGAAAAAGGCGGTTGCGGATTACACGGTCTGGCTCGACCGGGTGGTTACGGTCCTCAAGGCTACGCTGAAGCCAACTGCGACCGTATACATCTGCGGAGACTGGCTGTCGTCCGCGTCGATTTTCGAGGTCGCAAGCTCTCATTTTGTGGTACGAAACCGCATCACGTGGGAGAGGGAAAAGGGGCGAGGGTCGCTCTCAAACTGGAAGAGCGCCAGCGAAGACATCTGGTTCTGCACGAATTCCGATGACTACTGTTTCAACGTTGCTGCGGTGAAGCTCCGAAGGCGCGTCCTCGCGCCATACACCAATGGCGACGGCAGCCCAAAGGACTGGATGCGGACGGACGCCGGCAATTACCGCGACACACATCCCTCCAACCTCTGGAGTGACATCACGATTCCGTTTTGGTCAATGCCGGAGAACACGGATCACCCAGCGCAAAAGAGCGAGAAGCTGCTTGCAAAGCTCATTCTTGCCAGTTCCAGACCCGGCGATTTCGTGCTTGATCCATTCGTCGGAAGCGGAACGGCGTGCGTCGTGGCAAGGAAATTGGGCAGGCGATTTCTCGGGATCGACCTCAACGAAGAATACGTCCTGTGGGCGCTTCGCCGCCTTGAAATGGCGAACTCGGATCACTCAATCCAGGGGCTTGCCGACGGAGTCTTTTGGGAGCGCAACACGATTGCCGCGCAGCAGCGGATTCCGCAGGCTGGCGCTTTGGTGCCACGAAACCAGGGCGGTGGCTTGTTCGAGTGAAGCAAAGTTCTTCAAAGGCTCAAAAGGTGGGTCAGGAATCGCTGTGCCGACTCAACGTCGATGGACTCCCGGAACTCAGGCGCAAATACCGTCGCAACATCACTTGTCAGTTGCGTAACACCTCGGGAATTGCGGCCTGCCCAGTGGAATTGGATACGGGTGGCCGCGAGTATTGTCCGGTCGAAAATCGAAACGGTCCGCGTGAGCACACGGTTGCCGGGAACGTCCACGCCCACGAAGCAATAGACAATGGCGACAGCCGGCGTGCTTAGGGATTCGAGGAGTTTGTCGATATTAAATGCTTTCGGCGCCGATGAGCGATGTAGCAGCTTCGTCTTGATCTCAATCTGAACTTCCAGCCCGTGGGAAAGGGGACGGCGCAGGTCAGCAAGGCCATGTTGGTTACGGTCGCCTGTGATGAGTTGTTCGATTCGATTCCCGCGCAGGTTTACGTTTTCGACGCCTGCAAGCTCGATGATTGCTGCGGAATTCTCCTGCACGGCGGCATTGAGATCTCGCGTCAACGCCAGGTATTGCGGGGCGGCTGAGGCTTGTAGCGCTGCAGTCGGTGATCGCAGGATGGTTGCGCGCTGCTCGGCATTGGGCTGGAACTTGCAACCGGTTCCAGCAATTGCGTTGGTTGCCTCGACGAGGCGCGCGAGGTTTTGTTGCCAGGTGAATTCCTGATGCATGTCGAAGAGAAGCTCGAAATTCTCCGGGCCGTTGGTAATGCCTTCGTACGTGCGCAGGATGTCGCTTCCATTGAAGCTGCCCCTAATGTTATCCACGCGGAGTTGTTGAGAGCTATGGCTGACTTTCTTCAGAAAGGTGCTGTTTGACAGCAAGAACTCGACAGCGTCGGGCCGCACCAGACAGACGACGACGGGAACGGCGTCGGTCGATTGAAGTGCGGAGAGAGACAAGACGGTGTTCGAGAAGCCGCTGTCAGACGCCGTCGAGAATCGGACAGCAAAGTGGTCCCCGATATACAGGGAACGTTTACGCTTCAGGTCAAAGTGACTTTCGACCGCCGTAGCAATTGCAGGCTTGCCTGCCGATGGGTGGTGGGCCCGGTAGTTGTTGACAAATGCGACAAGTTCCAACGCCCGCATTGGGTCAAATTCCCTCGAATGCAATGGAATCCGCTACGCGCTTATCGGAGTCCACATGGCCGTGTCATGAGCCAATTCCCCAGACTGCGGGTGCAGGCCGGACCAACGCCGATGGCGACGTGGAGCCCGGTGCCACGGATCGATCCAAAGAGCGGGCCGATTTTCGGCGTGTTTCTCAGATTCCACCGCGGCGTCCTGGCGAGTTACTCGCTTTTTCCTCAATCCGTCAGCACGAATATAACTTATTGCTCGCGCTAATTTTACGGGGAGGGAACGCCCGCCTCCTGTTGCGCCCGAGAGGTGTTATTGACATTTCAAACAAATGATTTAATCTTCTGCTTGAAACAAAAGGTGAAAATGCCCACGCCGGATGAACCGCTCAGTCAGGAAACCCGCACACGGCTGCTCGTGGCGGCGGGGGAAGTGTTTGCCGAGGCCGGATTTCGCGCCGCCACCGTGCGCGATATCTGCTCCCGCGCCGGGGCCAACGTGGCGGCCGTCAATTATTACTTCGGCGACAAGGAACGTCTCTATGCCGAGGTTCTTCGCTTTGCCCACGAATGCGCCCGCGAGCGATTCCCCATGACTGACGACGTCGCTCAACCGCCGGAAAAGCGCCTCAGCAACTACATCCGCTTCTTCATGTCGCGGCTGCTGGACAGCGGACGGCCGGCGTGGGAGGGGAAGCTTATGGCCCGTGAAATGGTCGAGCCCACCGCCGCACTGGATCGCATCGTCCAAGAAGGCATGAAGCCGCAGTACAAGGCGCTGACCGACATCGTCCGTCAGTTGCTCGGCAAGGCCGCCGACGATGCGGCCGTACGCGATGTCGTCTTCAGCGTGGTTGGGCAATGCGTTTTCTATAGGCACGGGCGGGCGATCATCGAACGCCTGTCGCCCAGCGGCGCGTTCGGCCCGGCCGATGTCGAGCGCATCGCCGATCACATCACGCGCTTCTCAATCGCCGCAATAAACGCCCAGGCCGGCCGGCGCGACGGCGCGGCGCGTCAGCCATGAACCTCATTGCCATTAAAATGTTGACGGGCGATCGTGCCAAGTATTTTGGCATACTGATGGGCCTTACGTTTGCATCGCTGCTGATCACTCAGGAACTGGCGATTTTCGTCGGCATCATGACGCGAACGTATTGTGCGATCACCGACCTGGGCCTGCCGGACATTTGGGTCATGGACCCAAAGGTCCAGTTCATCGACGACGTGAAACCCATGCAGGACACCGTGCTGACGCGAGTCCGCGGCATCGAGGGCGTGCAATGGGCCGTGCCGCTTTACAAGGGCCTGATCTCCGCGCGCATCGACAACGGGCAGTTCCAGACCTGCAACGTAATGGGCCTGGACGATGCGACTCTCATCGGCGGCCCGCCCGCCATGGCCCCCGATTCCACCGGCGCCGTCGGATCGCTGGCCGATCTCCGCCGTGCCGATGCCGTCATCGTCGATCAGATCGGCGCCCAAACCAAACTGGCACAGACGCCCAGGGACGGCCTGGGCGATCCAATCCCCGGCGCAGCGCCCATTCCACTGAAAATCGGCGACACGCTCGAACTCAACGATCACCGGGCCGTGGTCGTCGGCATCTCGAAGAACCAGCGCACCTTCCAGAGCCAGCCCATCATCTACACCACCTATACCCGTGCCCTGGCCATCGCGCCGCCGCAACGCAAACTGTTGAGCTTCGTGCTGGTCAAGGCCGATCCCGCCGTGGTGCCGGGTGATCTGTGCCAGCGCATCAACGCCACCACCGGCCTCAGCGCCTACACGCAGAACCAGTTCATCTGGTTCACCGTCTGGTATTACCTTCGCGAGACCGGGATCCCGATCAATTTTGGAATCGCCGTCGGCCTGGTCTTCGTCGTCGGTACGGTCATCGCCGGCCAGAACTTTCACACGTTCACCCTCGATAATCTCAGGCATTTCGGGGCACTTAAGGCGATGGGCGCCACCAACGCCACGCTCCTGCGCATGATCATCCTGCAGGCGCTCTTGGTCGGCTGGATCGGCTACGGCCTGGGCGTGGGCTGCGCCAGCGCATTCGGCTATGCCGTGCGCGACACCATGCTCGCCTTTCGACTCACCTGGCACATATTGGCCGTTTCCGCCGCGTCGATTTCCATCATTTGTGTCCTTTCAGCGACCCTGGCGCTTCGCAACGTGATGCGTCTGGAGCCGGCCATCGTTTTCAAGACATGAGGAACACCGATCCCCGAATATGACCGCTTCCCCGTTCATCTCCGCCGCCAGCCGACCCGCCGGCGACCATGCGCCGGCCGTGCATTGCCGCGGCGTTACCAAGACCTACGGCACAGGGAACGCCGCCGTTGTCGCCCTGCGCGGCGTCGATCTCGACGTGGCTCGCGGGCAGCTCATGATGCTGGTCGGGCCCTCCGGTTGCGGCAAAACGACGCTGATTTCCGTCATCGCCGGCATCCTCGATCAGAACGACGGCCAGTGCCTGCTCTTCGGAAACGACCTCAAGGCCATGTCCCCCAACGACAAGACGCGCTATCGCGGGAAGACCGTCGGCTTCGTCTTCCAGCAGTTCAATCTCCTGCCGACTCTCACCGCGGCCGAAAATGTCAGCGTGCCGCTGCTGATCAACGGTGTGCCGCGAGCCCGCGCGATGGCATTGGCGCGGCAGGTTCTCGATCGGGTCGCTCTGGCCGATCGCGCCCATTCGCTGCCCGGCGAATTATCCGGCGGGCAGCAGCAGCGCGTCGCCATCGCCCGCGCCCTGGTTCACGATCCGCGGCTCATCGTCTGCGACGAGCCGACCAGCGCCCTGGACCACCAGACCGGCCACAAAGTCATGGAATTGCTGCGCTCCGTCGCTCTGGGTGACGGACGCTCGCTCATCATCGTGACGCATGATGCCCGCATATTCGGTTTTGCCGATTGCATAGCCCAGATGGACGACGGCCGTGTTGTGCGCGTCGTCGATTCCCCGGACCAACTGCCGAATCAATCGGCCGCCGCTGCGGCCGTGGCGCCCGGTGCGTGAGGATTGGCTCTTGGAGAGCGGTATGGCTCGAAAACTCCTCTTGCCGGCGCTGGCCGTACTGGGCGTTGTTGTTGCGCTCATGACCGTGCGCGCCGCCAGCCGTCCGATCCCCTCCGCGGCGCCGGTGGCCCAGCCGGCCCAGCCGCCGTTTCGCCTGTATGTCGCCGGCGCTGGCATCGTCGAAGCCTCCAGCGAAAACATCGCCATCGGCACGGTCGTTCCCGGCGTGGTCACCAAAGTGTTCGTTCAGTACGGCCAGAACGTCAAGGCCGGCGACCCTCTCTTCCAGATCGACACCCGCGACCTGGCCGCCGATCTGGCGGTCAAGAAGGCCACTTTGCTGTCCGCGCAGGTCAAGCTGCAGCGATTGCAATCGATGCCGCGGCCGGAAGATGTGCCCATCGCCCAGGCGCAGGTGGATGAAGAGAAGGCCACGCTTGTTGACGTGCAGACGCAGTTCGATCTTTATGTCGATCTGAAGAATACCGACAAGGCCGCCGTGGGAGAGGACGATTTCAACAAGCGCCGCTACGCCGTCGAGGAAACCCGGGCGCGGCTTGCCCAGGCCGAGGCCAATCTCGCCGAACTCAAGGCCGGCACGTGGAAGCCGGATCTGGATGTCGCCCAGGCGGATGTTGTTGCGGCACAGGCGCAGGTCGATGCGGACCAGGCGTTGCTGGACCGCGCCACTGTCTCCGCGCCGATCGACGGGCAACTGCTCCAGGTGAAAATTCACGCGGGCGAATTTGCCCCGGCCGGGGTGCTCGAGCAGCCGCTCATGCTTCTGGGTCGTGTCGATAAGCTCGTGGTGCGCACGGATGTGGATGAGAACGACGCCTGGCGCGTGCATCCGGGTGCTGCGGCGGTCGGGTTTTTGCGGGGCAATCGCGACATCAAGGTCAAATTGGATTTCTTCCGCGTCGAGCCGTACGTTGTTCCGAAAAAGTCACTCACCGGCGAAACCACCGAGCGGGTCGATACCCGCGTGTTGCAGGTTCTCTTTACGTTTGACCGCGGCGATCTCCCGATTTACGCCGGTCAGCAACTGGACGTCTATATAGATGCGGCGGCTGCTGGTAACATGCCGGCCAGTTGAAGTCGTCGAAATTTTTTGTGGATGGAGGTTTTTCACATGTCCGTTTCTCAGCCAACCGAGCCTCGCGCCGATCGTTCGATTCGCGCGGCCGACCAAGCCGCCGCCGCGCCGCGGCGACTGGCCCTGCGCATCACGCTGACGGTTCTGTCCGTCGGGGCGCTGCTCGCCGGATGCACCGTCGGTCCCGATTACGAAGCGCCCAAGACGCCTGTCCCCGAGCAGTTCGGCGAGGCCAGTCCGACGACCAGCGCCATCCAGGGATTGGAGAACCAGACGGTCATGCTCAATTCCCACCGGCCTGGCGCGACCATGCCCACGACCGCCGTCGCCGCCACCACCGAGCCGATCAATCTTGAGCGCTGGTGGAAGAGCTTCCACGATTCGGAACTGGATTCATTGATCGATCGAAGCGTCAAGGCGAACTACACGGTCCAGATCGCAATCTCCAGGGTCCGCCAGGCGCGCCAGGAGCGCATCGTCGTGGCCGCGCCACTCCTTCCGCAGCTCAATGCCAACGCTGGCTATACGCGATCGAACAACCCCAAAGAGCACATCATCCTGCCCAACGAGAACTCCCAGATCGGCGTCGATGCCAGTTGGGAGATCGATATTTTCGGCGGCACGCGCCGCGCCGTGGAATCCGCGGATTACAACATCGATGCCGCCGTCGAGAGCCAGCGCGACGCCATGATCACGCTCATGGGCGAAGTCGCCCTCGATTACATCCAGCTCCGCGGCGCCCAGGCACAGCTTGCCGTCACGCTGCAGAGTCTCAAGGCCCAGCAGGACACGCTTTCTCTCACCGAAGCCCGCACCAAGGCCGGTATC
>Ga0181520_10002498_pt1 | contig 33962 bp, 30 predicted proteins | sample PEATcosm2014_Bin_29_FD_132451 | JGI IMG/M metagenome (GOLD analysis project Ga0181520, IMG submission 132451) | Peatland microbial communities from MTU Mesocosm Facility, Houghton, MI, USA - PEATcosm2014_Bin02_30_metaG | ecosystem: Environmental > Terrestrial > Soil > Wetlands > Peat | place...
GATGCGCCGGCGGGTAACGCCGCTGCCGCTGACGGATGCGGAGCGCAATGAGCTGGTGGACGTGGTGGGAACCGGCGGCGGTGGGCCGCTGACCTTCAACATCTCGTCCGGCGCGGCGCTGGTGGCGGCGGCGGCGGGCGCCAAGGTGGCCAAGCACGGCAACCGCGCGGTGACCTCGCTGTGCGGCGCGGCGGACGTGCTGGAGGCGCTGGGCGTGCCGATTGACCTAAAGCCGGAGCTGGCCGCGGAGTGCCTGCGCGAGACCGGCTTCATCTTCCTCTTTGCGCCGCTCTATCATCCGGCGATGAAGGCGGTGGGGCCGCTGCGGCGGGCGCTGGGCTTCCGGACGATCTTCAATTTGTGTGGCCCGCTGACCAATCCGGCCGGTGCGCGGACGCAGGTGATCGGCGTGCTCTCACCGAGCAAGGTACTGCTGGTGGGCCGCGCGCTGGTGGAGCTGGGAGCGAAGCGGGCCTTCATTGTGCATGGGACCGACGGGATAGACGAGCTGACCACGACCGGCGAGTCGATTGTGGCGCGCATTGAAGAGACTGAAGCGGGCGGCAAGCCGGCGATGCACGCCGCGCGCGTGACGCCGGAGATGGCCGGACTGCCGCGCCGCAAGTTGGAGGAGTTCATCGGCGGCGATGTGAAGACCAACGCGGCTCTGCTCTACGACGTACTGACCGGCATTCCCGGCGCGCGGCGCGACATTGTGCTGCTGAACGCCGCGGCGGGCCTGGTGGCGGCGGGGCTGGCCGGGGATCTGAAAGAAGGCGTCCGGATGGGCGCGGAAGCGATTGACAGCGGCCAGGCGGCGGCGACGCTGGCCAAGCTGCGAGCCTTTGGGGTGAAGTACGCGAACCGGCTGTAGCTGGATTGAAATTTTCATTCACTTTTCCAATGCTGATCTTGTATGCTTTGCGTCCAAGGGGTGAAAGGACGCTATACATGCACTTCAAGCAAGCAATCGCAACATTCGCTCTCGTCGCGGGCAGCGCGGCAGCCATCGCGCAGCAAACCAGCCAGGTTCAACTGAAGATCGAGCCCTCCAACCGCACCCTCACCGTTACCGCGGAGGAGCGGGTGACCGCCGATCCGGAGATTGCTATCCTGCACATCGGGTTTGAGACCAAGCCCATGGATGCCAAGGCTGCGTACGCCTCTGGAGCAAAGACTTCCAACGAGATTGTGGCCGCGATCAAACAGGCGGGGATTGCGGAGACGGCGATTCGCAGCGAAAGCCAGCATCTGGATCGCTTCTATGGTGATGCGCACAAGTTCAAGCTGGTACAGCAGTGGACGGTGAAGACTCCACCGGAACGTGCCGCCGAGATTCTGGATGTGGCCATCGCCGCAGGTGCTACAGAGAGCGGCGAGATCGAATGGGCTGTGCAAAACGCGCAGGCACTCGAAGATCAGGTACTTGACCATGCCGCCGCACGAGCCAGGATGAACGCCGCAGTACTAGCCAAGGGCATGGGAGTGCATCTGGGCTCGCTGATCTACGTAAGCAATCAGATTTTCGTGCCGGAGTACCAGCCACGGGTAGTGGCCAATAATTCCCTCCGACAGGAGATGTTGTTTGCGGCAAGAGCGGGCGCCCCGACGGCTCCACCTCTGGCCATCGAGCCGCGCAAGGTTAGCCGCGTGGCAACCGTCTACGCGGTCTTTGCCATCGAGTAACGCTACCGCAGCAGATTGAGCGTCAGCGGATCGGCTTCGCCGTTGAAGTATTTCTTCAGCGCGTCGTTGAAGACTGTCGCATCTTCGGCGGCGCGGGCGAAGAGCGTCATCGAGGAGCGGAACTTGAGGTCGTCGGGCGGGCCCAGGATATCGCGGATCGCGAGGCCCTCTATCTGATTGATCAGTTGCGTGCACTCAACCAAACGCGGGCCGAGCAGCGGATGGCGCGCGTAGGCTGCCGCTTCTTCCAGCGATCCAATCCCGTAATACTCCGACTGCGCGCTGCGGCCAAGGCCCTTCATCTGCGGAAAGATGAACCATATCCAATGTACGCGCTTGCGGCCGGCGATGAGCTCGGCCACTACCAGCGGAAAGACGGTGGCCTGGGCGCTGACGAAGCGTTCGAGGTTGAAGGGGTCTGCCATGGCGGTCACTCCGCGTGAAAGACGACGTCGAAGAGCAGCAGGCTGACGGTGGTGAAGATGATGTCGTAGCCGAGGAGCAGCTTGATCCAGAGCGTGGGGTCGCTCTCGCCGGTGAGGATCGCCGTGGTGGCCTGGACCATCGCCAGCAGAGCTGGAATGAAGATGGGAAAGAGAATCAGCGAGAGCAGCAGTTCGCGGTTGCGGCTGCGGATGGAGAGCGCGGCAAAGAAGATGCCGTTCGCGACCAGCGCCCACGTGCCCAGCGGCAGCACCAGCGCCAATAGCCAAGCCTGGCCGGCGATGTGCAGGTTATAAAAGATAAAGAAAAAGGGCGCCAAAATAATCTGAACAATGGTGACAAAGAGGAAATTCGCCAGCACTTTGGCCAGATAAAGCTCCGCGCCGGGAGCAGGGACCATGCGCTGCGCATCCATCACCTGGTGGCGTATCTCGCGCGCCCAGGCCTGGTTGAGCGCGCTGACCGAGGCGAACATGGTGGCCACGCAGAGCACGCCGCCGGCGATCTGCCGCGAGAAGGCTCCGCGCGGATCGAAGGCAATGGAGAAGAGCACGACGACCAGCCCGGAGAAAAACAGCATGGAGACAAGCGCGTCCAGCGAGCGCCACTCGATGCGCAGATCCTTGGCGAGATGGGTCCAGAGGGCGCGGGTCATTTCTATTGACCCTCCCGGATAGGATGATTGGGTTCGTGGTCTCCCACCCATTCGCCGAGTGCGCGAATGGATGGGGCACCCAGATTTCGGTTTGATAAGGAACCCAAAGGCTGGTCTTTGGTCAGGTCAGCGGTTTGGGCTGCTGTGGCTCTCAGATAGTCGCCGGGCGCGAGGATCAACTGGGTTCCGCGCGTGCCTGCGGAGACGCTGATCCGGTCGAAGAGGATCGCTGTTTCATCGACGAAGACAGGGTAGGCTTTCTTCGCGCCGAAGACGGTAACGCCGCCGCGGATGTAGCCGGTGAGCGGCTGTACCTCTTTCAGCGGAACCATCTCGGCCTTGCGTAATCCAGCCGCGCGGGCCAGCTTCTTGAAGTCCAGCTCGGCGTCGCCGGGGATGACGGCGAAGACGTACGCATTAGGTCCGCCGGTCGTCAGCAGAGTTTTGAAGACCTGCTCGGGCGGCATTCCGATCTTCCGGGCGACGGTGATGGCGGAGAGATCGTCGGGGTCATCCTCGTACTCCTGCAGCGCGAAGGGAATGTTCAGAGATTCGAGCAGGCGTGCGCCGTTGGTCTTCATTGTGTTGGCCTCCCAGGTTCGAGGGAAGCCACTCGCCCGGCGTGGAGCGTGAGTACGAAGTCGGCTATGGGGCGGCCAGCTCGCGCTGGTGGGTAGTGAGAATGATGGTCCGGCTGCCGTGGCGGAAGCCGGCCAGCAGCTCGACCATCTGGCGGGCGGAGTCCACGTCCATGTTGGAGAATGGCTCGTCGAGCAAAAGTAACTCCGGCGCGGAGAGCAGCACGCGGGCCAGCGAGGTGCGCTGCCTCATTCCCTGCGAATAGTGGCCGAGGGGGCGGTCGAGTTGGGGGTCCAGGCCGACCTGGCGCAGAGCTTCCGCGGGTGCGAGGCAGGCGCGACCGGGGTAGAGGCTGGCGAAGTAGCGCAGATTCTCCTCGGCGGTCAGCTCATCGTAGAGCATGGGCGCGTGGCTCATGTAGCCGATGCGCTCGCGGGCCTCATGAGGTTCGTCCTCGCCAAAGACCGTGACCTTGCCGAAGCTGGGCCTCAGCAGCCCAGCCAGGATGCGCAGCAGCGTGGATTTGCCCGCGCCGTTTTCGCCGAGCAGGACGTAGCATCGCCCCGGCGCGAAGTCCACCGAGACCTGACGCAGCGCCGCGAAGGAGCCGAATAGTTTAGAAACGCCGTCGAGCCGCGCGCTGAGTCCTGCGCGGACAGCGAAGGCTTCGGGATGGGCTGTGGGGCTAGTTGACATTGTCTATCATTATCTGCGCCTTGGATTTATTCTGGTCACGATTCAGGTAAAGAGCGAGTGGAAATGATGCCGCAATTAACGCTAAAAATGGATAGATTAAATACTCCAAGACAGGTTCAAGAGCGTGGTCTTTGAAGATCAACATAATGCAGACCAAAACAAAACAGGCGGCAAGCCATCCAAAGACACATTTACTTAAGATGCGCTTAACCCTCCGATGCCCGCCCCGATCTAATTCGTGAAGACCGACAATTCCAAAAGAGATTGCGATAGCCCCCATTGCATCTAAGATGATCGTCATAGAGTTGATGTGCCAATGTTCCCGGGCAAAATCAACCAAAATAGGACCAATGAACCACAATGCCAGATAGAAAAGTAAATCAGTTAGCACCTTTTTCCGATTCATCGAAACTCCTTGCTTATCAGACCTAGCTAGCCGGTTTGGATGGAGGAATAGTTGCGGCGCGAGGGCTGGCACTGGGCGCGGCGGCCGGCTGCGCGGGCGCGGTTCCGGGTTGGGTGCCGGGCTGGCCATTAGGCGTAGCAGGCGCGTACTTGCTAGCGCACTTGGCTTGCAGCACCGTCGCGTGCAGGACGCCGTCGCGGCCATAAGTGCCTTCAGCAAGAGCCTGGGCGTCGTCCTTGAAGGTGTCGGGGGGCGGTTCGGAGCCTTTGTAGACGACCGTGAGCAGGCGTCCCGTGGCGGCCTTGGGCGAGTGGCTCTCGAACTCATTCAAAACAAAGGTGACGTGGGGGCCGTTGTGCTCGATGGAGCCGGGCTGGACAAAGCCCTCGACGCGCAGATTGCTGTGGTAGGCCTTATCGCCCATGCCAGTCAGCTCGCCGATGGTGACGTAGTAGCTCTTGTTGGCGCCGTAGCCGGACCAGGCCAGCCAGGCGATGGTGCCGACGATCACGGCAACCGCGATTCCGATGCGAAGAGTGTTGGGGGAAGTTTTCATCATCTCCCCCTAACGATACGAGCGTTATCTGGCAAGGTCAACCATCCATCCAGCCCTTACCATAGCGCCTCGTCAACCGCCGCGGCCAGCATCTCCAGCCCAGCCGCCAGATCGACCCCCAGGTGAACCCGCAGCGCCCGCCGTCCGCGCGACTCCAGCACCGCCAAATCCCCGGCGGCCTGGGCGTCGATCACCACGCCAAAGGTCAGCTTCTGCCCCGGAATCTCCACATCCACAGTATGGTCCGCAGTAATCTGCAAAAAGACGCCGGTGTTGGGGCCGCCCTTGTAATCCTGCCCGGTGGAGTGTAGGAAGCGCGGGCCGAAGCCCAGGCAGGTGGCCACGTGCTTCTTGTCGCGCACCTTGTGCCGCAGGCGCTGGATCGCCGCCTCGTTCTCGGCGAACATCGGCAGGTAGGCCAGCGCGGCAAAGTAGTCGCCCTCGTGAATCTGGCTGAGATGCGCGCGCAGATAGCCGGCCAGGGTTCCAGCGGGCGCGGCGGCCTTCAGCGTGGCGGCATAAGATTCTGTAGCGTAGAGCTTGAATCCCTCGCCCTCGAGTACCGGTTCGCGCGCGGGCAGCTTGCCGGTCTCTTCGTAGGCCGCGGTCAGCGTCCGCGTCTCAATCTTGGCCGACTCCACGTCCGGCTGATTGAAGGGGTTGATGCCCATCACCGAGCCGGCCACGCTGGTTGCTACCTCCCAGGTAAAGAACTGCCCGAAGATCTCGTAGAGGTCGGCAATCTCGATGGTCACCACCGGATGGCCGGCGGCTTCAATCGCCGCAACCTTGGCGTCCTGACTGCTGTCGGCCGTCCCGGCGTAGCGAATGTAGGCGAAGATGCGGTCCTTGCCATAAAACTCCGGCGCGGCGATCACCTCGCGGTCCACCGGCGTAATGCCCTTGCCCAGCTTGCCAGTGGATTCGGCGACGAGTTGCTCCATCCATGCGCCCAGGTCGGCAATCTCCGGCGAGGTGAAGATCGTCAGCTTGTCGCGTCCGGCGTTGGCCGCCGTGCCCAGCAACAGGCCCAATTGCGCCGCGGGATTTTCCGCCGGCTCCAACTTGGCCGAAGCCACCGCCTTGGCCGCCTCATCCAGCAGCTTCTCCGTGTTCAGTCCGGCCAACGTCGCCGCCACCACGCCGAAGGGCGACAGCGCCGAGAAGCGCCCGCCAATCTCCGGGTCGCCGTAGAAGATGTAGCGGAAGCCGTCGTCCTTGGCCACCTGATCCATCTTCGATCCGGGATCGGTAATGGCGATAAAGTGGCTGCCCGCCTCATCCGAACTCACGGCGTTCTTCATCTCGTTGAAGAAAAACTGCTTGAGGACATTCGGCTCCAGTGTCGAGCCGGATTTGCTGGCCACCACCACCAGCGTATCGGCCAGGTTGACCTCGTTGCGCACAGTCCACACCTGCTCCGGATCGGTGGAATCGACGATGCGCAGCTCCGGAAAACCGGGCCGCTGGCCAAAGGTCACCGCCAGCACCTCCGGGCAGAGGCTGGAGCCGCCCATGCCCAGCAGCAGAACCGTCTGGAAGTCGGCGGTCTCGATCTCCGCGCCCAACTCGGCATAGGTGGCCAGATCCTGCTGCTGGCGCTCGACAATGTCGAGCCAGCCCAGCCACTTCTCCTCGCCGTCATTGGTCCAAAGGCTTGCGTCTTTCTGCCAGAAGCGGGCAACTTTTTGGTTGGCGCTCCAGTCGGCGGCGGCCGCTTCCACGGCGTCGCGAAGTTCGGGAGGTATTGCGAATCGGAAGCTCATATCGTTATTCATTGTGCATCAAAAAGCCGGGTTCTGAAACGGATAGCCGTCAAGGCACGCATTTACAAATGAAAAATTGTAAAACCCAGCCTACTCGGCCGCCGCCAGATTGCGATCTAAAAGAGGCTTGGCGGCTTCAAACGACAGCCGGATTCCGGTCTCCAGATCGATCTTGGGACGCCAGCCGAGCGCGCGCAGGCGGCTGGAATCCATCAGCTTGCGCGGCGTGCCGTCTGGCTTGGATGTGTCGAAGACCAGCTTGCCTGCAAAGCCGAGCACACGGCAAACCGTCTCCGCCAGCTCGCGGATGGTCACGTCGCTGCCGTAACCTACGTTGATCAGCGGCGGATGATCTTCGCTGAGCAGCGTTCCATAGCTCTGGTCGTCGAGGGTCATCAGGTAAACGCAGGCGTCGGCAAAGTCGTCGCTGTACATCAACTCGCGCAGCGGCTTTCCAGATCCCCATACCACCACTTCGCCCCGCCCCGCGCGGCGGGCCTCATAGACCTTGCGGATCAGCGCCGGCAGCACGTGAGAGGTTTCCAGGTTGTAGTTGTCGCCGGGTCCGTACATATTGGTGGGCATTGCGGCCAGGTAGCGCGTTCCGTATTGCCGGTTGTAGGACCAGCACATTTCAATGCCGGCGATCTTTGCCAGCGCATAGGCTCTGTTGGTTGGTTCCAGCGGCCCGGTCAGCAGATACTCCTCGCGGATGGGCTGCGGGCAGTCGCGGGGATAGATGCAACTGGAGCCGAGAAAAAGAAGCCGCTGCACGCCGTTGCGCCAAGCGGTGTCGATCACATTAGTCTGAATCTGCAGGTTGTCGCGGATGAAATCGGCAGGATAGGTGTTGTTGGCCTGGATGCCGCCCACCTTGGCTGCGGCCAGGAAGACATAATCGGGGCGCTCGGCGGCAAAGAAGGCATCGGTGTCCGCGGCATTTTGCAGATTCAGTTCGCTGATGGAGCGGAAGACGAAGTTGCTGAAGCCGTGACGCTGCAGGCTGCGCACCAGCGCCGAGCCGGCCAGGCCGAGGTGTCCGGCGACGTAGATTTTGCCTTCCTTTTTCATTGGTTCTCCTTGAATCGCTCGCGATTGCCCGGTTCTCAATGCTCGTGGAAGCCCGCCGCCTCATAGCCATGTTTCTGCACCATCAGATCGCGCTTGGCCAGCTTCAGGTCTTCGGTCACCATCTCGGTCACCAACTGCCGAAACGTAGTCCGCGGCGTCCAGCCAAGCTCGCGTCGCGCCTTCTCGGGATTGCCCAGCAGCGACGCCACCTCGGCTGGGCGAAAATAGCGGGGATCGACGCGCACGACAATCGCGCCGCGTTCATCGACTGCGTGTTCCTCCACGCCGGTTCCCTCCCAGCGCAAAGTCATCCCCAGTTCGGCCGCGGCAATCTCCACGAACTCGCGCACGCTGTGCTGCTCGCCGGTGGCGATCACGTAATCCCGCGCCCTCTCCTGTTGCAGCATCATCCACTGCATCTCGACATAATCCCGGGCATGGCCCCAGTCGCGCAACGAGTCCAGATTGCCCAGATAGAGGCAATCCTGCAGGCCCACCTTGATGTGGGTCAGCGCGCGGGTGATCTTGCGGGTCACAAAAGTCTCGCCGCGGATGGGCGACTCGTGGTTGAAGAGAATGCCGTTGCAGGCGTACATTCCGTAGGACTCGCGATAGTTCACCGTGATCCAGTAACCGTAGACCTTGGCCGCGCCATAGGGCGAACGAGGATAGAAAGGCGTTGTCTCCGACTGCGGCGTCTCCCGCACCAAGCCGAACATCTCCGAGGTTGAGGCCTGATAGAAACGGGTCTTCCCGGTCAGCCCCAGCAGGCGGATCGCTTCCAAAATGCGCAGCGCCCCCAGCGCATCGGTATTGGCAGTATATTCCGGCTCCTCGAACGAGACCATCACGTGGCTCTGCGCGGCCAGATTGTAAATCTCGTCGGGCTGTATCTTCTGGATGATATTCACCAGGCTCGACGTATCGGTCATGTCTCCATAGTGCAGCACCAGCCTGGGATACTCGGAGTGCGGATCCTGATATAAATGGTCGATTCGCTGGGTATTGAAGGACGAGGCGCGGCGCTTGATGCCATGAACCTGATAACCCTTCTTAAGCAGAAACTCGGCTAAATAGGCGCCGTCCTGGCCGGTAACGCCCGTGATCAATGCGATTGGCATCGCGTTCAATCCTCAGCATCTATCTTAAACAGCGCAGCCCTCCGCTCAGGCGGGAAGTTGCACGCGCGTGGCGTCTTTGGAAAGAAGAGCTCAGTCTCTCCCCGAGAGGAGCTGTCCCAGGAATTTGAGGACGAAAAGGGAGTTGTGCTTCAGGTTGCACAACACGCGGAACCGCCAGTCTCCGTGCGCTTTCAAGACGCAACCTGCCCGGCAAAACCTCAACCGCCCCGCGTATCACCGGCAGTGCCTCGGCCCGGATATAAGCCACCACCAGCTCTCTCCAGTTGGCTGCGGTCATTGGCCTCATCCCGGCCAACGGGGTGTGATACGCATCAACTCCAGAGCACCCAAATCCTCCACCACAAACTCCGGCGAAGCCGCGGGGACGGCCACTATGCCTCCCATGGGAATTGCCAACGCCTCAAAGCCCGTCCCCGCCACTCTAGCCGCCCCCGCGGCCGCAAACAAGTACTGGAGCACCGGAGCAGTTTCGTCTTCACCCGGCAGGCTGACGCTCGCCCTGCTGCCGGCTACCTCAATGCACTCCACGCGAAAGTAATCTTCATCGATAAGAAGGCTTCGGCCGGCCAGCGCGCGCGCAGGAACCTTGCCGGCGCGCGTCACCAGCTTCGTGGCTTCCAGGGATTTCTGGATGTGCAGCTCGCGCCCCCGCCCATAGTCGTACATTCGGTAGGTCAGGTCGCAGTTCTGCTGGGTCTCCAGCAGAATCAACCCCGGCCAGATGGCGTGAACTGTTCCCGCATCCACAAAGATCATCTCGCCCGCGGCCACATCGAGCAGATTGAGGCTGCTTTCCAGCGTGCCCGCCTCAATCCCCTTCCTGACCTCATTCAGTGTGACACCCGGCTTCAGTCCGCAGGCCACCTGCGCGCCCAGCTCGGCCTCCAGAACGTACCAGCACTCCGTCTTGCCGCGCGGATCGCCATACTTCTGCGCCATCCGGTCGTCCGGATGCACCTGCACGCTCAGCTTTTCCTTAACAAAGAGAACCTTGATCAGCAGCGGCGAAGCACCACTGCGTAGAGCAGCCTGCCCCAGAAGGGCATCGGAACTCTCCGCAAAGAGCGCACCCAGCGTCTGGCCGGCGTGCGCGCCGCTCGCTGCAATGCACTGGTCCCCGGTGAGCCAGGCCTCGCCGATCGGTGCTCCATCGGCGACCCGGTCATACCAGGGATGAAGGTCGTGGTAGCCCCACACCCGCTCGGAAAACCAGGGCGCGATGCGAAAGGGCGCCCAGGTGGAAGTGCTGGATTGCGATGAAATTTCCATGAATTATCGCCCGCTTTTGCAGCAGATTCATGCCTTTAGCCAGCCGCTGGTGTAATGTCTCGGAAGAATGCATCAATGCAATGAACTTCCGGGACACAGCATCCAACTGCATTTTCACTCTAGCAGAGAGTCAGCGAAGCTTCGAGTGATCCTGGTGTTGACGAATGTATCCTGAACCGTCCCGCGGCTTGCCCCATCCCCCTGGCGCGACACCCAGGGAGTGGCCGGGAATCCGTAAAGGAGGCAGCGCAAGCGCATGTCGAAGCCAGTTTCCATCTGTGTGATCGGGTCCGGATACGTCGGGCTCGTGGCTGCTGTCTGTTTTGCCGAGATCGGCCACCAGGTCGTCTGCGTGGACAAAAACGAAGCCAAAGTGAAGACCCTCCGCGAAGGCGGCGTGCCCATCTTCGAGCGCCATTTGCCCGAACTTCTCGCCCGCCATGGAGGGCGCGGCGTCACATTCACCACCGATCTGGCTGCCGCCGTCGAGTTTAGCGAAGCCATCTTCATCGCCGTCGGCACGCCCCAGGGCGATACCGGCGCCGCCGACCTCTCGTCCGTCGAGGCTGTCGTCTCGCAGATTGCCCGCTCCATCAACGGCTACAAAGTCATCGTCGAAAAGAGCACGGTACCGGTCCACACCAACGAACGCATCCGCCGCGTCCTTCACCTCCACGGCATCGCCGCGGAGAGCTACGATGTCGTCTCCAACCCCGAATTCCTGCGCGAAGGCACGGCTATCGTTCAGTTTCTCCACCCAGACCGCATCATCATCGGCGCCAACTCCGAGCGCGCCGCCGGGCTGATGCGAGGCATCTACGAGCCGCTTACCTCGGGCAGTTACTACGAGTTGCCAAATTCATTACCGGGAGCTTGCTGCCTGCAATACCCGGCCAGGCTGCTGGTCACTTCGGCGCAGAGCGCGGAGATCATCAAGCATGCTTCCAATGCCTTCCTGGCCATGAAAATCTCCTTCATCAACGCCGTCTCCAACCTGGCCGAGACCGTCGATGCGAACATCGAGGAGATATCCGCCGGCCTGGGGCTGGACCCCCGTATTGGCCCCAGCTTTCTCCGCGCCGGACTGGGCTATGGAGGCTCCTGCCTGCCCAAGGACGTCGCCGCCTTTCATTGGGTGGCCGAGCAGCAGGGAGTGAACTTTCAACTGCTCGACGAGGTTCACAAGATCAACGAACACCAGAAGGATCTCTTCTTCAACAAGGTGCGCGCCGCGTTGTGGACCTTGCGCGGCAAGCGCGTGGCCGCCCTCGGCCTGGCTTTCAAGGGCGATACCGACGACATTCGCGACTCTCCAGCCATCGGCATCATTAGGAAACTCCTCGAAGCCGGCGCTTCCGTCACGGCCTATGACCCGGCGGCCATGGAGCGCACCCAGCAAGTGCTGCCGCCTTCGGAGAAGCTCCGCTACGCCGGCGGCATCTTCGAAGCGGCCCAGGACGCCGACGCGCTGTTGATCCTAACCGACTGGAAGGAGTTTGCCGACCTCGATCTTGTGCGCCTCAAGCAGGCGCTCCGCTTCCCCATCGTCATCGACGGCCGCAACCTATACCAGCCCCAGCAGATGCTCGACCACGGCTTCACGTACATCAGCATCGGCCGCCCGGCAATCTACCCGCCCCACGCCGGCGATGCCCGCAAGCTGGCCGTCTAGGGCTGTTTCAGAGTACTCCTCATCAGCAAAGCAGGTAGAGAATTGGGTTTCCTCCCTCCTTTGGCCAAAACTCGAGAGGACTGTTTAACCATTTAGCAGGTTAGCCACCGCTTCGCGGCGATAGCAGGTTAGCAAGTTCGCGGGTTCATTGCTTGCGTAACTTGCATCAGCGAGTCAGGCTACTCCTAACCTGGAATCGAAACCTGCATAACAGGTGTGCGGCAGGGATTGCGCCGTATGCCGCATCTATCCTTGCGGGTATATCGTCAATCAGTGGGGGTGGTTTGGTGCGGAGATTGATCTTCCTGGCGCTTGTGGCGGCCCTGGCTCTTCCTGCCTATGCCGCCAGGCGCGTGACGGTCGAGCAGTTGGAACAGACATTGACGGCGGCCGTTGGTGCGCATACGGCGGATGCCGACATGGTGCGCCAGATCGGCGCCCTGGAACTCTCCGAGCGGCTGACGGATGCCGCGCTGAACCGGTTTGCCGCCCACTTCACACTGAGCCCCCGCGCGGCCCTGGCCCTGCAACTGCTGGCCGACCAATCGGTCTTCCTTGACCCGCCTGCCCGCGAACTGCCCGCCACCGCCCCTCCCGATGCCGCCGCGCAGCAGCGCATGATGGATGCGACGCGCGGCTACGTGGTTCAAACATTGCCTCATCTGCCCAACTTCTTCGCCACCCGTACTACCCGCCGCTTCGACAACAGTCCGCAGGTGCTGGAGAAAGGCGGTTGGGCGGTGCGCTCAGGGCTGCAGCCGCTGGGATCGGTAAGCCGCCAGATTACCTACCGCGACGGCCAGGAGATTCAAGACACAACTCAGCCCGCCGCCTCCGGCGCTGCGCAGCCCCAGCAGGAGATAGGACTGCACAGTTGGGGCGAGTTCGGCCCGGCGCTGACCGTGGTTATGGCCGACACCGCCAAAGGCACGGTGACCTTCAACCACTGGGAACAGACTCCAGCGGGCTTGGCCGCGGTCTACCGCTATTCCGTCCCCAGGGCGGCCTCCCACTATGGAGTCACCTACTGTTGCGTCGTGGAAGAGCAGCCCGGCGGAGTCAGCTCGACGGGGGGAGGACGAGGACGGTCGGGCGGACAAATGATGAATCGACTGCAGCCGGTTGTCTCGCACGCCTTTAGAGAAACTCCCGGCTATCACGGCTCGCTCGCCATCGATCCCGCCACCGGAGCCATCCTGCGCATCACGCTGGAAGCTGAATTGAAAAGCAGCGATCCGCTGCTGCGCGCCGCCACCGTGATCGAGTACGGCCCTGTCTCCATCGGCGACCAGAGGTTTATCTGCCCGGTTCGCGCTCTGGCGCTCTCTATGGAAGAGGCCAGCCAGAACGGCGACTCCGGAATCAGCACGACGATGAGCTCAAGCCAGGCCGCCGACAGAGCTATGGCCAGCCCAGCCAGCCATCGGGATCTCTCACCGCTCCTGCTGCTGAACGAGACCAGCTTCACGCACTATCATCGCCTGGGCGCGTCGGCGCGCATTCTTGCCGATGCGGGCGAGCCCAACGCACCCACTCCGAACGCCCCGTCCACTGCGGGCCTTGCGCCGCCGGTTGCTGCGCCAGCCCCCTCCGCGCTCGCCCCGGCTCCGGGATCGGCCCCGCTGGCCGAGGCCAGCGCGCCGTCTGCCGTGCAGCCGACTGCAACTCCGCCCGCCCCGGTAATTCCGGAGATCAGTATGGCCGCGGCCAACGGTGTTCCCGACCAGCCCGCCAGTTTCAATCCCCTCCAGACCTCCGGCTATACGCTCAAGGTCAGCTCGCGGCTGGTGGATGTGAGCATTGTGGCTTATGACAAAAAGGGACACCCCGTCAAGGATTTGAAGCAGGAAGAGATCGAGGTCTACGACAACGGGCGCAAGCAGGAGCTGCGCTTCTTCAGCCAGATTGCGGATCAAGCTCCAGTGGCGCCGGCTGCCGCCCTGGCGCCGGAGCGCAGCTTTTCCAATCGCGTCGTGGATTCACCCGCCGCGCCCGCCGCAACGCCGGCAGCCGAGACCGGCTGCACGGTTCTGCTCATCGATGAGAGCCACATTGCTTGGGGAGACCTGAACCACGCCCGCCAGCAGATGCTCAAGTTCCTGGCCTCCCTGCCTCCCACGGAGCGGGTAGGCATCTATACCATGACCAGCATAGGCTTCCGTGTCCTGCAGGAGATCACCATCGATCATGCCGCTCTGACGGCGCGCCTGCAGAAACTTACGCCCAGCGCGCAGTCCGTCAACCAGGCGCAGGAGGAAGAAACCCGCAACCGCCAGGCTTTCAACGAGGTGCACAGCGTCTCCGACCTGGACTCGGTGAACGGAAATCGCGTCGATGCGCCGGCCGGCGACAATCCCATCGATCCCCAGTTGCTCAATCTGGGCAGCAATCCGGCCCGCGCCTCGCTGATCGTTCTGGTCGCCGTGGCGCGCCATCTCTCCGCCCTCCCCGGTCATAAAAACCTGGTCTGGGTCTCCAGCGACAATGTCTTCGCCGACTGGCGCGACCAGGACGTGAGCGTCGACAAGGGCAGCAGGTATCTCGACAGCTATGCCTTGCGCGCCCAGGAGGTGATGAATGACGCTCATGTCGCCGTCTATCCCTTCGATGTCTCTCAGCTTGAAGCCCAAACCGTCAGTGCCGACATCCAGCACCGTAACGTCGAGTTGACTCCGGCAGCCGCGGAAGCGGCTACGCTGGGCGGCAGTTCCGGGCCGGCGCGCGATATGACGGATGGCCGCCTCACCGCCGAGATGAATCAGGATTTGCATCCCATCCAGCCGACAATCCGGCAGGTGGCCGACGCCACCGGCGGGCGCACCATCCGCCGGGCCAGCGATCTGGCGGCGGAACTTTCGCAGATCGTTGCAGACGGCCACGCCGCCGTGCGCGTCAGCTTCTATCCCCAGGGTCCGGCCGACGGACAGTATCACACCATCACCGTCAAGCTCACCGGCAAGCAGCGCGGCCTCACCCTGCGTTACCGCACCGGCTACCTCTACGCAAAGGAACCCGGCACCCTCAAGGAGCGCTTCCAGCAGGCGGTCTGGGAGCCGCTGGATGCCAACCAGGTGGCTGTGACTGCCAAAGTCGTCTCCATGGACGCCGGCGCCGATGTGAAGATCGAGATTGCCGCCGGCGACCTAGGCCTAGCAGAGTGCGCCGAGCGCTGGACAGGCAAGCTGGATATCTTCTTTATCCAGCGCGACGATGCCGGCCTCCGCGCGCAGGTCGAGGGGCAAACGCTGGGACTGCGCCTCAAATCCTCCACCTATCAGAACCTGCTCTCCGGCGGCGTGCCCTTCGAGCGCTTTGTGCAAATGAAGCCGGCCACAGCCTCGCTGCGGGTTCTCGTAGTAGACGAAAACACCGGTCGCATGGGCTCGGTCACCATTCCCGCCTCGGCCTTGCAGGCTGGCCATTGAGGATGAAGATGTCGTCCGCGATTCGTAACCGGCAAGGGTCTTTCACCGTCGAATGGCCACAGTCTTCCGTTGAATGGAGAGATTGAATGAAACGGTTGGGATGGATTCTCGTGGTTCTGATGCTGGTGTCGCACGCATGGGCCGCCAAGCGCGTGACGGTGGACCAGTTGGAGCAGATTTTGACGGATTCCAGGTACAAGCCGGATGCGGAAGTAGCGCGGCATCTCTCCGATCTGGAGCTGACGGAACGGTTGAATTCTACCCGGCTGGCGCACTGGAAAGCCACTTTGCCGGGCAATCAAGCTCAAGCCGAGCTGATGATATTGGCCGATGCATCAGAATTCCTTGATCCTCCAGCGGCGGAGAATCCCGCCACAGCTCCACCGGACCTCGCCGCGCAGCGCAAGATGCTGGCTCTGACCGTAAACTATGTCGGCAAGACCATCCCCCAGTTGCCAAATTTCTTCGCGACACGTGTTACCAACAGCTTTGAGGACTCGCCACTCAAACAGAATTTTGACCGTACCGACACTCCTTACCTGCCATTGCACTCCGTCGGCAATTCCAGTGTCACGGTATCGTATCGCCACGGCCATGAGGCCGTGGATACCGGTGCGGTCAAATATAAGAAGCCGATGGGGTTGACCACATGGGGGATCTTTGGGCCCATTCTGGGCACTGTGTTGGAGGATGCTGCCCGGAGCAAACTGGCCTGGAGCCACTGGGAACAGGGTTCGAGCGGCCCTTTGGCCGTCTTCAGCTACTCCGTGCCCAAAGAAAAATCCCACTACACAGTGGATTACTGCTGCGTTGCCGTAGAAGCTGCGACGAGCGCGGCAAACCTGGAGCCATTTAACAAGATCGTCGCCTACCATGGGGAAATCGCCGTCGATCCTGCCAGCGGAGCGATCCTTCGCCTGATGCTGGAAGCCGAAATGAAAGCCAGCGATCCGGTTGCCAGGGCCGCCATCGTGGTGGAGTACGGGCCGATGGCAATTGGAGACAAAACCTACATCTGCCCCCTCAAGAGCTTCTCCAGCACGATGGCGCAAACCCTTCAGTTCGACTCGAAGTATTTGTACCCGATGGCAAGTCGATTACAACCTCTTAAGACAATGTTAAACGAGGATGCTTTTGAGCAATATCATCTCTTCCGCGCCGATGCGCGCGTCGTAACCGGGGACGAGGAACTCGCTTCTGGAACGCCAGCTCCTGACGCTGCGCAGACCAATTCTGCCAGCCCACAAAACGCAGACTCGAGTTCGGCGGCCGGAAAGCCCGCAGAGGTGGCGGCAGCGCAGTCAGCCGCGCCGGCCCCGCCAGTTGCCGGGATCGAAACCGTACCCATCTCTCCATCCGCTTCGGCGCCCGAGCAGGAAATCGTCACGACGGAGGCCAGTGGAGTTCCCAACGCTCCCGCCAGCCCCAACCAGCCCCAGCCCTCCGGCTTCACCCTCAGGGTCGCCTCGCGTCTGGTGGATGTAGGCGTGGTGGCCTACGACAAGAAAGGTCATCCGGTGAAGGATCTGAAGCCGGAAGACTTCGAGATCTATGACAACGGGCGCAAGCAGGAACTACGATACTTCGCGCAGGCAGCCGCCCCGGCTCCCACCGCGTTACCGGACCAGCCGGTTGCCTCGTCAGGCCAGCCTATTGGCGCACAGACCCAGCCCACCTTCTCCAATCGAAGCTCAGGCTCCGGCGATACAAAAGCCCCTGCGGAAAAGCAGGAAAGCAGCGTCACCATCCTCCTTGTGGACGGTAGCAACCTGGCGTTCGGCGATCTCACCTATGCCCGTGGGCAGGCCCTGCAATTCCTGCGGACTCTTCCGGCCGGCGAGCGCGTGGGACTCTACGCGATGAAACGCACTGGCTTCCAGATTCTGGCCGAGGAGACGACCGATCATGCCCTGCTGGAGGAAAAACTGAGCCAGTGGATGCCCAGCGCGCAGGATCTGCAAAATGCGCAGGACGAAGAGCAGCGCAACCGGCAGCAAATCGAGGTGGTTCATAGCGTCGAGGATCTGCTCTACGTGAACGGTAACACCAGCAACGATCCGGAAGGCCACAGCCAGACCCTTGACCCGGCTCTGCGCGACTGGGGCAGCAATCCCGGCCGCGATGCCATGATGATCCTGGTTGGAGTGGCGCGGCATCTGGCGGCTATTCCCGGCCACAAGAACCTGGTCTGGGTCAGCAGCGATAACGTGCTGGCCGACTGGAGCAATCAGGCGGTGAGTATTGAAAAAGGCGACAAATATATCGAACCCACTACCCTGCGCGCCCAGGAGGCGATGAACGAAGCCCATGTCAGCGTCTATCCGCTGGATGTCTCGCAACTGGAAGGCGGAATGATCGACGTCAGCATCGGCACCAGAAATGTCGAACTGTCGCCGACGACGCCGAGCCGCACTCTGCAGGGCAGCCTGGGTCCGGAAGCGACTTCGGGAAGGGATATCGACACTCAGGATAGCGGAGGACACGATTTGAGACCGGGGCGTCTGTCGGCCCAAATGCAGCAGGATCTGCGCCCCATCCAGGGACCCATCCGTCACCTGGCCGAGGCCACCGGAGGACGCATCTTCCGGCGCTCCGGCAGCATTGCTACGGAACTCGGCGGCGTCATCGAGGATGGTCATGCCGCCTATCTCCTCAGCTTCACGCCCGACCTCCCGGCCGACAACACGTTTCACCTGCTCACCGTCAAGCTGGCCGTCAAGCGTCCAGGCCTCACCCTGCGCTACCGCACCGGCTACCTTTACGCCAAGGAGCCGGGCACCCTCAAGGAGCGCTTCCAGCAGGCGGTATGGCTGCCGGTGGATGCCAACCAGGTGGCTGTGACTGCCCAGCCGATCGGGTTCGAAGGCGGCCTCCGCGTGAAGATCACAGTCGCTGCCGGCGATCTGGCGTTGGAGGAGAAATCCGGCCGCTGGAGCGGCAATCTGGATGTCTTCCTGGTGCAGCGTGACGACGCGGGCCTTCAGGCGCAGGTCGAGGGGAAGCGGCTTGGACTGCAATTGAAGGCTACCACCCGTCAAGATCTGCTTATAAACGGCCTTTCCGTCGAGCGCACCGTGCAACTAAAGCCGTCCATCACTTCACTGCGCATTCTTGTAGTGGACGAAAACTCGGGCCGCATGGGCTCGGTCACCATTCCCGTCTCGGCCTTGCAGGCCGGGCATGGAGAGTGAAGCATAATTTGCCGCAGTCAGGCGTGGCAATCGATCTGTATAATGGCAGCGGCTCTTGCAATAGCTGGGATGATAACCCGAAGCCAGCGATTTTAAACCGCGGCGGCCATGCAGCTGCGCCGGACCCGATCTGAAATCTTCCAGCGCAGTTTCTCCGATTGGATTGGGAGATGGCCGAAAAGAACGTGACCGGCAAGGGTATTTAACCGTCAAAGGGGTTGCAGGCTTTGCTGCAAAAGGAGAGAAAATGAAACGGTTTGCATGGATTCTCGTGGTTCTGTTCCTTGCGTCGCCCGCATGGGCCGCCAAGAAAATCACCGTACAACAACTCAAGGATCTATTGGTTTCCTTGCAGCAGGAAAGGAAGACAGACGCCGACATGGCTGCCGGACTCAAGCAGGTCGAGCTAACCGAAGAGCTCACCCGCACCGCGATGAACAGCCTGGTCTCGTATGTTTCCGGCCCATTATCGACCGAGCAGATCTACGTCCTAGAGGCGCGTAGCGCCGTGCTGCCGCCCCCGGCTGCCGACCTGCCCGCCACGCCCGCCCCCGATGCAGCCGCGCAAAAGGCTATGCTCGACAAGGCTGTCGATTACACAACAAATATCTACGCCCACCTGCCGCATTTGACCGCAACCAAAACCACCATACGCTTTCAGGACAATGTCGAGGCTATTGCCGCCATATCGGGGATGCACTCCGGCAGTTCGGATATAGATCCCAACCTGGTGCAGGCCAACCGCTTCATCCACTACATCAATTCGACGGAATCGCAGGTCGATACCCAGAACGGCGCCGAAAAGGTGTCCACGGCAAAAGATAAAACCCCATGGGGTCAGAATGGTTATATCGCTTTGCAGGGACAGGGACCGGTTCTGAGCAGCGTTCTCCAGGATGCGCAGGCCGCCGGCACCATCAGCTGGCTTCGCTGGGAGACCATCAATAAAAAGGCCGCTGCCGTCTTTTCCTTCTCCGTGGACAAGAAGAAGTCCCACTACGCGGTGAGCTATTGCTGCTTCCCGACTTCGGAGCAGACCGGGCGGATGAATTTTAAGGCGACGGGAGGCAACGGCAGCGGAGATTTCACAGCCAAGGGCAACATGCAGACCCACACCACGTATGACCAGCACTTCAATGCCACAGTGCCCTATCACGGCGAGATCTTCGTCGATCCGGATACGGGAATCGTGATACGGCTCATCCTGCAGGCTGAGTTCAAAGCCGCCGACGACGTTCAGCAGGAAGACCAGCGCATCGATTACGGCCCGGTGAAGGTTGACACTAAAGCCCTGATCCTTCCCATCAAGACCGTTATCGACACCGAGGTGATTCCCAATGGCGACTCCGGCTCCGCCAAGTTCACCACCCGCCGCACCCTCTTCACCTCCGAGTACAAGAATTACCAACTGGCCGCTCAGTAGTTAGCCGGCAACTTCAACAATACCAACGGCGCGGCGGCTGTCACCTTCAGCCGCCGCGCCGTTTCACTGTTTGGAATGTTGCTTGCCGGCAATGCAATTTCTCGGTCCAGGAAGCGCAACGCGAATTTCAAGAGAGTGACGCTATGAAGCGGCGGGTTGAAGTCTCGCGGTCTTGATACTGGCATCGCCGCCGATCACCCAGTGATCGCGAACTGACAGTTCCTCCTAAAATTCTCTTCCCTTCGTGCCCCAACTCTGCCATACTTGTGAGTGTCCACCTCGTACAGCCAATCCCAGCAAACAAAAAGTGAGGTTGCATCCATGTCGGCAAAGTATGTCTTTGTGACAGGCGGAGTTGTGTCCAGTTTAGGCAAGGGCCTGGCGGCGGCCTCCATCGGCTGTTTGCTGGAAAGCCGCGGCCTGCGCGTCAACATGATGAAGTTCGACCCCTACCTCAACGTCGATCCCGGCACCATGTCGCCCTTCCAGCATGGCGAGGTCTTCGTCACCGACGACGGCGCCGAAACCGACCTCGATCTCGGCCACTACGAGCGCTTCACCCACGCCCCGCTCTCGCGCGACAACAATCTCACCACCGGCCGCATCTACGAACAGATCATCCTCAAGGAGCGGCGCGGCGACTACCTCGGCAAGACCGTCCAGGTCATCCCTCACGTGACCAACGAGATCAAGAATGCGATGCGCAAGGTCTCGGCCAACGGTGCGGACGTGACCATTATCGAGATCGGCGGCACGGTGGGCGACATCGAATCGCTGCCTTTTCTGGAGGCCATCCGCCAGATGCGCCAGGAGTTGGGCCGCGAGAACACCGTTTTTATTCACCTGACGCTGGTGCCGTGGATCGCCGCAGCGCAGGAGTTGAAGACCAAGCCGACGCAGCACTCGGTCAAGGAACTGCTCTCGATCGGCATTCAGGCCGACATTCTGCTCTGCCGCTCGGAGCGCCCCCTGGGCATTGAGATGAAGAAGAAGATCGCCCTCTTCTGCAACGTCGAAGAGAAAGCCGTGATTGGCGCGCTGACCGTGCCGTCGATCTACGAGGTGCCGCTCTGCTTTGCGAAGGAAGGCGTGGACGCGCTCATCCTGAAATACCTGCACAAGGAAGCGCCCGAAGCTGACCTGACGGAGTGGAAGGCGCTGGTTGATCGCTGCTACCACCCGAAGGATACGGTACACATCGGCATCGTGGGCAAGTATGTCGAGTATGAGGACAGTTACAAGTCGCTCAAGGAGGCGCTGACACACGGTGCGGTCTCGCAGAACCTCAAGCTCAAAGTAACATGGATCGAAGCCGAAGGCCTGGAATCGAAGTTTCCCGAAGATAGGAGTTATGAGTCGCAGTTAGAAGGATTCGACGGCATTCTGGTTCCCGGAGGCTTTGGCAAGCGCGGCATCGAGGGCATGTTGAACGCCATCCGCTATGCCCGCGAAAAGCAAGTGCCTTATTTTGGAATTTGTTTGGGAATGCAGACCGCCTGCGTTGAAATTGCGAGAAACGTCTGTGGATTGAAGGACGCGAACTCCACCGAATTCAACCCCGCCAGCCCGCACCGCATCATCTACAAGCTGCGCGAGCTGCTGGGCGTGGAAGAGATGGGCGGGACGATGCGGTTGGGCGCGTGGACCTGCGTTCTGCAGGAAGGCTCGCTGGCTGCCAGGGCTTATGGCGGCGCGACGGAGATCAGCGAGCGCCATCGCCATCGCTATGAGTTCAACCGCGAATACGAAGCGCTGCTGACCGGCGCAGGCCTGAGCCTCACCGGCACCACCCCCGACGCGACGTATGTCGAGATCGTCGAACTCCCCGGCCATCCGTTCTTTCTCGGCTGCCAGTTCCACCCCGAGTTCAAATCCAGGCCGCTGGAGCCGCATCCGCTCTTTCGTGAGTTTATTATTGCGAGTTACAAGAACCGGCAGGTGCGGCCGGCTTCCGAATCGAATGAAATCCCAAGCCTAACCAGCACACTGTCATCTTGAGAGGAGCGCAGCGAAGTCGAAGGGCTTACGACTGCATTGTTGTTGCTAACGGAGCAGCACCGCTCCCTTCGCCTTCCCGGCCAGCGCGCGGTCGAAGGTGACGAGCGTCAGGTCAGCGGCTTCAGCGAAGGCAGCCAGGTAAGCGTCCGCCCAAGCCTTTGGCGAGACTTGAACCGAATTTGAATTGGAGCGGAAGAGGCGCTCGACTTCTGCGTCTTCCTCAACCAGCTTTGCGCCGCCAGAATCAATCCAGCGGTCATAAGTCTGCCATGCTTCGACTTGCGTCAGCGTTCCTAAGCCCATTGCCGCCTTGGTGGTCAACAAGCGTAACAGCCCAAGCTGCGTGATACGGCAAAAGAGCAGAACCGTACCTTCTGGCAGCATCCTGTACCAGAACCAAGCTGATTGAAAATGCTCATGGTCCGGCGACGAAAGCGCCAGCCAGACATTCACATCAGGGAAAACCGATAAGGTCGTAGATTTGCTCATTGTTGAGGCGGATCGAGCCGGGCGCATAGGACTTGAGAATTGGCTCAGTGAGCCGCATTACCTTGCGGGGAACTTCGTCGTTGGCCAGTTCCTTGTCGATGCCGCGCAAGACGATCTCGGTGACAGACGTACCCTCATGCTCCGCCTTGGCCGTCAGCCGGCTGAACTTCGTATCCGGGATGTCCAACACGGTCTGCATGGAAGAATCGTATCACAAACTGCAAATGGCCTCTCCGTCAGGAGAGGCCATTTGGATTTCAAACACCCTGCAAGTCCTTGTTCATCTTTCAACTGACTGTAAACTATCTGATGGTCAGGACTTCTTCCGCGTCCGCTTCTTTGAGGCAGTTTTGTGGGCAGGGGCTTTCTTTGCCACGGCTTTCTTGGCAGAAGCCTTCTTTGCCATGGCTTTCTTCACAACCGCCTTCTTCGCAGGAGCCTTCATAGCCACTGCCTTCTTGGCGACGACCTTCTTTGCCGCGGGCGCGGCCTTTACGGCTGCCGGTATAGCCTTGACGGCCGTTGGTTTGGCTTTTGCCTTAGCCTTCTTGCGCGCGGCGACGGTCTTCTCGGCCAGCGCGGCCTTCAATTCCGCGTCGAACTCGGCGGGGGTCAGCGGCCGCGCGGACTTGCGCAACCGTTCGATGTCGTAAAAGGCGCGGCGCTCGGTCAGGAAGACATGGACGACAAAGTCCACGTAATCAAGCAAAATCCAGTCGCCCTTGCGGCGGCCTTCCACCGAATTGGGAAAGACGCCAAAATCCTTTTTGAGCCGGTGCTCAATCTCGTCGGCGATGGCGATGGCCTGGCGGTCGTTGGTGGCCGAGGTGACCAGGAAGAAGTCGGAGAGGCCGGAGTCGATGGGGTCGAGTTCGAGGATGCGGGTCTCTTCGCCCTTTTTGTCTATGCAAACCGCGGCGGCGGTTTGTACGAGGAGGCGGGTTTGCTGCTTTGTGTCGGTCGTCATTCGGTAGGGAGGTTCTCCAAGCTCAATCGTAGACCCTCGGCAAGGCGGCGGCAAATCAGCGATAGAGTCCGTGGGCGCGAATGTACTCCGAAACGGGAACGGGAAGCAGCGCGCGTTCCGGCGACGGTGCTCCGGTGGAGGCGCGCGCCTGCTCCAAAATCTGTATTTGCTTGCGAATTTCTGACGCGCTGATCTCGATTTCCAAACCGGGGAGCAGGTAGAGCGGGGCTTGCTCTCCAGCGGGATTGCGGAGAATGTAGCGGCGCATCTCGATTTCTTCCGCAGGCTGCTCCGATAGCGGCAGGGAGTCCACGGCAAGCCCGTCGGGCAGCGCAGCCATCAGGCCGTCGAGCCGCTGGCCAGGCCGCGAGGCGACGATCAACGACGCCACAAAGGGAATCTCGGCGGCGCGATGCCAATGCCTGAAGGTGGCAAACGCGTCGGCGCCCATCAGGCAAAAGAGCGCGCTTCCGGACGGCAACTCCGCGCGCAGCGCGAGCAGCGTCTCCAGCGTGTAGTTCGGAGCACCCGAGGATTTGGGCGCATCCGCCAGCGAAACGGCAAAACCGGGTTCGCCGGCAATCGCCAGCCGGGTCATCGCCAGGCGGTCTTCAAAGCTGGCCGTCGAACCTTGCGGCTTAAGCGGCTGCGCTCCCACCGGGGCAAAGAGCACAGTGTCGAGGCCGAGTGCCGTCCGGGCAGCACGCGCCACCCCCAGATGGCCCAGGTGCGGCGGGTCAAAACTTCCTCCGAAGAAGGCTACGCGGTGGGCGTCGATGTAGCGCGGGTCCATGGGTTCATGGTAGCTTGCGCCGGAGGCTCTGATAGCATCGAAATCACGATGCGTTACTTGATTGCAACCCTGGCCCTGGCCGGAGCGGTGGTCTCCGCTCTGGCTCTGCACGTGCATTACTGCACCGATCCTCAGCCCTGCTCGATCAACGAAACGTGGGATTGCGGCGTCGTAAATCACAGCCCGTTTGCCGAGGTCGCGGGCCTTCCCGTGGCGATAATCGGCATCGCCGGCTACCTGGCGCTGGCCGGCCTGGCTTTCTGGCGGCAGCGTGCGCTGGTCTTTCTCGCCGCGCTCATCGGACTTGGCTTTGCCCTGCGGCTGACTTTCATTGAAGAATTTGCGTTGCAGACCTGGTGCCTCTATTGCGTCATCTCGCAGGCGGTCATCGCGCTGATTACGCTGCTCAGCCTGGGATGGGTCGGAGCGGAATATATCGGCCTGAAACGGACCCGACCGCCGGCCTGATGTTCTTGAGTCCTGAATTTGCAGGAAATCGTGATTTTCGGAGCTCTGCGCAAGATACTGAGTCGAAGACCAAGAGTACCCGCTCACAGAGTACCTCTGGTGCGGGTATTGTTTCATATTGTGAAATAGGAAATTGTTTCGTATGTAAAATTGAGGTACGTCAATGTGTTCACAAACTTACGCAAACTGGATGTATGAGTGGGAAACGCGGCTGACCACGCGCGACGAGAATCGCGTGGTGCGTCCGCTGGAGTGGGGCTTCGAGTGGATTGAGCCGTTTCTGCGCGAGCACGGCTTCGAGGATGCGCTGCCAGGCCCGGAGATTGCGGCTGACCCCGCTCTAGCCGAAGCCGCCTTGGTCCTTATCAACCAGTTCCTCATTCGCCATAGCGACAGCTTTTTCGGTTACCAGCGGCCCACCGACTTCCGCCTGGAAGAGCGGCATCCGGAGCTGTTTCCCACCAACGTGCGCCCGGAGACCCTCGTCCAGGCTGCCGCGATCAAGCAGAAGGCAGCCGAGGGAAAGATTCCGCCGGCCCAGTTTCTGCGCTTCACCTCGCCGGAGCGGACGCCCTATCCGGAAAACGATCTGGTCAACGCGCGCTGGTATCCGGCGCCGGCGCACAAAGATCCGCGGCGGCCCTTGCAGGCCATCATCGTGATGCCGCAGTGGAATGCCGACGCCTTCAGCCATAACTCGCTGTGCGCCATCTTCAACATGATGGGGATTTCGGCGCTCCGGCTCTCCCTGCCCTACCACGACATTCGCCGCCCGCAAGAGCTGGAGCGATCCGACTACGCTGTCAGCGCCAACATCGGCCGCACCCTCTCGGCCTGCCGCCAGGCGGTCGTCGACATTCGCTGCTGCCTGGACTGGCTGGAGGAGCAGGGCTACGAGCACTTTGGCGTACTGGGAACCAGCCTGGGCTCTTGTTATGCCTTCCTGGCCAGCGCCCACGACGCGCGGCTGCGGGTGAATGCCTTCAATCACGCGTCTACAGCCTTTGGCGACGTAACGTGGGCCGGCCAAAGCACCCGCCACGTCAGGCAGGCGCTGGAGGAGGCTGGCCTCTCGCAGGAGCGCATCCGCGCCTTGTGGGCAGCCGTCAGCCCGTGCAGCTACTACGACAAGATCGTGCGCGCCGCAGTCGATGGCCGGCGGAAAAAAGTCCTGATGGTTTACGGCGACTACGACCTGACCTTCCCCAAAGCGTACTCGCTGCAGGTGGTGGAAGCCTTCCGGCGCATCGGCCTCAACTTCGAGAAGCGCGTGCTGCCCTGCGGCCACTACACCACCGGCGAAACGCCCTACAAGTACATCGACGGCTGGCACATGGGCTGGTTTGTCTACCGGGCCTTCAAAGCGTTGCGCAAAGAGAAGGCCGCCGGTATAAAGGCGGACGCAGAGTTGTCCGCAGCGGAAGAAGAAGCTGTCAGCGGCTAGTTTGAGAGTCGATGCAAGTGGTTGATGAGCCCGGTTCTAGTGCTGTGGCATTGGATACAGAGAGACTGTTGCCGGCTGCTCGTCTGGCTGCACCAGCCAGACTTTCCTGTCCCGATAGTAGTGAATCAATTCCAGATTATGGGCGGCATCCATATCCCGCGCCCATATGACTTTGGAATCATCGATCTCCGCTGCGTTGTAGACCCATTCGTTCATAGGATCGTGGTTCAAAGAATAGCGGACGATGGCAAGTTGTCCGCCGGCAATCCGTTCTAGCCTACTCTCGACCCCGGCCCGCTCTGTACCGAAATGGTCCGGTCCAATCCACCAGAAAACCCATCCGCTTATCGGGAGTTTGTGAATCGGCATTTGCAGAGGCCGGTCAAACAATCGCAGACCGGCCATAATCATGCAAAGGGTTACAGTCAGCCGCACTATCGTCATGCCAACCCTCTGACTGGCTGGGCTCCAATGCCAGAGGTGGCGCATAGCCTGCAATCCAATTGCATAGAAAGCTGCCGTAAAGGGCGCCATGTAATGGGGAGCAAGATATACCTCTATGATCATCCCGGCCGGCAATATGGCCATGCACAAAACCAGGAAACGTATCCGGCGATCCAGGATGACCCGTCGAAGCATGAATAAAGGAGGTATCAGCGCTATACCTGAAAAGAACAGAACCCCTGTAATCGCTTTATTGAAAGACTGCGAGAAGAAACCGGGGAATGAATGGATATCGTTGTAAATGGTAAGTTCAAAAGAATGATAAAAGCGCCGCAGTTCATCGTGCCGATAGGCCGGTTCAGGACGCAGCGGCTGCCAAACATAATAGGGTGTGACGGCATAAGTTGCGCGATTGATGCTGTAGGGAAGAGTGAGAGGGCTTCCGAAGGCGCGGCTATCGTAATACCCCATCCACACGCCAGCGGCGATCACAAGCGCCAGGGGAGCCCATGCACTCCGAAAGAGTACTGCGGCGCGAGGCCGGTCTTTGGCGAAGAGGAACCAGCGCCCCAGAACGATCGCGACGGGAAGGCACAGAAGCATGCCTTCATAGGGACGGGTGAGGGCAAGCAATACGATCCCCACCGCCATCGGCAAAGAGTTGCGAAGACGCGCGGCCTTCTTGAAGCGCGGCAGCGCGCCCAGCACCAGCGCCCCTCCAAGAGCCGCGATCAACCCGCCGCCGGTGTAGGTATTGATCCAATAGCTGAAAACTCCCAGACGCATAACCGCAAGCATTCCTCCCAGCAACGCCCAGGCAGGCGGCAGCCACGCCTGCAGCATCCAGCAGATGGCCGCGCACATCAACGCGCTGGCGGCCAGCAAACCATACCAGGGATGGCCAAACAGCACTTTGCCAGCCGCGAGCGCTATTCCCTGACCGGGAAAGTACATCGACATATAGGTAGGCTTCATGTCGATTTGAATGGATTCGAAATGAACCCACATTGCGGGTGTCGGATTGGTCAGGCGCCCATGCGCAAAAGTATCTCCCGCGAGCAGGAAACTGAAATCGTCCGGCAGCACCGGGAGCGGAATCGGAAGCAGTGGGAGAATGGCAAGGCGCAGCAGGAGTACAGACAGGCCAACGGCGGCAACCGTCAACCCCCGCCTTCGCGCCAGTTGCCCACAGGCGTTCTCGATGTACGTGAACCAAGTGGAGCAGAATCTGGGCCATGCAAATGAAAACGCTACCGCAATTAAAGTGAGGCCGCCTTCGATGAACGGGAGCGTAACTTCGGATTCCGGAGAGGCAGACACGACCATATATGGGTAATCATACGTCTTTGAAAAGGAAACCGGAGTCTGGACTAGCCTCCATGATTGAGATAACTGGTTAAGACTACCGCACCCCACTCAGGTCCAGCCGCAGCAGATTGGCGGGGTCCAGGTATGCGTCCTGCCAGCGAACGGCCCAGTGCAGATGAGGTCCGGTGACGCGGCCTGTGGCGCCGCTCAGCCCAATCCGGTCGCCGGTCGCCACGCGCTGGCCCTCCTGCACATCGATCTTGCTCAGGTGCATCGACAGCGTGTACAACCCCAGCCCGTGGTCGATGACCACAAAGCCGCCCTCGTAATAGAGCGGCCGGGCCAGCACCACCACCCCGCTGTTGCCCGCCCGTACCGGCGTCCCCGCCGCGGCGCGAAAATCCATCCCCTTGTGAATGCTGGCCAGCTTGCCGTTGAAGGTGCGGCGCGTGCCAAAGCTGTCGGTTGGCTCGGCAGTCACCGGCGCTTGAAAGTCGCCCGCCCACAGCGGTTCAGAGGCGCTTGCGCCGAAGACCTTCTCCTTGACCAGCTTGTCAGCCTCGATCTGCTTCAACTCTTCCGGGCCGGGCGTGACGAACTGCGGCGCTACTGTAAGTGTACTGGTGCGGTAATGCGCCGCATGAATCTCGACAGTGCGGCTCAAATCGCGCGCGCCGCCCTTGGCAAGTTGAACGCTGATCCGTAGCGCAGAAGGGCCCACGGCTCCTTCAACATCGACTCCGGCCAGCGCAAACCACGCGCGCCCATCGCGCCCGCGAAAAAATTCCAGCTTGCGCCCCAGCCACTCGCCGTCGATGGCCGCTACGCCATCAAGATACACACGAATCAAAACCGGGGAGCCGGCACTCACAACCTCTGGAGACAGGGCGACAAGCGGACGCCGAGGGGACAAAGCCCGGGCGGGGCTGCCGCTGAGAAAAGAAAACAGCGAAAGCAGAACGAAAAACAGCGCAAGCTGCTTGAATCTTCGCATTCCCCAATAGTAATTGCGCCCCGGCGCCCCGTGCTTGATGAAGTGCCAAGTGAAGCGCGGCGGAGTCGAAGGATCTTCATTTCATTAGCGCCCAATATCAGGACCTGGACTCCGTGCTATTGGGGTTGCATCCGGACGGTCATCGAGCCACTATTGATTCGAGGATAACCACTCTGCCTTAGCGTAATTGTCGTATTTTTTGCAGATTCTAACGACACAGTTTTGTTGGCCTCGCTTAACAGCGAAATCGTCTTAGTCGGGAAAACAAAGGTCGTTAACCCCTTTTTGATCGTTACGATAAGCTTTTCTTTTGAAACATTAGTGATCTTTATATCAATCATCTCGCCCAGTTGCTTGCCGGTAAAAGTAAGTTCAACGCGACCGATTTCAAATGCCTGCTTTAAATCAAGAGGATTTTCCTGCGGGTCAGGCTGCGCTGTAAGCGCAGCCGCAGCGACAATTGCAACGAGAGAAAACGCAGTAAGCCGACGAGAACAATTCATTCGGAATCTCCTTTTTCACTTCAAACACGGGCTGATTCTACACCCATCTAACCCATTCGCGACATTGTGAGGCGTTTTGTTATCCGCAGGCGGTCATCGTCCTGAGCTGCCAAAGCCTTTTTCCGCGCGAGCCGAGTCTTCCAGTCTCTCCACCTCTTCAACGCTTCCAGTCAGCACCGGAACCGGAATCATCTGGGCGATCTTTTCGCCGGCCTTCAGCTCGACGGCAGCATCCGTCAGGTTGGTCATCAGCACCAGAATCTCGCCCCGGTAGCCGGCGTCAATCACCCCGGCGGTAGTGGCAATCCCCCGCGCCGCCATCGATGAGCGGTCCCGCACCAGCAGTCCCAGCGGCGCGCCGGTCTCAGGGTGGCGAGCCTCGACACTGATGCCGGTTCGCACCTTCACGGTTGCCCGCGGAGCCAGCGCCGCGCCTTCCAGCGCAAACAAGTCATAGCCCAGATCCTCGCCCGGATGGGCCACCACGGGCGCGCGCGCCCCCTCTGCCAACAACTTCACTCGCAGCATGAGTTGATGGTAGCGGAGCGGGGCGAGCGGCGGTTGTGGAAGATCAGGGCAATTTGAAGCTCTTGACAGCGATGGCGTTGGGGTTGCGGCCGGCGGGGAGCAGCGTGAAGAGCGAGCGCGTGGCGATGCGGACCACGACCACGTCGTTGGAGCGGGAATCGACAACGAAGAGCAGGTGGCCGGCGGCGGAAAATGCAAGAGTCGCAGGGCCGTCGCCGACATGGACAGAGCCGATGCGCTTGCCGTCGTCGATCGAGTAAACGGCGACGTACTGGGAGTGGAAGTTTGCAACGTAGAGCAGGGAATTGTCGGCGGAGACCAGGCCGCAGACAGGATCGTCTCCAATCAGCGTGGCGCCGCCGACTTCATCGGTGGTGGCGTAGATCTCGGAGATGGAGTTGGCCAGCGAGTTGGAGACGAAGACTTCGCCGCCGTCGGGCTTGAGGGCCAGGTGGACCGGCGCCTGGCCCACGTCGAGCAGCGCCTCCAGGCGATCGGGCTGGGCAGCAATGGATTGGGCAGGCGAGGCCGGATGAGCTTCCGCGCGGGCCAGGGCGATGACCATGATCTGGTGGCCGGCCGAGCAGGCCACAAAAACTTTAGATGAGTCGGGAAGGATCACAGCGTCGCTGGCGCCGGGACAGCCATCGAAGACGGAGCGAACCTTGCGGGTTACGGGGTCGATGAGGCTGACCGAGCCAGCCTTGCGGTTGGCAACCGCCAGGGTCTTGCCATCGGGCGCGATGCGGATGGATACCGGCTCCTCGCCGGCGCCGATGGCCGCGACCTCGCGCCGCGCCTTGAGGTCAAGCACGGAGATGGTGTTGGAGACGGAGTTGGCCACGTAAGCCAGCTCGCCCGCCGGGTCGATCTCGATGGCGACCGGCGTGCGATGAACCGCGATGGTGCCAGCGACGGCATTGTTCTCCGCGTTGATGACGGAAACGGAACCCTGCCCGCCCGCCGCGCCGGAGTTGACCACGTAGACTTCGTTGCGCGTGGGGCTGACGGTGACCGCGACCGGATTCTGGCCAACCGCGACCTCCCGGTCCAGGCGCACATTGACCACGTCGAAGACGGAGACCGTGCCGCTGCCGCCGTTGGTCACATAGACGTACTCGCGGTAGTCGGGCGGATACTGCGGGAAGTCGTGAGGGCGGCAGCCGGTCAGGACAAGAGCCACCAGGGCGAGTACGGCACTACTTCCCAGCTTGTTGACTGAAGCGGTCATGGAATTCACGCTGTGGCCGCCTCCACGCGGATCCCGCGGGGCAGCTTGCGGCCGACCACCGGAGCGATCTGTTCCAGTTCATCCATCATGCGGGCGAACTGGTCGGGATAGAGGGACTGGGGGCCGTCGGAGAGAGCCTTTTCGGGGTGGTTGTGGACCTCGACCAGAATGCCATCACAGCCCGAAGCGACCGCCGCGCGGGCCATCGGCAGGATGCTGTCGCGCTTGCCCGTCGCGTGGCTGGGATCGACCAGGATCGGCAGATGGCTGAGCCGCCGCACCGCAGGGATGATGCTCAGGTCGAGCGTGTTGCGCGCGTGATCGGCAAAGGTGCGCACCCCGCGCTCGCACAAAATAACTTCATAATTGCCCTCACTCATTACGTACTCGGCGGACATCAGGAACTCTTCCAGCGTCGCCGCCAGGCCGCGCTTCAGCAGCACCGGCTTGCGCAGCCGCCCGGCGCGCTTGAGCAGCGAGAAGTTCTGCATATTGCGCGCGCCGATCTGCACTACGTCGGCCCACTTGGCGGCTAAATCCAGACTCTCGTTGTCGAGGGCCTCAGTGACGATGCGCAGGCCGAAGCGCGCGCGGATCTCCGCCATGATGACCAGCGCCTCGACACCCAGGCCTTGAAATGCGTAAGGGGATGTGCGCGGCTTGAAGGCGCCGCCGCGGAAGAATTGCGCGCCCGCCGCTGCCACTTGCTCGGCGATGGCGAATGTCTGCTCACGGCTTTCAATCGAGCAGGGTCCGGCGATGATGGCGAGCGAGCCGCCGCCGATAGCGGCGTCGGTTCCCGCGAAGCGGATGACGGTGTCTTCCTCCTTAACCTCACGGCTGGCCAGTTTGTAGGCCTTGGAGACGCGGATCACCTCCGCGACGCCGGAAAGCGCCTCCAGGTTGCCGCGTTCCACTTCGCCCTGGTTACCGGTTATGCCGATGGCGGTCCGCTGGGCTCCGGGAAGTGGATGGGCGCGGAAGCCCAACTGTTCAATGGTTGCGCAGACATCCCGGATCTCTTCCTCTGTTGCCTGCGCCTTCATCACAACTAGCATGGCAGTCCCTCGAACCCTCAGTCTAATCGCCGGGAACGGTGAAGGGCAATTGGCGCGATGGGCGTGGGTTGGAGCCAGAGTTTTTTCTAGTCCCTGGTCCCTTAGTCCCTGGTCCCTGCCTTCTCCGGTTTGCTCCGCTCGCCGGGGGTGTGGTAACCTTGATTTCTATGCCGTAATGCGTGCGAGGGGTCAGTGTGCCCGTACGGATTTCGGGTTTTCCGGGACGATTTCCGGGTGGGAAGGGCTGGCGTAGCTCAGCTGGTAGAGCATCTGATTTGTAATCAGAGGGTCGGGGGTTCAAATCCCTTCGCCAGCTCCACGTATGGAAAGCGGATACCGGGGTCTGAAACGGCAGAAAGTTATACCGGCGTCGAACTTTTCAAGCGCCGGGCCTGTCCTCCGCGGCGATTCCACTGAGGTGCATGCTCCGATTGGCCGGCGGTGTTCCGGGCGGGGCCAGATGCGCTGAATTGGGTCAATCCGGGGATGCAGGTGATTATGCACAGGTGGCCGAGTGGTTAATGGCAGCAGACTGTAAATCTGCCGGTCTTTGGACCTACGGAGGTTCGAACCCTCCCCTGTGCACCATGATTTGCAGGGCTGGATTTGCCAGGCTGGATTTGAGGGGTTGCAATGCGCACGAAGCCGCAGCCGGGTGAGCGCAAGGGTTTGATGAGTCCTGGTTCCGATTTGGACCGGAAGTTTTGGATCGCTCTCGGGCTTTATGCTGTATTGGCTGTGCTGGCTTGGTTTACCGTGGGCGAGGGAACGATTTTCATCGAGGGCAAGCCGGTCGAGTTGCGATTGTTTCCGCTCATCCTCATCGGCGGCATGGCTTTGAAGACGGTTTTAGCCCGTCATGCGGAGAAGATTCACCGCGGCGGGGATAGAGGCGGCGGTTCGGGCGCCTAGAAGGTTTGTAAGAGGGCTGATGTAGCTCAGTTGGTAGAGCACTCCCTTGGTAAGGGAGAGGTCACCAGTTCAATCCTGGTCATCAGCTCCAGAGATTCAAGCTGTCAGCTTTCAGCTTTCAGCAGTCAGCCAGTGCGGTGGGAAGAAAGTCCTGAGAGGCAGCCATCGGCAAGAGCTAGCTGTAAGCTGACGGCTGAGAGCTGAAGGCTGTTTTTGCGGGAGTAACTCAGTGGTAGAGTCACAGCCTTCCAAGCTGTTGGTCGCGAGTTCGAACCTCGTCTCCCGCTCCAGATATTGAAAGACAGAAGGCTAACGAAGTCGAGAGCAGGGAATGATGTTCGAGCAGGCAGCGATAGCCGTTCAGGATGAGCAGGGATACGCCGAGCTTCATGCGCTCATTGATGCGGCCTTCGACCCGCGGGATGTAGAGGTTTTTCTGAGCCGGGTTGGCCGGTCGAAGCTGCGCATTCGCGACTTCGAAGGTGCATTGCGGCGCGGGCTGATGGGCAAGGAAGCAGCCGGGCTTTACCAGGCGCTGCCGGTCTCGGACCAGGCCCTGACCCGCGAGCGCTACCTGCAGCGGGTCGAAGCGGTGCCGCCGGAACTGCGGCAGCGGTATTTGAAGGTGTACGCCTACTATTGAGGCGCATGACACAAGCTTTTGCGCTTCCTCACACAGGGGGAGCGGCAGAACAAAGTCTAACGGAAGGGACTGAAGGATATGGGCAAGGAAAAGTTTGATCGCAGCAAGCCGCATGTGAACGTGGGGACGATCGGTCACATCGATCACGGCAAGACGACGTTGACGGCGGCCATCACCAAGGTGTTGGGCAAGAACAATCCC
>Ga0181520_10002499_pt1 | contig 33959 bp, 39 predicted proteins | sample PEATcosm2014_Bin_29_FD_132451 | JGI IMG/M metagenome (GOLD analysis project Ga0181520, IMG submission 132451) | Peatland microbial communities from MTU Mesocosm Facility, Houghton, MI, USA - PEATcosm2014_Bin02_30_metaG | ecosystem: Environmental > Terrestrial > Soil > Wetlands > Peat | place...
CAAAGAACGCTTCGGCAATGTCGCCAGCCAGTAGCCGCTGACGGTTCTTGCTGAACACGGTCGCGTTCCAGATGGCATCATCCATATTTAATCCCACAAACCAGCGGAAGAGCAGGTTGTAGTACCAGCAGACGCAGCGTTGGATTAGGGCTGGATGCTTTGAAATCATGGGCGAGGATTTACGTTCCCTGCTGCGCGAATTTGCGGAGCGTAAACCCCAGCCGAGCGCGATGGTGCTCGACAGCCGCACCCTGCAATCCACGCCGGAATCGGGAGCGCGGGCCGGATACGACGGAGCCAAGCGGCGCAAAGGCTCGAAGGTGCACGCAGCGGTGGATACGTTGGGCCATCTCTTGGCGCTGCATGTGAGCGCGGCTGATGAGCAAGATCGAGCGCACCTGAACAGGTTCAGCAGATTACGGGAGACACCGTGGAACTGGCCTATGTCGATCAAGGATATACGGGAGCCCGTATCAAACTCACGGAGTTAATCCCGCCAGTCGCCGAGGCGTTTCTTGCCGACCGCATCGGCGTGGGACACGCTCTGCTGATCGCCAAGCTTCCCGCCGCGCAGCAACAGGCGGCGTTTGCCGCCGCCTTCCGCAGTATGTGGACGAGCGACGGAAACCAGCAGGTGCTGATTCCGGTGCGCGAGCTGGCAGCGTGGATCGAGTCGAACATCCTGCTCGAATTGGCGGCAGCGCCGTTCAGCAAGCAGGATGAAGCCCTTGTGCCCGAGGCGGGAGCTTGCACCAATTGCCCCAAGCGCACTGGCTTCAACACGCTTTTGTTCTCCGACGTGCGCAAGGACTCCTGCACCGATCCGGTCTGCTTCCGTGCCAAGCTCGATGCCCATGTCGCGCAGACCTTGGAAACCAAACCCAAGCTGGTGCGGATATCGTCGGCGTGGAGCAGCCGCGAGGGAGCCCCGCTCGGACGCAACCGCTATGTGGAGTTGGAGGTCAAACGGGCCAAGCCGAACCGCAGTGCTGCCAAGCTCTCCCCCGCGCAGAAACCCTGCGAGAAGATGAGCGAGGCCATCGTGATGGACGGCGGCAAGCGCGGCCAGATCGTCAAGGTCTGCTCCGATCCCAATTGCCGGGTGCATCATCCCGACTAGCCCTCTCCGCAGAAACAGGAGCGGGAACGGGCCGAGGAGCGCAAGCGCATCGAGCAGGAAAAACTCGCCATCACCATCCGGCACCGCATCCTCGCCGCCGTGCTGGCCAAGGTGGCAGCGCCGCTCAAGAAGACCGACTTGCTACAGGTGGCGCAGTATGTCCTCGCCCATCTGCCCGATGGCCAGGTGCAGACCTTGGCCAAGCGGCACAAGGTCGAAGGCGACAAGAGCAGCACATCGCTTGAATCGCTGCTGGCCAAGCGCCTTGCCAGCTACGACGAAGCCGGACTTTGCCGCGTTCTGCTGGAGGTCAGTTTGCTCGATTCGGCCTACCAGCGCGGCAGCAAGGGGCAGGACGATACGTTGCTGGAAGCCGCGAAACGCTACCGCATCGACACGGCCAAGATCGAAAAGGCCGTCACGCAGCAGATCGCCGCACAGCAGGAAAAGCGGCAGAGCCGCAAGGCGACGGCAAGAAAGAAAACCGCTGCGTAATCCATTCGCAACAAAATGGTGGAGTGCCAAAGCGCTCCGCCATTTTTTGTTCGTCAACCGAACTCTACATTTCGACTTCGGGACCGTATCGCCGGCGAACTCGGCGTTTCCTGTTACCGAGGATAACCTCTGAGCTGTCGCGTAATGTGGCCCCTCTAACAAATGCGTGGAGGTTCTCCGAAGAATACCGCGCGCGACTAGATACTCGATCACAAAATCAAAGTGCGAATCGCTCACGTACCCTCTTCTCAATCGCTGCTCAGCAAGCATAGACATATGGGCATCCCGGCGAGTCTCGCCCCATTCGCGGACCACTTCAAGCAACCACGGCCTTTGCGCTATGAATTGGATCAGCTTTAATCGTGCGGAATTGATTTGTCGGATCGATGTTTTGCCAATCGACGCATGCATATCGAAGGCGAGACAAACGATCAGGACCCTGTAGTCGAAATCGTACGTTATGGATGGTACGATTCTTTCTTTGTCGACGACAAGGGTAGCGTGCCCCTTCAGCAATGCCGCGAGAGATTCCATCGAACTTTGCGAAGCGTCAGGCATTTAGTTCTTTTCCCAGCGGATAGGGCACTCACCAATAAGCCTAGAAATCTCACCGTGACATAAGCTCGGGAAGAGATCTCCATAGACCGTCTGGAAGCTGGATTGAAGGATCTCCGCAGCCATTTTTTCGGCGGCTGAAAGATGCATCCAAGGCTCGGCGTGCTCAAACATAAAAGCGTTGATTTTATCGAGCAGGGCCATGCGCCCCTGCTCCAAAGCGTAGTGCAGATTTGCAGCCGTGGAATCGAGTTCTTGCTCAACTGCTATTGCGAGACGCCAACCCCTCCTCCAGCCTTCCGCCAAATCATCAATCTGGATGACATGCGAAGGTCGGATCTCTTTTAATAAGTTTATTTTATGCTCGAAATCTTTCGCGTCCGTCAAGAGCACCTTCTCGGCCGCAAGTTGTACCCGGGTCGTTCTTACTCGCTGCGCAGCTCTGTTGAGTGTCATTTCATCTACCCCGTACATTGCCGCAAGTTGCTTGGGCCCGAGAATAACCAACTTCGCGGAGCTGTCGAGAAACCGTAGAGCAGATTTAGTCATGTATGTTTGAAAGGACTCATACAGGGGCTTATATATCTTATTGCTCTCGAACCTATTAACTATGAGCTTGATGACTTTGATCTTGCATCCGCTGGGGATGATGTCTTCTAACGCTTTGTTTGTCCATGCGCAGAGGTCGCCCTTTGTGGAGTTGGTTTTCGCTTTACCTCCTGCCTTCGGGATCTTTGTAGTGGCAGTGGAGATGGCGACAGTTGCGGAGACTTGGGGCGGACCAGCAGGGGATTTAGCGGGGCTTCCTTGAGGACCAGCGGAGACGCTGCCCGGATTTGTTTCCTGATCTTCCTTCTTCGAGCGCAGCTCGAAAAGTTTACGGAGGTCGGATCTGAATTTTTTTACAATGTCCGAGTTGAGTTCCTGCTCGTCCTTAAAAGAGTCGAATTCGGGACCATAGCAGCAGTATCCGATTGTGCAGTTATCTGAAAGGCCATCGAGTCCGCCGTCACCGTTGGGTTTAGTGGAGATGGTTTGAAAATCAAGAATCGCAGTCTGGAGACGCGCGCAGACTTCATCCTCAAACGGATTGCCGGTGAGGATTGTAAGTGTCTCGGCGTACTTGTCAAACAGTGACACTGGTCTCCGACTCGAAATGGGACGGGCAAGCGTATCACGTCCAGAGATCCTGAAGATATAGAATTCACAGCGGTATGGGCGTAGAAACCAAAATCGGCGGTGTGCCAAGGCAGAAGCTATTTTGCAATTCGAGGCCAGTTCATGCCGAAATTCCTGACGGCGGCACTGGCAATTGGAGAACCCGAGTGGGACGGTACGCCTTCTCACTCATCGGCAAAGACAATTGCACAGGCAGACGCGGCTCCTCAATCCGTTTCACGAAGTTTCGAACGTACTCACTGACGAGTCGAGATTTATTGTTGGCGAGTGACGCCAGATGCATCTCCAGGTTAATCTCAGAATCCAGCAGCGGTATCCGCACAAGACCATTGCGGGCGATGCGTTCTGCGCCGTTTGGCGTCATCCACGCAACAAGGCTATCGTCGTGCAGCAAAGCGGGCACTTGCTCGGCATGACTGATTCGATGAGCGATTCTTGCTCTCTTGTGCTCGGCTTCCAACCGCCGATGAATCAGATCATATAGCGGAGGATGTACATTGCGGCTGAAGAGCGCCCACGGATACTCTGCCACTTCCGCAAGCCTCGCCGATCTCCTTTCTGCCAGAGGGTGATCCTCCCTGAGGACGAGCATGAAAGGATTAGTCGCAATGCGGACGGTCGTAATCGCCGCATTGGATGGCGGTGACGTGACCAGCGCAAGATCGATTCGGTGTCGCTTCAGTTGAGACAAGAGCTCACAGGAATATTCACTGACAATTTCAATGGTGAGATCGCGGAACAGCCGCAATTCAACCGACCGCAGAATTTCAATCAGGTGGGGCGAAAGAAAAGTGGATGCGCCAATTCTAAGTTTGTGCATGACGCCACGCTTGGTTTCGCGGGCTTCGTGAACGGCCCGATGAAATTCCATGAGGCTTTGCTGGGCATGTTCAACAAACGCACGCCCGGCCTCCGTGATCGTGACTCCTTCATGACTGCGGTCGAAGAGCTCTACTTGGATTTGCTGTTCGATCGCTCTTAGCCGCTTGCTGAGCGCTGGCTCGCTGATTCCGATACGCCGGGCAGCGACCGTAACATTGCCCTCGTCATGAAGCGCCATTACAAGTTCGAGATCGCGAATTTTGAGCTGGGCTGGCACGTTCCATTCCTGAGCACATCTTGACTACCCCAAAAGTCATGAGTCAATCGCAATTGCCGCTGTCGCAGAAGACCGCTTCGCGGCAACAATCCGACAACTCACCATTTAGTTTTTATCGGATGCGGCGACTTGAACTCTGGTTCCATTTTTTGCGATGCTTTTTTTCGGCAGCGGATTCGGCGTCAGTCCCAAAAAGTTATGGGCAGTATCCAAAAGGTTATCGGGCAAAGGCGCATCTTTCTGAAGCAAGGTAAAGAAAGGGAAATCGATCATGGGAACTTCTGAGCAAGAGAAAGGAGCTAGCCTGACATGAACGCACGATTCCTCACTGAAAGCGAAGTTGCAGAGCGGACACAGATCAGTCTCGCCACCCTGCGCCGATGGCGGCTGGAGAATCGCGGGCCGAAGTATCGTAAGTTCGGCTCCCTGGTGCGCTATGCAGAGGATGAGCTGGCCAACTGGGAGCAGAACCAGCCAGGGGGCGGCGATGTCGCCGATTCAGCCAAGCCGGAGTTTGGCAGAGAAGGCGGTTTGAGGGTTCGTGCAAAATCCGCTCGGGAGCAAGTCGGACGTACGGCGTCGTCTCCCAAGGCAACACACAAGACGGAGAGGAGCCCGGCTTCGGACGCAGCAGCCTAGCTTCCATTTCGCCCTGGCAGGTATCCGCACTGGAGAGAGGTGTGTTCTGAATCGAGATATACTCGCTTTTACGACTAATCCGGAGTATTCTTTGCATAGGAGGGATCCCATGTCCCCGGCAGCAAAGGAAAAGTCGAAGAAAGCGGCTCCAGTTCCGCCCGCCAAACCTCGCAAGGCGAAGTTCCAAGCCGATCTCGCGCCCTCGGAGGACAGTATGGTGCGGGTTCTCAAGGCGGATTTGCAACTGACCAGCAATACCGACTTTCTCTCCGACGCTCTCGCCCTTTTCCGCTGGGCGGTCTCGGAGCGAAAGCGGGGAAACCGGATCTTCAGTGAGAGTTCAACCGGGGAACGCAAAGTCCTGCTCTTCCCGTCTCTGGAGCGAGTGGCACCCGAGGTCTCCCTGCCGCACGTCGATATTCAGTGGACGAGCGCGGAACTGGAAAGCTTGGCGGCACTTGCCTCCGGCGAGGCGGCCGCACCCACCGGGGCCCTGATTCGGGCGATGAGGCACTGACTTGGCGGTCACGATTCGCCGTCTTGAAGAATCCGACGAAGTAGCGAGCTTCGATTGTGGAGACGAGCCGCTCAACGTTTACCTGCAGCGCCATGCCTGGACGAATCAGCGGAAGATCTCGATTGGCGTCACCTATGTCGCCGTCGATGACTCTGCGCCTCGCAGTGTGCTTGGCTACTTCACCTTGGCCACGTCGAGTGTGCCCAGCGACCGCCTGCCCAAGAAATATATACGCGGTCTGCCTCCCTATGATCTGCCTTTGATATTGCTCGCGCGGCTGGCAGTGGACAAGCGCTTCGCCGGCAAAGGCCTGGGCCACGCCTTGATCTCTGAGGCCCTCAAGATCACGCTGCATGTAGCCGAAGAGGTCGGCTGCCGCTGCGTCGTGACCGACGCCTATCGCGACAAAGCCGCGTGGTATGCGCGTTATGGCTTCCTTCCCTTGGAAGACGAAGCCAGTGGCGAGCGGCAAAAGATGTTTCTCGACGTGCGGACCATCCGCGCCGCAGTAGAATCTTCTCCTGCTGAAGGGAAATGAGCAGGATAGCTGGAGCGATCGATGAGTGTCTTCCGACGTGGCGAATTCTGGTGGTATGAGTTTTGGTTTGCAGGGCGGCGGGTTCGCGAGTCCTCAAAATCCACAAAGAAGACCATTGCCGAAAAGGCCGAGCAGAAGCGCCTGCGCGAGTTGGAGGAAGGCTTCAACAACATCGTCACTGACACGCGCCACGAACGAGTCCGCCTTTTCGGTGAAGTCGCCGACACATTTCTTGAGGGCTACAAATTACGCCTGCCCCAGTCGGCCACCTTCGCCGACTATGCCGTCGCCCACCTGAAGCGTGTCCTCGGCGGCAAGATGCTGATCGATTTCACGGAGACCACGGTCGTCGACTACCAGAACGCGCGCCTCGACGAGGGCACGGCTCCCAAGACCATCAACGAGGAGGTTGGTTTCCTGTTGCGCATTCTCGATGAGCAAGGCGATCTGCTGCGCCTAAGGCTGCGCCGGAAGAAGATGCTCAAGCTGAAGGTTCGCCGCACCGTCGGCAAAGCCTTTAGCCAGGCGGAAAAGGATCGCATGCTGGAGGAGGCGAGCAAGGCCCGCTCGCCGCACATCTATCCCGCGCTGGTTTTGGCACTCAACGCCGGCATGCGCGACGCTGAGATCAAAAACCTCACTTGGGGACAGATTGACTTCGAAAAGCAATACCTGGCCGTTGGACGCAGCAAGACCGACGCCGGTGAGGGACGGACGATCCCGCTGAACTCAACCCTGTTCGAGGTCTTCCGCGAGTACGCCGTCTGGTACAAGGAGAAGTTTGGCAAGCCGCAGCCCGAGTGGTATGTCTTCCCCTTCGGCAAGCCGAATCCGTCCGATCCGACCCGCCCGGTGACCACGCTCAAGACGGCGTGGAATAACGTGCGCATTAAAGCCGAAGTCAAGGGACGCTGGCACGACAACCGCCACACTCTCATCACCGATCTGGCGGAGAGCGGCGCAGGCGATCAGACCATCATGGATATTGCCGGGCACGTCTCAAAGCAGATGCTGAAGCATTACAGCCATATCCGCATGGAGGCCAAGCGCACGGCGCTTGAGGCCATCGTCAAAAAGAAAACGTCCCCGGAAGCCAAAGCCAAGGCAGCGAAAAAAGCCGAGACTGCGACAAGAAATCCCTCTCAGGAGCTGCAGAACTGGGGCAACGGACACGGCCGGAAGAACGTGGCGAAAAAGGCTCAAAACCCTGCCGGGGCTGAAAGCGCGCAAAATTCAAATCAGGAATGCTCGCTATCTATCAGAAATGAGCGGGGTTTTGATCTAAGGTCCCCACAAAAGTCCCCACATTCGGGTGTTTTAGAGGGTCATCGGGGTGTTGTGAGGGGAGCTAAGTCGTTGAAAATAAATGGCTCCTCAGGTAGGACTCGAACCTACAACCCTTCGGTTAACAGCCCATCTGTACAGTCCCGTGCCTGTGTGTTTTCAGCGACTTAGACGGAGCATAAAGTGCGCTTTGGCGCTCTTTCGGCGCTCAATGCGGTGAAGTTTGCGGTGAAGTTTCCAACGTCGCACATTTCGCCTAATCACGACGGACCGCCTCCAGAATCCACAGCGACACTGCGGAGTTCCTAATCGTGGTGGATGGCCAAGATTCTCCAACCTGTCTGAATCCGCAGTTGCTCAATGTCTTCCGCATTCTCTCGCTCGATGTAGTGGCAAACAGGTCTCCGGACCGTTCCGCAATCAAAGCACGCACCACGAACTTCGACAAACCTTGTCCTCGCCAAGTTGGTGACACCGCGATGTAGCCCAACTCGCGCATTCGCGCGGGAAGTTATCCGCTCTTACGCGAAATGCTCATGCTGTAATCTGGGCGTGCCGACTTTATGGCTCCGACTGCCGAAACCTTCTTGCCTACACTTATTATCGTTACTAGCTCAGCCGATAACAAGTTGTCTCGCAGCCGATCAACTGCAACCGCTCCGCCCGCTTCGACGAGGCCGATGAGCAAACTGGTTCCTATTTGTGATGAATAACTGCGCGGGCTCATCGAAGATGCCCTGTGCCAGCTTACGCACCTCGACCTTCAGCGCGCTGAATTCCAGGGGCCCGTAGAACGCTAATGCGGGTGCGCCTGTGTTCATGGCGCTGACTTCTTGGTGAAGCAGCTCCATATTGTCGTGAGCGCAGACGATTCCACCATCGACATACTGCTGGAGGTATCGGAAGAGTTCCTGCGCTCGCTGAGGGGCACTGACGAATGTCTTTGCGAGTTCGTATATAATCTGCCCACTCAGGGCGAGATTCGCGCTCTTGCAATTGAGCTCGCCAAGCAGGCGTTGCGGAGCAACCTTCTGGTCAAAAAGCCTGTTCCACAGGTTAGTGTCCGAATAGATCGGCTTCCGGTTCATGTGGAAAGTATATAGCTCACGGTCTAAGGAAGGCCGGATGCAAAACCGTATTCAGGGAGGAGTGCCTATCCGGAACCAAGATCAAGCGGGGCGCCCTTGCCCGTTGTGCCAACACGCTACAGACGCCCACGGGCCGGGCGATGTGGCAGATGATCGGAAGTTGACGCTGGATCGGTTCCGCCCGCAGCAGCCCCACCCGAGCAAAACCGGTCGTTGAAATCCGTGGACCTGGCAGCAGTGATAGCTCAATTCGAGACAAGACCTGACTAAATGCGCAGTTTCTCTTTCACCAGTGCTGTTGCGATTCCAATCCCAATCTTTGTTGCCGTATCCCAGATCCATGCACCAGCTTTCTTGAGATGCTTGAGAGCTGCCGGACCGTTCCCATTGGAAGCTTCCCTTCCCGCAGCCTCAACCTCGTTCACCGATGCCAGTTCTTCTGGCGTAACTGCTAGCCCCCTCAAACTCGATAGCAATATCCGGAGTTCATCGGTAAGCTGATCCATTTGAATTTCGCGGGCACACTCGTTCCATATCTGTGTGAGCTCAACGCTCTCCGCGCGCATTGTCTGCTTACGATCTGAACTTTCCATTCGCGAATTGTCGCCAATGGCACATTTGGATGCACGAGCACCAGGTCCAACTGCGCCCGCATTTTCAACGTTATAAACGTACGTCACGGGTGAGGGAATATCTTTGCATCGCTGTTCACAGCCAAACGTAGTTGGATTGGACGTTTGTTGGTCAAAATCTGTCCATCTCCAGCTTGCATATACACCAGGTCCGTTTGAGCACTTTCCACAAAAGAATGCCGAGACCAAACCGATCGGCTCAGGCGCGACCTCTCGTCGACTTAGACCACCAAAATAAGAAACGATCTCCCTGGGAGCGCTTTCGATCCAAACATCTGTGTTTATATTATGTGGTATCAGGGCTTCCTTCACGTCGCCTGCAACGGGTATAGTACCGCAGCTGCCACCGATGTCATCAAACTCTGAGCGTGCTAGTTTACGAACGTCGAGCTTCTCTTGAAAACAAAGACTCTGGAAATCTGACCACGTGAGCACAGCATCAACACGTGTGGGTGATTCATCCGGTGGTGATCGTAATTCATCAACCACTTGTTTGTAAGCTACACAGGGACCGAGGAAGACCACTTTGCACTCTGGAGCTTGTAGCCGAACGTTACGAGCGGCCGAGAGGAGCGTACTATCCGACTTGATCAACCGATCCTTGAGATTTGGATATAGTGAGGAAACCATATTACGCACCGAGCCGCATCTGCTATCTATAAGAAACCTTTCGCCGTTTTTCTTAATTCGGTCAATCGATTCATCAACAATTCCCGCGCGCGCATCGTTCCCAAAATCTCCTGCTCGAACCACAAGTTTGGCCCCAAGTACACGCCAAGCAGTAGCAACCTGCCCAAGATTAACTATGTCCGCATAGCGTTCCAGACCGGGGCCGATGATAACGGCTAATTCATGTTTGCGCGATTTTGCCCACCTAATAACACGGTCTAGGTGGCCCGTTGAAACTTGAAGGCCAATGCAGCGAAACGCATCATCTTGATTAATTAGCCGAACACATTGCCCGCACGCAAAACACAAGTCTTGAGACAACGTTGCACGCCAGGGGGCATGGTCGATCGAAAAGGCGCCGCTGGGGCAGGCTTCTCTGCACTTCGGGAAGGCGCAATCGACACACTGAGTAACCTCAACCGCATTGGTTATAGAATCCATACTCACCTCATCTATTACTTTCTCGGCCCGCCATCAGCTCAACTCGCTGAAAGCCTTGTCCGTCCTGGCTTCTATCCGACCCGAAGGACACTCTGATCATCCGTCTCCCATTCGTCAGGGTATACTACCCGGCCTTCCGCTCCGCATCCAATAGGGCTTCCCGGAGCAACATCTTGAGGTAGGTCTGATAACGCAGACCTTTGCGCTGCGCTTGTTCGCGCGCGCGTGAAATATCCTCTGGATCAAGTCGGATTGTAGTTGTAGGCGTTTTTCCTTTGCGCGCTACTGTGCCGCGCCCGAGGCGTTTCCCGGCGGCAGCCTTTTGAAACGCCCCAGCGATCTCGTCCTGGTGTTCGGCCCACCAGCGAGCTTCCTCGGCTTCGTTCGCAAAGCTAGGGGTCTTCAGCTCCTCCGCCATGATTTTCTCCTGCTCCTGCTTCTGCATACTGCGCATATAACTCTCTGATCTTCTTGTTGGCCGGAAAGGCTGTCACTACGCGCACTTTTTGGTCGCGCCAGGTAGTGACGACGATCAAGATGCGTCCGGCATCCGTCTCTCCTACCTGTAACGTGCGCTCTTCACCGCCGCGATTCTGCACTTCCAGATCCAGCGGTTCGTTGAACACAACTTGTTCTGCTTCTTCGGGGCTTACTGCATGCTCCGCGATATGACTGCGATTTGCATCATCCCAGCTGAATTCCATTCTATGTTTGCCCTTTGTTTAAGGCGGCTGCGCCCATTGATTTCGTTTCGCCACCCGCGGCTCAGGTGACGCCTATTTCTCGTCTTCATGATCAGTACTGCCTCCTCTTTGGGTTCTACGCTCAGATAGATACCACGCTCACAGTGTAGCTACACTGTAATTACATGTCAAGCGGCTTTTTCCGTTGATCTCGTTCCCTGCGAGAGCCACTACAATGCCTTTTATGAGTGGCTCTCCGCACCGCGTTTCGGTACTCTGGGTACTGAACCGGAGGATCCCATAGATATGGCAAAGAACCGCAGCGGAGCCAGTTCGGCAACGCAGCAATCCACCATCCCCCCTCAGCTTGCAATGAAGAGACTCCAGAAGTTACTAGAGCAGATCCCGGAGATCCGGGCGGGTGGGCATAGTTCTGCTGCAGGATCAACTTGGCAAAGCAATGTCAAACTCGTTTTGGCTGAGTCGTACGGACCGGGCTCGCTGGTAGTGAAAGAGTTCGGAGCGATATGGTTTACTCCGGGCATTTACTACGATGGACAGCTCGATTCTGAGTTTGTGCGGGCGTTCAATTCTGGTCTAGAGCAGGCAAGGGGGCTTTTGGAGTCAAGAATCACCGACCTGCAAGAGCGGATTGAGTACGAGAACCCAGCCCACCCTACTTCCTCCCCGAGACCGCATTCAGGCTCGCGCAAGATCTTCGTTGTGCATGGTCACGACCATGGAATCAAGGAAACGGTTGCGCGTTTCCTGACGAAGCTGGATCTCGAGCCAATCATCCTGCACGAACAGGCCGATCGGGGCAGGACCCTGATTGAAAAGTTCGAGGGTCACGCGGAGGATGTTGGCTGCGCGGTGGTCGTTCTTACAGCCGACGATATTGCCAGTTCGAAAACAAAGCCCGATGAAAAGGAGCTTCGGGCACGGCAGAATGTAATCCTTGAGCTCGGTTACTTCACCGGGAAATTAGGCCGGGACCACACCTTCGCTCTGGTTGATAAGGATGTGGCTTTGCCTTCCGACATTCACGGCCTCGTATACATTCCCCTTGACAACGAGGATTGGCGCAGGCGCCTGGTGAAAGAACTTCAGGCAGCGGGCCTTGAGGTCGACGCCAATCGGGCACTTTGACGGAGGCTGAATGAACGAAGCCACGCAGCTTGCTCCCTTGCTGCGGGAGGGCGTCGTTGTTTCTCCTTGCGCTACTTCTCTGCCGGGGATTATTCTGCTTGCCGGTCGTTCGGCCACCGAGCGCTTCGTCGAATTCTTCGCCGCGCAGATCCGCAATCCCAATACTCGCGCGGCCTACACTCGCGCCGTGGGCCGCTTCTTCCACTTCGTTGAAACCAGCTTCCGCCTTGGCTTGGCCGAGATCCGGCTGGTGCATATCCTCGTCTACCTCGAGACCCTGCAGCACGAGCTGGCTGCGCCCTCGGTCAAACAGCACCTGGCGGCGACCGCCGGCGTCGATTGACGAGCCGGCCGATGAGCCGCACAGACGTCCTGCAGATGATCAAGCACCGGGCGCGGGCGGCCGCCCTTCCATTCTCCACCTGCTGCCACACCTTCCGCGCCACCGGCATCACCTATACAAGCGGGCTGCAGAGAGACCAGCAAGTCTGCGAGCGATACACCAAGACTGCTAACGAGATTCCAGACACTGCTTAGTTTGAGCAGAGCCTGCCGACGAACTGATAGCGTACTCACGGCAAAACACAGCAGGCACCTGTGGAGGGCTGCATTAGAATGCTGCGTTTTGCCGGAGTGAAATGAGCTCTCATCATACCTTCTGTGGCCCGATGAGAGGAATATTGAAGTTCGCTTGCCGTAAGGCAGGCGCTTCAAACCCGAAGAGCCTTATTGTTGCGGTGCGCTCTTCCCCATATGGCCTGACCTCCAGGCTCTATCCGGCGTGCAGGTCGTTGGTCGCAAGTTCCGGGGTTCACAGCGCCGTCAGATTCGGGCACAGTCGGCCTCTCAAACAGCGGTAATACCAATGATAGCGACACCAGCCACGCACCAAATATTCCAAGACACGGCTGTTTGGGTACTGGTTTCGCTGCCGGGCACGCCCCGAATCGTCATGGAATCTCCATCGTTTCACCGTCGACAAGTTGGCTGACCATTCCGAACCCGTGCGCCTCCTCGTCCCACTCCGCGCCGTGCACTGGCACGACCACCATCGGCCGGACCGCAGCGGCAAACGCGCGAAGATCGGCTGGATATAGGCAATCTCCGCGTCGGCGGCTCGCAACCAGTCCAGCGCGGCCGAGTAATACGACCCATAGGATCGGAGAGGTAACCAATTCACCCAACCCACATCATTCTCCGGAACGGCGGACACACAGCGCGCGCCTGTCGAAGCTGCCATCGAGATGGACGGAGAGCCGTTCCCCAATGTGGAAGCCGAAAATCCACACATCCCCGGGAGCAGCTCCCACCGAGCTGCTCCACGCCCATCCACTGAGAAGAAGCTCTCCTCTCACATGCATGTTCCATTGCGATCCCACGCCAACACCTTTGGTAGAATGCGTCGGATCATAGATGGCATGCAATTCATCGATTCTCGGTAACCTCCAGCTGGAGTAATCACCGAGCCTCAAGTTCTGACAGTAACTGTCAGCCTGTTGCCAGTTCAGATTGCCGCCGTCATCCTTCCGCGCCCACATCAGCCCTGTCTTCGGATCGGTCCAGGTCTGGCGTTCCGTAGCCGCATTCACCTTCGGCTTTGGCTGTGGTGGATCGACCACCGGCTTTGGCTTGGCCTGCGGTTTGGGTGCAACTGATACTCGCTGAGCTTGTAACTGGGATATCGAGATCCGAGAATTAACGACCTTGGCGACGGCCGAATCCAACTGCTCATGGGGCACATCAGGAACATTCGCGCAAGGACCCGACGCGCACCGGTAAGCGTCGTGAGCCGCCGTGATTGTGTAAAGGGATTTAGCAGCCCACCCACCAACGGGTGAGACTAAGACATCGTAATATTCAGGATTCGCCCCAGGGACGAGGTCGATTACCGATTCCTTCGATGTACAAGCCCCATCACCGCTACACTCCCGTTCTTTAAGGAAACCGTCCCAGAGTGTCTCAAAAGTGCCACCGGCCCAGCCTCCCAAAAGCGTCTCCGAATATCCTTCACCCTTGCTCGTGTGGTTAGTGGTCAATCGGATTCCGTGTCGGGATGGCCCTAGCATTACAAGGTCACTAACTGGTGAATTCAAGAAGTCACCCTCGCCGATAAAAGCTGCGTTCGAGGTGTCCAGCGTCCATCCGTCCTGATATTTACTAAAGTAGAAGATCGCGGTCTTCGCCTTGCAAGAATCGCATCCACCCCACTCCGCCGCAGTCACAATCCGACGGTCGCGCCCATCCTTGCGGAATGGAACATCGAGAGTAACCCTAGTTCTGGTTTTGTCCGCGATGGAGAGCGCATGGTCAACATTCCAGTCGCCCGCTATGAAACGTGATCCAGCCGGGTGGTTGTCTGCTGGAATTACGAGGGCTGTGCCAAGTGGCACCGGTTGTGGCACCGGCGCACTTGCTTCGCTGCTTCTGCTCCAAGCCGAGATGCGAGATACTACGAATCCGATCCCAAGGGCAATGGCAAGAACAATGACCATCGTGATCGCAAATCGAGACACGTCGTCAGCCCAGCTCTTTGTCCCAACCGGCTTCTCGGGAACTGGCGGAGGGGGATCAAGTGCGCTCGCCGTTTCAACATGCCACGCCCGCTGAGCCAGCGCAACCAGGCGCGCGTTTATGGGAGCAACGTCGATTTGAAGGCTAGGCGAAGGCTGCCGGTTGACAGCTGTTGCACATTGGTGGAAGGCCTCGTCGAGTCGCCAAAGGTGAGATTCCGTAGCTCCGATCGCAAACTGCTTTAGCCAGGACATTTCCTCGAGAAGATGTATAGCGTCCTGCTGATCACGACGTACGTTATGTGAACTACGAACGAGTTCAGCACTGGTACATACCGTTGCTTCGATGATCTTGTTAATGAGTTCCTGACAATCGACTTCAAAGCGCTCGAACCTGCTGATTAAGAGACCACGATCTGCCTTTGCCTGCTTGAGATCGCCATTATAGGTTTTGATCTGCGCATACACAGCTCGCTCTCGAGCCTCTAATGTATTCTTATCGCCGTCGAAGAATATCGGGGCGCCACCGAAGAGTCCTGAGTGGTTATACTCTTCCAGCTCTGTACGACATTGCTTTACTGCGGCATCAAGTTCATCACTACGCTCGTCAATCTCAGCGTCTACTGCATCAATGCTCTCACGCTGCTGCACCAATGACCGAAGGCTTGCTTTCAGTATCTGCAACTGCTGGCTGAGTTTGCCATGATCAGCGATGTTGTCAAGAACTGGTGCTAACTCGGAGACCTTGTCAATTGCACTTCTGCCTTGGTTTAGCCATTCCAGCGACTCCAGTAAGGTTTGGTGCTCCTCCCTAATCCTGCACTGATAGTCACTGCCCCCCAGTGCCTTCGCGTGAGTTTTCTCCGCATCCGCAATCCTATTTTGCAGATCATCATCGAGCGCACTCAACGCCCCCTGCAATTTAACCTGCAAACGCGATAACCTCCGCGAGGGCGAGTCAGTCAAAATCTCGGATTCGAAAGCCTTTAGAAATTCGAACCAGTTGCTGTCCGCAAGAAGGTTGGGATCGCTGCGCACAATCGCGTCCAAAGCGAGCTGAGCGGAAAGCGGTACCACCAACAAAGGGGTGCGATCAAGATTATTCTGGACATTATCGGTGATCTCCTCGAGCGATTCTTGCTGAGAATTGCAGTCGTCAATATGATTGACGAGCACCAGCAAACCCTGCCCTTGCGGCAGCGATTCGATTCCGTTCCTCTCGTCATCGTTCAGCGGTTGGCCGCACGAGAGAATCCATATCACTGCGTCGGCACGTTCTATGAACGCCTTGGTTGCGCGCGTATGCGATTCGTATGGAGAGTTTAGACCGGGAGTATCGACGAGCGTTACCTGTCGTAGAAGCTTCTTCGATAGAGAAACCTCGATATGCGAGAGCCCTTCTCGCATGTCTGCAGCTTCTACTGTTCCTTCGGATGACAATTCCCGAAGGCGCCTCATCGGTATTTTCATAGGGGCTTGCTGATTTCTGTGCAACTCGACGTTTTGCGAGTGCCCATATCGCAACACCGTCACTGCTGCAGTTGCTGGCAGTATATCTGCCGCGAGCAAAGCCTCGCCTAAAAGGGCATTCAGGAAGGTTGACTTTCCTGCATTGAAGGTGCCCATAACAACTACCAATGGCGGCTTCGCCAGATCCTCTGCCAGTTGTCTACATTCCGTTGCATGCTGCGCTAAGGCTGGGAATCTCTGAAGGAATGATCCAGCCTCTTCCAACTGCCGACTGACTGGCGCGAACACCAGCAAGGGTTGCGCTGAGACAGAGGACATGGCTAGAAGGTCAACTTTGCGACCGTATACTCGCTCAAGTTCATCAGCGGGTCGTGGAAATTGAGGACGGTAGAAACCCCATGTCCGCCAGGAATGGAAGATTCAACGACATTTCCGTGTGCCACTAAGTCGTGACCTCCATGCACATTCGGATGTAGTGAGCCCTTCATCTGCATCATTCCGTCGTAGATGTCGTCTCCACCGCGACCATCCGGGACCGTCCTCTCATGAAGCTTCCCGTCGCGACAGACGTCCTTGCCTCCAAATACGTTTTTGATCGCGGTTTCATGCTGCCCCTGATCAGTGAAGTACTCGCGGGAGTGAAACACGCCCTTGAAGCCGGTGGATACGTGATCACCGTTCACAAAATGATCAGTAATGTCACCATGATGCACAATCTGATGTGTGTCCATGAAGTCGCTCATGCGGTTGCCACCTTTTTCAATCCGTTGAAATTACCAATGCGTTCTTTACATTCCTGCAGCTTCTGGGTTAGTTCCTGCAACTGAGTCTGCCGATCGCGCACCAGTGCGCCAGACTCCTGCCGACGCGATTTCTCTTGCTGCACCTGCCGAAGCTCTCCCTGGAGTAACTCATGGTACCTATCTTCCGCGGCCAATTGAAGCCCGTGCAAGTCGGTCTGCAAGGTCGCGAGAACATCTGCGCTGAAGCGCTCGGTAACGTCATCGAGAATCCGGTTCAAGTCAGGTGCGAATGCCTGCTTTGCCACCTTGAGCCGTGCCTTCTCAAGACCATTCGACAGATATGGATACCCCGCAACAGCCACAAGCGGATAGAGCATTCCGCCGCCCAACACCATCATCAGGAAGCCCGCCCCGCCCACTAGTAATCCTGCCTTCAGTCGAGCGTCCGAGACGTCTGGGGCTATTACCTCAATGGTGCCGGTGGAGACGATCTGGCGGCGGCTAACTTTAGGTTTCAACGGCTGTATCCGGGAACCGAACTCAGCACCAAGTCCCTCAGAAAGCGAGGTAGATATCCGCTGTAACAATTGCTGCATGGCGTCACTGTGGCCTTCTATCCACCCCTTACAGCGTCTCTTTATATAAAGAGGGATCTGGGTCTCCACGTAGCTCTTGAAATCCGCGCCAGTGTAACTGCTAACTGTATCCTCAATTTCCTCACGTAAATCTTCTGCAAATGTTTTCAGTGACTTGCGAGCCATCGCCAGTAGTTCACTTTCCCGCTCTCTTGTCCAGACAGCAATCTTTGCGATGCTCTCTTCTCGACGGCGCCACCGCTTCTCAAGTTCCTGGAATTGCTGATTGAGGGCAGCATCATCGAGTGCGGCAGCACGCTCGGCTTTGGATAAGTCGATAAGAAGAGCAGTGACCAAGGCATCGAGTCGGTTACGCATGCGGAGTAGCTTTTCCGCGCTTCGAGGTCCGGCACACTGCAGGTCTGTTAAGGCTTGGCGTAGTAATGGGATCCCCGCATTAGCATTGGATGATGTTTTCTGAACAGAGCTTGCACATACGAGAAACACAGGGTAATTGTGTTCTCCCAACGCCTCCTCGATGCGGTTGCGTGCCGACACAACACCTTCTGCGCGCTCCTCCGGGTTAAGGTGATCAGAGAAATTGGAGGCGAACAATAGTCGATCAATGCGGCTTTTGAGCACTGTGGATTCAAGGAAATCCATTTCTGATTGGGTCACTGCCGCTGTTGCGTCAAGGACGAACAGAACGGCGTCCGCGCGAGGCACAAAACGATATGTGATGCCTTCCCGTTCTCGGTTAAGGTCGGACACCCCGGGGGTATCCACGTAGACCATTCCGTGAGCGAGCATAGGATGATTAAGCCCAACCTCCAGGTAATCGACCCCATCGCGGTTTGCGTCTCCCTCTGCGCCAAAGCTACTCAACATTTCAGGGGATGATGTAAACTCCGTGACGCTTCCGTCGTGCCGGTGTACAAACATGCACGGTCGTTCAGAATGTCTAATTACTGTGAGGATCGCTGTGGTCGGTGTGATTCCCACTGGAAGAAGTTCCCGTCCTAACAGAGAATTGAGCAGTGAAGATTTGCCTCTGTTAAAGAGACCGACCAGCACAACGCAGAAGAAGTCATCTTCTATGTCTTTACGCCAATCTCCAAGCTCAGATCCAATGGCTGAACCGGGGATGAGTGCAGCAAGTCCCGCAACATCAGTACCGATTTCCTGCAGGCTCTGCTTGTCTTCCTGATACATGCTTGACTCCTCAGCACTGTTCTGCAGTTAGCTGCTCACGGATCTCATCGAGTTCACAGCTCAGCGTATTAATCTCAGAACGCCGTTCCTCCGCAGAGCGTGTGGAACGTTTGTGTTCTGCAACGATCTCGCTTAGTTGTGTCTGAAGTTCGTCGCGATGGCGGTTGAAATCCGATTCCAGAGATTCACATAGACGTTCGACAATAAGAGCCCATCGTTTTTCAAACCCGATTACCGTAGCAGGGATGTTCTCCCGATAACGTTGATCGATCTCCAGCCGGATCTTTCCGAGTGCTTCCAGTCGAGCCTGATTCTCAAACCAGCCAGTGAACAGCAAGCTGCCAACCCAGCCAGCAAGGATTGCGAGAGGAAAGAATAAGTGGAGGCCGATTGCCGCGATCCCTACTCCGATTCCGCCGACGCGAGCCAAGACAATTTGCTCCTGCTGGGCACGCGAAGTTTCCATTGGGCTGATAGCGAGAAAAGACTCTGGACTGACGAAGACATCCTGAATCGATTTATCGAGCGACTGGTAGGCCACTTGCATCCTCCTCTCAACGATCTCCGTCTCGTCCTTTAACGCTCTGGATTCCCGCTCCGCACATTGGGATTGGAAAGCTGTTTGGACGGGAGCGATTCTCTGCTCGAGGTGGCTGCTAATCTGTTGTTTGTTTAACGGCCCTGTGTATTCATCAACGGCGCAGACGGCAGTGCGTGCAATGCCACCCAACCCTGTACGCATCGCCTGTACCAGCTCCAAACGCCGATTCGTTAGTGCAATCCGCAGTTGACTGACACAGGAGTCTCGTTCCCGCTCCAATTGTTGTATCTGGGGGGTGATCGCTGCAATCCGCCGCATCAACTCTGGGAGTTGTATGCCGATGCTTGCGCGTGCAACAGCCAGCGGGCCGCGGACAAGTTCTTCGCAAAATCGCAGTCCGCGAGCTAACGGCCTGCTTAGTTTGATTCTGCCGCGCTCGTCGGCGAGGAACCCGGCGAGGTCCCGCTTGAAGGTCTCAAATCCGGTCACATTAGCCGATGTATCTAGTCCGGACGCCCTCGCCAACTCACGCGTCGCTGAGACCATGTAAATGCGGGGATCATCTACTATGGTCGCAAGATGCTTGGAGGCATAGTCATACACCTTCTGACGATTGGCGTCGGTAAGCAGGTCAGCGAAATTCACGAGAAAGAAGACTCGCTGAATATCAGCCTTGACTATTCTCTTCAATAAATCAATCTCAGTTTGTGCGAGGATGCTCTTCCCCGACAGGACAAAAAGCACCGCGTCCGCTCTGGGAATGAATTCGTACGTGATTTGCTCCCGCATGGGATCCATGTCGTTCGTTCCGGGCGTGTCAACAATTTCCACACCGGCCGTGCAGATTGGTGAAGGGTATGTTATGCGGGCTAATGCGACATTGCGCAATTCGCGCAGTGTTGCTTCGTAGCGCAAGAGCCCTGGTTCATCACGACGGCTAGGCTTCGCCGGTGCCACAAGGGATGCAAATTCCTCGGCTGTTATCGTTCGACTACTGCCATCGTGGAAGGAAAGGCAATAGGAGGGTTTGGCTCCTGCGGAAATCACACTCAGCACCGCTGTTGTCGGTTTGGCAGCCATCGGCAATACACCTTCGCCCAGAAGGGCGTTGATGACCGACGACTTGCCACGCGAAAACTCGCCGACCGCAACGAGATTAAAGACTTCAGACTGTAAGTCCTTCGTCAACCGCGTGATCTCCGGCATGAGCGCGGAAACGTGCAATCGCTCGGCTGCTGCGGAAATGCGATTCAATAGTCCAATTACCTTGCCCCGACGGTCATGGTACTGCCCGAGCTGCAAGGTACAGTCTTCTAGCGCGGACGCTGGCGGCATCGTTTACTCGCTCTGGTTCATGGGAGGGGCTCAAGACTCGTCGACGAAATGTTTACGCGAGATATCCCACAAGGTCCGCTAGTCAGGATGGTTGCATAACCAGAATACATCCGTTCATAGGGTGCCCAGAGTAAAATCACTGGAGAACGTCCGCACTTCAGTAACTTGACGACCGAAGGATACATCGTCGACCTTTGGCGCCATCGTCGAGACTGTCATTACTACTACGCCGTTCGTGCTGGCGGTGTTTGGCGGTTGAGTGTCCGGCTTTGCGTCACGACCTCGATGCGCCAGCCGTCTCGTAAATGGTAAGTTTTGAGACGCGCGGCCCGCCCGTGAAATCAACAGATTGCAAGTCTCATAAGTCTGTTGCAAAATGTGGGTCATGAAACACGGCTACTCGGCATCACCGAACGCATCTTCGCGTCGGCCTATTTGCTGGGCTACAGCTTCAGCCTCGCTTGCAGAATCTCGTCGATCAACAAGCTTTACATACTCGATCGGAAAACGAGCTTCGACAAGCTCGATGTGCTTTTTCGAGGGTGGTGGAGTAAATCAGCTCTCTTCTTTGCTCTTCAGCACCTGCGCACGCTGCGTGTAGAAAACCATTCCGATGGCAGCCGCATACTCAGGCTCCTGCAACTCCACCGGAAGCTGCGCCATCCCCATCGGCAAACCGATGCGCACAGGACACCGCAATATGTCCTCACAGCTTTCTGTAAGGCTCAGCAGCCGCGCTCCACCGCCGGTGAGGACGATTCCTCCTCCGAGCATTTCAAACACTCCGGCGTGGCGCAGGTTATCGCGTAGCAACTCCATAAGCTCGCGGGCACGCGGCTCCAGAATTTTGCCCAACTCACGCTGACGCATCATGCGCGGCGGGCGGTCGCCTATCGAGGGGACTTCGATCTTATTACGCTCGGCAATGCGGGCCACTATGGAGCAGCCAAACTGCAGCTTCAGGCTCTCGGCGTCCACTAGCGAAGTCTCCAGACCGTAGGCAACGTCGCGGGTAAAGTTAATGCCACCCAGCGGCACCACGCCCGAGTGGATCACCACGTCTTCCTGCACGACGGCGATATCGGCTGTGCCAGCGCCAATGTCGATGACCGCAGCTCCCAACTCGCGTTCATCACGACGCAACACTGATTCAGTGCAGGCCAGCGCCTCGTAGACGGTATCTTCCACATGCATTCCGGCGCGATTCAAGGCCGAGACCACATCCTGCACCGCTGAATGCTCCGCGGTAATCACGTGCACCCGCAGCTCGAGTTGACGGCCCAGCATTCCTACGGGATTGCGCACACATTCTTGATCGTCGACTACAAACTCCTGCTGCAAGAGGTGGAGAATCTCGCGGTCTTCCGGAAGTGCCATCTCGCGCACCCGGTCGACTGCGGCCTGTACGTCGGCGCTGGTCAGTTCGCGCGGGCGTGAGCCCACCGCAATCGCTCCATGACTGTTGACCGAACGAATGTGCGGGCCGCCGATGCCAACGACCGCCGATTCTAGTGCCAGCCCGCTGGAGGTTTCCGCACGAGCCACGGCTTTCGACACGCTACTTCCAGCCAAGTCCAGGTCAACGATCACGCCCCGCTTGGTTCCAGCCGAAGGCACGATGCCGTGGCCGCGATAGTGCAGGCCCGTCTCCGTGGTTTCCACCACCAAGGCCAAGGTCTTCGCGCTTCCCAGGTCGATGACGGTGATGACGTTTTCGTTCCGCTTGCCCATCTAGTTCCGTTTCTTCTTGCTGGAAAAGTCCGTTCTGATGGCGTTTTTAGATCCCAATCCTCTCAACCTCGTCAAGCGAGATCTCGTCCGAGCGCCGGTCGTAGAGCCCGGTGGTCCTGGCCGACTCGTGATGGGCCATCTGCTGTGCGATCTCAAGCTTGCCGCCGTTCTTCAAATACGCTGTGATCCCGGTCGCCCGGAAACTGTGACAGCCGATCTCGGTCTTGATGCCGACACCGGCAGTGCGCCGGCGGATCATCCGCCAGACGTCGCTCTGCAGCATGGCACGATCGGTCAGCTCGCCGCCGCGGGCGCGGGTGGTGCGGAAGAGCGGCCCCTTGCGGTCGCCGGCGATGCCGGCGGCGGCGATGTAGGACTCCAGATAGTGATCCAGGTTGTGATGGGTCGGCATCTCGTGCAGCTTGCCGCCCTTCTCATGCAACCGCACCCAGCCGCGGCGCCCCTGGACGAAGAAATCCTCGCCCCGCATGCCGAGCACGGCGCCGACCCGGGCGAAGCTGTAGACCATCAGCCCAATCAGGGCGCGATCGCGCAGCCCGACCACCGACTCTATATCGATGCCATCGAGCAGCTCGCGGGCCCCTCCGGCGCCAGCACCGGGGTCTTGCCTTTCTTCTGCGTGTATTTGGGGCCGCGCACGGCATGCGCCGGATTGGTCCCTATTACCTGGCCGACCACCATCCAGTCGAAGAGCATGCGCAGCGCCGCCAGGCGCTGCTTGACCGTGGGCCGGGAATTGGTCTGGAGCTGGCGCTCGACGAAGGCGGCGACGTGCACCGCTTCCACCCGGGCTAGATCCGTGATACCCAGCTCGGCGCAGAAGGCGGCGAACTGGCGCACCGCTTCCATGTAGGCCCGCCGCGTATTGCGAATCCGGATGTGCGAGCTGAAGAAGTCGCGCAGCCGCGCCCGCGCTTCGGGGCGCGCGGTGAAGATCGATGGCAGCTCGGAGGTGTCGGCAAGGACAAATTTCGCGCCCTGCGCAATGCGGTCGGCTTCCAGGACTGCCAGCTTTATCATCGTGTTCTCTACGCTTGTTCTGGACGGTCAAATGCGAACGTGAAGGTGTACTGCCGCAACTCGATCTTTGGGACCTTTTTTGCCTCTATAATGGCCTGCGGCGCGAAGCTCTTGGCCACTAGGATTCCCTGGACTGGGCCTCGGCCGTCTTCTTGCTCAACTGTCTTCATGTAGTCCCGGATTTGTTTGAGCGCCGTGAGGCCCGCTTGCCCCGCCTTGAGTTCAATCACCACGCTTCCCTTCGCGCCGATCGTTTCAATGTCTATCCGGCGTCCGTCCTTCAGGACTCTCTCCCGGTTTCCGTCATGGGTTTTTAGCCCTCGCTTTAGCTGCGGAAGGTTTGCGCGCACTAAGGTTTGGAGATCTCGCTCGAGGCGAAACGTCGACATGCACCGTCCGCTGCGTCTTTCATGCCGTTCCCAATCCTTCTGGCATACGTGATTCCCACAGCGATCGCATTTCTGCGCGTGCTCGGCGCAGAATCGATCGCCGCATTCCCAACACTGAGATGTTCGCGCCTTCTTGTTCTTGCACCCTCCTGGAACTGCACACGCCATAGCTGCTCGCCTCCTAGACCGAAATGAATGACGCGGCCAGAGTAGCAGCTTTTTTATGCATGACAAAGGACATTATCTTGCGCAAATACGACCCACCCTGAATCCCTGTAATACGTCACTTTCATAGGCCCAAGGTTCTCCGGATCAAGCCTATTCGAGACTTGATCAAAACAGCCGACATCCCAAAAGTGATAGGGATTCACCACTCTCGGTCACGCGCTAGCAGAAACACAATGGCCCACCGCATGGTGGGCCATTGTCGCAGGAGACGAAAGGCTTTATTTGAAGCCGATACTCGCATTCGCTGCCGCCGCCGCGAGTGCATTCAGCGCGCGAATGCGTTCCTCTTGCGGAGTTGACGGAGAAGGTGTACCCGTATCGAAAACCGTCGCGGAGACGTCCGACACGAGATTAGAAATCTTTACACTCGGACTCGGCGTGCCTGGCACAGTAGAGGGAATGTCTTTGGCTAAGGCCGCTGCGCCGAATGCTTTTAAGGCACTCATTCCATACGGTGTGAGTGGATTCAGATTACTCCTCCCGTCGGTCACAAGCGAAAGATTGAGAGGAGCATCCTTGTTATAGGCGCCCTGAGGAATGGCGATTGAAAGTTCGGAACTCGCGTCAGTGTTGAATGGAAACACACTGAAACCATATGTTGTGTCGGAGATGTTCGTTGCCTTGAGATACGGCGAGTTCACAGTCGTGTTGCTAGATCCAAACGGAACTGGATTATTGTTGAAGTCCGTATACGTAGCAGTCCAACTTAGGGCTCCATCCGAAGGAAACGTATGAAGTGATGTTTGGTTCCATTCGATCGGAATATCCGCATTACCGTTCTGAGTTTGAGTGGTTAGCATACGCTCGTAGAAGGTCAGCTGAAAGTTCACTGAGCCGTCATTCCCTTGCGGACACACGAACCAGGCGCAGTGATGTTGAACGGTCTTTATCCTCCAACAGGCTGCAGTAGCTGTGCTGCAGTTACCGTTTAACCCCCAGTCCCCACCCGCGCCCAGAACATGAATCTGGACGCTGTCAGGGAGCACTTCGTAGCCAGGTGTCGGCGCAATAGATTGAGGGTGGTCAAGATCGTCTCCTCCACCCGCGTCTTGATGCATGACATAGGACGTCGTCAGTTGCGAAACGTAGTGTTCACTACTCACGGAGAACGAGATGTGAAGGTTGCCGGGTGATTGCGGCAATATACCGATTAGTTCAGGATAATTCACCACAGAATCGCAGTGGAACAAGAGAGCACATCGTTTTCGATATCGTATGTTCACTTGGGCTTGTATGGTGCGAAGCGCACTGTTGGGGAATACAATGCTTTGGCTCGGCACATGAAATACCACTGAAAGGGCGGTGCCGCTGGTTGCAGGAATCGGCGGAAGAGCTTTACCATTTGCATCCTTGGTGTCGAGCGTCAAAGTGGGAGTGTACTTGGAATCTCGCCCAAAATCCGGGAATACTCCCGCGACCCAATAGACGAGATCCTGAACACCAGGACGCGGTCGAAAGCTAACGACAGGTGAAAATGCGCGAATACGGGGCGTGTCATCCGCAAAGGGGACGCTTAGGGCAATAAGTTGACCTTGGTTGATCAAGTCTTGCGCTTGCGCCAGCGCGTGATTGGTGAGTTGCGTCACGCTTTGCGTCAAGTTATCAACGAGTCGAGCTGCTTCGGCCGACCATTGCTGCCGTTGATTATCGAGCTCCGTCTTAAACTGCTGCCTAGCTAACGCAATTTGAGACGCAATTTGCGCACCAAGAACCAGCTCCAACTCAAGGCCACCATTTCGCGCATTGTTGATCGTCGCGTTCAACGACGCTTCAATCTGGTCCAGAGCTGCTTGCAGCGGCTGAGCAGTGGCTAACCTCGGACTCGTCAGAGGCTGGATGATCAGCAGCACACTCAATAAGAGGCGAAATGTGAGGCAAAGTGTTGAGTGCAATGACAACAACTGTCGACGAGCCGCCATGGCGTACCTCCAAAGGATTTGGGATTTGGTTGAGATCTGGGCTTCAGTTCAATCCGAAGACGCCCAGTAGGCGCAGGCAAAACATATGCCTGTAGGACTATCAAAATGCAAAGTTCTTGGCCAGAGTTGCTCGGCGCAGGCTTGGTGCCTCGTGCGCGGCCCGTGGACAGGGGCAGCGTTTCTAACCAACTGTGAACTACGACCGCGACACCCTGCTTGTAAGGCAGGCGCTCCAACCAGCGAAGAGCGCATCATTGCGAAAGATGCGCTCTCTCAGTACCTCCGGCTTTGAAACCGCTGCTCTATCCAGCGTGCCAGACCGTTGGGTTCATAACCCAAAGGTCGCAAGTTCCGGGGTTCACAGCGCGTCGGATTCGGGCACAGTCGGCCTCTCAAACGGCGGTAATCCCGATGATAACGACACCAGCCACGCACCAAATATTCCAAGACACGGCTGTTTGGGTACCTGGACATTAATGTGCTGATCTCGCCGATTGGCCATAACCAAGCTGCTCCGCTTACGCCGCTGGAGTCCCCGCGCATGGCGCGCAGGATAGGCGTGCCGGTGCGCTGCGTCAGAAGGCGCTTGCTTCATTTTCCGGGCGGGTTTTCACTTTACCTTTGAGTCGGTTGGGATTCCGGTGAGTGATCAGCTTGGCGGCAATAAACCTTCAAAACGGCCATACGGGATATACGTATTCAGCATGCGAAGTACTTGAAGAATCTCAGCTCTTTTTCCAGCGGGAATCTTTTCGACAATTGCCTGAACCGAATCAAGCCAAACCTGCTCCACGTTCCTGCACAACTCAGTCGCCGCTTCGGTCGGCAAGACTTTCACCCTCCGTTTGTCCCCGGGTTGCTGCTGCCGCGTCACAAGCTTCTTGCCCTCGAGTGCCTGAATCGCGCGGGTGAGTGCTCCCTCGCTTCGCATGCTTCGCGGCGCAAGCTCAGACCGATCCACCCCATCTGTCTGAACCACATGCTTGAGAATGAGATAGTGCTGAGGCTGTAGGTTGTGCGGCGCCAGGATAAGCTCGAGCGTTCGGTCTTGCCAGTCCCAAACTTGCTCAAGGCTCTCCTTGAACGAGGTCACTGTCTTTGCACTGATGGCCATATTTGCCTTCGAGCAGAAGTATTTGCAGGCTGCAAACGCCTCGTCATTTCGAGCATGTTTGCAGTCTGCAAACATTATAACGCCAACATTATGAGGCTCTTACAGTTCTGAGCGTATCTGGGTGTTATTTGTAATGTCCTGAAGCTAATGCTTAGTACACCAGCAATACGCCCATTGAGCACGTCGACAACACCCAGCCTTTGGCAACCCAGGGTCTCTGGGCGAGCATTGGACGTGATTGATTATCTCGCTCTCGCAGTCCACAGCACACAGCTCTTCACGCCTAGCTTCCAGCGCGTCTATCTGACGACGGAAACTACATCGATTACTGCTCCCACTGATCCAGGATGCTGTGTTTACCATGATTCCCGGCGTCAATCACCGGGGATGAGCGTAAGGCGTGCGAGCTGTTGCTGGCGGGCTCTTCCTTGGCTGAGATCTCAGCCCAAGCTTGGCCTCTTCGGTCCGACGCTGCGGAAGAGGTTCCAGCGCCTCCGGGAGAGCATCGCGGCCTAACTAGGTAGTGACTGCATAAGACTGTGCGCTCCTAAGTCCTTTGACCTCACCATTACTCACTTTTGAGCAATGGTTCCGGTTAATGACTTCTGCCGCGGTACGGTGCCCTACCCGCGCGGTGAGAATGTAGCGTTACTTACAGCAAACCTCACATTCCAGTCCCTACAGACCTTTCATGGTTTCTCAGCACTACTTCAATGTTCATCCCGCCGGCGGGCACCAAAGGGCACCGCAGCGGGCTTTACTCGAAGTTCTGGTTCTGGATATTGAACCTTCCGGACCATGTTCACAGATTTGGGGATGGTTTCGAACTCCGAAGCAGGACTGCAATCTACGCAGTGTGTTTAGGTCTTGGCTCTATTAGTCTGGTGACATTTGACCTCCCGGACAATAGGTTTTGATACTCCGAACTTCAATTCCAGTAACTAAATGCAGCTATTTGCGCCTGGGCGTTTGGTGTTTCCAGTGCAGGGAGTGAAATTGGATCATGGCGCCTAGAATCAAACTCGAAGATATCTCCGGAACCGAGATCAAAGGGTCGTTTTTGACCATCACCGGCCCCGATGGGTCTGATGACTATCGGAACCGGCTCGTCACTGTGGACTGCTCGAGATGTGGGTCTAAGGGCACGTCTCACCGCCTGACTCGAGTCATCCACCTAACGATAACCAGCTGCGGTTGCGCCCAGAAAGATGCTCACAAGGCATTCACTTTGAGTGGAGTCGAAATGCTGACTCCCGCTCAGCGTGTGGACATTTGTGAGGCGTTCCACATTGGCCAGGACGCCCATACGGTCGTTGCACGCTTCGGATTCGATATTTACGTTGTATCCGCCGCTGCTCGCGCTGAGGATGCCCGCGTGTCCTCTCTGGACCCCGCGGTAAAGGCTCAGATCCTCAAGGCTGTCATGGCGGGGAAGCCGTACCCGGTGATCGCCAAAAAGCACGGAATCGGGCTCTCGGCAGTCAGGCGTCTGGCAACCGCACGCCCAGTCAAATCAGCCCCCGGAATCAGTGACCTGGTCCAGTGCGCCGAGTTTGTGTGCGCTTCGGTAGCTTCCCGGCCAGCAGATTGGAAGATTCCTGGCCGATACAAAGGCGAGATGGATCGCTCGGAAATACGCAGGGTTAAAGACCAGCTGCTCGGTACGTATGCTGATGCTTACCTTGGCGCTTGTGCAGCTCTGGCTGCGGGCCAGCTCGATTCCAGTGACCTTGTTGCTCTCTCGGACTTCGTGACTCTGGCTGAGGATACTTTGAATTCCCGCCTCTCCCGTCAAAAGGGAGCGGCCAAAGCGTACGCCATCGCGACTAGGCAAGCTGCTGAGTCCGCCATCATTCTGGCAGCCCGCAAAGCCGCTCACCTTCTGGAATTCCCAATTCAACTCGAAAGGGCATTGTAATGTCTGTCAAATCCGATTCCGTAGAAGCCCATGCTCTATTCTCTCAAATCGTTGACCTTAACAATCAGGCCATCGAGACAGATGACCAAATTGGCTATATCGTGTCCTTGCTTGCATCTCTCCAACAGGATGTGAACCGACTACTTGTATGCGCGCGTCTGTCCCTGCACAACGTCCCCGATGTTAGCTTGTTTCCCGTAGGCTCTGCGGTCATCACAGCCCCGCCTGCTCGCTCGTCTTCCACTCCCGGCAAACTGATCCCCTTCGCCGGCAGGTAACCTCTAACATCGGGTGACTAAAAACCGAGCCATCCCTGGCGCCATCCTCACCAACAGCTGCCTGGGTAATGCTCAGTTTCGAGCATACCCACATTTACTCAACTCCTCCTGCAGTCATCCTCATCAATCCCGCCGCGCGTCGCCGCTTCGTCGATCCTCCAACCTGATCTCGTATTCCCAGACAATCCCAAATTGCACGATCCTCCCGCCTATCCCTTGATGAACTGTGTTCAAACCGCGAGGTATCCTTCTGACCTCAGTAGTCGATTAGGAGGGCGCCCAGCGCAGACACATCACAGATGCCTGTCCGATCTCCTGGCCGATTCATTGAGGCGTCGCGGGTTACGTGTGGGAAAGCCCCAGCTCTTGTGCCGGCCTGACACATTCAGCTGTCAGTGCTTTCGATGCCAAGTCCGGCATGAAGTGTGGCATCGTTCATGGCGCAACGAACGTCAGGTACATGGCTCTCATTCTGAAGACTTCGACGGCCACCAGGCCGTCGACAGTGTCAGACTTTGTGCCCTGACCACTGACACCCAAAAGCAATCTGTGACGCGATCACATGGCAAGGATCAGTGTTTGTACCAATATCTATTAGACTCTTTCCCCTACAGTATTCAAACAGAACCGATCCGCCAAGCACACAGAAACGATGAAAGGGTTATGCGATGACTAAGATGCACGCTCTCGAAGGAGGTGCACCAGTAATGAATGATGGGAGCATCGAGGAATTCAGTGTTGATGACTACAAGAAGTTTCTGGATTTGCAGGATCGAGAGATCAGAGCCAACGCTTACCACGAAGCGGGACATGCTGTTGTGGATATGATGTATGGCTTTGAAGTCAACTTTGTCTCTACAGAAATAGGTGGTGGAGCATGTGGTGAGTCATTACCAAGGACAGGCCACAACCGCAGGACTACCTCCTTCCTAAATCGCCGTAGTTGGGGTTTGCGTACACGCCATCGCGCGCATGGATGGGCGACGGGGATCTTCGCTGGAATTATGGCCGAAGCAAAGATGCTCAATGTGGATTGGCAAACCTTACGCGAAACATCCGGCAAAGGTGATTACGATAGCGCGCTCAGTGTGGCGGGCCGCTTTTCGGTATGTGACGGTTTTGCTTCTGGTGAGGGAACAACCAAGGCTTACATTAATCTTTGGGAACAGAAAGCCGCCATCATCGTCAACCATGTACAAGTGTGGCCGTCAATCGTGGCATTAGCAGAAGAATTGAATGAGTCTGAATATGTGATGGGTGCCGATCTCGAAGCAATGTTCACGAGAACGTTGGATCCAATGTTGTTGGCTTTTGGCAATGCGCAGTCGAGCCGACGCCCCAGCAGAATCGCCTGCTACGACTCAATTCGGTCATCGGAATCGTAGAGATCGCGCAGAAGGCGCGGAAACGCCCTGCAAATGGCTAGCTCGAGCACCTCTTCAAGCATCCTCAGGCCTCCCACTGCGCAATAATTGATTGTGCGGCGTGTCAGACTCCGGCACGTTCCCTGATGAGGACTGCGAGCGCGGTGCTGCTACCTTTGGACGGGGCAATAAGAACATCTTTGACCGCTCTGGTGCCCATCTCGTCCGCCACCAGATCCCATATGGCAATTCTGACCACGCTCACCCCAATCAGCAACGGCGAAAGATCCTTGATGAAATCATAGAATGCGCGTTGTTTCCAGCGTGGTGCTCCATTACCGCACAGGCATCTCGGGCGCGATGCCACACCGCACTGGGCTTCGCAGCTTGCATTCGACCATTTCCCTCCGTAGCTGCCGGCATCGAGGCAGGCAGCCGCGTGGTCTGAACAGTATCGCCAATACGCGTTCAGTGGGAAGGATGGGAGCTGTGCATAGCCTCGTGACGCCAAGATCATGGCGCGATATCGATTGAAGTGAAGATGGTCGTCCAACTCAACGGCTATTCCATCGAATTCCAGATCCCCGGAGCCGAGACGTCCAAGGGTAGAAGACGGCAGGTCCCGCCTAGCATTCTATAGATGTGTTCGACTTCATTCTTGAACTCAGACATTGCGATGGCCCCGGCTGTCGGAAGTGGGAGCGTCTTGGTTGAGATTGTACCCACCGTACAAAGAAGCCGCCCAAGTGCGCGCTGCATTTTACCCATGCATTTTCCCTTCTCACTGAAGAGTAATCTCAACCCGGCGGCCTTTGCCGCCTTTTCCATTTGGAGACATATATGAGTAACAGAATTAATCGCCGGCGCCCCAAGGCGCTCCTGGAACATGACGACACAAGCATTGCTGATTTGTCCAATTCCGTTGTTCGAACATGGCTTGACTTATCCGATCTAAAGTTCGTCGATGTTGAGGATGCCAGCGAGGCGGACTCGACCGAGCCTTGCTTGGACGAAGGTGTTCTATTTCGTCCGCGCCTGCGGTTCATTGAAGACTAGCTCAGCGGCATGAGAGCAAGGGGGTGTCAGAATTCCTGCTGCCTCCTTGCGTTTAGACATGGCAGGTCAGAGCTCCATCCAGCCCAGCTACCACGCAGCGGTACCGGCTTCGGGACGGGATTCCTATACTAGTAAGAAGTGCGAGAGAAAGTACGGGAAACCTCGCTAACGTACGTTACCCATCACTGTAAGGGCGCCTTTGCCTTGTTGGCTCCAGACATCAGGACAACCAGCGCCGCACTCGCTGTCCCAGCGATGAAGAACACGGAGGCACATCATAATGACCACCACTGATCAAATTCCACAGCCTGTAGCTCCATTCACGCCCTCACCTATAATGTGCCTGACGGTTAAGAAAGTTGCACTCAGGCTCGGTGTTTCGACATCGACTGTGTATCGGATGAGAGAACATAGCCCATTTCCTTTTATTAAGGATCGCAGATTCGTCTTGATCGAGAAAGACGGATTCGAGGCGTACCTGCTGGCGAGGCGGAGTGGAACTGCTGGCCCTGAACTTGATACTACGGAAACAACTGAGCTCCAACAATCCGCCGAGCCGATTGCCGGTGCACGATCTCAACTCGGCGAAGATAGTCAACTCACTGTACCAACACTTTTGCCCGATACGCCGCAACAAGCTTCGACCATGAACGGTCAGCGCGATCTCCTTTCCGGCTATTGGCCGTCCTTCTGATTGTGCATACCGTCATAGCCTTGCAGGAACTCGCAAATGGCATATCTATAATAATCTCGTTCCTCACGGCATTCCACGTTCCGCCCACATAACCCCCATCAAACACCCGCATCACTCAAGGACCATCCCATGGCAAGTGACTCCCCGAAACCCGTTCGATATCTGTTGCTTGAAAGCGTCTTGGCCAGCAAAGGCCTCCAACCGAAAGCTCTCTACAAACTCACTGATGTCGCCCAACTCTTCGGCGTCTCCGTACGGTCAATTCAGGAGCGCACGAAGCGCGGCCAACTGAATTCCAGAAACTTGCCCGGACATGCGAAATTCTTGCCGCTGGACATCGAAGAGTTCATCAAGAACAGCTCGCGTCCTTCCTCCCCCGCCTCGTAATTATTCGCTATATCGCGCGGTGCGTTGGAGTACTTCCGAGTTACTCCAGCAACTGCGCGGGGCATCGCGCTCCCGCCAGTTTTATATGCATATCTCGTACCGGTCCCCATGTGGTTCAAAATAGGAGTTTGTATATATGTCTTCGCAATCCATCGCAATTGGAACAACAATTGCGTCAACACTTCCGCTTGCTTCGTCGTCCGTCGCCCCCGAGGCGACACAACTTACAACCATCAAGGACCTGCTGTATATAGTCGCCTCCAAGGGAGACAAGAACACGCCCATGCTGCGGACGACTGCCATGCGTCTGTCCGAGTTTCTAAACCAGCCGCTAAGTGAACTTCCGATCGATGCTCTCGTCGATGTCCGCATCGCCTTCAAGATTTATCTCAAGGATCGACGCTACTCTGCTACCTCTATTAGAACGTATTGTCATTTGACGGTACGTTTGCTCCGCTGGGCAGAGGAACTCGGCTGGGTGTCAAGCAAGCAGTCGGTCGAGGAAGCATGGACTCCACTTCTTGCCGCACTTACCGGTAATCCACGCTCTCACACAGGCGCCATTCGGTTTGCGATTCGCAATGGAAAGACCCCCGCCCAGTTCTCCTCGGCTGATCTAGATGCCTGGGGGGAAGAACTGCTGAGTACGGGGCGGCAATACCGGACGGTACGGCAATCGAAATGGCAGTTTCGGAAGTCCGTGGCGCAAACGGGACTGGGCGGACTCCTTACTAATCTGGAACGAGTCGCACATCGAACCACCTACAGAATCCCTCTTGCGGACTTCCCGGAACCATTGCGTGCAGAGGTGCGCGAGATCATCGCCTGGAAGACTGCCCGCTACGCTAAAGGCAGACCCCAGAAGATCCGGCTTCGTCCGGTAAGTGCCAAGCTGCTCGAAAGCTGCATCGCCAGACTTTACGGATTTGCAAAGAACATCGGCGGCTTCACAGAGATCGAAACCCTCACTGCCTTGTTCACGGAAGAGGTGGTCGGCTCATTCATCGAATGGGGGGTCAATGTGCGCATGCTCGGCCTCAGTACTTTGATGCGCCTGAGCATGTTGTACGGCGCAATGCGTCATCATCCTAAGTACAAGACTCAAAACTTCAGTTGGTTCTCACCGCTCTTCGCCGAAGTGCCAGAGAGTTCCGATGATGAGCTGCGAGCGAAGAAGGCAGCGAAGTCTGTCTCCTTCGAGGTACTGCAAGAGATCCCTGACCAGATCCGATCAGACCAGGTGAAGCTAGTGTAGTGTCCCATAAATAACTATGCTAAGTAATGGTTCTGGGGTAAGCTACGGTGCATGCCAACCGGTCGCCCCATAACCGCCATTGTCTTGAGCGCTGACGAACAAACCCAACTG
>Ga0181520_10002500_pt1 | contig 33958 bp, 37 predicted proteins | sample PEATcosm2014_Bin_29_FD_132451 | JGI IMG/M metagenome (GOLD analysis project Ga0181520, IMG submission 132451) | Peatland microbial communities from MTU Mesocosm Facility, Houghton, MI, USA - PEATcosm2014_Bin02_30_metaG | ecosystem: Environmental > Terrestrial > Soil > Wetlands > Peat | place...
AGGGGGTGGGGAATCTCATGGCCCTGGATGCTAAAAAGTGGGGAATGTGGTGGCCCTGACCCTGGGGAATCTCATGGCCCTATTTTGCCTTTTTAATGGGGAATCTGGGCGGCCCCGGACAGGCGGAACTGCAGATTAATCATGCCATTTGAAAAGCATCCTTTATTAGAATTAAATTTAGAAGATAATCAAAAAATTCAGAAATATTTTGATTTGTATAAATTATTCTCTTTTTTAGAGAAAAAAGCTCTACATTTTTCTAATACTACAAGACGAGCATGAATTTAGAATATTTCTTTCTAAACCATTCCTTAACTCTAATGATGATTTAGCTATTGATATTGACACTTTAATTGAGAAAATCATCCTATCACCATATTTAATGAATTGGGAAAAGAATTCTTTAAAAAATGTTATTAATAAACTTGGTTATGGTAATTTAGTTTATAATTCTGAGATTATTAAAATTTAATAATTTTAATAATATTAAATCATTTTATAAATAATAAGGAGCGAAATATAAAATGGCTGGATTATATAAATCGGCGAAATCTGCGGAATCTGCGGTTTCAATTTACTCCGTGGCTCTGTGACTCCGCATGTGAACTTATTCGTGCGTTTTCTTCAAAAGCCAGGCAAAGTTGCGTCCGAGTTCATGCATAGTTTCGATGCCTTCTTCGTCCTGGCCGACCTCGCCCGGTTCCCTGCCGTAGCCTATGTTCCAGTATGTGGAACCGGGAACTATCATCCCGCTGATCAGGAAGAAATGGTTGATCGTGTCGAACGCATGGAGAGCGCCGGTGCGTCTTACCGCGACCACGGCAGCCCCGGTCTTCCGATTTAACAATCCGCCGTTAGCCTTCGAAACAAAACCAGTCCTGTCAATAAAGGCCTTGGTTTCCGATGAAACATCGGCAAAATAGGTAGGCGTGCCGATTATTATGCCGTCGGCGGCCGACATCAGTGCGACATACTCGTTCACGGCATCGTCTTTCATGACGCATTTGCCGTCTTTATTTTCAAAACATTTGTAGCAGGCCCTGCATGAATTTATCTTTTTCCCGCCAATCTGCATGGTTTCGGTCTCTATTCCTCCTTTTTCAATCTCTTCAAGGACTGTTTTGATCAAAAGGGATGTGTTGCCGTTTTTCCTGGGGCTTCCGTTGAATGCGATTACTTTCATGATATCCTCCCGGAATATTATAAAAGATCCGGCCTTTATTTGGAATATTTCACTGCAAAAGCCGCAGAGGCTGCACTGGCAGAGATGGAATTTATGTTGACTTGTCCTTATATGGTTGATAAAATATTGTTAGAATGCTTCTGGAACCGGATCAGTAAAGGAGTATTTATGAAAGCGGTAGTTTTTTATGAGTTTGGGGCAGTTACCATGGAAAAAATAAAAGAAGTTTATCCCCGGCATAAAATACTTGTTGATACTTTTTCAAAAGAAGGGAAAGTAATTGCAATTGGAACATTTGCAAATATTTCTGAATGTTCAATGGGTGTTTTTAAAAACAAGGAATATGCAGATGAATTTATTAAACAAGATCCATTCGTGCTTGAAGGCATTGCGGGCAAAATAACAATCAAAGAATGGAATGAAGTGCTTCTTGGATGAATCGATTTTATTGGGATTAACGTTATAATAAATATGTATCTTAAAATTTAATTCAGGGGAATATATGAATAAAAGCGATTACGATGTTCTGACCAGGGAAGAGGTAAGGCGGATCATAGAAGCTGACCAGAACCCGAAAAACCGGCTCATGCTTGTGCTGGCTTATTCAGCCGGCCTCAGAGCCGATGAAATACAGGATTTAAGGTCAGAAGATATAGATTTTGATGGAAATATCATACATATCAAGGCTTCCGGCAGGGTTAAAAAGGAGCGGGCAGTTTCTCTGAGCAAGAGCATACTCGAACTCCTGAGACCCTATATAGAGATTTACAGGCCTTCGCCATGGCTGTTCCCCGGGCCCGATTCGGTTTCGAAAATAACAGGTGATGCGATTGAAAATGTTTTCAGGAACTCTATGCAGAAAGCCGGCATTTCCAGGGAATCGGGGATCCTTATACTCCGCCGGAGCATCTCGGCTCATCTGCATCAAAGCGGCGCAGGCGCCGATGAAATAAAAAAGCTTCTCGGACAGGATTAACGGAATTTAATATCCGAACCCCGTTATTTATATCCGATAAAAAAAAACCTCATAAACGGGAACAGCACCCTTCCGTCTTTCCTGGCAGGATAATCTTTTTTAATAACTTCAATAACCGCGGCTTCGAATTCAGTCTTCTCCGTTTCGCTTTTTAGACGGCCAAGATAGCGTCTCAACGCCGTTGATTGTATCATTTCGAAGATTGACATATGCGTATCGAAAATATGGATATAATCAGTATTCCATATTTCTATCCGGCGAAAGTATAATGAAAGTATATCGTAATAAGTTCCCGGTTCGAGGGTCGTGAACAGGCCCTCGCATCCCCCTGCCAGGGAAGGCCATTTAAGGCTACTAGAGAGTTTTTCCAATGATCTGCCGACGGGCATGTCGTAAAATTGAGGCAGCTGGACTGCCAGTGCTCCTTTTTCGTTGATCAGTCCGCTGTACTTTTTGATCAGTGAAGGATGGTCAGGTATCCACTGGAAAGCGGCATTGGAAAAAGCAAGATCGAATTTCTTCCGCGGTTCGAACTCATGCGCTCCGCTTACGATCCATTCCTGGCCGGGATAGTCATTGCTCGCTCTTTCGATCATTTTAGGTGAATTATCGATGCCTGTCAGGCGGCAGCCCGGCCATCTTTCCAGTAAAAGAGAACTGCTGTTGCCGGGGCCGCAACCTATATCCAGGATATCGGCGCAAACCATGGAGGCATCGATCCTTTTCACAAGGTCGATTGACGGGAGGTTTCTTTCGTTTTTAAATTTCAGGTAATTGGCCGGATTCCAGTCGTTTTTTTGAGACATATTTACCCCCTGTGTTTACATATACTGCATAAGCTTAAGTATATATTAAGCCATTAAAATATTATTGTCAAGTGCATATTAAAAATATTTTTAAAAAAATTTCTTATTGACAAAATTTAAAACATTAATTAGAATCACTCCGGCTTTGAATTAAAAGGCAGGGGGTTAAAATGACAGTGCCTAAAAATCATCCCAAATGGAGCCAAATGATCGAGGGGAAGATAATCTACCAGTTCAAATCTATTGCCGCCTCGATGCTTCTGAGCCGGCTGGGACGGGAGTATAAAAACGAACCTACGCCCGAAAAGATGAACATGTCTGTCGATGAAGCTTACAGTTTTTTTGAACGATATGAAATGCTTTACAAGGAAGATCTGAATAAAATATTTCAGTAAGGAGTTTTTATGTTAATTACAATTGAAGAGGCAGGGAGAAAAATAAATAACGGCGAAGTTATGATGATCGCAGGGGACCAGGATGTACTTGGCAGGCTCCCCAGGGGGACATGGATAGGCGGTTCTATTCCCTATTTTATTGCTGAAAACGGCGGGTTATTTTCAAAGGATAAAGTATTCGTAACGGACATCGATAAAAGCCGCTTTGTAAATACAAAAATCATATCATATACCCAGGATTCCATATCCGGCATAGCTAAAGATATTGCTGAAAACGGTTTAGCGTTTTTAATTCTCCCGTTCGGATCTCCCGTCCATATCGAATATGCTAAAAAGTCACCGGGTTATGAAAAAATGTTTTTAAATCCTATAATCGGCTGGATTAGCGGAATAGCATTGGACGAAATAGGGAAGAAGAAAGCAACTGTTATGAACGGCATAACCGGCGAGGTTTATACCGACCGTGGTATAGCTCTTAATTGTACCGTATTGGACGGTAAAGTCCCTCAGATAGGAATTATCAATATATTCTCACCGGGAAGCGGCGATTCCATTGAATTCGACGAGGAAGGCTTCGATATCAAGGACTGCAGGGTCAACGGCAGCCGGACCAATCTTGCAGAATACATCCAGAAAAATAATATAGACACAAAACTTCCGCTAGTAGGAAATTTTTCAGGCGCAATGGTCAATGCCAGTTTTCAATCCATAGACAAGAATGCAGGGATTGTTCATCTATATGCCCCCGTGTTTAAGAACATGGTCTATAAAATTGCCGCTCCGGTAGGGGATTATATAATGGCATTCGAAAAAGCCCTCATGAATCTGGGGGACAAGAAGATCCTGTTTTCCTGCAATTGTATCCTGAACTACATCTATGCCGAACTCGAAGGGAAAAAGACCGGGAATGCTACGGGGCCCATTACATTCGGGGAAATTGCGTACCAGCTTTTGAACCAGACATTTGTCTACATAGAGGGTTAGCCAGGCTAAGCTGCGATCCGGCGGTAAATATATCCATCATATTCTCGAAAATAAATAAAAAATTACTTATAATATTCCGTTGTTTTTTTATACGGAATATAATGGTATGATAATTAAAAATTACACTGGAGGATATGATGAGAATTTTAATTGCCGCCTTTGCGTTCGTATTGACTTTAACGGCATCGGCGTTTTCTGCGGAGGAACTTCCAATCATGCTCGGGATAGATATGAGTTTTATCCCGCGCTGGTCAAGCGTATCGCTTAGCAATGCCAATACCCCTTATATCAGTGTTAACAATACCAGTTATAATTCCCTCGGATTCGGATTATTCTGCGATTTCAAATACATACGGGTGGATTTCGGCTACCAGGTCAATGATACAGCGCCTAATTCATCGAGTTATTCCAACGGGACTCAGACATATAATGTTAATGACACAAACAATTATTCCGTTCAGAACCTCTCTCTCCAGATCCTGGGGAAATACCCGATACAGATAATTGATTCGATTTCCATATGGCCTGCAATGGGGTTCGAATACAATTCAGTAATATTCAAAGGGCATGACGGCACCAATGAACTGACCAACACCTATGGCAATATGAATACAGCCTTCATTAAAATAGGAGCCGGGGCGGATATCAAGATCAGTGAAAATTTTTACTTCGAACCGATGATACTTTTCGGGTGGGCCATGGATGACTCATCAATTTATCTGTATAATATGACGGCTTCGAGCTATAAAATAGATTTTTCATTCGGCGCGGCATACAAGTTTTAAGGCCTGCCGGCATGCCCTATCGGGCACAAGTACCCTGGCGGGCACAAAGGAGAATTTATGGGCAGCCCTGTTATTCTTGACGGAACGGCTTATTCAAAAGAGATCAATGAGAATCTGAAAGAGCGTGTCAATAAAATAAAAGAGATATCGGGTGCAACTCCGATCCTCGCATCGATCTTGGTCGGGGATGATCCGGCTTCAGTCACATATGTCAGGATGAAGGGGAATGCCTGTAAACGCGCCGGACTGGAATCACTTAAAATAGAACTCCCCGGAACCACGACAACATCTCAATTACTGGAAGAAATAAATAAACTCAACGTCAATGACAATGTTCATGGCATCCTGCTTCAGCATCCGGTACCCGGAGAGATCGACGAAAGGGAATGTTTCAACAGGATCGATTACCGCAAGGATGTTGACGGGGTTACATACGCTTCATTTGCAAAAGTGGCAATGAACGATATGCTCTTCGGGAGCTGCACGCCTTTAGGGATAATTCATCTGCTTGACAGGTACAATATTCAAATAGAGGGCAAAGAAGCTGTCGTTGTCGGCAGGAGCCCGATCCTGGGCAAGCCCATGGCCATGATGCTTCTCAACAGGAATGCTACGGTTACTATCTGCCATTCAAAAACAAGGGAAATAAAAGAGGTTGTCAAACGGGCCGACATTATCGTTGCGGCAGTCGGGATACCGCGCTTCATAAGAGCCGACTGGGTAAAGGATAACGCTGTGCTGATAGACGCCGGCTATAACGAAGGGAATATAGGCGATACAGACCTTGAAAATATTAAAGAAAAGGTCAATATCCTTGCATATACCCCGATACCGGGCGGGGTCGGGCCGATGACAATAATCACATTGATCGAACAAACCGTCCTGTCTGCGGAATTAAAATTCGGGCTGAAGTAGAATTATCTTTTTTTAACGGATTAAGTTAAAATATTTCCTGATTAATTGAGTTATCCCGGAGGCTTAATAATGGAATACGAGGCCGTCATAGGGCTGGAAGTCCATGTTCAGTTAAACACACTTACAAAGATATTCTGTTCCTGTTCGACGCAGTTCGGAACGCCGCCGAATACTCATGTTTGCCCTGTATGCATGGGGCAGCCCGGAGTTCTGCCGGTTTTAAACGCAAAGGCGCTCGAAAAGGCTGTAAAGGCAGGGCTTTCTCTCGATAGCGAAGTTCCGTCCTTTTCCAAGTTCGACAGGAAAAATTATTTTTATCCGGATCTTCCCAAGGGCTACCAGATATCGCAATTCGATTTCCCCATAGCAAAGGGAGGATATTTAGATATCGATCTTCCCGGGGGAAGCGTGAGAAAGATCGGAATAACAAGGGCTCATATGGAAGAAGATGCCGGCAAGCTTATTCATGCGGAAGGCAGGCCTTATAGCCTTGTCGATCTTAACAGGGCCGGAGTACCGCTTCTCGAAATAGTATCCGAACCGGACATCCGCACAAGCGAAGAGGCTTATTATTACCTTAAAGAACTCAGGAATACGATGAAATACATCGGTGTCAGCGACGTAAACATGGAAGAGGGAAGTTTACGCTGCGATGCAAACATATCGATCCGTCCGGCGGGCGAAAAAAAACTCGGAACAAAAGTCGAAGTTAAAAATATGAATTCCTTCAACGGCGTTAGGCATGCCATAGATTATGAAATCGAAAGGCAGAAAGGGCTCCTTTCCACAGGCAAGAAGATCGACCAGGAAACAAGGACTTTCGACGCCGGATCAGGCAGGACCCTGCCCATGAGAAGCAAGGAAGAGGCCAATGATTACAGGTACTTTCCCGAACCGGACCTGCCGCCGATCAGGATGAAACCGGAGGATATTGAAAAAATTAAAAAAACCCTTCCTGAACTGCCGAGGGCAAAAAAGCTCCGTTTTATAGAACAATACAAGCTTCCTCTCCAGGACGCCGAGACGCTTACCGATGAGATGGAATTAGCCGATTATTTTGAAAATGTAAATGAGAAGACAAAGGCGGGTCCCAAGAAGGCCGCGAACTGGATACTTTCCGAGACAAATGCTCTGGTAAACTTGATGAAACTGCCTATAGGCGAATTTGAAAAAAAGGTTCCGTACGGCAATACAGCCGGGCTTCTCGATCTCATTGAAAACGGCAGCATCAGCGGCAAAATGGCAAAGGATATATACTTGGAAATGGTTCGGTCAGGTAAAAAGCCCGGAATGATAATCGAAGCGGGCGGACTGAAACAGATCTCCGACACCGGCGAACTTGAAAAGGCGGTCGGCGCAGTCATAGCGGCCCACCCGGGCGAAGTCCGGAAGTTCAAAGAGGGAAATGAAAAACTTATAGGGTTTTTCGTGGGCGAAGTCATGAAAGCCACAAAGGGCCAGGCAAATCCGAAGGCGGTCAATGAAATCCTGAGGAAAAAGCTTTGAAGAGCCTTCTCGGGTTATTATTTTCAGGCGCTTTACTGATCGCGGCAGGCGGGATTTACCCGGAAGATATAGTTGTCAACGCCGTAGGCGACGTAATGCTGGGCACTCTATATCCCGTCCCGAAACTTCCTCCGGAAGGCGGGGCTTCCGAAATAAAATTCATCGAACCATATATGACAAACGGGAACCCGGACATAGTTATCGCAAATCTCGAAGGGGCTTCTACTTTATATTCCAACAGCACAAAAGATGTAAGCGCCGGTAATAACTGGGCTTTCCAGATGCCTCCCGATTACATGCGGTATTTAAGGGATGCGCATATCACCACGGTTAATCAGGCGAATAACCATGCAATGGATTTTGGAGAAAGGGGTTTCCTCGATACGAGGAAAAATCTTGACCGTTTTGGAATTAAATATATAGCTCTTAAAAACGAGGTGCTGACATACACCATCAAGGGTCGAAGGGTTGCCGTTATCGGTTTTTCCTGGTTCGATTTCTCGAATAATATATTAAAGCCCCGGGAATATGTAAACTTCATCAAAATGACCGCTGCTTCAAACGATATTGTAATAGTTGAGTTTCATGGCGGAGGCGAAGGCGAAAATTTCATGCATGTCAGGAATGCCATGGAATATTACGGGGACGGGGCAAGGGGGAATGTGATAGAATTCGCCCGCCTCGCAGTCGACAGCGGCGCTTCTCTGATACTCGGTTCAAGCCCTCATGTCGTCAGGGCCATGGAAATATATAAAAACAAACTTATTGCGTATTCTCTCGGGAATTTTATTACATATGAGATGATGCGCACTGACGGTGCGAGAAAATATACGCTTATACTCAACGTTTCTCTCGACGGAAAAGGGGATTTCTTATCGGGAAGAATAATACCCCTTGTCCAGTATGAATCAGGGGAATTGCGCGGAGTGCCTCGATATGACGATAATGGAAATGCGATAAAAATTATCTCGAGCCTTTCAAGAAGCGATATTAAAAATAACCGGATCGTTATTTCCGATGATGGATTGCTATCAAAAAAATCAGGCGGGACTATGAAATGAAAATATCGATTATAGGGGCAGGGGGCTGGGGGACAGCTCTCGCCGTTACTTCATCGGCTAATAACGATGTTACACTCTGGGCTTACAGCGAAGAGGAGACAATTCCCCTGGCAGGCAGGCGGGAAAATCCTGATTATCTTCCCGGAGTAAAAATTCCTGCAGGTATCCGGATAACATCTGATGTAAATATAGCTCTTGATGCGCAAATCATGATATTCACGGTTCCTTCCAAGTTCATGAGGGCTACAGCAGCAAGATTTATTGAAAGGCAATACGGCCGCTGGCTGGATAAAGGTACAATTATTGTAAGCGCGGCGAAAGGGTTTGAATTTCCATCGGAAAAGAGGATGAGCGAGGTGCTTGGAGAAGTTCTTAAGCCTGAAGGAGATATTGTCGTTATTTCCGGGCCTTCCCATGCCGAAGAGGTGGCAAGGGGCGTTCCTACAAGCATTGTGGCGGCATCCGGGAGCGGGGATAATGCAAGGATTGTCCAGTCTGCCCTATCAACTGATGTTTTCAGGCTTTACCGGAATAACGATGTATTGGGCGTCGAAACTGCCGGTGCTGTTAAAAATGTGATTGCGCTTGCAGCCGGAATACTCAGGGGGCTTGGTTTAGGCGATAACACCATGGCGGCCCTATTGACAAGAGGACTTGCTGAAATGAAAAGACTTGGCATGAAACTCGGCGCAAAGGAGGACACTTTTACAGGTCTGGCCGGCATGGGGGATCTGATAGTAACCTGTGTCAGCACGCTTTCAAGGAACGGCAGGGTCGGGGAAGAACTCGCAAAGGGCAGGCCGATAGAAGAAATAGTTTCATCGATGAAGATGGTTGCGGAAGGCGTTGAAACAGTAAAAACTGTAATTCAGATGGAACATGAGCTTGGAATTGAAATGCCGATTTCACATGCGGTTTACGATATTCTTGAAAAAAGGCAGACGCCTGCGGGGGCCCTTAAAAATCTTATGTCAAGGCCTTTGAAGGAAGAATCAAAATAGAACTGGAGAAGCTGATGATTGTAACAATCGATATAGGCAACTCAAATACAAGTTTCGGGGTATTTTCAGAGAACGGGAAAGGTGAACCGGAATTTAACGGGAATATCAGGACCGAGAAATCCGCCACGACGGAAGAATTGGCAATAAAGTTTCTGGAACTTTACAGGCTCTGGGGGCTCGAGGGAGCTGATCTAAAGGGTAAAGTAATAATATCGAGCGTAGTTCCCCAGCTTGATTATGAATTTCTGCATATGTTCGAGAAATATTATAAGACGATCCCTTATTTCATAACAAAGGATGATATTCCCCTGACAATAAATTATGATTACCCGAATGAGATCGGCGCGGACAGGCTCGTAAACTCGTATGCGGGAAGTATTCTATACCCGGATGAAAACCTGATTATAGTTGATTTCGGCACCGCTACAACTTTTGATATAGTAAAAGAGGGGCGCTCATATGAAGGCGGGCTTATAATGACAGGAATTATGACCAGCCTCAGGGCACTTGAGAAAAAAGCCTCGAAACTGCCCCATATAGACCTGAACAAGCCTTCCGCGCTGATCGGCAGAAACACTATCGACGGGATCCGTTCGGGTATTCTCTATGGAACAGGCGCGATGGTAGACGGTCTTACCGGCAGGATAGCCGCTGAGATGAAATGGGAAAAATACAAGGTGATAGCGACAGGCGGGCTTTCCAAACTTATTAAAACATCATCCGAATCTATAGGCCTGATCGACAGGCAGCTTACACTAAAGGGCTTGTATTATTTATGGAATTTAAAAAGCTGATTATTTGCGGACTCTTCGCCCTGTACACCGCTTTTTTACCCCTGCAGCATTTAACGGCTGATACACCGCTTTCCGCCCTGTGTTCCAGGCTTAAAATAGGCGCAAAATATAATATTAATTATGGTTTTGTGGATTTATCCGGCTCTGACAGATCCGTCAGGATCTATCTTGCGCTGCCATATATCGTAGCAGGCGGCAGCATTTATTACATGAATACAGTCCCGTCGATAGACCGGAAGGGAGAAATTGAATTATCACAGGATTATGAGGATAAAATCACAGAATTATTCAATTCAACGAATAAATCTGTCCATTCTCCTTCTTCTTCTTACGCTTCGCATCCTGTTCAGAGCAGTTCCGCTCAAACAAGTGAAAAAGGTGACCAGGCTGTTAAAACGAATTATAATGTTTACAGCGGCGGAAATGGATTTTCCCCTATTGACATGGTGCTCATCGACCCGGGTCATGGCGGAAAAGATCCCGGAGGAATAGGTTCTGAAGGCATCAAGGAAAAAGAGGTCGTTCTATCGGTAGCCAGGATGACAGGGCTTTTACTTAAAAGCAATTTGAATATCCCGGTTGAATTTACAAGGAAGGGGGATATTTATGTCTCTCTTAAAGACAGGACCCAGAGCGCAACTGCTTTCCTCAAAAGGGGAAAAAATCCGATATTTGTAAGCATACATGGAAATATATCTTTTAACAACAATGTGAGGGGCCTCGAGGTCTATTCGCTCTCAGACAGGGCCACCGACAATGAGGCATTGGCTGTTGAAACGGTTGAGAACGCAGGTTATTCCAAAACTGATATAGACAGAACGGAGAACCTGAATTTTATAATTTCCGACCTGCTTAAAGATACAATAAGGAGGCAGTCTGAAGATCTGTCCGGTGAAATAGGGCGTTTTATAAGCAAGTCCGGATTAACAGAATTCCGGGGTAATAAAAAAGCCAATTTTTATGTTCTCAAATACAGTTATATGCCATCGGTTTTAGTCGAAATAGGTTATCTTTCTAACCCGGCAGAGGCGAGAAATCTGAACAACAGGGACTATCAGAAAAAAATTGCAAAAGAGATTGCAATGGGTATAAATTCTTACATCGTAAAATACAACAAAATGAGGGGTCAGTAAGAAATGAGTTTAATAAAGAACCTGAGCTTTATCGTTATTTTATGCGGAGCGCTTACCATCCTGGTTTTTGCTATCATCCTGCTAACAAGATCGGCCGGATCATACCGTTTTTATTATCCCGATAAAGATTACAAATCACTGAAAACAGAACAGAGACGTCTGGATAATGCACAGTCCTTGAAAACACCCAAGGAAGAGAAGCTGATAAGGGAATATTTTCTCGGCCCTGTAAGGTATGACCTGGAATTTCCATTAAGCGATAAGGTTAAGATCAACAATATATGGATTATAAACCTTGATGGAAAAATGTCGGCGGTAATCAATTTCAATCCGGATTTTCTTGATTTTGTCCAGTCGGACAGGGAGAATGCAAAATGGGTGCTGGATGGCCTTTTAGAAACTTTAAAAGCCGGCACTTCTATTGAAAAACTAAGCATCTATGCCGATGATAAACCATTAAGGACAAAGCTTGGAAACTGGAACCTTTCCAGCCCGATTCAATTGCGAAATAAAATAAAAAAATAATTATAGTCAGCAGTTAAACTTCTATATGCGTGATTCCGATCATTATGTTGATAAGCGCCGGTATCTCTGTTAGGATTATCGGAATAAGCTTAAAACCCTTTAGTATAATTAAAAATAAATATTGACATATTTTAAAATAGTTATAAAATAAATCCGGTAATTGTAAGAATTCTTTTTAAAAGGAGTGGATATATGAAGAAAGGAGTAGTGTGGTTATCTGCAAGTTTGTTTTTAATGATGATGAGTTCAATCTCTTTCTCTGCAGTCAAAAATACACTGATCGACTTTAATGTTTACGACTCGAATATAGCTTCAGTGGCTGAGAAGGATAATGTAATTCATTCCAATATGGTTGCAAAGGGTAAAGCGACCGATCTTTCACAGTATGGCTATCCCGAAGTCACATTTGCAGGAGATGACTGGGCTATCAGTAAATGGAAAATTACCCTGGCATCATCGGCGAATACTGTCAGGAATAATGTTTTATCTTACACAATGAAGGTTCCCAGCAAGAAGTTCGGCGATGTACTCGGCGCAAGGATCCACTTTATTGAAGGCAGGTTCCTTTCCTGGGCTGTAGTTTCACCTCCTTTCAATTTCTATCCCTATTATGATGACGGTTCAGATGTTAACGTAAATGCAAATAAAGAAGAAAACAGCCTGATAATGGGTATACTGATGAATGTCGGGCAGATCAAGTCAGTGTCTTCATGGATTTACGGTCTTAACTACCAGATGCAGGTCGGAGTAAGGATCCGCGATAGAAACGACTCGATCATGGATTATTTCATGGGTTCGGTATTCTATGACGGCTGGAGAAAGTTAGTCTGGACAAATCCTGAATATACTGAAAACGTTCAGGACAGGGTAATCCAGAGGATCGCCCTTTATCCCAGGAGTTATCCATATATTGCATTCGATTCTTACGTAGTATACAAACCTGAAGTAGAGCATGGCGGAGATTTTGTTATCTATTTCAAGGACGTCGATATTGAATACGACAGGGCTATTATCCGCGAAGAACTTGATATAGACGATGAAGCCGCATGGGGCATTCTTGCCGCTGAAAGGCTTCAGAAAAGGGTCGAAGACCTGAGAACTATCGGCGAGAAGATATATCTCTACAAGCAGGAAATGAGGCGCCAGCAGTCTGCAACAGAACAGAACGCTCCTAAGACCGGAACAACGACACCGGCTGCAACAACAACTACAACAACGCCGGCAGCTACGACCTCGACCAACAAATAGCACAAATATTCTTAATAAAGCCCCGCTTCTGTAATGGAGGCGGGGTTTTTACTGTCTGGATGCAATCCGCAAACGCTCGCTGAATCAAATAATATACCGCCGGCCGGAGGGCTATTTGTTATCTCACGGGTAATCGAATACTTGAACTGTAGCGTCTCAAAACGTCTGCAAGCGAACTCATCCCGATTTTCGAAATTATTATTTAATTTAACCTTATAAAATTACAATATTAATCATCACACCAAAATCGGGATTCGGACAGTGCGCTTGCTTGCCGGCTTTTTGCGCTGTGAAACTCAAGCCTTCGAATGACGGTGCGGCATCGCCTTACCTTCATAAGGGGGTAGCATGTTATTTGGGCGGGGACAGGTCCAGCCTCTTATCTATGAGCCTTTTGATATACGCCAGGCCGTCCGCGGCTTCAGAATACAGGGAACTCCAGGCCTCGAGGGTATCTATGTTCAAATCGGCTCCTGCGGAAAGGTTAGATATCATTTCTATCGATCCCTGCATTGTGAATTCAAGGAGGCGGGCTATCACAGGCTTATTTTTACTTCCTTCCCCGCCGCCGCTAAAGCTCTTTAAAAAAAAAGCATCGAATTCCGTCATAAGGCCGAATTCTTCTTTTGCGTTTGAACCGCTCTTGAATTTGGAAACGGCGCGTTTTGATGCGTAAAAAGCCTTTTTCGCCAGATCTTCCATCTTTAAAATCTTATCTTTAAGTTCTTTCAGAAGTTCAATGAACGGAGACTGGTCCCGCTCTTTGCCTGAAACAATTACTTCTTTGTTCAAGCTCCCGCCGCAAGCTTTGCCAAGGGCTTTTTCGAGAGTCATATGCGATGCTCCCTGGATTATGGCCCCCCCTTCAGTCGAGTTTATAACTGAAGCGCCTGTCTCTTTTATCTCTTTTTTAAACCAGTCCAAAAAAGTTAAAAATTTTCTGTCGGTATGGACCCTTGTCCCGTTCCAGCCGTCAATTTCTATCCTGTCGGAAAGCAGGAGCATCTTTGAATTATAATTTTCATAAGTATCAAAGCGGTTTATCCTGGAGTATAAAAATTCCTCGAGGATGCTTCCTTTTATATGGGTCCGCCTGCCCGGGTATGACAGGTCCTGGCCTGTAAAGATAATCGGATCGCATTTTAAAAATCTTGCAAGGTCGAACGCTGTGGTCGATACAGAACCACCGCAGGCCAATTGTCCCTTTTCCCCCCAGAGATACTTCAGATCGTTATAGATGGGGAAAATCGAATCGTAGATTATCAAATTAAGTGGATTGTATTTCACAAAACTGATAAATGAAGCCGCACTGTCGATCACTAACTTTGATGAACTGTCGAAAGCATAAAGCAGGTAAAGGCTATTTTTATCCTGCGGGTCAACGCTGACTATGAAATCCGGTTTTATTCCGAAGCTGCAGAGGTTAATATATGCCGTGTCGGTTGAAATAATAACGGCCTTATCCTGGAATTTTTTAATTATATCGATATTAAGAGCTAAGGACGGGCCCGCTCCGATTATAACGGCAGGTTTGTCCCTGAAATTATGGCTGATATCGTTAATTCCCGGTAAATTAAAATAATAGGATGAATTTTTAATGATATTACGAAGCCATACTTTCTGGAACCTTTTCAGGGTAGTTTTGTTTATCTGTTTTTTTGAAAGGTAAGCCGCAATTATTCCCTCGAGACTCGCCATAGCATCGGGAAAGATGCTGAAGTACGGCCTGTGTATATAGAATGTCAGTTCCCTGATGCCTTTATCCTCGAGGAAATCAATAACTCGGGCTATATCGTTCTTTATGATATTTACCCTCGGGTCGGCAATGACTTTTTTGATATCGGGAGACTTTCCCGCAAGCTCCAATATATCTTCATCGGGTTCGAACACTATGATTTTGAAGGATGTGTGTTCCAGCACATAGGAGATTACATGTCCCATGCCGAAACCGGCGACAAGGACCCATTCCATTTCAGGATTGAAATTATTCACTATTCTTTCGGCTTCTTTTAACGGCTGGGATGAATGCAGAGTATATGATTTGCCGCCGGCATGGATCCTGGCATTCCTGAGCCCTTCACTGGTTTCCAGCACTTCGATAGAATATGAACCCATACTAAGCCCCTCAAGCCTATTCGTTTGTAAAATACGAGGTTGAAGTGATCATACGCCTTATTATATTGGCAAAAACCGGAGCGGCGACAAGCCCTCCCGTATGATAATCGCCATGGGATTTGCTTATTACCACGACAACCGTGTATCTCGGTCTGACCGAGGGAACGTATCCGATAAAAACGGCATTAAAGAGGTCCTTGTAATATCCCTGTCCCTTTTCCTTAGCTATCTGCCCGGTGCCGGTTTTTCCGGCTATTGTAACGCCTTCGATTTTAGCTTTTATTGCCGTTCCGTTCTCGCTTACGACCCTTTCCATCATCGATAAAAGCTCTCTGCTGGTTTCGGATGATATAACCCTGAAAGATTTAAACCCGGGCCTGTATATATTGTTTCCCCTTTCATCGGTTATTCCTCTTATCAGGACAGGCATTCTGTAAACGCCGTCGCCGGCTATCACGCTTGAAGCTATGGAAAGTTGCAATGCGTTTACGCCGATTTCCTGGCCGATCGCTATCATGTATTTAGAAAGGGCCGACCACCTGTCGGGCGTCCTTAAAATCCCGCTTGAATTCTCAAGCAGGGGAAGGGGCAGGCTTTCCCCGAACCCGAAATTTCTCAGGAATTCGTAAAATTCATGTTTTTTGAAATTGTCCGCGACCTGCACCATTCCAACATTGCAGGATTTCTGGATTATCGAGGTCAGGTCGACCTTTCCATGCGGATTTTCACAGGAAAAGGTTTGTTCATCTATTGTTGCATATCCCGGACAGTCATAAACCGGGTACGACGGCGTCGCATACTTTTTTTCAAGGGCGAATGCCGCGCTGAACTGCTTCATGACAGACCCGGGTTCGAATATGCTCGAATTTGCTTTAGACTGGAGATTAAAAGTCGTAATGCTTTTCAGATCGTTTGGGTCATAAGAAGGGAAGTTCACTATTGACAGCAGTTCCATTGAACTGTTATCGATGATTATTGCGCTTCCGTATTCAGCCTGGTTCTCAATTATCCCTTTTTTAAGCTCCTCGAAAACAATTGCCGAAAGTTCCGAGTCGAGAGTAGTATAAACACTATAGCCCTTGGCAAGATAACCGTTCATCGACAATTCGAGTCCCGATAGGCCTGTATTATCGATCCCTACAACCCCTACCACATGAGTTGACGCAGCAGATGTGTAAAACCTGCCCTCTTCGGTTATGACCCCGATTTCATCATGGACAATAAGATTGCTCTTTTTCATATCCGAAACTATTTCCCTGATCCCGGCGCTTTCGCCTGGCGTCATCTTCCTCTTCAGCCAGACAAAATTTTTATCGCTTTCAAGTAGCTGCATACCGTTGGAAAGGTCTGCGCTGACCGCGAGAAGGTTATAAAAATCATGCCTTCTTGCCGCCGTCATTAATTTTGGCCTTGCATATAAAGAGTAAAATGCAGAGCTAACGGCTAATTCCCTGGAATTCCTGTCGATAATAGAACCCCTTGTGCTCGGGACGGCTGCCATGTTTTTTAAACGGGGGTCCGGGAAAATGGAAATCGATATAATCCTTATCTGCAGGAGGATAAAAAAAAGAATAAATAAAAAGAAAATTACTGTAATCCTGTTCTGGCGCATAATCAATCCTTATGGATTCCTATTATAAAAAAAGAGGTGTGAAATAGCTATTTTTGAGTGTTTTAAGCCTTCTCTTAATTTGTTAAGGTCTTATTCCGAAAATTAATTGATCCGGGGGGATTTATGGCTCCATTTTTCAATCTGCTGGTTTTTCTCTTTTATAAAGCGGGAATTATCGGGATATTTTATTTTGCTCTCCAGTATTTCAATCTCCGCTTTGATGTCCTTGTTTTGTATTTTTATCTATTACTCTCTTTATTCCAGTTTTTATTTATAATATTCCAGGTATTTTCAGGATCTCTAAGGAAGAGAAATAAGGGCAAAGAAGCCCCTCCCCGTCAATTCAGCGCCATATTCCAGTATACTCCGGTAATTGTCATGCTGATGGAATTCCTCATTCTTGCCATGTCATGTTATTATCTCTACAAGCTTGAAAACGACTTCATGACCCTGCTTCTGATATTTACTGTTTTTATACCGGTAAATACTATCTATTATTATCTCCAGTCAATGTTTTTTACAGTTTTGATAAACAGGAAAAATGTTAGGATTCCCGGCGCCAGCGTTTTCCCGTTTTTTATATATATGGCGGTAATATTTTTAGAACCGGCCGCTTATATATTTTTCAAATACTTTTATATTCCTTATAAAGGTGCGATGAATTTGAAAATCCTGAATTCCAGCCTGAATATTTCCGTAACGGACCTGGCCCTTTTCGCTCTGACCATGATCATAAACGGGATCTTTGTTTTTCTCTTCATATATTACAAGGAATTCAAGGCAAAAAAAATCTATACAATGATAAAAAGCCTGTCCCTGCTCGGCGAACCGGGTAAAATAAGCATCGATGACGGGAACGAATTCGGCTACATTGAAACAGGGCTGACGGAATTCCAGGACAGCCTCAAGGGGCGGACGGAAAACCTTTTACTTTTAAACGGTTATATTTCAAAAAACATAAGGGAAGAAATCGATAAAAGCGGGCTTGTCATTGAGGGCGAGGAAAAGACTGCGGCCGTAGCCACAATAAGATTTGGCTTTTCTTTGAGAGAGTATTCACCGGAAAAATATATCAGCCTGGTTAACAGTATTTTCAGGGTGATCGGGCAGTATGCCGACGAATACGAGGCTTATCCGTTTTTTCAGCTGAACAAGGCTGTCATAGTCTATGGGATGCCGTATTATTATGCGCATGAGAAGCTCAACGCTATTGAGGCGACGCAGGAAATGATCGCCGATATCTGGGAGCTTGTTGATAATGAAGGGGGCACGTCGAATATACACTCAGGGATTTACAGCGGTACAATTATAACCGGGGCATTTGAAACCAAGGGAATGGGGTTAAAAGAATACGCTATAACCGGTTCCGCAATAGATATATCCGAAAGGATCGCATTGGCTGCTGAAAATATAGACGCTAAAATCCTGGTGGAGCAGGGCATGCTCGACGGTCTTAATAATAAATTCTATCCGGATAAGACTTTCAAGCTGAAAATAAAGAACAGCAATGAAATTTTAGTAACGATGCTGAAGGTCTGAAAGTTTAAAGGTTTTTAAGCAGTTCGGATACCTTGTTTTTGACGGCTGCGCCATCCGCCCTGCCGCGGGTTTGAGCCATAACTTCCTTCATGACCTTTCCCATATCGGAAGGGGAGGAAGCTCCGGTTTCCTTTATGGCCTGCCTGGTAATATCTGCTAATTCTTCTTCAGCCAATGCGGGCGGAAGCAGCGTTGAAAGATATTCGATTTCCGACTTTTCCTTGTCTGAAAGGTCGGTGCGGTTTGCCGCTATATACTCCTGCATTACGTCCCTTTTTTGTTTAAGGGTTTTCTGGATGAAAACAAGCACGTCCTCATCCGTCAGATCTTTCTTTTTATTGATTATTTCATATTTAAGATCTGATACAAGCATCGATAAAACGCCTGAAAGAAACTTATCCTGCTTCTTCCTTGCATCAATGTATTTTTTTTGTATATCGTCAAAAATTGCCATTACAATCTCTCTCTCTTAGATATACCGGCTCATCAGACGCATCTTCCTGATCTTTTTTTCAATCTTGCGCTGAACTGTCGAGATTTTTTTCTTTCTTGATTCGGAGGGTTTTTCATAAAAACGGTGCTTCTTCTCTTCGGTAAGAATACCATCCTTTTCAACCTCTTTCTTGAATCTTTTTAAAGCTGAATCAACAGATTCATTGTCTCTTACGTCAACCTGGAGCATTTCATACCTCTTTAAATAATTTTAAGATTTAACCCGGGGGCCAGCGGAATACCCTTCCTCCAAGAAGATGAAAATGGATATGAAAAACGGATTGAAGGGCATCGCCGTTGCAGTTCGCAACCACCCTGTAGCCGTTCCTGTCTATTCTCATTTCCACGGCCAGCTTCTGTATGGCCTTGAAAAGGTCTGAATATAGCGTATAATCAGTCACATCATTGAGCGTGCTTATATGTTCCCTGGGAATAATCACTATATGCACAGGGGCCTGGGGATTGACATCTTTAAACGCTACTATCTTCTCATCCTCGAATATTATATTCGAAGAAATTTCCCTGCTGATTATCTTGCAAAAAATACAATCCGCAACCATTTTATTCCCTTCGGGCACAGGCACCCTTCGAGTACAGGCACCCCGTAATCAAGACATATATTATAATCAATGAAATAATTTTATGCAAAAATATCTACAAATTTTCTTGACATATCCAAAATTAAGATTAATATTATTATACTATATTTGTTTCGCCAATAACTTAGGAGCAGGGTATGTATATGAAGGACATGATGGGTAATTCGATAGCTGATGATGCAGAATTTGACGACCTCGACGATTTCGACTATGTAGACCAGTTTATCGGTAAAGACGATGACGGGGATGATGCGTCGGATTCAAGCGATGAGCTTGATGATTTAGATGATCTTTATGTAGATGAAGGAGATGAGGCCGATGAATTGGGGAACGGCGGAGATGAATTCGAAGACGAAGAACCTGCTATCTCGGAAGATGAAGATATAAACGATATGGATGAAGAGCTTGAAGCCAAGTTCATTTGCGAAGACTGCGGGCATAAATGGCTTGATTTTGTTACAGAGACCGATGAGGAAAACGACCTGCTTGAAACAAGCTGCCCTCTCTGCGGTTCTCAAAACGTCTCAATGGAAAGATAACCCCGCCGGAATAACGGATAAAAAATAATCCCGTCACCTGGTGACGTCCCTAAGGGGACGCCTCCGGGAGACGGGTTTTTTTATTTATACAGATAAATATCGTCAATTTCGAGGTCAACCGAAGGTATCGGCTGGGTAGTAGTCTGGAACTGCAGGCCGATGGCATGCTGGAAGGTTTCATTGAAATCCGTAAATTTACCCCAGCTTTCCTGTTTAAATGTGTCAAAAGGCAGCGTAAGCGCTGTCCATGATGCAGTAGTCGGCAGAATATGGGTATAATAGCAATAATCCGTGTTGATCGGAGCCCTTATCTGTAGTTTGTAATCTTTCCCATCGCCCCTGACGGCTAATTTTATCCCCTTGTATTTAGTGAGATCGAACCAGACCGCATTCGAAACCAGGTCGCAATCCATGGCAATGAAACCGTACTGGAACTTTACAGTCACTTTTCCGGTGAGTTTTGCGAAACAATCCGAACCGCCTGCGCCGCCTCCGTGGATTTTAGTGACAACGAACGGCATAGGCTCTGCAACGCTGCTTCCATTGTTTGCGGCATCATTAACTGTAAACCAGCTTCCGCCGAATGCGGTTACGGTCTGCTGATTCTCAAAATCGTTGATCAGGGTGAGGCTTTCGGCTCCGGCAAACCCCTGGATCATAAAACAGGCTGCGGCAGCAAAACAGAATAAAAAAGCTCTCTTCAACATATTTTCCCTCAATAATTTTATTTACCCCTTTGACGCATATAATTATAAATTATTAAATAAAAAAGTAAATAAAGTTCAGCCTGATGGCAGATCATTTGATAATGATTTGTCAAAAAACTATTTTCAGGTTAAAATGATGCTCTCGAGTAGGGAGGGCTTATGCCTGAAAACAGAAAATTCTCAAGGGTTGGTTTTAATATTGCCTGCAAGTTTAAAACCGGGTCAAGGGAATATTCATGCAGGGTATTGAACCTTTCTCTCAAAGGGGTTCTGGTAGAGATTGACGAGGACTTCGGAGAGGAAATCCTTAAACATGGGATAGTTGAGATAAGCCTTATTAATTCGGATATTGTTATTTCATTCGAATCCGATCTTGTCCATCTCAATGGGAAACAGGCGGGATTCAGGTTTGTTAAAACCGACGTTGATAGCGTAACTCACCTGCGTTCGATCCTTATAGCCAACACAGGAAATCCCGATAAAATCGATGACGAGCTGCAGTTTTTGGTCGATATGGAAAATAAGGCTGATTAGACTCTGACCTGGCCGCATGCGCGGGATGCCCCTAACTGGCCGCATGCCGCGCTGATTTCGCCGCCCTTGCTTTTCCTCAGTACGAATGGAATTTTCCTTGCCGAGAGCAGCCCCATAAAAATACCGACAGCTTTATCCTGCGGGCGAGCAAAAGGCAGCCCCTCGACAGGATTGAAAGCGATTAAATTCAGATTACAATCGAGGTCTGAAAGAAGCTCTTTAAGAGCGTCTGCGTCGGAAGCAGAATCATTTATGTTTTCAATCAGAACATATTCAAATGTTATCCTTCGCCTGGTTGCCGCCTGGTATTCTTTTAAAGCCTTCATAAGAAGAGGCAGCGGGTATTTTTTCGATACCGGCATAAGCGACGCTCTTTTATCCTGGCTGGCGGAATGGATGGAAACCGCGAGGCGTATCTGGAGATTTTCATTCTGGAGCATTTTTATCTGCGGGATTATCCCCGATGTGGATATTGTAAAGTGACGGCTGCCCAAGTTGTAGCCTGAAGCAGAGTTCAATATGATTATGGATTTCATGACATTTTCATAATTGAGAAGCGGCTCTCCCATTCCCATGAAAACAATATTTGAAATTTTTCTGCCGGCTTTCGAATCATCGGCCGGCATAGAGCTGTCAAGCAGGTAATTCTCGGCAAGCAAAACCTGGGATACTATCTCCGAGGTATCCAGATTTCTCCTGAAACCTCCTTTGCCTGTCGCGCAGAAAGAGCATGCGAGCGGGCATCCGGCCTGTGAAGAAATGCAGAGGGTAATCCTCGAAGCGCTCTCCCCGGAAAGCGAATCGTCAGCAAAAATAAGGACCGATTCGATAAAATCGCCGTCGGATGTTTCATAAAGAAATTTTACGGTTTCGCTTTTTCTGTCTGTAATTGAGTCTTTCCTGACAAGGTCTGCTATTATAAATTCTTTTTTCAGATATTCCCTTGTATTTTTTGAAATATCCGTCATCCCGCCGAAAGACAGTTCGAATTTAGAATAAACCCATTTAAAGATCTGTCCCGCGGTATAAGGAGGGCATCCTCCGGCTTTAAAAAGATCTTTCAGTTCCCCGGTCTCGAATGATAATAATTTTTTCAAACTCTTTCTCCAATCTAATTCGTCCTTATATTTCCTGGAACCAGGCATTTTCGAATCCGAGCTTTTCTGCAAACTCAAGGATCCGGTCGTACTCTTCACCGTTTATTCTCCTGTTCAATTCCGGCAGATTATCGGAGCTGATTTTATGGGCGGGGAAATACTGGCCCATTAGCGAAATATGCACCCTGTTCGAAAGATTGCCGCAGATCCATTCAAGTATCTGCAATGTGTTTTCAATATTTCCAGGAAGAACGAGGTGCCTTATAATGAGACCTTTCAAGGCTATGCCGTCGCAGTCAGTCTCGAGTTCGTCCCCGGTCTGAGAATACATCTCGAGCAGGGTCCGGCTGTTTTCCTCAAAATAATTCCTTGTACAGGAATATTTTTCTGAAATATCCGGGCTGTAGTATTTGGCATCCGGAAGATATATGTCGATTATGCCGTCAAGGTCGGCGATAACATCAGCCCTGTCAAACCCGCTTGAATTATAAACCAGAGGAATATTAAGACCAAGGCTGTATGCTGTTTTGAGAGCCTCGACAATCTGGTAAAGATAATGGTTCGGAGTGACAAAATTTATATTGTGGGCTTTTCTCCCCTGGAGATTAAGCATAATTCCGGCAAGTTCATCAGTTGTCGTATCCCTGTGCGCCTGGCGGAGCTGGCTGATAGGAAAATTCTGGCAATAGGAGCATTTCATGTTGCAGCCGGTGAAAAAGATCGTCCCGCTGCCGCAAATACCCGAAACAGGCGGTTCCTCGCCATGATGTATGTTATAGCTTGAAATTCTTGTCACCCAGGGCTCCCCGCATTTACCGGCAGATTTTGACCTGTTTACTCTGCAACGGTGAGGACATATATCACAGCATTCTTTGACACTTTTATATTTTTCCAGGAAATAATCTATCTTTTCAATTTTTCTTTTTATTTTTAATTGAATAGGTAATCGAACATCTAAATTTGCCATTAGTTTTTATTTCTTCTCCTGTTTTGCGGGCAACGGCAGGAACATTGCCGGACCAGGCATATGGAACCCCCGTTAAAATTCGCATATATTCCCATTTAAAAGCTAATTAAATTAAAGAGATTGGGCAACTGTAATGGCGGAAACTATCATGATATCCTCAGGAGTAGCTCCCCTCGAGAGGTCGTTGACCGGTTTTGAAAGGCCCTGTAGAAGCGGGCCGTAAGCGTCGGCTTTACTCAGCCTCTGGGTGACTTTATACGCGATGTTGCCGCTGTTCAGATCGGGGAATACCATGACATTGGCGCGGCCGGCCACTTCGGAGTGGGGGGCCTTGAGTTTAGCGACTACAGAATCTACAGCCGCATCGAACTGCATTTCACCGTCAAACGGGAAATTAACGTTTCTTTCCCTGAGGAGACTTACAGCTTCCCTGACCTTTAACACTGAGGGGGAATCCGCGCTTCCAAGAGTTGAAAATGATAAAAATGCGACGACAGGGTCTGCATTCAAAAGTTTCCTGCAAGTTTCGGCGGAAGAGATGGCTATATCCGCCAGCTGTGAGCTGGTGGGTTCGGGGACAACGCCGCAGTCCGCGTAAACGAATGCGCCTTCTTTGCCGTATACGCAGTCAGGAACCGTGATTACAAAACTTCCGGATACAGTTTTGATGCCTTCCCGGGGCTTGACTATTATAAGGGAGGCCCTCACCGTCTTTGCGGTAGGGGTCAGACTGCCGGAAACCATTGCGTCTACTTCCCCGATGGATAGCAGCATAGCGCCATGATAAACTTCGTCCTTCATCAGCTCCTCGGCCTCACCCTCTGTCATCCCCTTGCTTTTCCTGGCTTCATATAGAGCATGCGAGTAATCGGAAAGTTTGGGCGATGACGCAGGATCAAGAAGGGTTATGCCCGACAGCGATATCCCCTCTTTTCTCGCGGTGACCTCCATTTCGGAAGGCTTGCCGAGCACGATAAGCTCGCTTGTAAATTTCTCTTTGATAATCATTTCAGCCGCTTTAAGCACCCGCCTGTCCGAACCTTCGGGCAGAACAAGCCGCTTCGGCGAAGCTTTGACAACATCCAGTATTTTATTCTTGAAATTATACATATATTCCTCTTTAAAATAATTATTTTATATTTAGAGAATGACCGAATTTTCCTTTCAGCCTTTTCCAGACATAGGGATGAACTTTCTGGGAAATATCCCCGCCGAGTTTTGCGATCTCCTTAACCATTGAAGAACTTACAAAAAGGTTTTCATCGCTTGCCATGAAAAAAATAGTTTCAACTGATTTATTCAGATGATTGTTAAGCGAAGCTAACTGAAGTTCATACTCGAAATCTGAAATAGCGCGCAGCCCCCTGATGACAGCTTTTGCCCCTTCTTCAGCGACAAAATCAACAAGAAGCCCTTTGAAAATTTTACAGGTGATGTTTTTTCTTTTTTCGAATATGGCTCTGAGCATCTCAAGCCTTTCCTGAGCTGTGAAAAGCACATTTTTTGTATCGTTGTCAGTTACGGCTATGACAAGCTCGTCAAAGATCAGGGAAGCCCTCAGCGCTATGTCGAAGTGTCCGTTCGTGGGAGGATCGAACGTACCGGGATAAACAGCTTTTTTAACCATCGATTTAATATCATCCATAACTTAATCCTGGCTGATATTTTATCATAAAGGAGAAAAAATGAAAAGAAATCCGGGGAGAGGGGACGGGGATAATAATCAATGTATTTATTGCATTATTTAGCAAGCGAGCTATAATTTTAACTGTTATCTGGAATTCTTATGAAATTCCTCTTTCAGTACTGGAGATTGGAATATGGCATTCTATGCTCATACTAAAGAAGGTTGTAAGGAATTGGAATGGCAACTGCTGTCTGAGCATTTGAAACAGACTGCAGAAATTGCAGAATCGTTTTCTATAAATGAGGAGGAAGCCCAATATTTTAGAATAGCCGGATTGATTCATGATTTTGGCAAATATCAGCAAGAGTTTCAAGACTATTTAAAATATGGGGGGAAAAGGGGGAGTGTTCCTCATGCCGTATGGGGAGCACGATTAAATAATATTCTTGGTCAGCAAGAGATTTCTTTTGCAATTGATGGGCATCATGCAGGAATCCCTGATGAATCAGAGTGGAGAAGTGACCATATGCTTCTTACTGATGAAACCAAATCTCATTTACAAGATTTGTTACAAAAGTTTCTAATAGATACAGGATTGAATCAGCAAGATTTGAAGATAAAAAATGAATATCACCAAAAATTAGATAAGCAGGGAAAAGAATTATTTACTCGTTACATTTTTAGTGCATTAACGGATGCAGATTGGCTTGATACTGAAGCCTATATTGAGCCGGAGAAAGCAAAACTAAGAAAATCAAAAAAATTAGACATTAAAAAAATGATTTATTTGCTAGAACAAAAATTTAACTCAATGCCCAATGTCGGTGAAATCAATCTACTTCGGAATGAAGTCAGGAATGATGCCCTTGAGAAATCAAAAGGTTCAATCGGGTTTTACACCCTCAATCTACCGACAGGAATGGGGAAAACACTGACTTCTTTTTATTGGGCCTTGAAACATGCAGAAGCAAATTCATTGAAACGAATAATTATTGTTTTACCATTTATCAGCATTATTGATCAGACTGCAAGAATTTTAAAAGAATTATTCGGTAATGATGTTGTTTTGGAACATCATTACAATTTAAGTGTTGAGAATAAAGCAGAAGCAGGAGATTTTTATGATCCGAAAAAACTTGCTACGGAAAATTGGGATTATCCGGTTATTGTAACGACATCGGTTCAATTTTTCGAGTCATTATTTAGTAACCGCCCATCAAAATGCAGAAAAATTCATAATATAGCCCAATCGATCGTTATCTTTGATGAAGTACAAACATTGCCAAAGGAAGTTGTTTTGCCGACATTGGAAATGTTAAAAGATGTACAAAGCCTTATGAAAGTCAGTTTTCTTTTCTGTACAGCTACAATGCCCGCATTTGCTAAAAGAGAAGGATTCGACGGATTGGAAAATATGGTGTCTTTAGCAAAAGAACCCGAGAAGTTGTTTGAGAAAACCAGGCGTGTTCATTATCATTTTTTAGAAGATTTGAAACCTTTAACACAACAAGAATTGCTTAATTCGATAGACAAAGAAAATAATTCAACCCTTGTGATCTTCAACACAAAGCCAGATACCTTGAAATTTTATAAGACAGCACAGCAGAATAATCAACGATGGGATAAAATTTATCATTTATCAACTTTCCTCTGTCCGGACCACAGAAAAAAGATAATAGAACAAATCAGGGAAGATTTGAAACCCTCTACAGGCAAAAAGATTCTGGCAGTCTCCACGCAGTTGATTGAAGCCGGTGTGGATTTCGATTTTCCGACAGTGTTCCGGGCGCTTGCCCCGCTGGAATCAATTATCCAATCTGCCGGACGCTGCAACCGGGAATGGGAACTGGATTTCGGAAATGTCTACTTGTTCTCAACTGTGGATAATAAAATGCCGGATAAAACTTATCGTGCCTGTGCGGAACAGACGAAATTGCTTATACAGGATGATCCTGAAAAACTGCACCGGCATAATTTTTTTGAAGAATACTATAAGCAGATTTTATCTTTATTTGTCGATGCTGATAAATATAAAATCAATTCATTGAGGGAGCAGATGGATTTTCAGAAAGTGAACGACTACTACCGGTTAATCGAAAATGCTACGGAAGCGCTTTTTATCAGGGATTACAATGAAGAAAGCAGGGAATTAATGAAAGGAATCGAATGGAAACAATTCCTGTCCAGGGAAGATTTTCGCAGGATTCAGGCTTATTCCGTCCAGGTTTATCCGAATTTTATAAAAGACTATCGGGGTTTTTGCGTTGAAAATCCACTGGGGATCAAAGTTTGGTACGGGCCTTATGACGAAGATACTGGGATTTCACTAACTCCCGATCAGGATTTTAATTGGATAGTATAAAGGGGATTTAAATATGCTGGATAATGAGATCGTTAGGGTGAAAGTTAAGGGCGAATATGCATGCTTTACTAGGCCGGATCTTAAAGTAGAGCGTATGACTTACCCCTGCATGACTCCTTCGGCGGCGCGGGGAATTCTCGATTCTATTCTCTGGAAACCTGAATTTCAGTGGTATGTAAGGAAAATAATCGTACTGAATCCGGTAAAGTTTATTTCTCTAAAGAGAAACGAAATCAATTCCAAACAAGGGAAAACACCAATTATTATTGAAGACAGAAGAGCCCAGCGGAACAGCATCATCCTGAAAGATGCTGCTTATATCATTGAAGCATCCATATTCCAGAAAGAAATTGAAGTTAAAAACCCGCCGAAAAAGTATGTTGAAATGTTCCGGCGAAGGGTCAAAAAAGGACAATGCTGGCGCAGGCCGTTTCTGGGAACTCGTGAGTTTGCTGCCGAGTTCATGGAGGTTTCGAATACAGATAAACCGGACCAATCTTTATTGGATTCCCCTATTCCTATCGGCAGTATGCTCTTCGATATTTTCTATGAGGAATCCGGCAAGCCTTCCCCGCTCTTTTTCTATGATGCCGCAGTTAAGAACGGTATTTTGGAATTAAACAACCGGCCGGAAAACGACCGGATGATGCGGTCCAGTCATCCCCGGATGGCCATAGATTACCAATTATCCAATGAAATCCATGCCCTCAATATACAGGAAGAGGAGTAAATCTTATGATAAGGGAATTGGCGGAACTAGGGGAAAAAAACCGACAAAATGATACCGCCGGGGCTCGTTTGATACATGACGCCTTGAAGGAAGAAACTATGTCAATTGATCTGGTTATAAACGCTGACGGCAGCTTTGTTCAGTTTATTCCATTTGAAAAAAAGACGACAGCGGAAGCGATTTTTGCAAAAAAAGGAAAGGCGCGTCTTCTATTAGACAAAGCCGAAGAAGTTTTAGAATATGGCGGTGAAAAAAACAAACATAAATTATTTCTTGATAAATTGGATGAATATAAAGAGCTCAAGGAATTAGAACCTGTACGTTTATTTTATGCGCAAAATAAAAATAATGGGTTGGAAAGGGCAAGAAAGGAGTTTGAGAAACAGATACCGGAAAAAGAAAGAAGTGCAAATATCGCATTCAGGTTAAATAAAGACCAAGGCAAACGAATTCATGAACAACAAGAAGTTCTTCAAAAAATTATTGAAAAACGAGAGAAATGGGAGAAATCTGAACTTGCCAAAAGTGTTCGATTATGTTCCATTTGTGGAAAAAATAATCATCCGGTAGTCGATTTACCTCATGGAATGATAAAGAATGTTCCTGATGGGCAGAAAGCTGGGTGTGCGCTTGTTTCTTACAATGAAAAAGCTTATGAATCTTATGACCTTGAAGGAAATCTTAATTCTTCAATTTGCACTCATTGTGCTATTACTTATGTAGAAGGCTTGAACTGGCTTCTATCTAACGGTCAGAGGAAGACCGATAAAAAAACAAAAAAGGATTATATGGACTATACTAACCGGAAAAATCTTGGAAATGATACGGCTATCTTATTCTGGGCTAAATCCAATCAACCGGTTAATGAAATCAAACTGCTCGATGAACCTGTCGAAGAGGATATTTTCAAGTTGATTCAAGCTAGTCCGCTAACAATTAAACATAAATCACGAGATGAAGATGTGAAAGGTGTTTTAAATTCCATACAAAAAGGAAAAGCTGATATTGTAAATAATTTTAGCTCAGATGTTTTTTATTCCTTTACACTTTCAGGTGCAGCAGCTCGGATCGCAGTTCGTGACTGGATTGAAACAAGTCTTGAAAATGTCAGGTTAAACATAAAACAATGGTTTCTTGATACTGCTATAAGCAAATATGAGAATGGGACGGGACATACCGTTTATCAAGCTATAAGGAATTTAGCGGAAGCCTGCGGGACTTACTTGAAAAAAGAAAAAAATGGAAAAGATTATTATGAGTTGGACAAAAAAGATCCGTTTGTTGGACGCGCAGGAAATATACTCTGGGGAATAGCCCTTATGGGAAAGAAACCGCCATTAAACTTGCTTGATAGGATATTAAGAAGGATTAGATTAGAAGGTGGAAGAATTTATGAAGATCGCGCGGCACTTATTCGTTTAATTTTAAATAGAAATAGAGGAGGTAATCCAATGATTCTTGAAAAATTAGATTCCGGTAATAAACAAGCGGCCTATGTGTGTGGGAAAATATTTGCTGTACTCGAAAGCATTCAATATCAGGCATTGGGAGATACAAATGCGGGTATTCGAGATCGATTTTTTAGTGCTGCATCCCTGACTCCGGCCACAACTTTTGGCAGGTTATTGAAAATGACGCAACATCATTTATCCAAATTGCGAAATGAAAAGCCGGGATTAGCTATAAACTTGGACAAAGACCTGCAAGTTCTTATTAGTCAAATTCATGAACTGCCGTCTGTTTTCAACCTTGAAGAACAAGGTCAATTCGCTATTGGTTATTACCACAAAAGGCAGGAAATTTTCAATTCTTAGTTAAAGGGGAGGATTAATATGAATGAACCTATTAAAAAAAGGTATGACTTTGTTTATCTTTATGATGTTAAAGACGGTAATCCAAATGGTGATCCAGATCAAGCTAATTTACCTCGCGTTGATGCGGAAAATCAGGAAGGTTTGGTTACGGATGTTTGTATCAAACGTAAGGTCAGGAATTATGTTGCATTGAAACATGAACAAAAATCGCCTTATGATATTTTCATAAGACAAGGAAATATTCTAGGTAAAGATATAGCAGAAACAGAAGTTGAAAACGAAGAGAAAAAAGAGAAACATGATATTATCAAAGAAAGACAACAGAAACTTTGTGAAAAATATTTTGATATTCGTACCTTTGGAGCTGTGTTATCGGTTGGAGAAAAACCATCGGGTACATTGCGTGGGCCTGTCCAATTTACTTTTTCCCGTTCGGAAGACAGAATCTACCAGGCAGAGCACTCTTTAACCAGATGCTGTGTGACAACAGAAAAGGAAAATAATGATCAAGAGAAAAAAGATCGAGAATTTGCAAGTACTTTTGGCAGAAAATCCACTATTCCATATGCACTTTACCGAATGCATGGTTTTATTTCAGCTGTGGATGCTATTAAAACTGGATTTTCTGAAACTGATCTTGATCTTCTCTGGGAATCACTTATGAATGCTTTTGAGCATGATAGAGCTGCTGCACGCGGTGAAATGAATCCGCGAAAACTTATTATCTTTAAACACTCCAATCATCTTGGAAATGCTCGTTCCGGCAGCTTATTCGATCGGGTGGTTATTGAGAAGAAAAATGACTTGCCTAGAGATTGGAAAGATTATTCTGTATTAATTAATAAAGAAAGCTTACCCAATGGAGTTGAGATAATAGAAAAATTGTAATAAAATGAATTAAAATACAAACTTCACAAGGAGTTCCGATTATGACTGATATAAAAGAATTAGAAACGCTACCTGAACCGATAAAAAAGGAAATAATCGATTATGCAGAATACTTGATTGACAGGTATCATCTTAAAAACGGGCAAAATCCACCTGCCGCGCTTCCGGAAACAGCCTTATTGAGCGAAGAATCACTGTCTCTGGACTGGAGCAATCCGGAGGAGGAGGAAGCATGGAAGACTTTATAGCGGGAGAGGTGGTTATTGTCCGGTTTCCTTTTTCCGACCTTACCAGTACAAAGCTGAGACCGGCGTTAATTATCGCGGGTGTTGATAGAAAGGATTATATTCTTTGCCAGATTACAAGCAAGGGATATGGCGATAATAGGGCAATTTCTTTAAAAAAAGGAAGTTTCCTTGAAGGACAACTTCCACTTGATAGTTATATACGCCCCGGGAAAATATTTACAGCTAATTCGAGTATTATATTGAAGAAGACGGGAAAACTGGAAAGGTTTTATTTTCAGCGGGTTATTGAATCGATAATTTCCCTGATTCAAGGAAAGTAATACCCATGTATTCCGAACCCGATCTCATCGCAATTTCCGCGCTCCAGCATTTTATTTTCTGCCCGCGCCAATGCGCCCTTATTCATATTGAAGCCGCCTGGGAAGAGAACTCATTAACGGCTCAAGGGCGCAGCTTGCATGAGCGCGCCCATTCCGAAACGGAGGAAACCCGTCCCGATTGCAAGCGAGTATTCGGCATGCAGGTCAGGTCGCTAGAATTAGGGTTATCGGGGCAATGCGATTGTGTGCTTGAAACCTCCGATGGTAAAATGATCCCTCTGGAATATAAGCGGGGCAAGCCTAAAGTGAAAAACATGGACACAGTACAGCTTTGTGCGCAGTCTCTCTGCCTTGAAGAAATGACGGGAAACCGGATCGACGAGGGATTTATTTATTATTTCAAGATTAAAAAGCGGCTTCACATTATACTTGACGAAGCTTTACGTTCGCTGACAAAAAAAACAACCGGTGAGTGCCGGGATATGATCTCAAAGGGCGTAACACCGCCCCCTGTTTATTCCAAAAAGTGCGAATCCTGTTCACTTAAAGGTCCATGCATGCCGGAGATTATGGAAAAACAAAATAAAGTGAATCAATATATCGATCGGATGATCAAAAAAGATTTATCCGATTGAAAAACAAGGAGGCTTAACTTGAAAAGGCTCCTCAATACCCTGTTTGTAACAACCCAGAAAGTTTATTTAAAAAAAGAAGGGGAGACAATAGTAGTCAAAGACGGAAGTAAAACCATGCTTCAGATTCCCCTTATCAATCTCTCAGGTATTGTCTGTTTCGGCAATATACGAGTCAGCCCTTTTTTGCTAGGATATGGCACAAGAATGGGGATAAGCATTTCCTTCCTATCGGAGAATGGTAAATTTCTTGCCAGGGTCCAGGGGCCGGTCGCCGGTAATGTTTTGTTGAGAAAAGCCCAATACAGGATATCAGATTATAACGAGGCTTTCCCGGGTATTGTTCAAAACTTAGTCATAGGCAAAATTTCAAACTGCCGTACAGTACTTCAGAGAGCCGTTCGTGATCATGCCGGGAAGATTGATGAAACCCGTCTTCATTCCGCTATTAATAAATTGGAAAGATCTATTGAGAAGACCAGGAATGAAAAAGATCCGGATATTCTAAGAGGTATCGAAGGTGAAGCGTCAAGAAAATATTTCAGTGTTTTTAATGAGCTGATTGTAGCTCAGAAATCCGATTTTATATTTAAGGATAGATCACGCAGGCCGCCGCTTGACAGGGTGAATGCCCTGCTGTCTTTCGTTTATACATTGCTTTATCATGATATGCGATCCGCCCTTGAATGTACCGGCCTTGATCCTGGGGTAGGTTTCTTGCATCGGGACCGGCCGGGGAGGCTTTCCCTGGCTCTGGATTTGATGGAGGAATTCAGGCCATTTTTTGCAGACCGGCTGGTTTTATCGCTTATCAATCTTAAGCAGGTGGAAGGGGAGCAATTTAAAGTCCTGGATAACGGGGCTGTCTTTATGAACGATGCGGCGAGAAAAACAGTATTAATGGCGTATCAAAAAAGGAAACAGGAAGCTGTTACACATCCCTTTGTGAATGATACTATGCATATAGGAATATTATTTCATACTCAGGCTATGCTCCTTGCAAGACATATCCGCGGCGATCTCGATGCATATCCCCCATTTCTGTGGAGGTGAAATATGATGGTTCTGGTCAGTTATGACGTGGCGGAGGATGAATTTGGGAAAAAAAGGCTGCGGCATGTCGCAAAAATATGTAAGAATTTCGGACAGCGCGTACAGAAATCTGTTTTTGAGTGCCTTGTAGACCCGGCTCAATGGCAGGTTTTAAAAGAAAAACTTATAAACACAATAAAACCGGAATTTGATAGTTTGCGGTTTTATTACCTGGGGTCAAACTGGAAAAAAAGAGTTGAGCATATAGGTGCAAACCAGGCATATGATCCTGAAGGATTCCTGATGGTATAATTTCCGCGAACCTGCGGGACACATTTAATCCCTGAGATATCCGCGGTGATAGAACTATTGGCAATATAAAGAAATATAAATACCGGCCTTTAAAAGCCGATTTTTATATGATAAAATTTGCAGGTTCGCGGAAGTAATAATATAATTTATTATCTTATCTAGAGTTCCCTAATATAGAGTCGGGCCCTTCACGGGCCCGTGGATTGAAACAAAGAACGTATGCAGGATGAGCAGAAGCATTATCAGTCGGGCCCTTCACGGGCCCGTGGATTGAAACAAAATATAATTTTAATTTACTGACTATCTCATCGGCGTCGGGCCCTTCACGGGCCCGTGGATTGAAACGCATAGCGCCAGGTATTGAAAAACTGGAAGCGTACGTCGGGCCCTTCACGGGCCCGTGGATTGAAACATTTTCCATATAAGGAAATTCCATTAAGCACCTGTCGGGCCCTTCACGGGCCCGTGGATTGAAACGGC
>Ga0181520_10002501_pt1 | contig 33956 bp, 21 predicted proteins | sample PEATcosm2014_Bin_29_FD_132451 | JGI IMG/M metagenome (GOLD analysis project Ga0181520, IMG submission 132451) | Peatland microbial communities from MTU Mesocosm Facility, Houghton, MI, USA - PEATcosm2014_Bin02_30_metaG | ecosystem: Environmental > Terrestrial > Soil > Wetlands > Peat | place...
AGCAAAATTGCGCGCTCAACTCGCGGAGCAGCAGCAAGTGCTGGAGGCACAGGTCGGCAATCTAACCGGGCAAACGAAGCAACTGGAAGCCAGCCGGGCGGCAGTGGAGGCGAAGGTCAAGGATCTGACGCAGGCATTGGCGGCGGAGACCAAGCGCTGTGAGAGCGCCGAGAAGCAGGCCGCCACCATCAGCCAGCAGCGGACCGCGCTCGAAACCGAACTGACGGCGAGCAACCAGACGCAGGCGAAGTTGCGTACCCAACTGGCCGAGCAACAGCAGTTGCTGAATGCACAAATTGACAATCTAGCCGGGCGGACAAAGGAACTGGAAGCCAGCCGGGCGGCGGTGGAGGCGAAGGTCAAGGATCTGACGCAGGCACTGGCGACGGAAACCAAGCGCTGTGAGAGCGCCGAGAAGCAGGCCGAAACCACCAGCCAGCAGCGGACCGCGCTTGAAACCAAGCTGGCGGCAAGCAACCAGGCGCAGGCAAAGTTGCGCGCCCAACTCGCGGAGCAACAGCAGGTGCTGGAGGCACAGATTAAGACGCACAAGGTCGAACTTGAAAACCGGAAGGAATTGGAAGCGAGCCGGGCAGCGGTGGAAGAAAAGGTCAAGGATCTCACACAGGCATTGGCGGCGGAAACGAAGCGCTGTGAGAACGCCGAGAAGCAGGCCGCAAACATCAGCGCGCAACGAACCGCGCTTGAAACTGAACTGGCGGCGAGCAGCAAGGTGCAGGCGCAGTTGCATGCCCAACTGGCCGAGCAACAACAGTTGCTGGAGGCGCAGGTTCAGCGACACAATTTTGAACTCGAAAACCGGAAGGAATTGGAAGCCAGCCGGGCGGCGGTGGAGGAAAAGGTCAAGGATCTGACGCAGGCTTTGGCAGCCGAGAGCAAACGATGCAAAAGCGCCCTGCAACAGGCGGCCAGTATCAGCGAGCAACGGACTGCACTCGAAGCCGTATTGGCGGCGAGCAACCAGGCGCAGGCGCAATTGAGCGCCCAACTGGCCGAGCAACAGCAGTTGCTGGCTGCGCAGGTTCACGCGCACAAGGTCGAACTTAAAAATCGGAAGGAATTGGAGGCCAGCCGGGCAGCGGTGGAAGAGAAGGTCAAGGATCTGACGCAGGCTTTGGCGGCGGAGACCAAGCGCTGCGAAAGCGCGGAGCAGCAGGTCACCAATGTTGACGGGCAGCGGAAAGCACTGGAAGCCGAACTCGCGGCGAGCAACCAGGCGCAGGCGCAGTTGAGCGCCCAACTGGCGGAGCAGCAGCAACTGGTAACCTTGGCTGTCGCCGAACTGGAAGACCTTCGCCAATGTGCAGCGGTCGAGGCGTCGCGTCTGGAGCAAATGGCCGGAAAGGCCGCCGAATCGGAAAAAGCGCGGGCAGATCTTGATCATCAGTTGAATGACGTCCGGGCGCTGCTGTCCACGCGCGAGGCGGCCATCCGCGAGCTGGAGCTTGAATTGCAGCAACGTCGTGAGACGCAAGAACGCCTGGACAAATCTTTACAGGACGAGGTGGAACATCGTCGTCGCATCGAGGTCCAGCTCGAACATGTTCAGGCTCAATTGGCCGAGACAGCGGGTCAACTGGCCCAGAAGTGCGCCGCGGAACAAGCCTGGCTCGAACGTGAATCCACGTTGCAAAGCAGCCTTCGTAGTCAGCAGGACGAACTGGCCCAATCCGGCGCCAAACTGGGCCGCCAGGAGGCTGAGCTGGAGAATGCCCGGAAGCAAATCGAGGAGTTGCAGGCGCGTCAATCGGCTTTGTGCGCGAAAGTTCAAGAACTGGGTGAAGCGGGCGAATCGGCGGCAAAAGTCATCGAGGAATCGAAAGCGCGGATTGCCCGCACCGAGCACGAGGTCGGGCACAGTCACAAGGAACTGGCCGGATTGCGCTACGCCATCCTGGACGCTTCGCGCATGAGCGTGAAGCTTCGCCGGGAGCGCTCGCAGCAGGAGCAGCAGAACCTGGAGGCCACGCGGCAACTGCTGTTGCTGCTGGCGCAAACACCCCTTTCATTGGCCCAGCGCGGAATGCTGGCCGACATCCAGAACGCGATGGACGCCCAGAAGAACCAGCTTGCCACCACCGCCCAAACGGCGCTCTACCCCATCGAAATGCCCGGTTTCCAAAGCAGCCAATTCTGCTTTTCTGAAATGATCGAGAGCGCTTGTGGCGCGGTACGGGTGGCAGCGGAAACGGCTGGCGTGGCGGTGCAAGTCTCGACCTCGGGCACAACCAGCGGCAATGTGATCGGCTACGCCGAACACGTTCATCAGCTCATCACCTTGCTGGCGATTTCGCCGCTCACCATGATGGCGGGCATCAACGCGCTCGACTTGCGGGTGGAGATCACTCCCCGGGACGTCAAGTTTGCGGAGATGAATTTGCGAATTGCACTGGCCACGGACAACAATGCCCAGGATCTGCTGGCACACCTCACATCCGTAACGGCGGCGGCGCCCAGTCTTCAGGCTGCCTCGTTAAATGAAGCCGAATTCGGCGTGGCGGCCGGCTGGCAACTGGCTCTGGCAATAGGAGCCCAAGTCAGCTTGGAACTGGAAGGGAGCAAAGCCGCCTGCCTGGTGCTCTCGCTGCCGTTGGAGCTGGATTTGGATTCGTCTGTGGACAAGGCCGCGGCCGAGGCGCCTTCATCCAATGGTCACGGATCCCGGAATGGCCACCGCAATCACAGCCGCAACGGCGACGGTCATCCGTTAAATGGCACCGGCACAAGCAAGTCTCCCAAGCCGCGCCATCTGGCCAAGACGGTTGCGGTGGGATAATTGGGGATCTGGCATTCAACTTTGGCGCCGCTTTTCGTTCGCGCGTTTGTCCTTCCACGTTAAAAACAGCAGCGTGGTGGTGATGAGCATTGTGATGCCGGTGCAGACCGGCGCGAGATACCGGTCCAGCGGCAGCGAACCATGCGATGGCAGCCGAAGGTTTGCGGCTAAAAAAGCACCGATGCCGGGCATGGGTGCCTGGGCAACGACGCTGCCATCCTCCGAAACCGCCTGTGATATGCCGGAACTGGCGAGCCGGAAAATGGGGATGCCATATTCCGCCGCCCGCACCGGCGCCACACGCGTGTGCAGCTCATGCTCGTGGCGGCTCCAGAATTCCACGTCCATCGTCGGCACGATGAGCATTTGCGCGCCCTGCCGCACGAGTTCATCGGTGACGCGCGTGTAGCTCAAGTCGTAGCAGACGCAGAAACCGATTTTACCCCACGGCGAACTCCAGACTTTCTGCTCCGGCGCGGGCAGGCCATCCTTGAAAAATTGAATAGGCCTGCACTTGCCCTGCTTGAAAACAATGTCGCCGTTGGTGCCCACGACGAACGCCGTGTCGTAATAATCATTGGTGCCCGCCGGGTCCTCGCCACCGACAACCAAATAACGGGAATGTTCGCGACACCAGTCTTTTAAGGAATCTGGCACCGGGCCGTGGAGGGCATATTCGCTCAGGACAAAAATCTGCGCGTTGGTGTTTTTGGCCAGCGCCTGGCTGAGCATCTTGGGAATGACATTTTCCGGCGGGAATTCCATCTGGATGCCGACGATGGAAAGAGACGTCGTCGCATGGTGGCGTGACTTGCTTGCAGCAAAATCAAGCGACAAGATTTCCAAGAGCCAAAATATTGCAATGGCCACCAAAACTTCAACCAGACTCATTTTCACCAAGCGGAGCCCGCAGAAGCCCAGTACCAAGGCGAAAACAAAAAAGCCGGCACCATACATTCCAAAGATGGGCACTGGTAATGCATACCCAATGTTCAGCCATGAGAACTTCAGGTAATACAATTCGCTGCGAAAGTATTCGATACCCGTCCACACAATGGGAATCAACCATACCGCCCTGGTCTCGCCCCAGCGCCGGATGCTGCCGCAAACAATCGCCGTGAACAGTCCCACCCAAAACGCCAGCACCAGCCAAAGCACCACCGCCGCCACGTTGAAAATCTTGAAGAAAAACCAAAGCTGCGGCGCATAGCAGAGAAAACCGGCGGTCAGCCCGAAATAAAACGCGCGGCGGACGTTCGGCTGGTTTGTCAGTCCGACCAGCGCGAAGGCGTAGCCGAAAATCATCAGCCCGGCGGCGGGATATTGGAGCGAGGTGTACGCCGCGTGGAAACACCCCACAGCCAGCGCCAGCCACAGGAAGGATTTTTTCCAGCTTAACGGCGCGGATGAAATTTTGAGGAGACTGGCCATATTCAATTTTCTTTATCTGAATGCTCTTGGGCTGGCCTGAACTTAAACTAATGGCGACCGAAGTGTGAATCGAAAAATATGTTGGGCTCATCGGCAAAAACGATGCCGGCGATGCCACAGACAAGCAGGCGCTGAGTACGAGCCATGCGGTTGGAAGGCTTGGGAGCGCCGCTTGCGCACGTGTTTTCCGCGAGGGCGCGGAAAACAGCACCCGGGCGGGTGCGCTCCCCGGGCATCGATTTGGCACCCTGGTGGCTGCAGAATTAATTGAAACGCCACAGGGCGCATCTCGACCTGCCCCCGGCAGGGCGGCGCTGGCGCGCCGCCTTGCTGGCCCACCGCTCAATTCGCAAGGCTCCGGTGGCAAACCAGCAGGTTTGCCCTACCAATTGGGGGGCAGTGTCGAGATGCGCCGGCGATGCTAACCCTGCAGCCGTATCAATTCTGCCGCCACCTGGGCGATTACGGGCGGCCAGTCACCGCGCCGGGGCTGGCGAAAGAGCCGCATGGTGGGATACCACGGCGTTTTTTCCCCAAACTGCGTGAACCATCGCCAGTCGGGCGCGAACTGCACCAGCGTCCACACCGGCCGGCCCAGCGCGCCAGCCAGATGCGCCACAGAAGTATCCACGGAAATGACCAAATCCAGTTGCGCCACCACGGCGGCGGTGGCCAGGTAATCGGCAAAGCCGCCCAATTCCGTGATGTTCGAAAAATCTTTCAGGGTGGCCGTGTCGCGCGGGGGAACAGGCATTTGCAGGCTGCAGAAAGAAACGCCGGACACCCCCAGCACGGGTGCCAGCAGGGCCAGCGGCACGGAGCGGTTGGCATCGTCGCGATGAGTGGGACTGCCGGCCCAAACGAGTCCGACTTTGAGATTTCCACCGGGGGCGGACAGCGGCTGCCGGGCGGACGGCGCCTGGAGATAAGGCGCGCCGCCGGGAATGTTTTTCAGAGTGAAGCCCAGCAACCCCGGCAGACTGACGATGGACGTGTAGAAATCGAACGGCGGAATTTCTTCGCCATAGGCGATGACCTGATCCGCCACGCCGGAATGGATGAACAGCGTTTTGAGTTCCGGCCGGCATTCCAAAATCACGCGCGCGCAGTGTTGGCGGGCGAGCCGGGCATAACGCGCGCTTTGGATGCCATCGCCAAAACCCTGCTCGGCGTGGAGAAACAAGGTTTTCCCAGGAATGGGCTGACCGGCCCAGCGCGGCGGCGCAAACTGGCGCGGCTTGAGGGTGAGCCAGCGAAGTTCGTAGTCGCGACAGCCTTCCGCCAGCCGGCCGGCGGTGAGGAGTGAAATGGAACGGCCCTGCAAGGCCAGCAGATAGCCGGGATTTATTTCCAAGGCACGGTCATAGGCGGCGATGGATTCGTTGACACGGTTTAATTCCTTGAGACATTTGCCGAGATTATTCCAGCTTTCGGCGTCGCGCGGATTCAATTCCACGGCGCGCTGGAACGCGGCGGCGGCGCGGTCGAGTTCATCCAGTTGATAAACCGCGTTGCCCAGGCAATAAAAATGATTCGCCTGCCGCGGTTCCAATTCGGCGGCCCGGGCAAAATGTCTGGCTGCCTTGGTGAAGTCGCCGAGCTTTTGCCATACCTGGCCCAGGCCGTTGAAAATCCGGCCGCCGGCCGGCTCCAGTCCGGCGGCGCGCTGCAGCCATTGGGCGGCCTCGGTTTCGCGGCCCGTCTTGTGCAACACCATTCCCAGCAGGAAAAAAAGCTGGGCGTCGGCCAGCCCGGATTGCACCAGGGAGCGGCAAAGCGCCTCCGCTTCGTTGTGCCGTCCGGCATTGTGCGCGGCAAAGGCCTGCTTCAAGGTTTCTTCAGGATGGTCCATCGCGGTGGGGGATAGGTTAAACCCGAAATCCGAAGGGCGAAACCCGAAAGAAATCCGAAGGGCGAAATCCGAATTGAGTGCATTGGCTGCGGCTGGCTTTCAGCACAGCGGCGCTCCAGGCGCAGAAAGGGGCGCTGATTGCGAGCCATGCGATTGGAAAGCTTGGGAGCGCCGCTTGCGCACGTCGTTTTCCGCGAGGGCGCGGAAAACTGCACCCGGGGCGGGTGCGCTCCCCAAACATATGCACTCCCCGGGCATGGACGCTCCCCGGGCATTGATTTTGCACCCTGGTGGCTACAAAATTAATTGAAATGCCATAATCGCAAATCGCAATTGATCAGCCTCGCACACGTTTTAAAACCGCCGCCACCGCCTCGTCAATTTTCACGGACTGAAATGCGCCGTCGCGCGGCTTGATTTCGACTTCGCCTTTGGCCAGCGATTTTTCGCCGAGCGCGATGCGGACGGGGAAACCCACCAGGTCGGCATCCTTGAACTTCACGCCGGGACGTTCGTCGCGGTCGTCCAGAATCACTTCCACGCCCTGGGCGGTCAGTTCGGCGTAAAATTTTTCCGCGAGCTGCATCGCCTGGCTTTCGGGAGCGACGGCCAGCGGCGTGATGCACACCTGATACGGCGCAACGCTCAACGGCCAGATGATGCCGTCCTTGTCGTTCCCCTGCTCGATGATCGCCTGCAAGGTGCGCGTAATGCCAATGCCATAGCAGCCCATGACCGATGGTTTGCGCGCGCCGTCCGCGTCCAGAAAGGTGGCGTTGAGTTTCTCGCTGTACTTCGTGCCCAGCTTGAAGACGTGGCCGACTTCAATGGCCCGGCGGATTTTCAGGGGCTTGCCACATTTCACGCACGGCTCACCAGCAGTGACGGTGCGCAAATCAAACCAGGAGGTGACCTTGATGTCGCGCTCGATGGAGACGTTGCGGAAATGGAATCCGTCCTCGTTTGCGCCGGTGGTCATGTCGTTCGCGCCCTGCAACCGTTGGTCGGCCAGAACTTTTACGTCGGCGGGAACATTTACGACTGCGCCCAGCGAACCCGGTTTGGCGCCGAGCAGCGGGAGGATTTCCTCCGGCGTGGCGGGGCGCACGGCCACCGCGCCAGTTTTGGCCATGAATTTGGTTTCGTTCAACTGGTCGTCGCCACGGATGAGGATGATGACCGGCTTGGAATCTGCAATGAATACCAGCGTCTTGATCTGGCGGTTGGCCGGCACGCTGTACGGAGCCTTGCTCAAGGCCTCAATGGTCACCACGCCGGGCGTGGGAAACTTTTCCACGGCCGCGCCGATTTCGCGCGCGGCGGTTTTGGGAATGCCGCTGGTGGCCTTCTCGAGGTTGGCCGCGTAGCCGCAGGCCTCGCAAAACGCCACTTCGTTTTCGCCGGTCTCGGCGGGCACCATGAATTCGTGCGAATAATTGCCGCCGATCACGCCGGTGTCGGCCTCGACGGGAAAGGCCTTCAAGCCGCAGCGCGCGAAGATGCGCGTATAGGCGTCGTACATTTTTTTGTAGCTGGCCATCGCGCCTTCGTCCGTGGTGTCGAAGGAGTAGGCGTCCTTCATGATGAATTCCTTGGCGCGCATCAGGCCGAAGCGCGGGCGGATTTCATCGCGGAACTTGACGCTGACCTGGTAAAAATTCTTGGGCAACTGGCGGTAGGAATTGATCTCGTTGGCGGCCAGGGTGGTGATGACTTCTTCGGCGGTGGGACTGAGAACCCATTCGCGATTGCCGCTGTCCTTCAGTTTGAAGAGGACGTTGCTGGCGGTTTCATAGCGGCCGCTTTGCTGCCAGATTTCCGGCGGCTGAAGGGCGGGCATGAGCACCTCCACGGCCCCGGCCCGGTCCATTTCCTCGCGGACAATCTGCTCCACCTTGCGCAGGGCGCGCAGGCCGAGCGGCAGGAACGTATAAACGCCGCCGGCGAGCTTGCGGATGAGGCCGGCGCGCAGCAACAGCTCGTGGGAGACAATTTCCGCGTCAGCCGGGGCTTCGCGGAGGGTGGGAATCAGCGTATGTGTCCACTTCATGTGGCGGAAAAGGTAACAACAAAGCCGCGCTGAAACGAAGGTTTTTTTACGTCACGGGACGACCGCCCGGTAAAACCGCCGGGCGGAATTGGTCGCCGAGCAGTCACGGAAATTGAGGGCGTCGCCGTTGCCCTTGAAATTGGTCCAGCTCACCCAATTAATCAGGTCGGTCGAGTATTCGATGTGCCCGGTCAGGTTGCTCGACAGTTCCAGCGTGAGGGCGGCTCCGTTCGTCCAGACCGGGCGGGCTGAGGCAAAATGCAATCGCAGCTTGAAGGTGGTGCCGGAAACAATGCTCACGCTGTTGGTGGTGGAATAAATGCCGCCCAAATTGAGCGCGCAAGCCTTGATGATGTTGGTGCCGGCGATCAAGGTCAGCGTCGTGTTCCAGTTCGTCCAATTGTTCGTGGAGGACGCCAGTTGCCAGGCCGCGTTGTTGAGCTGATACCAGACCCCTGCGACTCCCCAGTCGTCACTGGCGGTGCCGTTGAGGATGACAAGCGCGTTGGTCGTCTTGCGGCCGGTTGCGGGGGTGGTGATGGTGACGGTCGGCCGTTTGGTTTCAATAAAGTTGGCCTGCAGCACCTGGTTGAGTTGCATGACAAACTGCAACTTCGGTCCATTGGTCAACGTCGTCAGCGGCTGATTCGTTCCACCAGTCCAATTCAGGAACTTGAAGCCCGGCCCCGGCGTGGCTGTCAATGTATATTGTGCGCCCAGCTTCAGCAACGTGCCGTTGTCGTTGGGCGTGATTTTTCCAAGGCCGTTGGTGAGCAGGGTTAATGTCGGGTTTGCCATTATGGCAGGCACTCCGACAGACGTGGAACCCCAGCCAGTGGCGCCAGGCAAATAATAAACGATTGTGTTGGTGTCGCTCTCAAACCAGTTACCAAACGGGTCGTCAAAGCCTTCGGGCGCGTTCCCTTGGAAAAAGACTTCGGTCAGGTTGGTGCAGCCAGCAAACGCTGCAAATTCGAGGTTGGTGACGCTGCCGGGAATGGTGACAACGGTGAGACCGGGGCAATCCGAGAAGGCTTCGTACGCGATGGTGGCAACGCTATTGGGAATCACAACATTTTTCAAACGCGTGCAGCCAGAGAACGCTGCCGGGCCGATGTTAGTGACGCTCTCGGGAATGATCAGGCTGGTCAGACCAGAGCAACCTTCGAAAACTCCGTAAGGCATGCTGCCGAGGTGGTTGGGAATCACAATATTGGCCAGGCCACTGCACCCCATAAAGGCGAATTCCCCCATACTGGTGACACTATTCGGAATAGATATGGCCGCCAACCGACCGCAGCCAACGAATGCGTCCGAGCCAATACTCGTGACCTTGTTGGGAATGATGAGCCTGGTCAGATCCAGACAATCTGCGAAAGAGGAGTCTCCGATATTGGTGACGTTGATGGACAGGGCGATAGCGGCAAGGTTAAGGCTGCCCGCGAAGGCATCATTGGCGATGTTGGCGACACTGTTGGGCATCGCGTAATTCCCGCCCAGAGCTTCCGGATATCGAAGGAGGGTGATCCGTTGCCTGTCAAATAACACGCCGTTTGCGCTGCTGTAGGCCGGATTTTTCGTTTCCACAGTGATGTTGGTCAGGCTGGAACAACTGGAGAAGGGGTTGTTCCCGACATGGATAACGCTGTTGGGAATGGTGACACTGGTCAGGCGGGTGGCGGCAAGAAATGCATTCGTGCCGATAGTGATGACGGTGCCGGGGATAAGGTAATTTCCTGCCCGTCCGCAGGGAAACTGCACCAGAGTCGTTTGCCGTTTGTCGAACAATACGCCATTCAAGCTGCTGTAAACCGGATTCCGCGCCGCCACCGTAATGTTGATGAGGCCGAAAGCGGGAGCGCCGGTGGAATCTCCAATGGTTGCAACGCGGTCGGAAACAGCGACCTTGGTGTGCGGCATGATCACGGTGACGTTAGTAATCGTTATGATATTGGTGATGGGTATGATCGTAGTCGGTGGGATTACGGTAACATTGGTAAACACTGTGATGTTGGTAAACGGTTGGATCGGCAGGATTGTGATCGGCGGTAGCGGCTGCAGCGGTGGAACGCCCACGACAGGAATACCGGATGGCAAAGTTGAGCCGCCAAAGGCACCCAGTCCGATGCTGGCAACACCGTCGCCAATGGTTGCGCTGGTTAAATGCGTGCATCCCTCGAAGGCAAAAGCGCCGATACTGACAACGCTGTTGGGGATGATAATATTCCCCAGGTCAGCACATCCCTGAAAGGCGTCCACTCCAATACTGATATCGTTTGTGCCGATAGTTACACTGTTCAAATGTGTGCAGGATTCAAATGCGCCGGAACCGAGGTTGGTAACGCTGTTGGGAATGACTATCCGGGTCAGAGCAGTGCAGCCCTGAAATGCCATAGGTCCGAGGCTGGTGACGCCTGTGCCAAGGGTGACACTGGACAGGTTGGTACACCCCTCAAAGGCACCCTCTCCGTAGAAATTCGTCGGTTCATCCGTGTCCCCGATGCTGATGACACTGTCAGGAATGGCAATATTGGTCAAACTGGTGCAACCCGCGAAGGTTCCGTCACCAATGCGGGAGACGCCATCGAGGATGGTGACCCGGTTCAGAGGGCAACCAGAAAAAACGGGTTCATACTCCGCCAGGCCGGTGACGTTGCCACCCAGAATGACGCTGGTCAAATTGGTGCAATTCAAGAATGAAGACTCCATGGTGGTGACGGTGCTTCCCTTAACGGCATCATTTCCAATCGTGGCGTTCGTCAGGCTAGTGCAACCCTGAAACGCCGTAAAACCGATATTGGTAACGCTATTGGGAATTATAATGCTGGTCAACTTGGTTAGGCCGGAAAATGCACCGTCTCCGATGGTCGTAATGGTATTCGGAATCGTGACCTCGGTCGGCTCGGGGGTTAAGATGCGAAAGAAAAACGCGAAATCACCAATACTGGTGACCGGGAGGGTGATGGCGTTGGTCGTGCCAGGGTTGACGGTGATCGTTTCGGGGATGGACACGGCTCCGCCAGCACCATCATAACCATAGATGTTTATGCTGGTGCCCTCGTCATTTACCTGCCATTCGAGGCCTTTGTAATCCCCGGACGACTGACCTTGGGCGAGTCCTGCCAGCAGCAGCAATGCCATTACGGACAATGCTGTCCCAAGTTTTCTTGAAAGTGGTCCAGTTTTAATCATGTGTTGGTTTCAATTTCCGGTCGGGGCGACCAACCCGGCTGCCCGGAGATCATTTAAAAAAGAGCACAGAGGTCCACCGGACACATGGGTTTTGACTCCCATGCGAGCAGACCTTTTGATCGTCACCCTCGCCCTCATACAGCGGTTTGAATAAAGCACCCTGGCGGAAGGGTGTCAATAACCTTAACTGAAAAAATAATCTTGTTTTTAAAAGCAAAAGAATGCTGGACGCCGGCAATTTTGAGTTACCCGAACTGATGCGCTCGCAGCAAGTGGCCGCCAATCCTATTGCACGAACGGATTTTTTTTCTCCGCCGGCAGGGCGCGGTTGAGAAACATGGGGCTGACAAACAGGTAAATCCAGCCGATGACGAAATGCATGCCAAAGGCAAAGCACAGTTGCACAATGTCAAACCCGCCAAGGTCGTAGAGCACCAGCGACAGCGACAGCAGCAACGCGCCGGGCATGAGCGCCGCGCCGGCGAGCTTCCAACTGGCGCAAAAATTCAGGTCGCGGTTGCTGAACAGACAGATCAGCCAGACCGGCAGAAAATACACCGTGGCGAGCAGCGCCCAGACGAGCAGGAGCCCAAAAAAAGTGCCAATGGCGGCGAGGCCCAGGATGTCCGGCGCCCACGCGCCCCAGGCCGGTCGCGCGTCGGTCACATTGGCGGCAATGATGTAGCCGGGCGGATAACTGAATTCCGTCTCACCGAACAGGGAGAAGAGGCGGACGGAGTCGCTGCCAAATTCAAATTGAAAATCCGCAGGGGAACGCAGCGCGCCGCCGTGCTCCAAATCCACGCTGAACGCCAGGATTCTTCCCTCCGCGAGCATCATGGGCGAGTCATCGCGCCAATCGAGTTTGCCGGAGTGGATTTCGCCCATATCCGGCAAGCCGCCAATGGCGGTGTTCACGGTGGGGAAAATGCCGTCGGACAAAAGCCACACGATGGCGGCGGCGCCCAACAGGGCCACGACCGCCTGCACCACGAAGAGCCGCTCAAACGACGCACGGGCAAACGCCGCCACGCCGCGGGGCGTGATGGGTTCCCAGGCAAACGCCGGCTCCTTAAACGTACTCACGGCAGCCACGCTAACAAAAATCTCCGGCAGGATAAATCCCGAAAATCTTCCTCAGCCACGGCTGCCGGCCAAATTAAGCACCGGGCAGGCGCACAAAGCGGATAATGGACGCGTTCGCAAATCTCTTCCGCCTGCCGGGATTGCGTCACTGCTCGAGGGAACGGTAGAACCGCATCCCGTAACTGGCGGCGTTGGTATCGGTGAATTGCCAGTTGCCGTCCGGTCCCGCCAGATTGGTGGACAGAGTTTGCCAGTTGATGGGCGGCAGGAGGTTTGTGGCGCACAGCACCTGGTTGGTTGAGCCGGGCTGGCTCACGAAATTAAGCGCCACGCTCCCGTCGGGGTTGCGCGTGGTCTGGTAAATGATCGGCGCGGTGGCCACGATTAGATTGACAACGCTGCTGGTCACACTGCCGCCGGAACCGGTCACCACCAGTTGATAAGTGCCGGCATTCGTCACCGTCACATTGTTTAGGGCCAAAGTCGGCCCTTGCGTGTTCGTTACTTTGCGGACGCGGTTATTGGCCTGATCTACAATGAACAAGTTGCCAAATGCATCCATCACTGCGCGGGTGGGCAATTGTAAACTGGCATTGGTGGCGATACCGCCGTCGCCGGAATAAACATGTGCGCCGTTGCCAGCCACGGTGGTAATGATTCCGTTGGTGTCCACTTTGCGGATGCGATTATTGCCCTGATCGGCGATGAGCACGTCGCCAGCGGCGTCCACCGCCACGCCGAATGGAATGGCCAAGCCAGCATTGGTGGCCGGCCCGCCGTCGCCGCCATATTTTGGGGGTGGGAAACCAGTTGAGCCACTGCCCGCAAAGGTGGTGATATTCCCGTTCGTGCTCACTTTACGAATGCGATTGTTATCGCTATCCGCAATAAAAAGATTGCCGGCGACATCCACCACCACGTCGGCAAGTGCCGAGAAGCTGGCATTGGCGGCGGCGCCACCGTCACCTGAAAAGCCGGACACACCAAGAGAGTCCGCAACCGTGGTAATAATACCGTTGGTGTCCACTTTGCGGATGCGATTATTGCGCTGATCGGCAACGAACACGTTGCCAGCGGCGTCCACCGCCACGCCGTATGGAAAGTTCAAGTAGGCATTCGTGGCCGGCCCGCCATCACCGGGAGATGCTCCGGTTGGTTCTGAACCATGGCCCGCTACTATGGTAAGAACGCCATTGGTGTCCACCTTGAGAATGAGGCTGCGTGCAGAATCAGCAATAAACAAGTTGCGCGTGGCATCGAGCGCCAAACCGTCAGGAGAAATCACGGAGGCATTAGTGGCAGGGCCGCCGTAGCCGGCAAAGCCATCTGAGCCGTTACCCGCAAACGTGGTGAGGATGCCGTTGGTATTCACCAAGTAAACACGGTAGTTTACACTGTCCCCAATGAACAAGTTCCCGGCGGGATCCACGGCCACGGCGGTAGCACCTACGCCAGTATTAATGGCGGAAACGCCGTCGCCAGAATAAGCAAGGCTGCCGTTGCCCGCGACCGTCGTGATGATGCCGTTGGGCAGATTGGTGGAGTTGAACTGCCATTGGCAGGAGAACGCACCAGCATTGGAAACGCCCACGGCAAACGTCACATTGCCGCCCGCCCACAACGCCCGGCTGGCAGGTTGATTGGTGATCGCAGCCAGTTGCGCGTCCAAGGGCGCTTGCGCCATGACCCAGGCGAGCAGGGGAAAAATGAAAATTTTCATTTCACGCCTTATCTTACAAAAGAAATTCTAATCCAAAAATACCGTATGTCAACTTAAAACCCCCAGAAAGCCCCCCGTTTACCGGAACCGGCAGTCCTTCAACTGGCATTTTCCCGCTTACGCGTTGCCCGTAGCAGAGGCGGGCGGCGGGGTGGCGCCGGGCGGCGGCACCACGACGACGGGCAGCGGGAAACGCATTTTCATCACGTCATCCACGTTGACCTCGACGTAATAAGTGCCGGCGGTTTCAAATTTCACATTGCCAAAAAACATCACGTTGGTGGCGCTCATGGCCGGGTCGCGCAACTCGAACTTGGACTCGCCCTTGCTGACGACCGTGGTCTGGTCGGGCGCGATGAGCCGGACGGATTCGGTGAACTGGCCGATGCCCGCCGTCCAGCGGGTGAAAATGCAGACGCGCCCGGCGGTGACGGGCAGTTGCGGCAGGCGGAGATAATGCACGACGCCAATGAGAAAGAGGTTGCCGTTGACTTCCTGGCGAACTTCTTCGCACATGAGCGCACATTGTAAATCGGGGAGGATGCGGGTGGGGTTCATATTAAATTTTGCCGGTGGTTGGAGGTTAATGTTTCACGCTGTTTTCCGCGGCGCGGACTGTATTCTGCATGAGCATGGCAATGGTCATGGGGCCGACCCCGCCCGGATTGGGCGTGATCCGTCCGGCGATGGGCTGGATATTTTTAAAATCCACGTCGCCGACGAGTTTTGTGCCGGTCTTGGACGCGGCATCGGGCACGCGGTTGACGCCCACGTCCATTACCACCACGCCGGGCTTGACCATGTCGGCCTTGAGAAATTCCGCGACGCCCATCGCCGCGATGATGATGTCCGCCCGCCGGCAATGCGCCGCGATGTCGCGCGTGGCGGAGTGGCAAATGGTGACGGTGCTGTTGGCCGCCCTGCCCTTCTGGCAAAGCATCGCGGCCATGGGTTTGCCCACGATGTTGCCGCGGCCAAGAATGACCACTTCCGCGCCCTGGGTTTTCACGCCAGAACGCACCAGCAATTCCACCACGCCCGCCGGGGTGCAGGGACGAAAACCGGTGGCATCGCCAAGCATGAGTTTGCCGACGTTCACCGGATGAAAACCGTCCACGTCTTTGGCCGGCAGGACGCTGGAATAAATCACGGATTCGCGGATTGGCTTCGGAAGCGGAGCCTGGACGAGAATGCCGTGGAGATGCCTGGCGGCGTTCAATTCCGCGATGAGGTCGAGCAGGCCGTTTTCCGAAGTCTGTTCGGGCAGGACGTGGGTTTCGGAAACGATGCCGAGTTCGGCGCAGGCTTTTTCCTTGCGACCGACATACACCTTGGAAGCCGGGTCCTCGCCCACGCGCACAAAGGCCAGGCCGGGAACAACGCCACGCGTTTTCAAGTCCGCGACGCGCGCGGCGAGTTCACGCTGGATTTGGGCGGCGATGGCGCGCCCATCAATGAGATTGTTCACAACGAAAACCCTCTCGCCCCGACATCACTTGGGATAGCCGGAATGCTTTTTTGGCGCCGGCTGGTCGGCGGAAAGCACATAGATCTTTTGAATGGTCAGCACCGGGGTGTCCTGCCAGCGCGGATCCATGGCTTCCTCACCAGTGACGGTGATGTGCAAACCGTCATAACGGCTCAAATTCAGATTGCTGGTGGTGGTGAAAAGGTAATCAATGGCCTTGTCGTTGGCGGCATCGAAAAGCTCAAAATAAGTCGGCGCCACAAGGCTCACGGAGTGACGAACCGTGCCTTCATGGGTGACAATGCGGGGCGGCGGCGGCGGCAAATTAGTGTCGTCCGGGGCCAGCGTAGGCGGCGGGAGAGCCATGGCGGGGGCCGGGGCGGCGGGGGTGGCTGCCGGCTCGGGCGGCGCGGGCGGCATCACCGGCGCAGCCGGTTCGGGCGTGGGCGGCGGGGTCGCGGCGGGCGGCGCAATGGGCGGCGCTTCGGCAACCGTGGTGGGCGTCGGGGGCACGGCGGGCGGCGGCGGCACGGCTTCCGTCGTGGCGACGGCAGGCTGGGCCGGCACATTGGTATCAATGATCGAACCTTCCTGCTTCAAATAACTGGCGGCCACAAAAGCGTATGCGCTGGCCGGCGTCTGGATCTGGATCCAATCGCCCTTGGCGGTGACGGTGGTGATGGCGGTGCCTTTTTCCACCACGCCGAGGACGCTGTAATTCTCGCCGGGGCCGCCGCGCAGATTCAGTTTCCTGGCCGAGACCACATTGTTGGTCGAGTCCACATATTTGGAATTGAGCCAGACTTTGGCGCCGGCGGGCAGCGCGATTTTGGCCCATTGTGAGGGTTCGCCGGCCTTGGGCTTGTCCAAATTAATTTCGGAAATGACCGTGACGGTGTCGCCCTTTTGGACGTGTCCCACCACTTCGCCCTTCAAACCGGCCTGACCGCGCAAATTGACGTGGTCGGCTGCCACCGTGGCCGGGCCGGCCACAAGCACGACCGGCATTTCCGGCGCTTTTTTCTCCGTCTTTTTCTCCGCTGCCTTCACCGCCGCCTTTTTATGGGCCTTTTTATGGGCTTTAACGGCTTTTTTTACCGGCGCATTGGTTTGCGTTTCCGCGGGCGCAGCCACCGGCGCGGGCGCGGCGGGCACGGCAATGGCCGGCGGGGGAATTTCCGGCAGCTTGTTGGTGTTGACCTGCGCGACGGCAGTCGTTGCGAGCATTGTTCCTAAAATCAACCAGCAGTTCGTTTTCATAAATCCGAAATCAAAGTTTTAATTTCCACCGCGTTCAAGGTCCGCCATTTGCCCGGCTTCAATTCGCCGAGCCGGATTTTTCCGATTTGCGTGCGCTGCAATTTTTTCACCGTGAGCGCCTGGGACTCAAAGAGCCGCCGCACCTCGCGGTTCCGGCCCTCGCCCAATTCCAGTTCCACGACGCTTTTGTCGCGCGTGCCGGAAACGATTCTCGCGGCGAGGGCTTGCAGCCGTTCGCCTTCGTGAACAATACCCCGTTTGAACAACCGGAGCATCTCCGACGTCACCTCGCCCTCGACAGTGGCGAGATATTTTTTGCGGACACCATAACGCGGATGCGTCAGGCGCAAGGCGAATTGTCCATCATTCGTTAGAAAAATCAATCCCTCGCTGTTGTAGTCCAGCCGCCCCACAGTCTGCACTGTTTCCCACTCGCGCGGGAGCAAATCGTAAATCGTCGGACGGTCCAGCTCGTCCTGCCGCGAACACACGCAGCCGACGGGCTTGTTCAGCGCGATGTACAACAGTTTTTTGGCGCGGGCAAATTTTCCATCCACGGCCACCCGGTCATGATCGGGATCAATTTTGGTTCCGAGCAGGCGAACGGTCTGGCCGTTCACCGAAACGCGCCCATCCAGAATGAACTGCTCGCCGGTCCGGCGGGAAGCCACACCGGCGTCGGCGAGAAATTTTTGCAGACGAACCACGGCGATTGGCGATTGCCGACTGCCGATTTACAATGGAAAAACCATCCTGACCGCGCCCACCGCAAATCGGACATCGTAAATCGCTCAGGCTTCCGGTTTCGTTTTGCGGAGACCGGTAATGCGGTCGCCTTCCTTCCACTGACCGCGTTTCTTGAGGAGCGCGGTGCGCTCGAAACGCTTGAGGACATTGCGCTTGCCACCCAAGGTGGAGGCCGCGCGGAGGCTGCGATGCTGTGACATAAACTTGCTTTTTTTAAACTTTGGTCAAAACGAGGGTTCAGCATACCAAAACCGTGCCCTGCCGCAATGGAAATTGCAACATACGGAAATGGCCGGCGCATCTCGGACCTGGCAACGGCGGCGGCTACAGGATTTATGAACTGTCTATTTTTGACATTGCGGGTCGTTATTTGATTTTTTTAGTCGGATTCGGTCGGATTTACCCGGATAAACTGCCGGGTGGTGCCTGGAAAACGGGGAAAAGATCGAGGGGCAGCCTCGACGGCGCTACAAGCTGGCATGAGGAGCCGGCGCGGTAAGAATGCTGAGATAGACCGCAGCCACGAATGGACACGAGTTCCAAAACACAGGGCAGACACGGATTCGACAGGCTTGTGGTGTTTCATTGGATTTATTTTTGACCTTTATTGACTTTGATTCACCTTGATTTACCCGGATTCACCCGGACTTGATTGGGGGGAGGGCCGGTAGCGGCGGAGAAAACCGCCGCCGTCCAATTTGTGGGCATCACACGTTGTCGCATACAACCGCGACTTTACACCCATTCCCCAAAAGAGACCACGTAGCCGCTAACAGTATTTTTTTAAAGCGGACCCGCCTACTTCAACTTCAGCGCGGCAAGAAAGCGGAAACAGGGAAAAGATCGAGGCGCAGCCTCGACGCTACACGCTGGCATGACGAGTCGGCGCGGCAAGAATGCTGACAAGCTTCCGCCGCCGCCCGACAATCTTGCAAAAGACACGCCGCAGAAGCCGGAAGGTCCGGCGTGAAAACGTCGCCGCGACGATGAACGTCACGGCGGCGGGGCGAGCGGCAAAACTTTATCGGCAACCAATGAGGGATGGCATTGGCGCGCATGAATGCGATAATGATCCGGTGTCAGTTCCCGCTCAGATTTATTGAAGTTTCGGGGGAGCCAGCGGTGAAGTTGGCGTGTGGTGGCAATAGTGACAACAGTTGCGGGAAAAAATGCGCCTTATGGCAATATGCTTTTTCATTGTTTTTGCCGAAATTTTTCAGCAACTGCGCTGTTCGTTGTGACGACCAGACAGTAGCCCGGCCCGGCGGCTATCGCCACCACATTGCTCAACCCCGCCGGGACAGTCACCGGATGGAAGTTGATTGTTCCCCACGCGACGAGAGTGCCATCATTTTTGAGAGCCAAGGCAAATGAATTGTCTGGTACACTGCTCCCACTTGTCGCTAGGGCAATCACGTTCGTCAAGCCAACGGGAACCGGGGTGGCCCCGCTTTCATCGCCCCAGCCCGCTACGGTGCCATCATTTTTAAGCGCAAGACCGTAGGTAGGCCCGGCAACAATGGCAGTGACGTTGCTCAATCCGGCCACGTTAACAAGCTCGGAGCCGTGCCAATTGTGCCATTGCTTTACCGTGCCATCGCTGGCGAGCGCATAATTATTGCCGGAATATTCCGGTGAGGCGGCAATGGCGACTATGTTGGTTAGCCCTTTTGATACCTGCGATTCTAAATCTTCACCAGTGGCTTTTAATCTTGAAGGTAGCTGCAAATCCCAACCTTGCACTGTGCCATCGTTTTTTAACACAAGCGAACCATCCTCTCCTGCGGCAACCAATACGACATTACTCAAATCCGAAGGCACACTGATTGGCTTTCCCGAACTAAGCGTCCCCCATGTTGCCACGGTGCCATCATCTTTTAAAGCAAGATTATGGTTTCGTCCCGCCGCAATCGCTTTCACGCCTGTTAAGGCCTTTCCGTCAACAATCACCTGACCACTGGCTCTATAGGGATATTCGTTTGTAATGCCAATGGCTGTACCGCCAGAATTACCGCCCCATCCAAACACCGTGCCATCCGAGGCCAACCCTAAGCTGTGTCCCCCCTCAGCGCTGACCGCCGTTATATTTGACAAAGCATGACCAGCTACCATGACGGTGCCGGTGGTGGCGTCATACCCGGTTGGAACGCCGGTTGCTTCACCAGAAAGATTTAATCCCCAGCCGATAACTTCTCCCGCTGGTTTTGCGTCTGACTCCAGCCGCAAGATCAACAGGAAAGCCAATGTGAAGAAGCAAAAGTGGGATGTTTTCATAAAGACCATTCATTGCCAAGTTCCAGAAACTTCATTTGTGCTACGCGTTACAGTGCGTCCTAATTTTGAAATGGTGACAGTTCCAGAAGAATCAATGGTGAATGTTTGACTGCATCCTGGCAGGCTGTTTGTTGGCCCATTGCCAATTTCCCATTCGTTCGGAATGACCCAGGTAAATTGTCCAACAGACCACGGCTGTGGAAACCCACCCAATTGGCTAAACGCCTGATCCCCTAGTGAATTATTTTGATCTAATGGAGTCCATGAATTTGGGTTGTGTTTCAAAGCAACAGCAGGATTCGTTGTCCACAAATTAGTATTCGCAAAATAACCTTGAATGTTGGAAGCATTTTCACCCACTTCCAAAAGCGACACGCGGTAGAACGAAACATTCAGCGGCCCATAGTATATTTGTAAATTCATTCCAGCTCCCGCAGATCCAATGTCGTATGTCTTGAGACTTGTCACATCCACAATATCGGGTGCGCCTGGCGGAAACACGTTAAAATTAAGAGTCACAGCCGCATCGTTGTTAACCTGAGCCGTGACCGTTGCGGGCGCTCCGCCAGCGGGCGCATTGCTCGTCGCAGTAAAGGTAACTGCGCCGCCATTTGTCGCCGACAGACCACCCCCCGAAACGCTCCATACCGTGTTGCCCGGCATTCCACTCAAATCTACCTGCTCGCCCACACCCACATTTAGTCTAGCCCGATTTGTGTCCGTGAGCGCAGGATACTCCGTCAGATGCGTGAAGGGCATTTCATTCGCCGCGACACCAAAAGCATAATTCGGGACATCAACATGCGGGGTGATGGTGTCCGGGTCATTGTCCGGCAGCACCACGTACAAGTTGCCGTTGGTGTCCAGAGTGCCAAACCCGCCGATGGAGATTTGGTTGTAAGGAATCTGCTGGCCTGTGTCCATATCCTGCGCGCTGGCCGAGATCACCCAAAGATTCTGCTGCTTTGACCCTAAAGGCCCGCCCGTCGCCAGCATTATTTCTGCATCGTCGGTGCGCTTCTCGATACAAAGAGGCACGCCTGGGCTTGACATTATAGTCGTATTGATACTGCAATGCGCCGTTCCATCGAATTCCGGCCCCCCTATGCCGACGTTCGTTGAAGCAAATTGGAGCGGATTCCAGTTTGTACCTGTTACGTCAGTTACGTAGCCTGAAATATCCGTTGAAGGGCCAGTTGGCATCTGCGGCCAGTCAGCTCCCGGCCAACTGGTCACTTCTAAACCGGTCGTATAACCTGTGTATAAATAAAAACTCGTATAGCTTCCAGTCTGGCCATCCTGATAATCCTCAATGGTGTACGTCTTATAGAGCGACCCAAAAGTAAACCACAAATAATCATATTCATCGTTGCATTCGTAAGTGGAAATGAATGCTCCCTGCGGCGGCGGCACAGTTGCTTGCGTATTCAGGCTTTGCGCGGAACTGGGATTTGCCGCCGCCTTACCCCCGGCGCTGCCAGCATTCTTGCTGCCGTAGCTGCCGTTACCCGAATTCGGAATGGCTGTCACATTCACCACGCCGCCGCAAACTCCAACCGAGGCAATTTGCGCCGTCCAATTTCCATTGCTTTGCGCGGCCTGAACGCCGTTAGCCCAAACGGTGTAACCGGAGACGCCAATGGTGCCGCCCACAAGTGTGTCGCCCGCCGAAACAGGATTTATTGTCAAGGCGGCATTGTTTTGAATGATGGTGAAATTCGTGGTGCTGCTGCCTGATCCGTTGCTTAAGGTGAGTGAGAGGCTGTTTGTACCGGTGGGGACTGACACATTTTGAACCCAAAAATTACCGTCGCGCCCCGTCAACCCGTCATGCCAGTTGCGGTTGCCGTTGGCGTCCACCAACATCGCTGAAACGGTGGCTGTCGGATCATTCACCTGACCTTGGATGGTAAAACTTCCAGCACTAATCTGCATTCCGTTCTGCGGCCAAACCAGGGACATCACGGGCGGGTTGGTGTTCGCAGAATAAATAATGTTGGTGGTGATAGTCGTCACATTCCCCGCCAAATCCGTTGCGTGCAGGGTAAAGGCATTCGTGCCGTTGGCCAACGGCAAATCAAAAGCCTGGAAAAAATTGGTGACAAATTCCATGGTGTTGGTGTTGTAGGTTTGACCGATGATCATCACTGGCCGGTTCGTAACGGTTCCCGCCCCGTTGCTGAGGTCATAACGAATGTTTGCCAGGGCTTCGGTGCTGTAGCCCATTAATTGCAGCAACGGCACTGTAACCGTGCTGTTCACCGGATTGGTAATGACCAGAACCGGCGGAGTAAAATCCAACTTCAGCCGAACCCATTGCCAGACTGCTGCCGACGGCGCATCCCCGTGGCCGCGCAAGCCGACCCACACGTCATGCCAACCCCCGGTGGTGCCGAGATTCACAACAATATTGGAGGACGCATAGGTATTCCAAACCGCATCGGCATAGTTGTTGTCGTCCACCAGTACCGCCAGGTAATACGGATAGCCTGCCACCGCCAGTTGCATCGCCACCGAACTGGAATTGACATAATCGTTTGTCACGACGATGGTAAAACTGATTGCGTTGGGGTCGAGGCCGTTGGTGTAGTCATAACCGAGCGTATTGCCCTGCGAATCAAGGTCGGTCGCCGTTTCTGAAAGATTGCCGAAATAGAGCCACGTCCACCAGCAGTACAAGCCATTCGACCGCACACCCGTCCAATCTTGCGCCCAGATAAACAGATTCGTCGGCGAATTCGCCGCCACGGTAAAAGGCATGACGCTGGTGTTGGTCGGAAAGACTTCCCCGGCAATACTCCAACTTCCGGGCGTGGTCAAAGCTGGTTCGCAGATGATCTCATAGACGTAGTCCGTTGCGTTCATCAAGTTCAGATACACCGAGCCGTTCACCACATTACTGATTTGAAGCCAAAGCAAATTGGTATTCAGGGTATATAAGTCGAAGCCGCCGGTATAGCCGCCGCCAGAACCCAAATCGCCAAAACCGGGCGGCATGGATACCCCGCTCGCCATCGCGCTCATTCGCATCGGGCCTGCCGCCTGCGAAGTGGCCGAAGCCGCAGTGTAGTCATAACTTTCGTCGTCAAGCAGAACGCTGCCGTCGCTCATCAGCCACACGTTAACGCCGATGGTATCCCCCGGCAATGGTGGCATTTTTGGATTTTGGAGGCTCCAGCAGGTCATCCCCATGCCGCCTCTTGGCAAGGCCGACGCCGGAATTGTGGGCGTAGCGTCCAGCACGTTGAGCAAAGTTGTCAATTGTTCGTCCGAAAACGAGTTTAATGACGAAATGTTAGTGCCGCTCAATGCCAACACGCCGGTTTGAACCGGCGTGGCGACACCGTTGAAACTGCCGACCAGGGCAATTTGGGCGTGGAGCAGATTGAGCGAAAAACATATTCCCACCACTGATAAAACATTCCTGATAGCATTCATCATTTTTTCTGCTGTTGATTGCTGATTTTGTTTCCGTGTTGGCCTTTTTCCCCAGAAGGTGCTGCAAGGTCAGCACTGATAACGACAATGGCAGGCGATTAGAAAAACTGCGAGCATAAAATTGTTACAATTTCGTCACGAACCACCCTTAAAAGGTAGTGATTCAACTTTTCTTCCGGCTTTTCCGGCGGGTAGATTTCTCTTTTCGTGGAACCGCAAGCCTGCTGGCACGGGGTCGGAGCATCGGAACGGGGGCCAGCAGTTCGTGAATTTCAAGCCCAAACCCTTTGGCAATCTTTTCGAGCGTCCGCAAACCGGGATTCGTCTTGATGCCAAGCTCGTAAAGTTGAAAGAGTTTATATCCGATACCACAAGATTCCGCGGCCTTTTCCTGTGTCCATCGACAGGCAAGTCGCAGCTCTTTCAATCGTTTCTGAAAGTTGATGGAGGCTGATTTTTCCACAGAAATCAGCATGAAACAGAATGTTTGACATAAACACTCTCTAAAGGTAGTTGTTTTGAGCTTGACAGAACCGATTGAAACCCGCTGCCTCCAGTCGTTGTGAAAACAACAAAATCATCACTATTGTTATCCTCACCATCACGACGGCTCTGGCCGTTCAGGTTCAAGCTCAATCATTCCTCACCAACGGCCTGGTGACATATTATCCGTTCAACGGAAACGCCAACGATGCCAGCGGAAACGGAAACAACGGGACGATTCAAGGTGAACCCGGTTAATTACGATGAACCGCCGGGAAGAAACGCTGTCAAAATCCCAACATCGCTTTGAGCTTTACAGCCGACAGTAAAAATAAGAGATATATGTCATGAAGAAGCTAATCCTGATTATCATGGTTTCTGCCGCCATTGCCGGAATTATTTGCCTGGTCGAAGCCTCGCCGAGCGCGCCGGCCCAGACCCAGGCCCAGACGCAGGCGCAAACTCCGGCCAAATATCCGCCGCCACCGGGCGTGGGCATCGCGCAGACACTTTCCACCATCACGGGCGTGGCCATTTCGCCGCTGCTCGGGGTCAGTTCCGTGGGCTGCTACCAATACTGCAAGGCCCAGACTGACGAAGAACGGGCGAAATTGCCGTGGTTTGCCAGCCCGTTTTTCTGGGTGCCCGCATTTTTGCTGCTGGCCGCCTGCTTCGTCAAGGACACCGCCGGCACGGCGCTGCCGGCCCCGGCTAAAAAGCCATTCGATGCCCTGGAAACCATCGAGCATAAAATCTCCGGCCTGGTGGCCACCGGCGCGTTTGTGCCGATCATGGTGGGCATTATTCACGAGGCCAATTCCACCGGCGGCCAGCCAACGCTGTCTTTGAGTTCGCTCGGCCTGGCGACGGTGGGTTTTCCCAACTGGCTTTACGACCTCCTGGTGACGCCCGTGGCGATGGTGATCTTTCTGATTGTTTGCCTGGCGTCCAACTCGATCAACATCCTCATTCTGTTGAGTCCCTTCACGACCATAGACGCCGCGCTCAAGACTTTTCGCGCGACGGTTCTGGCCAGCGTCGTTGGCAGCGCGGCCATCGGGTCGTGGAGCGGCCATCCGTGGATTGGCGCCATCTGGTCGCTGGTCATCATCCTGATTTCCTATCTGATCGCCGGCTGGTCGTTCCGCCTCTCGCATCTGGGCCTGGTGTTTGTCTGGAAATACTTCACCTTCGGCAAGAACCGTTTCCAGCCGGACCCGAAGCAAAACCGGATGTTCCTTGGCCGCAAGACCGAGCGGGTGCCCACGCGCACCTTCGGCAAACTCCTGCGCAACGACAAGGGCGAACTCATCTTCCATTACCGTCCGTGGCTGGTCCTGCCGCAACGCACGCTGGTCCTGCCGCCGGGAACTTACGAGACCGGGCGCGGATTTTTCTACTCCGAAATTATGCGCGTGGATGGCAATTCCGCCCGGACCGTTTTTCTCCTGCCGCCGCATTACCGGGGACACGAGGAGGAAATTGCCCGGATCTACAATTTTGCCGGCACGCGGGATGTGGGCATACGGGCGGCCTGGACGTGGTTCAAAAACCTGTTCACCCGCCAGCCCGCGCCGGCGTGAAGCCGGAAGCCGGCATCGTTTGAATTGATTTAGCCGTCGTTTTTTCAATTCACGCCCGCCCGCCGCCTGGGCGTAAGGTGGCGTCGTGAAAATTGAACTGGCCAATCTGGCCTGCGTGGGCAACCATCGCAGCCACTCTTAAGGAACCTGGTTATGGATCAAGCTGTTCCAATTATTTTTGTGCTCGGTGTGCTTGTTCTCGGCGTGCCTTTGGCAACCGGCATCTGGCTGATTACCCGCGCTATCAGCGCCCGACACCAAATCCAGGAGCTTAGCCGGCGCGTGGACGATCTTCACAGGGAGCTGACAAAGCTGAAGCAGGCGACGCCGGCTGCGCCAAAGGCCACCGGGGAAAAGATTTCGGAATTCATGCCGGCCACCCTGCCGCCGCGAAAAGAAGAGGCGGAAGAAGCTGCGGCCACCCCGCCACCAGTTCCCCGGGAAGAGCCGCCTGCGGCGTTGGTTCCAAAACCAGGGATTCCGCCACTGTCACAGCCCCGGCCATCCGTGCCGCAGCCCATGCCCAAGGAGCCACGCCCGGTTGAGCCAGAGCATGTGCCACCGATTCCCCAGATGCGCCCGCCGGTGGCACCGCAGCCGGCCATGCCGAAAATCAACTGGGAGCAGTTTCTGGGCGTCAAGGGGCTGGCATGGATCAGCGGGCTGGCATTGTTTCTCGGAATCGCATTTGCCATTCAATATTCGTTTGAGCACAACTTGATCAATCCGGAAATCCGCATGGCCCTCGGTTTTGCCACCGGCTTCGTGTTGCTGGCCGGCGGGGCATGGTTGCATCGCCGCAAACAGTACGTCATCGGCGCGCAGACGCTGTGCGCCACGGGCGTGGTGGTGCTGTACGCGGTGACCTTCGCCTGCCGGACCCTCTATCACTTTCAGTTTTTTGGGCCGCTGCCGACGTTCCTGCTGATGGCGCTGATCACGACGACAGCGTTTTTTATTGCCGTGCGGCTCAATGCCCTCGTTGTCGCCGTCCTGGGAATGTTGGGCGGCTTTCTCACCCCGGTGCTGCTTTCAACCGGCGAAGACAATCCGGCCGGCCTGTTCGGCTATCTGGCCATTCTCGACGTCGGGCTGGTCTTCGTGGCGTTGAACCGCCGCTGGCATTTTCTTACGGCGCTCGCCGCATTGGGCACCGCCATCATGCAAATGGGCTGGGCCGGGAAATTTTTCGAGACCGGAAAATATTTTGAAGGCGACAAGATATTCATCGCACTCGCGGTGCTGCTTGGTTTCAACGCGCTGTATCTGGGGGCGAACTGGCTGGCCCGGCGCCGGGCGCAATTGAACTGGTGGCTCACGGGAAGCAACCTCGGCCTCGCTGCCGTGGCGCTGGGATTCACGCTGTTTTTCTTCGACTACGCGCCGCTCGCGCAACGGCCCATTCTGTTGTTCAGTTTTGTTTTTCTCATTGACCTCGTCGTTGCCACCCTCGCCGGGCTGGATGAAAAAATTGCCGCCGCCCAGCCCATTGCCGGACTTGCAGTATTCGGCCTGCTCGCCATTTGGACCACGCAGCATCTGACCAACGAACTGCTCAACGCCGCGCTCGCGTTTTATCTCCTCTTTGCCCTGTTCCACTCCGCGCTGCCCGTGTGGCGGCAACACCAGCGCGGAACCACCGCCGGCACGGTGACGCAACTGAACCATGTCTTCCCGCCGGTCGCCTTGCTGCTCGTGCTGGTGCCCATTTTCAAATTGCAGGAGCTTTCGTTTCTAGTCTGGCCGTTCATCCTGCTGGTGGATCTGCTCGCCATCGTGCTTGCGGCGCTGACGGCGACACTGCTGCCGGTGCTGGCGGTGCTGCTGCTCACGCTCGCCGCCACCGGGGCGCTGATTTTCAAAATCCCGGCCGAGCTCACGGGACTGTCCACGTCGTTTTACCTGCTGGGCGCGTTCGCGGTGTTTTTTGTCATGGTCAGCGTGTGGCTCGCGCGGAAATTCAAGCCCGACGTTTTCAAATCCGGCCTGCCCTTTGCCGGCGACATCAACGCCCCGGAAGCCATGGCCGCGCTGCTGCCGGCGAGTTCGGCCGTGCTGCCGTTCCTGCTGCTGATCATGGCCACCCTGCGGCTGCCGCTGTCCAACCCGTCGCCGGTGTTTGGCCTGGCGCTGCTGCTCGTGGTGCTGTTGCTTGGCCTCGCAAAAATCATCTCGTTCGACTGGCTGCCGCTAATCGGCCTCACCAGCACGTTCGCCGTCGAATGCGCCTGGTACTTCAACCGTTTCGATCCCGCCAACCCGAACCTGATTTCACCGTCCATGCTTCTGGGCTGGTACCTGATCTTTTTCGCGGTCTTCGCGCTGTTTCCGTTCGTCTTCCTGAAAAAATTCACGGACAAAACATTTCCCTGGGCGGCGGCGGCGCTCGCCGGGCCGGCGCAATTCCTGTTGGTCTTCCGGCTGGTGAAAATGGCCTGGCCAAATTCCACGATGGGCCTGTTGCCGGCCGCGTTTGCCGTGCCCCCGTTATTGAGCCTCGTGGCGGTGTTAAAGGCCATCCCCGCTGAAAGCCGGGCGCGGATGTCTCAGCTTGCGTGGTTCGGCGGCGTGGCGCTGTTTTTCATCACGACGATTTTCCCGGTGCAGTTCGACCACCAATGGATCACCATTGGCTGGGCCATGGAAGGCGCAGCGCTGCTGTGGCTGTTCCATCGCGTGCCGCATCCGGGCCTGCGGCTGACGGGCGTCGGCCTGCTCGTGGCGGCGTTCGTGCGGCTGGCGCTCAACCCGGCGGTGCTCGAATACCATGCCCGCAGCACCACGCCCATCTGGAACTGGTATCTCTATACTTACGGGCTCACGACCATGGCGCTGTTCCTCGGCACGCGTCTGCTCGCGCCGCCGCGCCAGCTCGTTTTAAAATCCAACGCCCAGGCCGTCCTCGGCAGTCTCGGCACGGTGCTGGCATTTCTGCTGCTGAACATTGAGATCGCCGATTATTTCAGCGCGCCGGGTTCAACGCTGACCTTCGAGTTCAGCGGCAACTTTGCACGGGACATGAGCTATTCCATCGCCTGGGCGCTGTTTGCGCTCGGTTTGCTGGTCTATGGCATCGCCAGGAAGATTCCCTTTGCCCGCTATGCCGCGATGGCGCTGCTCTGCGTGACGTTGATAAAATTGTTCTTCCATGATCTCGCCCAGTTGGGGCAGCTTTACCGCATCGGCGCGTTTGTGGGCGTGGCAGTGATCGCGATGTTGGCGTCATTTGCGTATCAAAAGTTTTACGCGGCAACCGCCAAACCGGTGGAGAACAAAGATGAAAGCAAACCCTGACTTTCTGGCAAAATTAATTTTCTGCCTGGTGCTGGGCTGCGGCGGCGCAAACGCGGCGCTGCCTTCCGGGTGGCGGCAGGAGCAGGATTTCAGCATTGCCACGCCGGGCCTGGTGAAAATCAGCCTGCCGGTGGAGACGCTCGACGCCGCCAGGCCCGCGCTCGAAGATTTGCGGGTCTGCGACGACGCCGGAAATGAACTCTCCTACCTCGTGGCCCGTCCGACGCCCTCAGCCAAGGCGGTTCAGAGTGCCAAAACATTCCAAGTTTCACTCAATGCGACGACCACGGTGATTACGCTTGAAACCGGATTGACCCAGCCGCTGGACGGCGTTTCGCTGGAAACGCCGGCGATTAATTTTATCAAGGCGGTGCAGGTTGAGGGTTCGCAGGACGGCACAGACTGGCAGCGGCTCGCGCAAGGCCAGCCGATTTTCCACCAGCTTCACGGCCCCGGCCAGCTCCACGTGGCTTTTCCCGCCGGCGAATGGCGCTGGCTGCGGCTCACGATTGACGACCAGCGTTCGCAGCCAGTTCCATTCACCGGCGCGCGGGTGTATGCGGCCGACATCGAGGCGACGCCCGTCGAATTGCAAACGGCCACCATCGCCGAGCGAGACGAAAATCCCGGCGAAACGCGGCTCACGGTGAACCTGGGCGCGGCGAACCTGGAGGTGGCTTCAGTAAAAATTGAAACTGACGAACCGTTGTTTACGCGACCGGTGACGGTGGCCGTCCCTCAGGTCGCCGAAGATTCGATCCGCGAACAAGTCGTCGGACAAGGCGTGATTTATCGGGTCGCCATCGAAGGCCAGCCGCCAGCCGCCGGGCTTGCGGTGCCGCTGGAAACGCGCGTGCGGTCGCGCGACCTCGTGCTGCTCATCCGCAACGAGGACAGCCCACCGCTGTCCATCAGCGCCGTGCGCGTGGCGCGGCGGCCGCTCTATCTTGTGTTCATGGCGCGGCAGGCGGGAACATTTCACCTGTTGACCGGCAATAAATTTTGCGCCGCGCCACACTACGACCTGGCAGCACTCGGCGCGGATTTGAAGGATGCGGTCGTGGCGCCGGTGAAGATTTCCGGGCTGACGGACAATCCGGACTATCACGCGCCGGAAGCGCTGGCGGGGTTGGAAATGACCGGCGCGGCGCTGGACGTTTCCGCGTGGAAATTCCGCAAGCCAATCCAGCTCACGCGCGGCGGAGCGCAGCAGGCTGAACTGGATTCCGATGTGCTGGCGCAGGCGCAACCTGGCCTGGCGGATTTGCGGGTGCTGCACGGCAGCAATCAAGTGCCTTACATCCTCCAGCGCACGTCCATCAGCCGCGCGCTGGCGCTTTCGTTTACGGCGACCAACGACCCAAAAAATCCGAAGCTCAGCCGCTGGCTGATCAAGCTGCCGAAATCCAACCTGCCGTTGACGCGGCTGACCTGCGCAACCACCACGCCTTTGTTCCAGCGGTCACTGGCGCTATCCGAGGAACTCGCCGACGAGCGCGGCGACCGATACCGTCATCCGCTCGGCAGTGCAACATGGACCCAAACACCAGAAGGCAGGCTCAGGGAATTCGCGCTGCCGCTGGACAACCCGGCGCAAAGCGACACCTTGATTCTCGAAACGGAAAATGGGGACAATCCGCCCATTGAACTGGAAAAATTCACGACGTTTTATTCCGCCACGCGCGTGCTGTTCAAGGCAAAGGCGGACGACGTGTTGTTTCTGTATTACGGCAATTTGAGCGCGCCGGCCCCAAGCTACGACTTGAACCTGGTCGCGGCGGAATTGCTCGCGGCCGACAAAAGCACCGCCACCTTGGGGGGCGAGGAACAGTTAAAAAAGTCATCGTGGATGGAACGGAGTCAGACACCGGTGACGGGCGGAATTTTATTTTGGGGAATTCTCGCGGGCGTGGTCGTTGGGCTGCTCGTGGTCATCTCGCGGCTTTTGCCGAAGACATCGGCCGGGTGAACCGCCACCATCCTCTAATCCTTGATTCGATTTTCGAGTTTAGCCAGTTTCTACAAGTCCAAGAAAAGTCCGTCGAGGCCTGCGATGTTGATAAGAATTTTATATTTACCATGCCTTGACAAACATAATGGCTGCTCACAGCATTGTTTTTGTGAATAGTAAGACCAAGGCGGCCAGATTAGGGGGCGCTGTGCTATTGTTGGCTTCTGGCTTGATGGCATTTGCCTGGTTTGTCTGGCTGGAACCGGTGAAACGTGTGTATTCGCCGTCGTGGTGGGAACGCCATTCAAAGCGGGCGTACTGGGAGGAGGCGCAAGAATCGGTGGCACGGGTCGGAGTCACGCATGATGTGGGTATTGACATGGGCCGGTGGGGCGACAAGACATGGGCGATCTGGATAATCCACCACATCAAACCCGGCCAGGATATTATGGGTTGCGAAGCCAGTCATCTAGGCGAGGCTTTGGCCGATATCACAAACCACCAATTGAAACCCGATGCAGACATTTGGCTGGGATGGTGGAAGACCAACCAGGACAAAACACAAGTGGAATGGATTCGTGAAGGCTTTGTCGAACGAGGTCTGATTCTTCAAGAACCGCTGACCACAAACAACATCATTGATTTGCTTAAACTGGCGAACCTTGCAACTAATTCTCCTGTTTACATAAATACTCCGGACTATTTACGCGGCAGTTTGCACATGAACGCCTTTCGCTGGCTTCGCGATTCGGGTATTACCGGACGGGATTTATTCCGGCTTTGGAATTTCGATGCAGATAATATTCCGGAAGCCAACCGGAATCAAATTATCACGGCCATGCTTGATTATGCCGTATGGTATGGCGAGCATTGGAATGACCCAGGCCATCTCTCCATCGCCAACCGTTGGAATTACGGACGGCTAGGACCGCCGTGGTTCTTGGAAGCAAAATTTCGGTGGACGTTATACGGTTCGATGACAGGACTGGCGTTGGCTGGAATCTGGCTCATGCGGCGTCGGCCACTGGATTAAACCTACCGTCAGAATGCCTCACACGATAATCTCCCGCAAGTCCGCGACGAACGCATCCACGTCCCCCGGCGTCGTGTCCCAACTGCACATCAGCCGTGATTCGTCCGGGGTGATGACGCCGGTGTAAAAATGCCAGCCGCGGACGTGCATTTTTTCCTCCGCAGCTTTGGGGATTATTGCAAAAACCGCGTTGGACTGGACCGGATTGGAAATTTGCACGCCGGATATTTTCTTCAAGCCGGTTTCCAGCCGCCGGGCCATTTCATTGGCGTGGCCCGCGTGGCGCAGCCAGGCGCCGTCCTTCAACATGCCCAGCCACGGGGCGGACAAAAATCGCATTTTCGACGCAAGCTGGCCGCCCTGTTTGCAGCGGTAGTCAAAATCCCGCGCCAGTTCGCGGTTGAAAAACACCACCGCTTCGCCCAGGGCAATGCCATTCTTGGAGCCGCCAAAACAGAGCACATCCACGCCGGCGCGCCAGGTGATGTCCGCCGGCGCGACGCCGAGCGCGGCGACGGCGTTGGCGAAACGCGCGCCGTCCATGTGCAGGTGCAGGCCAAACTTCCGCGCCGTTTCCGCCAGCGTTTGAATTTCGGCCACCGAATAGACGGTGCCGGTTTCCGTCGCCTGCGTGAGGCTCAACGCCCGCGGCTTGGGGTAATGGATGTCGGTGCGTTTTTTGACCGCCGGCTCAATTCCGGCCGGGTCAATTTTCCCGTGCGCGCCCGGCAGCAGCAGAATTTTGCTGCCGTTGGCAAAAAATTCCGGCGCGCCGCATTCGGAAGTTTCGACGTGCGCGAGTTCATGGCAGAGAATGCTGTGATAGGACTGGCACAAGGACGCCAGCGACAGGGAATTGGCCGAGGTGCCGTTGAAGACAAAAAACACCTCGCAGCCGGTCTCGAAAATTTCGCGGATGCGGTCGGTGGCGCGCTGGGTCCAGTGGTCGTCGCCGTAGCTGACTTCGTGGCCGGTGTTCGCTTCGGCCATGGCGGCCCAGGCCTCGGGACAGATGCCGGAGTAATTGTCGCTGGCAAATTGACGGTTTCGTTTCATGGTATTTAACTTCCGCCGAGATAGGCGTTTTTCACCTGCGGATTCTGCCGGAGCGATGCGGAGTCGCCCTGAACCGTGATTTTGCCAGTTTCCAGAACATAACCAAAGCTGGAAATTTCCAGCGCGCGGTAGGCGTTTTGTTCCACCAGCAAAATCGTGAGTCCGCGCTCGCGGTTGATCTGGACGATCTTTTCAAAAATCGTTTTAACGAGCAGCGGGGCCAGGCCGAGCGACGGCTCGTCCAGCACCAGGAATTTGGGCCGGGCCATGAGCGCGCGGCCGATGGCCAGCATCTGCTGCTCGCCGCCGCTCAACGTGCCGGCCACCTGCGCCGCGCGTTCCTGCAAACGCGGAAACGTGGCATAGACAAATTCCAGTTCGCGCCGGATGGCCGCCTGGTCGCGCTGCAAATACGCGCCCATCTGCAGGTTTTCCAGCACCGTGAGGTTCACGAAAATCATCCGGCCTTCGGGCACGTGCGACAGGCCGCGTTTCACGATTTCATGCGGCGGGAGGCCGACAATGTTTTCGCCGTTGTACACAATTTCGCCGGCCGTTGGTTTCAACAGGCCGGAAATTGTTTTCAACGTGGTCGTCTTGCCCGCGCCGTTGCTGCCGATAAGCGTGACGATGCCGCCGGCCTGCACTTGCAGGGAGATGCCGTGCAAGGCCGTGATGGCGCCGTAGTTCACCGTCAGATTTTTTATTTCGAGCATCTTCGTATTTTCGACAGGCGATTTACGATTTACGAGTCGTTCCCCATTTGGACAGAACCCGCAAATCGCAAATCGAAGATCGTAAATTCAGGTCAGGCATGTGATGGTTCTGCTCCAAGATATGCAGCAATGACTTTGGGGTTCCCGCGAATCTCGCCAGGCATGCCTTCGGCGATCTTGATGCCGTAGTCCAGCACGGCAATGCGTTCGCAAATTTGCATGACCAGCGGCATGTCGTGCTCCACGAGCAAAATGGCAATTTGAAATTTGTCGCGGATGAACCGGATGAGCCGGGCCAGCTCCAGTTTTTCGGTCGGGTTCATGCCGGCGGCGGGTTCGTCCAGCAGCAGCAATTTGGGCCGGGTGGCCAGCGCGCGAACAATTTCCAGCCGGCGTTGGTCGCCGTAGGGCAGGCTCCTGGCCGGCTCGTCGCGGAATTTTTCGAGGTGAAAAATTCCCAGCAGTTCCATCACCTCGGCCGCCGTTTTTTCCTCGCCACGGCGAAACGAACGGCCGCGCCAGAGC